>Ga0208612_1000067_pt1 | contig 72979 bp, 76 predicted proteins | sample AntDryMetagUQ889_FD_188089 | JGI IMG/M metagenome (GOLD analysis project Ga0208612, IMG submission 188089) | Polar desert microbial communities from Antarctic Dry Valleys - UQ889 (SPAdes) | ecosystem: Environmental > Terrestrial > Soil > Desert | place: Antarctic Dry Valleys | collected 2008-12-31 | reverse complement strand
GGTACTGCTCCGGCTCGATCGCGACCCACCACTCGAGGGGCGTCGCGCTTTCGGTGCCGAGCACCATGCCGATCTCGTGACTTTCGTCCGTCACGCCAAAGTCCTAGACATACATCTCCCAGAGCGAAAGTTCGAGCGCTCTCTTGACGAGCACCCCGTCGCCGAGGCGGTGACGGAGAATACGCTCGAGTTGGCCGACCGGATAGAGATTCTGCGGCGCCCGCGGATCGCGACCGACGACTGAGGCGAAGCGTGGCAGCACGGAGGTAGTCAGATCGGCGAGTTCCCTTGCCCGCTCAAGCCCGATCGAGGTCGCGACTTCGAGCCTCACGATTCCCGTCATCCCACCGTCGATCGGGCGAACCGAGGCCAGCCGCGCGTACCAGGAATAACGTTCGAGCCGCTGCTCTCCGAGTCGGAAGAGCGGCGTTCTCTGCCCCTCCGTGAGCGACGCAAGGATAGTCGCTCGATCGAGAGGCAGGTAAGAGCGCGACTGGCGCTTGATCATGCCGACGACTGGTCCCTCAGCGAAGTAGGTCAGCGGTCCGTCGAGGACGAGGAGTTCGGCCTCGCCGCCGTCGAAGACAGTCTGCGCAAGTGCTCCCTCCGCCACGCGCATGATGTTCTGCAAGCCGACGATCGGGTCTATCGGGGTCGCTCCGGCGACGCCGACGAAAATGTAGTGGAGGTCGTCCGAGCCGATTCGCGGAGTTAGGTCGTGGTGCGTCAATCCTCCACCGACGACGAGCGTTCGCCCGACGACGACCTCACCAACACTTGGGGGCCTCGTTGACCAAGCAACACCACATGCCCAAGAGCCGGCGAGCGCAGGTGCCATCACGTCGGATTCCTCGGCGAAGAGGCGCAGGTCGATGCGGCGTACTCCGTCGACGAATGCGCAGCAAGGAGTGGCCTCTACCGCCGGCGGCGTGATCGGCGTCCAGGCGACCGGCTCGACATCGAGTTCGACTGACTGAGGAAGATCGTTCTCGAGTTCGAGTTCGAGCGATGTTCCATACTCAGGATCCCACGGATCGACGCGGAGGATGGCCAACTAATCTCGTTCCGCCAGCCATCGGAGCTCGGCCGCGTCGGCGTCGCTGTCGGTGCAAGGAGGCAGTACAGCCATTTTTATCAGTATCGATCACGGATCGGACGTGCGCTTGCGGGGGTCCCATCGGCAGCTCTAGCGTCGGCTACGCGCGGCTCGCGACGCACTCACACAGCTCAGAGTCCGAGCTCCAGACCGCGGTCGAGCTCGACGACGCGGCGCATCGTTTCCATCGTGATCGGGTCGGCTGCACCGTGGGCTTCGAGCATGCGAACGAGGTCGCCGGCGCTCGCGACATCCGGACGTAGACCGTCGCCGAGGGATTCCCTGCGGGCCCGGTGACGGAGGTCGTCCTGGCCGCGGGTGCCCGTGGGCTGGGGGACGATCTTGATCTCGCCGGCGTCGCTCTCGAGCACGATCACCGGCTCCCGCTCAGGGTTGAGCTCTCGGACGTCGAGCGGCTTCCGATCAGGGCGACGCGCGTTCAGGTTCTCGAGTGCCTGTTGCAGCTTCTCGAGGTTCTGCGGACTCATCGAGGGGGTGAGGTCGAGGCCGCGGGTCACCTCGTCCGAGCCCTGGATCACCCGCGCGAGGGCGCCGATCACGACGAAGTAGACGCGGGTCTCCTGGAGCTCGCGCAGAATTGCGTACGGGTCGAACCGAGCTGGGCTCATTGCTCGTCGAGCCGGTCGACCATGGCGCGAAGCCGCTCTTGAGGTGTCAGGCGGCTCACCTCCTGGATTCGCGCGTCGCGCTCGGGGTTGCGCTCGAACGGGACGAGCGCGAGCGAGAGGTCGAAGCCGCAGGCCTGAAGGACTCGGCGCAGTGTCGAGAACCCCGGCTCGACCGAATCAGTCTCCCAGCGGGCGATCGAGCTTCGTGCGAGCCCGAGCCGCTCCGCCAACTGCTCCTGCGAGAGCTCGGCGCGGAGCCGGGCCGAGCGCATGAGATCACCGGTCGTCATCGTCCGACCAGCACTCTAGGCTTCAGCGGCATGTTTAGTACCTGTCTCATTTCTGCTATCATACCCGTTTCAGTCGCATGACGACACTACCGACCTTCCTCACCGCCGACGAGCTCGCAGCGATCCTGCGCTGCCAGCCCGAGAAGGTCTACCGACTCGCCGCCCACGGCGAGCTGCCCTCGTACAAGGTTCAAGGTCGGCGGCTGTTTGACCACGACGAAGTCGCGCGATGGCTCGAGGGGCGCCGCGACGGCGTACGCTTCGAGGCTCGCGGCGCTGCCTGAGGAGGAAGGCGATGGCGTCGATCCGTACCTACCGAACCGCAGCAGGCGAGCGCCGCTACTCCGTCCGCTACCGCGACCCGGCCGGGCGCAACCGGTCGACGACGTTCTCGCTCCATAAGGACGCGCAGGCGTTCAAGCTCGACATCGAGCGCCGCCATCAAGCCGGCCTGCTCTACCAGGCGCCGCCCGAACGCTTCGGCGACGTCGCGCAAGCGTGGCTCGAGCGGTTCGTGATCGGCGCGGCTGGGCGGGTTCGCCCGCGGCCGAAGACGATCCGGGTCGCCGAGGACTGCCTCCGCTACCTGGCGCCGCTCAACGACCTGGCGGTCGAGCGCATCCGCCGACCGGTCGTCGAGGACCTGCTCGCGAACATTGCAACACATGCACCGCGCCGCGCGGAGATGACGCTCACGCTGCTCAAGCGGATCCTCAAGGCAAGTGAGGAGCGCGGCCAGCAGGTCGACCGCACCGTCTACGGCACGCGCATCGCGCGGGCGGAGGAGCGCGAGCCGCGCTTCCTCACCTGGGACGAGGTGCTCGAGCTCCAGTCGTGGATGCCGGAGTACGTCTCCCGGATCGTGCCGCTCGCCGTCCTGACGATGCTTCGCCGGGGCGAGATCCTCGGCCTTCGCGACATCGACGTCGACCTCTCGAGCGGCTCGATCGCCGCGTTCTCGCAGCGCCAGGAGGGCGAGCGCGTCCAGACCAAGACGCGCGCCGGACGGCGGACGGTCGACATCGGCCCCGTTGCCGTCAACCTCGTGCGCGAGCAGCAACTCGCCCGGACGCCGACCACCGAGCGCTACCTCTTCCCCGCTCCCGCCGGCGCGGCTTTCGACGGCGACAACTTTATGTCGCGCGTCTTCAAGCCGGCCGCCCGCCACGCCGGTATGCCCGAGCTCACCTTCCACGACCTCCGCCACACCGGCGCCTCGCTGATGATCGCCGCCGGCTGCCACGTCAAGGTGATCGCCGATCGGATGGGCCACTCGGATGGTGGCACGCTCGTCCTCAGACGCTACGGACACCTCTACAAGGGCGCCGGCCGCCAGGCGGCAATCGCGCTGGAATCGCAGGTTTCGCCGGACCTGAAAAATTCCGCCGTACCATCCACGTACCATGAACTCCGACTCTGGTAACAGCCCAGAAAACACGAAACCGCCGATTTGCGGCGGTTTCGTCAGAGCGGATGAAGGGACTCGAACCCTCGACCTTCTGCATGGCAAGCAGACGCTCTAGCCAACTGAGCTACATCCGCGTAGGGGCGCCAGTATAGCGGCGTCGTCTGCGTTTGACCTCGGCCGCGGCGGGTACGAAGGCGGTCGTGCCGACTCTGCGCGTCGAACCACGCGACACTCCTGGCGAGCGCGCCGAGGAGCCGGTCGAGGTGGAGATCGCGGACGACCTCGCGGTGTTCGCTGACCAGCTCGAGGAATGGGCGGCGACAGCGGAGCATTGGGAGCTTGCGTTCCGCCAGGGGCACGACTTCGGTCGCGCGGACAACGTGGAGGCGCGACTGCTGTTCGCCGGCGGCGACCACACCTGCTCGCTCACGTTCAGGCTCGATCAGGTCGAGACGCTCCAGGCGTTCGAGCGCGAGCTGTGGCTGACGCTGGAGGTAACGGACGGCATCGGCACCGGGGTGCATCTGGCGCCGGCCGGCCTCGACGTCGAGCTCCATCACATCGTCGGGCCGCCGCTCGGCGGCACGGCCGCCTAGGAACTTCTAGGCAGCGTCGAGGGCCTCGTTCACGAGGCGGTCGGCGAGCTCGTTGTGCTCGCGCCGTACCGCGCTGTAGCGAACGCTGCCGAGGTCGCGGGCGAGCCGAGCGGCGCGTAGGGACAGCTCGCGCAGTGCTTCGTTCTTGACCTTGTACTCCCCGCGCATCTGCTTGACCATCAGCTCCGAGTCCGAGACGACCTCGAGCTCCCCCACCGCCAGCTCGACCGCTTTCTCGAGCCCGGCGATCAGGGCGCGGTACTCGGCGACGTTGTTGGTGGCGACTCCCATCGCCTCCCCGTGAGCCGCCAGCACGGTGCCGTCCTCGGCCTCGAGCACGTACGCGTAGGCAGCCGGCCCCGGGTTGCCACGGGCGCCGCCGTCGGTCCAGAGCTTGGCCTTCACCAGAGCGCACCCGAGACATGCCGCCCGTTCACAGCGTGTGCAGCGGGTAGAGGTCGAACGCGACCTCCTCGTAGGGGTGCGACTCCCGCAAAGCGCCCACGGCGGCCGTGAGCGCCTCCTCCGGAACGACGATCTCTACCCGGTATTCCGGAACGTGCTCCTCCTCCCCGACCTCGCCCACAGCCGGATCAGCCCCCGCCAGCGGGAGGAAGGTTCCGGTTCCCGCGCTGTACCAGGAGCAGCGCTCGTAGTCGCCGATCCGGCCGCCACCGGCGGTGAAGATCGCTTCGAGCGTCGCGTCGCGCGCTTCCTCGGGCACGAAGTAGACGAGCTTGAAGTGAGCGCCCAGGGCCGGCAGTCAGGGAGCAGGATGCTCGACGTTGTCGATCTGCGCCCGCTGCAGCCTGCCTGAGTAGTCGACGTAGATCGACTTCCACTCGGTGAAGACGTCGAGCGCCGCCTGGCCCGCCTCGCGGTGCCCGTTGCCCGTGTCCTTCGTGCCGCCGAACGGCAGGTGCACCTCGGCGCCCGTCGTGCCCGCGTTGATGTAGGTGATCCCGGTCGCGAAGTCCCGCATCGCCCGGAACGCCTCGTTGACGTCGCGGGTGAAGATGGCGCTCGAGAGGCCATAGCGGATCCCGTTCGCGACCCGGATCGCCTCGTCGAAGCCCTTGACGCGGATGAGCGCGGTCGTCGGCCCGAAGATCTCCTCTTGGGCGATCCGCATCTGCGGCTCGACGTCCGCGAAGATCGTCGGACGGTAGAAGAAGCCCTTGCCGAGATCGCCTTCGTTCGCCACCTCTCCGCCGGTGAGGAGCTTCGCGCCCTCGTCGGAGCCGATACCGGTGTAGGAGTGGATCTTCTCGAGCGCATCGCGGTTGATCACGGGCCCAAGGTCCGTCTCCGGGTCCCAGCCAGGGCCGATCCGCATCCGCTCGGCACGCGCGACGAGCCGCGTCTGCAGCTCATCGTAGATCCCCTTTTGCGCGATCACGCGGCTGGCCGCGGTGCACCGCTGTCCCGACGTGCCGAAGGCCGACCAGACGATGCCCTCGACGGCCAGGTCGAGGTCGGCGTCGTCGAGGACGATGATCGCGTTCTTGCCCCCGAGCTCGAGATGGACGTGCTTGAGGTTGTCCGCGGCTGCCTTCGTGACGGCGACGCCGGTCTCGCGTGAGCCGGTGAAGGTGATCACGGGCACGTCGGGATGGCGCACGAGCCGCTCGCCTGCCTCCTCCCCGAAGCCGTGGACGAGGTTGACGACGCCCTCCGGCAGCCCCGCCTCGGAGAACAGGTCGATGAAGCGCTCTGCCAGCAGCGGGGTGTCCTCTGCCGGCTTCAGCACGACCGTGTTGCCGCAGACGAGGGCGGGTGCGAGCTTCCACGCGGGGATCGCGATGGGGAAGTTCCAGGGCGTGATCGCACCGACGACGCCGATGGGCATCCGCACTGACATCTGGAACTTGTCGCGCAGCTCGGAGGGCGTCGTGTGCCCGAAGAGACGACGCCCTTCGCCAGCCATGTAGACCGACATGTCGATCGCCTCCTGGACGTCACCGCCGGCCTCTGCGAGCACCTTGCCCATCTCGCGGCTCATCAGCTCCGTCAGTTCCTGCTTCTCCTCCTCGAGCAGGCGTGCGAAACGGAACAGGACCTGGCCCCGCTCGGGAGCCGGCACAAGGCGCCACTCCTCGAACGCCGCATTCGCCGCCGCGACCGCGCGATCCACGTCCTCGGCGCCTGAGCGCGGGAAGCTGCCGAGTGACTCGCCGCTCGCCGGGATAACCGACTCGAATGTGTCACCCGACGCGGCCTCGACCCACTCGCCGCCGATGTAGTTCTTGAACTGCTTCGTCTGGGTGACCGCCATCCGGCGGGGAAGTCTAGTTGCTCCTCAATTCTGGGGGGTCGGCGTCTCGGGGAACGTTCCGGGAATGCGCGCGCGGCGGCGGTCGCGGATCTCCCGCTTGCCCCCGTACTCGTGGCCCGAGCGTCGGTCGTCCCCCCGGCGACGGTCGACGATGACCGTCACGTCCGGATTGTCCTTGTAGTACTCGATCATCTTTTCGAAGAGCTCATCCTCGAGTCCCCGCGGAATGACGCAGTAGATCATCGCCCTCTCAGTGTATGGAGCAACGCGCCCGGCGCGAGTCCGAAGCTACACCCGAGCGATGTCGGGCATCAGCCGGCCGTCGTCCGCGAGCTGCGCGTTCCACGCGCGGAAGCCGCCTTCGAGCTCCTCGAGGTCGTGGCCGCGCTCGGCGAGCCGCACCGGCTGTGCCGATTCCGGCGTCACCCGGTACTGGTACCACGAGATCTCCCACGCGACGGTGATCACCATCTCACCGCTCACGCCCGAGAGGGGCACGATCGACGCCTGCGGCGGGCCGAGGCTCTTGGCTACCCCGGCGACGGTTCGCCGGTGGGCGCTTCCGTTGAAGAGGTCGGCGGCCTCGACCACCTCGAGCTCCGCCTCCGACAGGCGCCTCAGGATCGGTTCCGCCGCGACAGGTGCGTCTCCGGAGCGCCGGCTGCCGAGCAGCGACGACCACGACTTCCGCCGGCGACGCTGTTCGAGCTGAACGGTGGGGGTCGTCGGGCTCCCCTCCCGCAGCCAGCCGTGCTCGAGCGCGACCTCCTGGCAGAGCGTGCACACGTCGACGTAGCCGGAGGCGTCTGGCGCGAAGCGCATCGTGTGCTCGCCCATCAGGAGCGTGCGTTCGCAGATGGCGCAGGTCCGCGTTGCGGCGGCTCGCGTGACGCGCATCCGGCGACCGTAGCAGAGGTTGCGTCGCGCGAAGATCCCTGAAGCAGTGCGCTGCCACCCGCGGCTGGTCGTCCGCGGTAGATGTAACTGCTATTTGTAGTGAACATATGCGAGGTCACCATAGACGTGGGCACAGCAGGCGCCGGCACGGCGGCCGGATCGAGAGATTCCAGGTCGCCGCCATCCTGCTCCTGCTTCGCGAGCGTCCTGCGCACGGTTACGACCTCCTGGAGCGGCTGCCGGAGCTGACGGGAGACGAACGCGTCGACGTCGGCAACCTCTACCGACTCCTGCGCACCCTCGAGGAGCAAGGACTCGTGCAGAGCGAATGGGACGAGGCTCTCCCTGGCCCGGCCAAGCGCACGTATGAGATCACCGAGGCCGGCGGAGGCGCCCTGGAGCGCTGGGCCGCTGCCCTTACCGAAACGCGTGACCGGATCGACCAGTACCTCCGACGCTACGAAGAGAGGAGGTGACATATGCATCACCGCAGATTCCAACGTAGGCGGCCGCCGCTCGGCGCCCGCTTCTACGCGCGCGAGAACGTGCTCGAGCGGCTGGACGAGTATCAGCGGGACCTCGAGCAGGAGCTCGCTGACGTCGTCGAGCTGATCCGCCGGCTGAAGGCCGACGAGGCCTCCCCACAGGGCTCGTCGGAGCCGCAGACGATCTAGCGCACAATCCGCGCGAGCGGATTGCGTGTCGGGGATCCGCACAGCGGATCCCCGACCTCGCTGCAAGCTAATGAACTGCGGCCGCCTCGCGCTCGCGCCTCGTCTCCTCCATCACCTTCTGGGAGATGTGCGACGGCACCTCTTCGTAGCGGACGAAGTGCATCGAGTAGTCCCCCCGGCCGCCGGTCAGGGAGGTGAGCGACTGCGAGTAGGTGAGGATTTCCGCCATCGGCACCTCGGCTTTGATGGTCGTCTGGCCTGCCGCGGGCTCCATCCCGTGCAGCCGCCCGCGACGCGAGTTGAGATCCCCGTTCACCGCGCCCACCGCCTCGTCGGGCACCGTCACCTCGAGCTCCATGATCGGCTCGAGCAGCACTGGCTCCGCCTTCGTGTAGGCGTCCTTGAACGCCATCGAGCCTGCGATCTTGAACGCCATCTCGGATGAGTCGACGTTGTGGTACGAGCCGTCCACGAGCGTCACGCGCACCCCCTGCACGGGCGCGCCCGCCAGTTCGCCGCGGCTCATCGCCTCCTGGACACCCTTGTCCACGGCGGGACGGAATCCCTGCGGGATCACCCCGCCGACGATCTTGTCCACGAACTCGTACCCCACATGGTCGTCGAGAGGCTCGAGCAGGATCGTGCAGTCGCCGAACTGCCCCCGGCCCCCGGTCTGCTTCTTGTACCGGGCGTGCGCCCGGGACTCCTTGCGGATCGTCTCCAGGTATGGCACGCGCGGCGGGTGCAGCTCGATGTCGACGCCGAAGCGGCGCCTGGCTCGCTCGAGAGCGATCTCGACGTGCATCTGGCTCATGCCCGCAAGGATCTCCTCCCCGGTCTGCTGGTCGCGGCGGAGGCGGAGCGTCGGATCCTCCTCGGCGAGACGGCGGATCGCAGAGGCCACCTTCTCCTCCTCGCCCTTGATCCGCGGCGTCACCGCAAAGCTCATCACCGGCTCCGGGAACCCGATCTCGGGGATGTCCGTGTCGACCTCGCGGTCGAGCAAGAGGTCACCCGTCTGCACTTCCTTCAGCTTGGCGACCGCGCCGATGTCGCCCGGGCCGAACGCCTCCGCCGGGATGTGCTCCTTCCCTTGCTGGAAGAGAAGCGAGCCCATCCGCTCCTTCGCGTGTGTGCGCGCGTCCACGAGGGTCTGGTCGGGCGTGACCGAGCCCTGCAGGACTCGGAAGAGGTTGATGCGGCCCGCGAAGGGGTCGGCGATCGTCTTGAAGACGAACGCTGCCGTCTGCGCGCCCTCGATGTGCGTGATCGACCCCATCTTGGCCGGTGAGGGAACGCCCTCCACGATCAGGTCGAGCAACGCTCGTGTGCCGAGGTTCTTCGTCGCGACCCCGCAGGCGACCGGGAAGACCTGGCCCCGCGTGACCGCCTCCTTCAGGGCGTGAGCGACCTGCTCGATCCCCAGCTCCTCGCCCTCGAGGTATGCCTCCATCAGCGCCTCGTCCGTCTGCACAACCTCGTCGAGCAGCTTCTCGCGGTACTCGCGAACGAGGTCGACCAGCTCGTCCGGGATCGCCGTCGGCTCGCCCTCCTTCCCGCCGTCCTGGCTCGTGTACGCGCACATGTGGAGGACGTCGACGATCCCGGTGAGCTCATGCTCGCTTCCGATCGGAAGTTGCACCGCGACGCACCGCTCCGACAGCTGCTCCTGAAGCTGCCCGAGCGCGCGGAAGAAGTCGGCTCGCTCCCGGTCGAGCATGTTCACGTAGACGACGCGCGCGAGGCCGAGCTCCTCGGCACGCTTCCAGACGCGGCCGGTGCCGACCTCGACGCCCATCACGCCGCTGATCACAAGCAGGGCGCCCTCCACGACTCGCAACGCCGTGCGCGCCTCGCCCTGGAAGCCAGGATCGCCCGGAACGTCGATCAGGTTGAGCTTCCGGCCCTGCCAGTCCGCGTGCGTAACCGAGAGTGAGATCGACATCCTCCGGCTCTGCTCGTCGTCGTCCCAGTCGGCGACGGTCGAGCCCGCGTCGATCGTGCCGAGGCGATTGACCTCTCCCGCCTGGTAGAGCAGCGCCTCGACCAGGGACGTCTTGCCGGTTCCGCGGTGACCGACGACGGCGACGTTGCGGATCTTTCCGGGCTCGAAAGCGGGCATGCGGATGCGTCCTCCTCAGCTGCGAACGGGGTCGGAGCGCCATCGTAACCCGCGTCCACTCCGCCGGAGGCCGCGACTCAGCTGGAGACGCGGGCCGCGCCGCCCAGGCGCGCCTTCAGCCGGAGAACCGCCTTCGTGTGCAGCTGTGACACGCGCGACTCGGTCACGCCGAGCACCTCGCCGATCTCGCGCAGGGTCAGCTCCTCGTAGTAGTAGAGGGTGACGACGAGCTTCTCCCGCTCGGGCAGCCGTACGATCGCCTCTCCGAGCGCCTCCTTCATCTCCGTCTGCGCAAGTGCGGACTGCGGCTCGGGACCGTGCGTGTCCTCGATCGTGTCGATCAGGGCGATCTGGTCGCCGCCGGAGGCAACCGTCCACAACTCGTCGAGCGCCGCGATCGACGAGCGGGAGATCTCGGTGAGGCTGTCGCCAAGCTCCTCCTCGGTCAGGCCGAGCTTCCCTGCGATCTCCTCGTCGGTCGGGGCGCGATGCAGCTTCTTCTCGAGCTCGGCAATTGCGCGCTCGATGTCGCGGGCGCGCGCCCGCACCGAGCGCGGCACCCAGTCCAGGGCACGCAACTCGTCGATAATGGCGCCCTTGATCCGCGCGATCGCGTACGTCTCGAACTTGATCGCGCGGTCGGGGTCGTAGCGCTCGATCGCCCCGATCAGTCCCAGCAGCCCGTAGGAGACGAGGTCGCCTTCGTCCACGTGGGCCGGCAGGCCGCTGCCGAGACGTCCCGCGACGAACTTCACGAGCGGCGCGTAGGTCAGGATCAGCCGGTCGCGGACCCCCCGGTCCTTCGAGCGGCGGTACTCCTGCCAGAGCGAACTGGTGTCCTCGGTCGTGGCCACGACGAGAGAATACGCCGCGTCACGGCGGAGTCTTGCTCACCGACGGCGAAAGACCTGATAGGCGGTCGAAAGGAGCCACCCGCCGACCACGCCCGCTCCGAGCGCGACCGGCCACTGCCGTGCGTCCACCGCCGCCAGCGCGACGAGGGCAAGCGCGAGGCCCAGGAAGGCGAAGAGGAGCCCGAGCGCGTGCCGTTGCTTCATCCGAGACGAGCCTAGTACCCGAGTACAATCCGTCGCGTAGGGGCGTAGCTCAGTTGGTAGAGCGGCGGTCTCCAAAACCGTAGGTCGCAGGTTCGAGTCCTGTCGCCCCTGTCCGCTTCAACCCACCGGCGCACTATCGTCCTCCGGATGCTGCGCGCGCGATGTCGTCCGGCTACTGGACAGCTACGCCACCCTGCTCGTTCTCCTGCTCGCGAACTTCTTCCTGCTCCAATTGATCGACGATCCACGCTGGGGCGCACTCGGGAGCACGCTCCTCTCGGCCGCAGCGCTCGTGATCGCGATCAGCGACCCTGCGGCCGGCAAGACGATCACGCGCCGGCACACGCTCCTGGTCGGCGCCTGCGTCCTCCTCTCGCCCCTCGTGCTGATCGTCAACTCGACCTCGATCGTCGTCGGGCTCACCTATCTCCTACCGGTGGCCCTGCTTGTCACCGCGACGCTGCCGATCACGATCCGCCGGGTTCTCCAGCATCGCCGCGTGACTCACGAGACCGTCCTCGGCGCCCTCTGCACCTACGTGCTCCTCGGCCTGCTCTTCGCCTTCCTCTTCCTGGCAGTCGACGACTTCCGCGGCGACCCCTTCTTCGCCCAGGAGTCGGCCCACGTTCAGTCGGAGTACCTCTACTTCAGCTTCGTCACGCTCACGACGCTCGGCTTCGGAGATCTCTCGCCGGCGGTCGGGCTCCCTCAGGCGCTGACGGTGCTCGAGGCATTGCTGGGCCAGGTCTTCCTCGTCACGCTCGTCGCGCGGCTCGTGACGCTCTGGGGCGCAGAGCGTCGACCACGTGGAGGAGTAGCGCGTGGCTCAGAGCGGGAACACCGCTTGTGGGCGTCCCGGGTTGCTGCCATACTGCGCGACTCCGGGAGGGCAGGTCTGAGGAAATCTGGGCGAAGAACGCGCGTCGCGCTCGTTGGCGCCGCGCTCACATACGTACTGCTGCTGGCCGCGCCGGTCGCTGAGGCGGCGCGCTTCGGCATCGCCGACGACGCAGGCAAGTACGAGGAGGGCGGTTCGTCCTTCTTCCGCGAGGTGCGTGCACTCGGTATGACCGAGAACCGGATCAGCGTCCACTGGCAGCCGGACCGGCCCCGGACCATCGTCGACAAGGCGTTTCTCGACCGGGCGCTTCCCGCTGCCCGGGCGCAGGGCATCCGCGTCGTCTTTCACGTCTTCGCACTCAACCCCACGGCGCTGACAGCCTCGCCCGGAGCAACAGAGGAGTTCGCAGCGTTCCTCGAGCTCCTCGCCCGCACCTATCCGCAGGTGCGGGAGTACGTCGTCGGGAACGAGCCGAATCAGCCTCGGTTCTGGCAGCCGCAATTCATCCCGACCGGGCGCGGCGCTGCCGCGGCGGCCTATGCCGACCTGCTCGCGCGCTCGTACGACGCGTTGAAGGGCGTCGACCCGGGCATCCGCGTGATCGGGCTCGGCCTCTCGGGCCGCGGCAACGACCTGCCGTTCGCGCGCTCCAACGCCTCGTCCTCCCCGGTCCGCTTCCTGCGTGATCTCGGCGCCGCGTACCGCGCCAGCGGCCGAAGCGCACCGCTGATGGACGAGCTGGGCGTCCATCCGTATCCACGCTCGGACCGCGACTCCGTCCTCGCCGGAGACCGCTGGCCCCGGGCAGGTCTCGTCAACCTGGCCCGGATCAAGCAGGCGTTCTGGGATGCGTTCACCGGCACCGGTCAGCCCACCGTCGAGCAGGGGCTTCGACTGCGGATCGACGAGATCGGCTGGCAGGCGGTCGTGCCCGCGAGTGCGCGGCCGGCCTACTTCGGCCGCGAGACCTCTGCGGCGACGAGTGAGCCGGCGCAGGCGGCGAACTACGCGAAGCTGATCGAGATCGCCGCGTGCGACCCGAGCATCTCGGCGCTCTACCTGCTGCACCTGAAGGACGATCCCGACCTCGAGCGCTTCCAGTCGGGTCTGCTGCGGGCCGACGGGAGCGTGCGCCCGGCGCGTGCCGCCGTGCGGCGAGCCATCGCGCGGACCCGTCGCGGCTGCACGGGCAAGCAGGTCACGTGGCGTCACGCGAACAGCGTCGTCGGCGCGCGCGCAAGCTTCGGGGGTCGGCGCGAGCAGCCTCGCGCGCGTCGCGACTGGGGCTTCAACGTCACCGCAGCGGAGGAAGCCACCTACACGGGGGCGATCTTCAGGCTGCCGGCGGCGAAGGCGACGATCCGCCTGCTCACCTCGCGGAACTCCCCGCGGCTGATAGCAACGACCGAGGGCCTGATCCGGGCAGGGTGGAAGCCGCGGCTGCGCCTTCCCGCACGGAGATTGCACCCGGGCCGCTATGTCTACGCCGTCCGTCTTCGCGCCACCATGAACCCGAGCCGGACGAGCTTCCGCGTGAGCCGGCCGTTCGCCGTCGGCTAGGGCGGGGAGTCAGTCCAGCTCTCCCCGCTCCTGCATCGCGCGGCGAATCGTCTCGAGTGCCGGGAGATAGCGTTTCTGCCGCATTCCTTCCGCCTCGGGCAAGGTTCGGATCCTCTCCATGTTCGTCACCAGGTCCGCGAGCTTGATACGGCGAGCGATCCGGCCCGCCTCCCCCTCCGCGGCGGCCGTGCGGTCGATGAAGGCGCGATACGTCTCCTTCTCCGGCTTCTCGATCCGGGTCAGGTGCTCGACCGCCTCGACGACGACAGGCGGCACGCCGGCCGTGCCCAGATCTTCCGCGGTCCAGTCCGTGTCCTCGATCACGTCGTGGAGCACCGCCGCCGCGAGTTCCTCGTCCGTGGCGTCCTTCCCGACCGCCGAGGCAACCTGAACGGCGTGCGCCAGCTCGTAGACGTCGCTTCTGTCGCGCTGGCGGCCGTGCGCGCGGGCCGCGACGGCGACGGCTTCGTGCCACTTCATGCCCGGTTTACTACCAAAGAGAGATCAGACTCATCCTGAGCATGCGGCTCGAGCTCCAGACAGTGCAGGTCGACGCCACCCCCGTCCGCTGGCGCAGCGTCGGCACCGGACCGCCACTCGTCCTCGTCCACGGTCTCGCCGGCTCGTGGCGCTGGTGGCGTCCTGTGCTACCGGCGCTCGCGGCGGAGCACCGCGTGCACCTGCTCGACCTGCCCGGCTTCGGCGGCATCCCGCGCGCCCGCAGGTTCGACCTCGAGACGGCGCCCGGATGGCTCGCCCGCTGGTCGGCCGCCGCGGAGATCGGCCCCGCCGATGTCGTCGGACATTCGCTCGGCGCTCTCCTCTGCGCACGCCTCGCGGCACGGCACCCGGAGTGCGTGAGGCGACTCGTGCTCGTCGCACCCGCGGGGATCCCTGGCCGCACGCCGCTCGGGACGGCCGGGCCTCTCATGCGGGCGCTGCTCGCGTCCAGGCCCGGCTTCCTGGCGCTCCTCGCGCGGGACGTAGTGCGCTCCGGGCCAGTGACGGTCGTCTCCGCGGCTATGGGCGTGCTCGCCGCGGACATGCGCGGCGACCTCGCCGCCCTGGAGGCCCCGGCTCTCCTGCTCCTGGGCGAGCTCGACCCGCTCGTCCCCGCCGACCATGTGGAGGAGCTTGCGCGCGCGCTCCCGCACACGGCAATCCGGGTGCTCGAGGGCAGCGGTCACGTGCCCATGTCCGATCGGCCCGACGACTTCAACCGCGAGTTACTGCGGTTCCTTCGACCAGACGCGTGATCTCGGCGGCGACCTGCCTCGGATGCGAGAAGTGCACTGCGTGCCCTGCGCCGGCAATCGTGACGAGCCGGCTGCGCAGTAGCAGCGCAGCCTGTTGCGCCCAGGCCGCCGGGCACAGCGGGTCGTGGGCGCCGCGGACGACGAGCGCCGGCACGTCGATCGCCGGCAGCCGCTCCTCGATCGTGTCATCCAGCGCGTACCGCGCCTGCCGTATGAGCCTCGCAGGCCCGTAGCGAAGGTAGTCGCGGATGACGATGCCGGTGAGCCTCGGTGGCTCGAACCAGCCGTCGAGCGCCAGCCGGAAGGCGTGGCGGAGGGCGCTGCGTGCGCTGGGGTCGACTGTCGGGCCAATGAGCACGAGCGCCCGCACGAGCTCCGGCCGGCGCACCGCGAGCTCGGTGGCGACCTGGCAGCCCATCGAGTTGGCGACGAGGATCGCGGGAGTGCTGAGCTGCGCCTCGACCTCGGCTGCGAGCTCCGGGATCGAGCGCGGCTCGCGGAGCTCCGGACGCAGGTGCGGCGCCGCGAGCTCGCGCGCGAGCGGGTCGAAGTAGCTCTGGCCCACTCCCAGGCCGTGAACGAGGCAGAACACGCGCCGACGGTACCGCTACCCTCCCCTGCGTGGCTCTCCTGACCTCGCAGGTCACGCGTGACGAGACCTTCGAGAGGCGCGCGCAACGAATGGAAGGCCTGGTCGCAGAGCTGCAGGAACGTTCCGCGCAGATCGCTGCGGGCGGCGGCGAGAAGGCGCTCGACCGGCATCGCGGACGAGGCAAGCTGCCGGCGCGCGAGCGGATCGACCGCCTCGTCGACCCCGCCTCGACGTTCCTCGAGTTGAACGCCCTGGCTGCGTGGGACATGTACGAGGGACAGGCCCCGTCAGCCGGCGTTGTCACCGGCGTCGGCGTCGTCGAGGGGCAGGAATGTGTGATCGTGGCCAACGACGCGACCGTGAAGGGCGGCTCCTACTTCCCGTTGACCGTGAAGAAGCATCTGCGGGCGCAGGAGGTGGCCCGCCAGAACCGGCTGCCGTGCCTCTACCTCGTCGACTCCGGCGGCGCCTTCCTCCCACTCCAGGACGAGGTCTTCCCCGACCGCGAGCACTTCGGCCGGATCTTCTTCAACCAGGCACGGATGTCCGCGCAGGGGATCCCGCAGATCGCGGTCGTGATGGGCTCCTGCACCGCAGGGGGCGCCTATGTGCCGGCGATGTGCGACGAGACGATCATCGTGCAGGGAACGGGCACGATCTTCATCGGCGGCCCTCCGCTCGTGAAGGCCGCAACGGGCCAAGACGTGACCGCCGAGGAGCTCGGAGGCGCGGACGTCCACACCCGCCGGTCCGGCGTCGCCGACCACTACGCGACCTCCGACGAGCACGCGCTCGCGCTGGCGCGGCAGATCGTCCGGAACCTGCACCGGCGGAAGGAGGTGCCATGGGAGGTCGCGCCTCCGGAGCCGCCCACGCTCGACCCGCAGGAGCTCTACGGCCTCGTCCCGGAGGACTTCAAGCACGAGCTCGACGCCCGTGAGGTGATCGCACGGGTCGTCGACGGCAGCCGCTTCGCCGAGTTCAAGGCGCTCTACGGCGAGACGCTCGTCTGTGGCTTCGCGCGGATCGAGGGGTATCCGGTCGGCATCCTCGCCAACAAGGGCGTCCTCTTCGCGGAGTCGGCGCAGAAAGGCGCACACTTCATCGAGCTCGCCTGCAAGCGGCGCGTTCCGCTCGTGTTCCTTCAGAACATCACCGGTTTCATGGTGGGCAAGGAGTACGAGGAGGGTGGGATCGCGCGGGACGGCGCCAAGCTCGTGATGGCCGTCGCCTGCGCGGACGTGCCCAAGTTCACGGTTGTCACCGGCGGCTCGTTCGGCGCCGGAAACTACGCGATGTGCGGCCGCGCCTACGAGCCGAGGCAGCTGTGGATGTGGCCCAATGCGCGCATCTCCGTGATGGGAGGCGAACAGGCTGCGACGGTGCTGACGATGGTCGGCGACGCGGATCCCGACGAAATCCGCGAGAAGTACGAGGCAGAGGGGAATCCTTACTATTCGACCGCGAGGCTCTGGGACGACGGCATCATCGACCCGCTCGACACGCGGCGCGTGCTCGCGCTCGGGATCTCCGCCGCGCTGAACGCGCCGATCCCGGAGAGCACGTTCGGCATCTTCCGGATGTGAGCGCCGGTCGTCGTCCCGAGCTCGGCCGCGCGTTCGAGTAGCGGCTCCGACGGCTTCGTGTTGTTTCAACACGAAGCCGCGAGCGCCGGTTGTTGCAAAGTTGCGACAAAAGAGGGGCGGCCTGTCCGGCAACGTTCGGTGGTGCGCTTCTCGCTCTCGCCGAACGACCGCCGGATCCAAGACCTCGTCGTCGCCCTCGACCGCGAGGACGTCTCGATGGCCGAGACGTGGCGGCGCGTCGGCGATGCCGCGCAGCGACTGGGGATACGGCGACCGGGTTACCACCTGGTGCGACTGCTCGCGCGCGCGGAACGGCGGCGGCGCGACGCCGGGTCGGAGCGCCGGAGGGCGGAGCTCCGAGCGCTCCTTGCCTTCGGCTCGCCGCGCGCGACAGACCTCTCGGTGGCGATCCATTTGCTCCGAGAGGCGCAGCGCGCCGAGGAGTTTGTGTTGAAACAACACAAACCTCCCCGCGGCCACCCGGACTAGAGCACGAGCGTCTCGGGAAAGGTCGCTCCGGCCTCGAACCGCTCGAGGCGATACGGCAAGAGGTCGACGGAAGGAGTACTCCCGAGCAGCTCCGCTGCCACCGCCTCACCAACCGCGGGCGATTGCATGAACCCGTGCCCGGAGAAGCCGCACGCGACATAGACCCCGTCGCCGACGAAGCCGATGATCGGGTGCGCGTCCGGGGTCATGTCGTAGAAACCGGCGATGGAGCGCACGATGAGCGCCCCGGCCGCAGGCGGGTAACGCTTCGCCAGCCGGCGCCGCCAGTCCCTCACGAGCGGGAGATCGACCTCCTCCGGTCCGTCCCAGCGCAACGTCGCCTCCCCCATCGCCAGCCGCAGCTGCTCCGTACCGACGCGACGGAAATGGAACCCCGACTCCTCGACCGTCATGGGCAGGTCGAGCGGCAGGTTCCGGACCGGCCCGACGTCCACGAGCTGTCGGACGAGCGCGCGGACGGGCAGCTCGACATCCCTGACCAGCGCGACCTCACGCGAGCGCGCGCCGCAAGCGATCACGAGCACGTCGGACGAGAGCAGAAGCGCATCCGTTCGCTCGAGCACTTCGACGCCGAGCTCCGCCGCCCGACGAACGAGCTCGCGGGTGACGCCGGCCGGGTCGGCGATCCCGTCCTCCCGGCAGATCACCGCGCTCAGCACGTCGTCCACGCGGAGTCCCCGGACGAATGACGCATCGACCTGCTCGACCGGCACGCCGAGCGCCTCCTGGAGCAACCGCCGCTCCTCGAGCTCCGCCGCTCCCGCCGGCGTCGTGGCCAGAAAGAGATAACCGACCTGCTCGAACAGCGGCGCCCCGAGCTCGCGGAAGAGGCGGACGCTCGCCTGCGCGAGCCGCACCTCCGCCTTGGTCGTGAACTGCTGGCGGACGCCGCCCATCGCCTTGCCGGTTGCTCCTGCCGCGATCTCGCCCACGTCGGCGAGCACAACGTCGTCCGCGCCCGCGAGCGCCAAGTGGTAGGCGATCGAGGCGCCGATGGCACCGGCGCCGGCTACGACGAATCGAGCCAGGCTCTCAGCTCCTCTTGCTCGTTCTCCCGCAGCTGCCGCAGCGGGCGGCGCACATCCGCCCCGACCGGGACACCTTTCAGCGCGAGCACGGCCTTCAGCGCGGCGTGGCGCGGGAAACGCTCGATCGCAGCGCGCAACTCACCGAGGGCGACCGAGGTCGCCGGGGTCGCCTCGCGTACCGCCTCTACGACCTGCTCCGGAAAGGCAGCCGCGAGAGCGGATACGGCTCCCACCGCGCCGCCGCCCAGGCCATCTGCGATGAGCGCCTCGGGCCCGACGAAAATGTCCAGGCCCTCGATCAGGTAGCGGGAGAAGCGATCGAACGGGGCGTCGGAGACCTTCATGCCGACCAGGTTGGACGCGCGCTCCCGCAGCTCGAAGAGCACCGGCAACGGTACGGCGTAGCCGCTCGCCCGCTCGAACTCGTAGACGTAGAACGGCAGGGGGTCGCACGCGGCCGCAGCAGCGGCGAAGTGCTCGAGCAGCGCGCGATCGTCGAGCTGGAAATACGGCGGGGCGATCACCGCCACGCCGTCGACGCCGGCCTCCGGCGCGTGGGACGCCAGCTCGACGGTGTCCCGCGTCGATTGCGCACCGCAATGGGCCGCAACCTGGAGCCGGCCCGCGGCGGCAGCGACATACAGCTCGACGATCCGGCGGCGCTCGTCGACTCCGAAGAGCAGCCCCTCACCGGTCGTCCCCAGCGCCAGGATGCCGTCGAGCCCGCCGGCCACGAGGAAGTCGACGTACGGCCCGAACGCCTCTGCGTCCAGGCCGTCTCCCCTCAGCGGCGTGACGGCGGCTGCCAATGCCCCTCGAAGCACCCTGCGACTCTAAGCTCCCGGACGATGAGCGCGCTTCGGATCGAACGCGAGGGCGACGTCCTGCGCATCACGCTCGCCCGGCCGGAGACCCGGAATGCCTTCGACGCCGCGCTGATCGCGGAGCTGTCGGAGGCGTTCGTCGACATCGGGAAGGCACGCACGGTGATGCTCGCAGGCGAAGGACCGAGCTTCTGCGCAGGCGCCGACGTCGAGTGGATGCGCTCCTCGGTCGACCTCGACTACGAGCGGAACGTCGCCGATGCCAACGCGCTGCGGACGATGCTCGAGGCGATCGAACGCTGCCCGGCTCCCGTGGTCGCTCGGGTCCAGGGACACGCCCTCGGCGGTGGAGCAGGCCTCGTCGCCTGCTCGGACATCGCGGTCGCGGAGACGATAGCCGTCTTCGCGTTCTCCGAGGTCAAGCTCGGGATCATTCCCGCGGTGATCTCCCCGTTCGTGCTCGCGAAGATCGGCCCGAGCGCGGCGCGGCGCTACTTCGTCACCGGGGAGCGGTTCGACGCGGCGACCGCGCAGCGGATCGGTCTCGTGCACGAGGTGGCGGACGATCTCGACGACGTCGTCGAGAAAATCCTCCGCGAGCTGGCGAGTGCGGGACCGAAGGCGGCTCGCCATGCGAAGCGGCTCGTCCTCGACCGCCCCGACGGGCCCGACACCGCGCGTCGGATCGCCGAGCGGCGGACGAGCGATGAGGGGCAAGAGGGGCTCCGCGCGTTTCTCGAGCGGCGCCGGCCCAGCTGGCGCGGCCAGTGAGCCGTCAGCGAGGGCTGACGGTGATGGTCGCGCCTGCAACGTCGCGGGTCGCGAGCCGGTAGCTCGTCGTCCGTCTCGGCTTCACCGGCACGGTAAACCGCCCGTCGGGCCGAGTCCGGACCCGGGTCACGACGGTCCACGCACCGCCGTTCACCTGCTGCTCCAGTCGCACCCGGCGCAGGCCCCGCACGAACCCGTTCAGCTTCATGGTGCGATCCGCCAGCGCCCGCCGGAGCGGCGGGTCGAGGTTCAGCACGCGGACGGTGAACCACGTGGAGCGCAAGCCCAGCTCACGCCGAAAGTCCTGTGCGAGGATCTTCCTGACGCCCTCCCGCGCCTTCACGTCCACCACGGCGGCGCGTCCTGAGGTAGTCCTTTCCACGATCAGATCGCGCACACCGGGCGTTCTGAACCTCCTCGCCACTTCCTCGGGCCGCAGCACCAGGGGCCCCCAGCGGTGGTGTTTCGAGATCCGGTCGTGCGGGTCGGGGACGGACACGAGATACGGCACCGGCGGCGCCTTCGGCCAAACCTGGTCGATCGGTGCGGTTCGGCCGCCGGAGGTCGAGTGGTAGAAGGTCGTCGCCACGCGCCCATGCCACAGAAGCACGCGCCCGGCTGTCGCGGCAATCGCTCTGTTCGTGGAGACCTTCTCGGCCGCGATGCCGCCGTACACCTGGCTGCGGGTGTCGGCATAGAGGTCGAACAGGGTGTTGGGTTTCAGTGTCGCAAGAGCGTACGAGCGCGCCACGACGGATTGCGCCTTGAGCGCCTCAGGGTGCCAGTAGTAGGGCATCTCCCACGGGACGACACCGCGCAGATAGCGGTCGAGCGGCAGTTGGTTCACGACCGTGAGCCTGCCGCCGACACGGTGCAGCCGGAGCGCGCCGCGGTAGGCGCTGCCCTCGAGCCGGAGTGGCGACGCGCCTGCCTCCACGTTGAGCGGGAACCGGAGACCCTTGCGCCTCGTAGCCGTGAACCGGCGCGTGCCCGGCTTGAACGCCCGCTTCTTTCCCCGGGCATCGACGATTCGGAACGGCTTCGACGAGCCGACTAGGACGCTCGCCCGCCCCTCGAACAGCAGCACGCGCACCTTGCGACCCGGGAGCAGCCGCAGCTCGGTGCCGCGGTAGTAGTGGGCGAGGATTCGCGGGTATCTCCACCCGGCGGCCGCATAGCCCCGCGCGCCGTACTGACTCATGCCGACCCCGTGGCCCCAGCCCCTGCCGTCGATGACGAAAAGCGTGCCTGCAGTCGCGGGCGCGGGCGCGCAGAGCCCGACAGCGAGCGCGCAGATGATCAGGTTCCGCCGCATCAGGCGGAGGAGGCTACCACCGGAGCCTCTACGATCGAGGCGTGATTTCGAAGCTGCTCGTTGCCAACAGAGGCGAGATCGCGCTGCGCGTCTTCCGCACCTGTCGCGAGCTCGGCATCTCGACCGTCGCGGTCGCCGCACCCGACGACGCCGGCTCGCTGCACGCCCGCTCCGGAGACGAGACCGTCACGATCGCGAGTTACCTCGACTCGCAGGAGCACCTGCGAGCCGCGCGCGAGAGCGGCGCGGACGCGATCCATCCCGGCTACGGCTTCCTCGCCGAGAACGCCGATTTCGCTACGGCGGTCGCCGAGGCGGGCTTCCTGTGGGTAGGTCCCGCGGCAGAGGCGCTGCGGCAGGGCGGCGACAAGCTTGCAGCCAAGCGCATTGCGGAGAGCGCCGGCGTTCCGGTTGTTCCATCCGGCGAGGCGGCCGAGATCGGCTACCCGCTCGTCGTCAAGGCCGCAGCCGGCGGGGGTGGACGCGGGATGCGCCTCGTTCGCGAGCCGGCGGACCTGGAGGAGGCGGTCGCCGCGGCGAGCCGCGAGGCAGAGGCCGCCTTCGGCGACGGCACCGTCTTCTGCGAGCGCTACGTCGAGCGGCCGCGGCACGTCGAGATCCAGTTGCTCGCCGACGCGCACGGGACGGTGCTCGCACTTGGCGAGCGCGACTGCTCGGTCCAGCGCCGCCATCAGAAGGTGCTGGAGGAGTCGCCCTCTCCTGCACTCGACCCGCCGCTGCGCGCCGCGATGAGCGCCGCTGCGGTCGACTTTGGCCGAGCAGTCGGCTATTCCAGCGCCGGAACCGCCGAGTTCATGCTTGACGGCCGCGACTTCTACTTCCTCGAGCTGAACGGCCGCATCCAGGTCGAGCACCCGGTGACGGAGCTGGTAACCGGCATCGACCTCGTCCGCGAGCAGATCAGGGTCGCTCAAGGCGAGCGACTGGAACCGGGCATGATTCGATTGCAAGGTCATGCGGTCGAGGTGCGCCTGTACGCGGAGGATCCGCGCAGCTTCCTGCCGCAGGCCGGGACCATCTCCGGCCTCAGACTGCCGCGAGGCGTGCGCGTCGATGCAGGCGTCGCAGAGGGCGACGAGATCGGAACGGCGTATGACCCGATGATCGCGAAGCTGATCGCCCATGGGCCCACACGCGAGGAGGCCTTCGCCCGCCTCGCGGACGCGCTCGACGAGACGAAGGTCGAGGGCATCACCACCAACCTGTCTTTCCTGCGCTGGCTCGTCGCGCATCCCGTCGTGCGCGCGGGCGAGGCGACCACGGCGTTCTTGACCGAGCATCCACCGCTCTCCGAGCCACCGCTCCGCCTGCCCGAAGGCCCGTGGCGCGGCGGCTGGCGGCTCAACCTCCCGCCTGCCGCTCCCGTCGCCGCGCCGGACGTCGACGCGGCGGCGCACGCCCACGGCGGAAGCGGCGGCGAGAGAGCGCTCACCGCACCGATGCCGGGGACCGTGATCCAGGTCAACGTCGAGGTCGGCGACCACGTCCAGGCGCGCCGGCGTCTCGTCGTGCTCGAGGCGATGAAGATGGAGACGCCGATCTCCGCGCCCTACGACGCGACCGTGAAGGCGCTCCACGTCGCCGAGGGCGACCGCGTCACGGGCGGGCAACTCCTGGTCGAGCTCGCCGAGTAGCTACCGGCGCGCACGTCGCCGGCGTGGCCGGCCAGCGAGTCGTCGCCTACGCCGCCGTCAAGAACGCAACTGAGCGATGCCCTCGGCCCGGCGTATTTCTCTCAGCACGTAGACGACCGCGGCGACCAGCGCCGCTCCTCCGACGAGGAGCGTCCCGACGTCGCCGGCGGTCGGCTTCAGCGCCATGTCGAACACGACCACGAAGAGAAGCACGAGGTCGAGCTTGCTGTACGCGTCGATGCGGCGGCTGTGTTGCGCGACCGCTGGGCTGCCGCTCTCCATCGCCGCGTGGAGCCGCTTTCCCTCCGGCTCGATCAGGCCGATGCCGATGAGAAAGGTCGCCGCGAAGGCCGCGAGCGCGAGCACGATCCAGAGCTGATCGAACCTCCACGGGCCCTCGATCGTCAGCAGAATCCCGAGCACGAGCACCGCCAGCGACGTTGGGATGAAGATCCGCTTCGCCAGCCACTCGGTATTCGCCGACATGCGCTCGATCAATACTCCGTCGTCGGTCTTTCGGGCGCGCATGAAGAGGGCCTGGAGCAGAAAGGCCGACCCGAGCCAAACCGTCGCGCCAGCGATGTGCAGGAAGAGGAGGATCTCGTAGTAGGACACGCCCGCTAGAAGAGCTTCTGCAGCTTCATCGCCGCCCCCATGTCCCCCTTGATCTTCAGCTTCCCGGTCATGTAGGCCGTCGTCGGGTTCTGCTCGCCCCGGACGACCGCCAGCATCGTCTCCTCGGAGGTCTCGATCGTCGTGTCTGCCTCACCGGCCCCCTCGGTGACGCTCACCTGCCCGTCCTGAACGTCGACCTTCCACTGCCCGGCACCCTCGATGTCGAACAGGTAGGAGTTGTTCATCCCGGCCGTCTTCGACTCGTCCACTCCAGCTGCAAGGCCGTCGAAGAACTCCCGCACGCTCTCAGCCATCTCTTGCTCCTTCAGGTCGAATTCTGCCCGAGCCTACCGGGTAGCATCGGGCCGCGTTCATGGATCTCGACCTCACCCAGGAGCAGGAGCTGATCCGTGACACGGTGCGTAAGTTCGCGCGCGAGCGCGTGGCGCCCGTAGCCGAGGAGCTCGACCGCGAGGAGCGTTTCCCCTACGAGCTCGTCGCCGAGCTGGCCGAGCTCGGGCTGATGGGGTTGCCGATTCCCGAGGAGTACGGCGGCGCCGGCGGAGACACCGTCTCGTACGCGCTTGCGATCGAGGAGCTGACGCGCGTGGACTCGTCGGTCGCGATCACGGTCGCCGCGCACACGTCACTCGGGACGATGCCGATCTACCTCTTCGGTAGCGAGGAGCAGAAGCAGCGGTGGCTGCCTGATCTTGCCTCCGGCAGGAGGCTGGCCGCCTTCGGGCTGACGGAGCCCGGTGCCGGCTCGGATGCGGGCAACACCCGCACGACGGCGGCGCTGCGTGACGGGGAGTGGGTCGTCGATGGCTCGAAGATGTTCATCACGAACGCCGGCACCGAGATCACCGCCTGCGTGACGATCACCGCGCGAACGGGCGACGACGAGGTGTCCAACATCATCGTCCCGAACGGAACGCCGGGGTACGAGATCTCCGGCCCCATGCACAAGCTCGGGTGGAAGGCATCGGACACGCGCGAGCTCTCGTTCCGCGACTGCGCCGTCCCGGAGGAGAACCTGCTCGGCCCGCGCGGCCAGGGCTTCCACCAGTTCCTGCAGATCCTCGACGGCGGCCGCATCTCCGTCGCGGCGATGGGCGTCGGGCTCGCCCAGGGAGCCTACGACCTCGCCTACGCCTATGCTCGAGAGCGGGAGCAGTTCGGCAAGCCGATCTCGAAGTTCCAGGCGGTCCAGTTCAAGCTGGCCGACATGGCGACGGAGATCGAGGCAGGTCGCGGACTTGCGCTACGCGCGGCATGGCTCAAGGATCGGGGCCGTCCTTTCGCCCGCGAGGCGGCGATGGCGAAGCTCTTCACGGGCGAGCTCTCGAATCGCGCCGTCAACTGGTCACTCCAGATCCACGGTGGCTACGGGTACATGGAGGAATCCCCGATCGCGCGGCTGTACCGCGACCAGAAGATCCTGGAGATCGGCGAGGGCACGAACGAGGTGCAGCGGATGGTGATCGCGCGTCACCTGGGTCTGTAGCCAAAGCCGGCGCACTCCATGCCCTCTTCCACGAACTGGCGGTACCGGAGCCGCGCCGTTTCCTCGTCCCGGCCGAAGAAGGGGAGCAGCCGGTCGAGCGCGAGGAAGGCGGGTTCCCCTTGTCGGGCCGTGGCGCGGTAGCTGCTCCACGCCCAGTCGCCGGGTGACGGCACAGGGCGACAGCGACCGGGTTGAGCACGACGTATCGCGCGGCGAGGAGGAGGTGAGCATCGCGCTGGACCGGCTCGGACTTGAATCTTCCCTGATAGAGGTGTCCGTACCGGCCGTGCCGGCGGTTGAAGCGCTGGCCGTAGATCCCGTGCAGGCGCTGGACGCCCGCCGACAGCGTCGGCCACGTCGTCTCGACGAGCAGGTGCACGTGGTTCCCCATCAGGCAGTAGGCATAGAGGAGCCAGTGGAAGCGCTCAACGACCTCACCCAGCAGCGCGAGGTAGTCAAGCCGGTCGCGTGTGCTGCGATAGACCGGGCAGCCGTTGACCCCCCGCGCGGTCACGTGCGAGATCAGCCCGGGGGCGTCAAGGCGGCCGCGTCGTGGCATCAGCCCCGACGGTAGCGACCCGCCGGAGGCCATTCGCGCAGCGCACTGGAAGTTTGCGAAATTGGCACACTTTTTCCGCACGGGCCTGACCCCCCGCGCGACGCGCGAACCGTTTGTCCATGCGCTTGCGCCCGACCAATCCGGGTCTGACCCCGCCCTGCGGACCCCGCCCTGGACCCCGCCCTGCGACCCCGCCCTGCGGACACCGCTGCGATCCGCGTCACCTTGGTCGCTGATCGGTACCCCTGCGGTTTGCGAGGCGGGCATCCGGAAACAACGTGTTCGAACCCGATCTGGAGGCTTTCGCATGACTGACGACGCCCAGGAGAACGACCTGGACACACAGGATGGTGAAGTGCTGCCCTCACGCGAGCTGATGTCCCTCATCAGCACCGACCCCACAGACGGGTTCGCCCCGGTGCTGGAGCAGCGCCCCCCAGGCGAGACGCTGCCCGTCGAGCCTCGCGACGCCGCCTAGCGCCTCGCGAGAATTACCCCTCCGCCAGCGCGTGCCGCAGCTTGCGGCGCGCGGCTTTGCGCTCCTTCATCGCCCGCGGATCGGGGATCGGTACCGCCGAAAGCAGAGCCTTCGTGTAGTCGTGCTGAGGATTGGTGTACACCTGCTCCGCCGGTCCGATCTCGACCAGCTGCCCGCGGTTCATCACGGCGATGCGATCGCTCATCGACCGGACGACGGCCAGATCGTGCGCGATGAACAGGTAGGTCAGCTGGAAATCCCGCTGGAGGTCCTTCAGCAGATTGAGGATCTGCGCCTGGATCGACACGTCGAGCGCCGAGACCGGCTCGTCGCAGACGATCAGCTTCGGGCTGAGCGCAAGCGCGCGCGCGATCCCAATCCGCTGCCGCTGGCCTCCGGAGAACTCGTGCGGGTAGCGGTTTGTGAAGCCCGGGTTGAAGCCGACGACATCGAGCAGCTCTCGGATCCGGAGCCGACGATCCGAGCGCGTGCCGATGCCATGCACGATCAGCGGTTCGCCGACGATGTCGCCGACGGTCATCCGAGGGTCGAGGGAGGAGTACGGATCCTGGAAGACGATCTGCATCTCGCGCCGCATGCGCCGCATCTCCTCCCGGCCGAGCTCGGTCAGCTCCGTGCCCTCGAATCGCACCGAGCCGGATGTCGGCTTGATCAGCTGGAGGATGCAGTAGCCCGTGGTCGACTTACCGGAGCCCGACTCGCCGACGAGGCCGAGTGTCTCGCCCGAAGCGACGTCGAAGCTGACGCCGTCGACCGCCTTCACCTCCGCGACCTTCCGCTCGATCAAGAGGCCCCCGCGAACCGGGAAGTGCTTGTGGAGGTCTTGGACCGCGAGGAGTGGCGCGCCGCTGCTGCTCATGCGGGTGCTCCCTCGGGCTCGCGGGACCCCGCGCGCTCGCTGGCCGGATGGGCCGACCGGACCCAGTGGCCCTTGCGCAGCTCTCGGAGCTCGGGCATCTGCTCGGTGCACGAGTCGCCGCCCGCGTAGGGGCAACGGGGGCCGAAACGGCACGCCTTGGGCGGGTCGATCAGGTCGGGCGGGCGGCCGGGGATCGCGGTCAACCGGCCTTCACGGATTCCCTCGCCCTCGATCTGCGGCAGGGCGCCGAGCAGCGCCTCCGTGTACGGGTGCTCCGGGTTGTCGAAGAGGTCGAGCGTCGAGGCCTGCTCGACGATCTGACCCGCGTACATGACGACGATGTCGTCCGCCGCCTCGGCGACGACGCCCATGTCGTGCGTGATGATGATCATCGCCATGTCGTGCTCGGTCCGCAGGTCGTCGAGCAGGTCGAGCACGGACGCCTGCACGGTGACGTCGAGCGCGGTCGTCGGCTCGTCGGCGATCAGGAGCTTTGGGTCGCACGAGAGCGCGATCGCGATCATCACCCGCTGGCGCATCCCGCCCGAGAAGCGGTGCGGGTAGTCCTTCAGCCGCTCGGACGCGCGCGGGATCCTCACTTCCTCCAGCAGCTCGATCGCCTTCGTGTTCGCCTGCTGCTGCGGCACGTCGTAGTGCCGCCGGATCGTCTCGGTGATCTGCGTCCCGATCGTCAGCGTCGGGTTCAAGGACGTCATCGGGTCCTGGAAGATCATCGCGATCTCGCGGCCGCGGATGTCCTCGAACTTCCGCTCGGAGAGCTCGGTCAGGTCCTGGCCCTCGAACAGCACCTCCCCGGACACGATCTTGGCCGGCGGCTTCGGGATCAGGCCCATGATCGAGAGCGCCGTGACCGACTTGCCGCAGCCCGACTCGCCGACGATCCCAAGCGTCTTCCCCTTCTCGATCGAGAAGCTGATCCCGTCGACCGCCCGCACGGTGCCCTCGCGGGTGAAGAAGTGGGTACGGAGGTCGTTGACGTCGAGCAGGGCCATGGCTCAGGACTCCCGGGTACGTGGGTCGAGCGCGTCGCGGAGGCCGTCCGCGATGAAGTTCGCGCAGAGGACGAGCGTCGCGATCGCCACCGAGGGGACGACGATCTCAATCGGGTGGGTGCGGTAGACGGTCCGGCCTTCCTGGGCCATGGCGCCCCACGACGGGTCGGGCGGGCTGATCCCGAGGCCGATGAAGGAGAGGAACGCCTCCCCCAGGATCACGGCCGGCAACTCGAGGAAGATCGCGATGATCAGGACGCCGAGCGTGTTCGGCAGCAGGTGGCGCGCGAGGATGCGATACCAGCGCGCCCCGACGGCCTTGGCGGCGCGGATGTAGTCGTTCTCCTTCAGCGAGAGCACCTGGCCGCGGACGATGCGCGCGGTCGTGAACCAGCTCGCGATCGAAAGCGCGATCATCATCGTCCACTTGTCGGCACGGCCGATGATGGCGAGTGTGATGATCGCGAACGGCAGGTACGGCAGCCCGTAGAGCGCGTCGAGGAAGCGCATCAGGCCGTTGTCGAGCCTGCCGCCAACGAAGCCCGAGATCGAGCCGTAGACGACGCCGATCAGGAGGATCGCGAGCGTCGCGCCGAAGCCGATCAGGATCGAGACGCGCCCGCCCTCGGCCGTGCGCGTGAAGAGGTCGCGGCCGAACTTGTCCGTGCCGAAGGGATGCGAGAGGCTCGGGTTCTGCTTCGCCTGACTGAAGTCGACCTCGATCCCGGTGTAGGGCGAGACGAACGGCCAGATCACGCAGTAGAGGACGACGAAGACGAAGACCACGCCCGCGACGACGGCGCCCTTGTTTTTGACGTAGCGGCGCCAGGCGTCTTTCCAGAGGTTCGACTGGCGGATCGGCGCCCCGGATGCAGGCGCGGGCGTTCCCGCGAAGCCCTCCTCGCGGACGTCCGAGACGGCCTTCGAGCTCACGCTCGCGCGTCCCGGGTCCGCGGATCGAGGATGCCGTAGAGGATGTCGACAACGAGGTTCGCGACGATCACGATCACCGACAGCAGCACGGTCAGTCCCATCACGACGGAGAAGTCGCGGTTCTGCACCGAGTTGACGTAGTTCTGGCCGATGCCCGGGATGTTGAAGATCAGCTCGATCACGAAGGAGCCGGTGATGATGTAGCCGAGCAGCGGGCCGGCCGCGGTGACGACCGGGATCAGCGAGTTCCGGAGCACGTGCAGGCCGACGACACGGCGGTAGCGCAGGCCCTTCGCCCGCGCGGTGCGGACGTAGTCCTGCTGGAGCGTCTCGAGCATCGTGCCGCGGACGAGGCGCGCAAAGAGCGCCATCGGGCCGAAGCCGAGCGCGATCGAGGGCAGGATCTTGTGCTTCCACGTCGTCCAGCCGCTCGTCGGTAAGCCGAAGATGTCGCCCCACTGAAGCGCGAAGTAGTAGATCAGGAGCGTTGCGATCAGGAAGCTCGGCAGCGCGTGGAAGACGTTCGAGAAGATCATCGCGCCGTAGTCGACGATCGTGTTGTGCCGGAGCGCGGCGATCATCCCGAGCGGGACGCCGACCACCACCGCGAACAGGAAGGCGTAGAGCCCGAGCTCGACCGACTTGGGGAAGTGCGTCTTGACGATGTCGTTCACGTCACGACCGCGCACGACGAGCGAGGGGCCAAGGTCGAGCGTTGCGACACCCTTGACGTAGTAGGCGTACTGCTTCCACCAGGGGTCGTTCGTGTGGAACTTCCGCTCCAGGTTGCGCTGCACCGCCTCGGGCACGGCGCGCTCCGACTGGCGGAACGGGTTGCCGCCGATCTGCCGCATCATCGTGAAGGTCAGGAAGATGACGACGAGCAGGACGGGAATCGTCCAGAAGACCCGCCTGACGATGAACTTCAGCATCCGCGCCCCATCAATTCCCGTGCACCCGAATTCCGAACGCGGACGGGGCGCCGTGGGCGCCCCGTCCGGGTCCGGGTGGTGCGTTCTACTCGGTGACGACGACCTTGGTCAGGTCGACCTGGTCGAGCAGGTTCGTGTGGTAGCTCTCCTTCACGTTCTCACGCTCGAGCGCGACGTACGTGTAGAAGTAGATCGGGAGGATCGGCATCTCGCCGCTCTCGCCGAAGAGGATGTCCTCCGCCTGCGCGTACAGCTCGTAGCGGGCGTCGTTGTCCTCGGTCGTCCGCGCGTCCTCGATCAGCGCGTCGTAGTCCTCGTTGCAGTAGTTCGTCGAGTTGTTCCCCGACTCGCACGTCCACAGCTCGAGGAAGTTGATCGCGTCGACGAAGTCGCCGATCCAGCCGAGCCGGTAGACGTCCACGTCCTTGTTCGGCGGCGGTCCGAGGAACTCCAGGTACTGCTGGAACTCCTGCTGCTTGATCGTCGAGCTGATCCCGAGCTTCTTCCAGGCTGCCTGGATCGCGACGGCGATGTCACGGTGACCCGGGGCGTCGTTGATGTAGAGCGTGATCGACTTCTTCGGGCTCGCGACCTCGCTCATCAGCTGCTTCGCCTGCTCCAGGTCGCCCTCGGCGGGCAGGAACGGGGACTCCGGGTTGATCGCGTCGTAGCCCGGCATGCCCTCAGGCGTGAAGCCGCCGGCGGGAAGCTGCCCGGCCTGCGCAATGTTGTCGATGATCGACTGGCGAGGAATCGCCAGCGCCATCGCCTGGCGCTGCTTCACGTCGGTGATGTTCTTGACGTTGACACCGTAGTAGTAGGTGCCGAGCCCGGGGTACTGCTCGTACTCGGGCGTGTCTTTCAGCCGGGAGATCTCGTCCGGCGGCAGGCCGCCCTGGAGGACGTCGACCTCGCCGGCCTCGAACGCCTGCACGGCGGTGATGCCGTCGGAGATCATGCGGCCGTTGACGCGCTCCAGCTTGACGCTCTCCGCGTCACGCCAGTCCGGGTCCTTGACCAGGTCGATAGCCGAGTTGTGCTGCCAGCGCTCGAGCTTGAAGGGGCCGTTGGTGACGATGTTCGCGGCCTCGGTCCACTTGGCGCCGAACTGCTCCACGGCCTTCTCGTTCACGGCCAGGAACGAGTGGTGCGCGGCCTGTTGGGTGAACCACGGCTGCGGCGTCGTCAGCGTGACCTCGAGGGTCTTGTCGTCGACCGCCGTCACGCCCACCTTGTCCTTGAGCGCGTCGCAGTCGTCCTTCTTCGGGTCGCATTTGTTGTAGTCCTGGGCGCCCACGATGCCGTAGAACTGGTACGCGTAGTCGGCACCGAGCTCGGGCGAGATCGTGCGCTTCCAGGAGTACTCGAAGTCCTGCGCCGTCACCGGGTCGCCGTTCGTCCACTGGAGCCCGTCGCGAAGCACGAACGTGACGGTCTTGCCGTCCTCGCTCGTCTCGAAGCTCTCGGCGGCGCTCGGCACCGGGTTCAGGTCGTCGTCGAGCTTGACCAGCGGATCCATGATGTTGAGCAGGATGTTCGCCGAGGTCACGTCGCTCGCCAGACCTGGATCCAGGGACGGCGGCTCCGTGCCCCAGTTGACGGTGATCACCTGTTCAGCGGCTTCGGCGCCGCCTTCATCGGTGGCAGCCCCGGTGCCGGCCGCGTCGTCGCCTTCGTCGTCGCCACCACAGCCGGCTGCAACCAAGGCGAGGCTCGCAACCATCATGGCCAATAGCAGCCAGAAGGTCTTGCTCCTCATGAGGGGTCCTTTCGTTCTCTCGCGTTGGGCGCGCTTACCCACGTAGGGACGCTTTTGCGGGACGCTTTTGCGACTTCTTTCCGGGTACGAGTTGGCCAAACCCCCAACTGCTCCTCCTTCTCCGTTCCTTAACGCCTCGCGTCCGGCATTCCTCGCGTCCGTCGCCGCAACTATGGGAATGGAAGCGGAGCACCGTGGTAGCCTCGGCGCGCAGTGCTCTTTCAGCAGTTCCTGGACGACGAGCTCGGGTGCGCCGCGTATCTCGTCGGGGACGAAGATGCCGGTATCGCCGCCCTCGTTGACCCCCCGTATGCAATCGAGCCGGTGCTCGCGGCGGCGCAGCGCCGAGACGTACGGATCGTCCGCACGCTCGAGACACACACGCATGCCGATCACCTGTCGGGGCACGGACGGCTTGCGCTCGAGCATCAGGTGCCGGTCTCGATCCATCCGGCGGCTGCTCCGGAGTACCCCTTCGAGCCGCTCGAGGACCTGAGCGAGATCGAGCTCGGCCAGGTGGTGTTGCGGGCGCTTCACACGCCGGGACACCGGCCGGAGCACACGTGCTTCGCGGTCGCCGACCGCTCTCGCAGCGACGAGACCTGGCTCGTCCTCACCGGCGATTCGCTCTTTGTCGGGGATTCGGGTCGCCCGGATCTCGCGGTTGGCGCCAGGGAGGGAGCGGAGGGTCTCTTTCACTCGCTTCGGCGGCTGCTCCAGCTATCCGACGGCGTCGAGGTCTTCCCGGGACACGTCGCCGGATCACTCTGTGGCACGGGCATGAGCTCGAAAGCGTCGTCGACGATCGGCTTCGAGCGGCGGTTCAACCGCGCCCTCCAGATCCAGGACGAGTTGCAGTTCGTCGCCGAGACCGCAGCTGTCGGCGTTCCCAAGCCACCCAACATGAGCAGGCTCGTCGAGCTCAACCGCGGCCCATTCGTGGCCGCCCCTCGCGAGGTTGTCGAGCTCCCGGCGTACGAGCAGGGGGCGACGATCCTCGATGTCCGTCGAGTCGAGGACTTCCTCGCCGGGCATGCTCGAGGCGCGATCAGCGTCCCCTTGGCAAGCGGGTCGTTCGGCACGAAAGCCGGCTTCGTGCTCGATCCCACCGATCGCATCGTCGTCGCCGCCTCGAGCACCGAGGAGGCCGCCCGCGCGATCCGTGGGCTGCGCGCCGTCGGGTTCCTGGAGCTCGCGGGCTACTTCCTCGGCGGCGGGCCCGAGCGTATGGCTGCGGTGACGCTGGATGAGCTCGAAGTGCTGCTGGCAGCCGGCGCCGACCTGATCGATGTTCGCGAGCGCGACGAGCGTGACGGCGGCTACATCGCCGGGAGTCGCAACATCCCTTACCGCCTCCTCGCGCTCGGCGGCACCGACCTGCCCGAGGAACGACCGATCGTGACCATCTGCGAGACCGGAGCGCGGGCGGGAATCGCGGCGTCCCTCCTCGCAGGACGCGGCCTCGACGCCCGGCCGGTGCTCGAGGGCGGCGTGTCCTCCTGGTCTGCCCGCGGCGGCCGGACAGTTGAATTCCGCCGCTGCGGCTCATAGGCTCGTTTGCCGCAACCCGAAAGGAACCTCATGTCACTGATGGACAAGATCAAGGCGTTCTTCTCCGGCGATGCCGGTCACGATCACGATCATGCCGGGCACGACCACACCCACGAAGAAGGGTCCTCGCACCTGCAGTCGCCGACGACCCCGGACGAGCCCGTGCTGACCCCGACCCCCGAGGAGATCGCCGCCGCCGCACAGGCCGCGCCACCCACCACCACGGTCGAAGGCCTCTCCGAGGACGAGCCCAGGCGCGACGAGCCGAGGGACGAGGTCCACTAGACCGGGCGAGAGCAGGGAAAAAGCCGTGCGCCGGCCACTGAAGTCCCTCATACTTCAGCGCATGGGGAAAGTGGTCGTGCAGATCGCGATCGTGCTCACGCTGCTCGCAGGTGGGCTGCTTCGGGCCGATGATGGGGCTGCGGGTGAGGCCCTCCCCACGCGTGCGCTCGAGTCGAGGCTCGTTCAGGTCGCCGAAGAAGCCACCGCGGGTGGAACCACCTCCGCACTCCGTCTGGCGGAACGACTCGGAGTGCCCGTTGCTGGTGCCCGCATTCGGATCGTCCTCGAGCCTCGCTCGGGCGACAACATCGACATCCGGACCTCGGTCGCGCTCGTGGGCGGCACGGTGGAAGGTGAGGCCGGGGGTCTTGTGCAGGCGCTCGTGCCAGCCGGCGCGCTCGCGTTGCTGCCATACCTCCCCGGCGGCGCGTACGTGCGGGCGCCGCTGACCCCACAGCCCGCAGCGATCACCGGGGAAGGGGTTGCCTTCACCAAGGCAAACGCCTGGCATGCGGCTGGTCTGAACGGAACGGGCGTCGAGGTCGCCGTGATCGACGTCGGGTTCTCCGGACTCGCTGCGAGGCAGGCTGAGGGTGAGGTGCCAACGTCGGCAGTGCGCGTCGACCGCTGTCCGGGACGCTGGGAGAGCAGCGCACACGGCGTCGCAGTCGCGGAGGTCCTGCACGAAGTCGCCCCGGCTGCCCGGCTGCACCTGATCTGCATCAGTACCGAGGTGGAGCTCGCTCAGGCCCTCGAGTACGTGAAGGCGAACGGCATCAAGCTCGTCAACCACTCGGTGATCTGGTTCGCCTCCAGTCGCGGGGACGGGCAAGGGCCACCCGGCACGCCGGAGCACGTCGTGGCCCAGGCCCGGGCGGCCGGCATTCTCTGGGTGAACGCAGCCGGGAACGCTGCCGAAAAGCACTGGAGCGGGATCTTTACGGACGCCGACCGCGATGGGAGGCACGAATTCTCGGGGAACGACGAGCGAAACAGGGTCACTCTCAATCCGACCAGAACCTTCTGCGCCGCGCTCAAGTGGGACGAATGGCCCGCCACGGACGAGAACTACGACGTCTACCTGCGAGCTGCCGATGACGGCTCCCAGCTTGGCTTGTCGGAGACGGTGCAGGACGGCAGTCAGCCGCCGCGTGAGGGGTTCTGCTGGGAAAACCGGACCGATGCCCCGCGAGAGACCTACCTGGAGCTCGTGCGAAGAGGGGGCTCGGGGCTTCCTCGGCTCGACCTCTATTCGATCGAGTCCGGCAGGCTTCAGTACCAGGTACCGGAAGGCAGCGTCATCGAGCCAGGCACCTCAGCGGGTGCCCTCACCGTCGGCGCCGTGTGCTGGCAGACCGGCGTGCTGGAGCCGTATAGCTCGCGGGGGCCGACCATCGACGGGCGGTTGAAGCCCGACCTCGTCGGCCCGGCGACCATCTCGAGCGCATCCTACGGGCCCTACCAGGATTGCCAGCCGCTCACCCTGGCCGGCTTCCGGGGCAGCTCTGCTGCAACACCGCATCTCACCGGAGCGGCGGCGCTCCTGAAGCAGCTGCGGCCGGCACTCAATCCTGACGGCCTCACCGCTGCGCTCATGGCGGAGACGACCGATCTCGGAGCCCCTGGCCCCGACTTCCTGCACGGGGTGGGGAGTTTCGCTCTCCGGCCCCTCGTTCCCCTCGTCGTCAACGCTCCCGTCCTCACCGGGGTGCGCTATGCGGTCGTGACGGGATCGGTCGACACACGAGGGCTGACGACCTCCTACGTGGTCGAGTACGGCTCCACCGGAACGGAGCTCCGTAGCCCGCCCCAGAGCGTGCTTGCCGGCGCTGGCCCGACACCTCTCTCCTTCACCCTCGAAGGACTCGCGCCCGGAGCAGCGTTCCGGTATCGCATCGTCGCTACCAATGCCTTCGGCACAACCGCCGGGGCTCTCGTTCAGGCGACCACCCTGCCCCCCTCGGCACCGGTTCTCGGCACGACTGCCGAAGTCGGCGAGCGCTCGGCGACGGTCAGCGTGACGGTCGATCCGCGAGGAGATCCCACGACGGTGCTCGTCGACTACGGGCGAACAAGCAGTTACGGATCCCGCATCGGTCCCGTCGACGCCGGAAGGGGGATAGCTGCACGCACACTCGCGATCGAGCTCCCCGGCCTCGAGCCCGGCACGTCCTATCACTACCGCGTCGTCGCCACCAACGCGACCGGCACCGTCGGAACGCCGGACACGACGCTGACGACTCTCACGCCGCCGCCACCTCCCCCGCCACCTGCGCCTGTCTCCGCTGCCCGTCCGCCGGACCTTGCCGTTTCGTTGGGCGCGTCCACGGAGGTCGTGTCCACCGGAGGCCAGATCACGTACCGTGCGCTGGTCACGAACCGTGGCGGCTCCATCGCGACGGGCGTCCGACTCGCGCTCACGCTTTCCCCTGCGGCCGCGATCCAGGCAAGCTCCACCGATCGGGGCGTGTGCCGCACGGAGGCTTCAGGCCTCCTCTGCGAGCTCGGCGCCCTCTCCGCGGGGCAGGCCGCGACGGTGTCTCTCGAGGCCCAGGCGAGAACGGTGGGCGCTCTCGACGCAACAGCCGAAGTGAGCCTCGATCAGCGGGATCCGGCGGTCGAGGACAATCGGGCGTCCTTCCGGGTCAGCGTGGGGAGCGCAGCGCGCGCAGCAGCAGTCTCAAACACGCCGCTTCGACTGACTCGGCCTCGATCGGGGCTCGCACTCCTGCGCCGCAGCCGGGGCGAGATCCTGACGTCTTTCACGCTCAACCGCAAAGCACGGGTTTCGGTGACGGTGCTGAATGCCTCGGGCCGCCGCCTCCCGTTGCTGGCAGGAAGCCATCTGGGTGGCCTCCGCAGTCGGGGCAGAAGCGTCACTCTGGCCCGCTCTTTGCCGGGCGGACGGAGCACGGCTGTTCTGCGCCTCCCGCAGGCGGCGCTCGAAAAGGCGTTGAAGGTGAGACTCGTTGCGCGCGACGCGGCCGGTGACCGCGCAACTCTCGTGCTCACCATCCCGTGAAGGTGCGGATGAGACGGCGCTACCGGCCGATCGAGTTCCACCTCCGCCGGGCAGGCCCGTAGACATCCGCCTCGACGACCAGCTCGGACCTGTTTCGAACGTCTGGCTCGCGGCCGAGCTCGGTGGCCACCCACCCACCCGGCTCGCTCGGACGATACCCTCGCGGCATCACCTCGACGGCGTGCGGTCGCAACTCCCGTCGGACGACGACGAACATCCCGATCAGCGACAGGGTGGCCGCGAGGACAAGAGCGACGGCGAGCATGCCCGACCCGGCGGAGACCTCTTCGGAAGCCGGAGGCGGCAGAGCATCGAGGGCCGGCATCGCGGCGCCGAGCACTCCCGAGGCCCTGGGTGCCTGCCGAGAGCGCGCGCGAGGAGGAACGGCCGAAGGTGGCGCTGCGGAAGGGCCGGCCACCGTGAAAGAGGTCTCGCCGACTGCCACCGACCGAGCGCCGCGGCACCGGGGACGCACGAGCGTGCCCGTGGTCTTGCCCGGCGGCAGGATCGTCAGGAGTACATGCGCGAGATCCTCCCCCCCGCGGGGGGGACGTGGGCTCAGGAGGTACGTCCCCGGAAGGCGGATGCGCCCGGGGAGCGCAACGCTGTTCGACCCGGGACGACCTACCAGCTGGATCTCGCCTACGAGGCGGCAGCTCGGTCCACGGCCGCGAATGCCGAGCACGAGGCGGGCCGGAGCCGTGAGTCGGTACCGGAGCACCAGCACGCCGCGACTGCCGAGCCGCCGCGAGACTGAGAGCGCTCGGAAACCGGCACGTGGCCGCGCAGCAGCATCCGGCCCGGGAAGAGTGACGAGTCCCGGCGTCGGGGCCGGGACTGGGACCGAGGAAGGCGCGGATCCCCCCGGCAAGGAAGCGGTGGGCACCGGAGCCGGCGTCAGGTTCAGCGTCAGGTCACGATTGGACGCCGGTCGACCGGGAGCGGGGGGCGCCAGAGCCACGACGCCGGGCGGCGCAGGCGCCGGAGGCTGTGCGACGACCGGCGGTGGCTGAGCGCCGGTGGTGGCGGGCGGCGGGTCAGCCGGAGGCGGAGCCGGTGAGGTAGGCGGGGACGGCGGATCAGCCGGGGGCGGCGGAGGCTCCGGAGCCGGTGAGGTGGGCGGAGGAGGTGACTGGGCCGGCCCAAGCATCGCTGCTCCGGCGGCCGGGACAGCACCGGCGGCCGCAAAAATCAAGGCGACGACAAGCCCAATGGGGCGAGCAACTCTCTTTCCCACCCCCGTGATTCGCCCGGTCTCCCTTGGTGCGTGGCTGAACGACATCCGAGGTGGCGGTACTGGTTGTTGCTCCGGTTCAACCGACCTGCACCGCCCTCGCGTGGCGCAGTGTAGCTCAGGAGGGGGACGGCGCCGCTCCGCGGAGGACAGGTAGGGTACGACGAAGCGATGGCGCCACCTGCCTCGGCTAGCGGCTACACTGGTTGAATTGTCTCTCCTCTATGACGTCTTCGCAGCTGTACGCGAACCGCTGCCTGCGGGCAAGATTCGCATCCAGCTGACCAACTCGGCTCAGGGTGCGCACCTCTTCCAGACGCTGCGTGGCCACTGCGAGGTGGACATGCTCCCGGGCAGCGAAGGAACGGCCGTCGTCGTCTCGAGCTCACCCTCCGGGAGCAAGGGGATCCTCCGCCGTCTCGACGCGTGGCTGAGCGAGTTCGGCGTCGAGTCGATCTCGCTCGAGCTGGACGGCCGCACCTACGAGATGCGGAAGGCGTAAGCAACGAGCCTCAACGTCCTGCGAGCCTCTGCCGATCCTGATAAGGCAGAAGGCGCGCGCTAGAACGACTCCCGCCGCCCCGATCGCATCCTGCGCGTCTCCGCGAGCGCAGGAGGACGTCCTCGAATGACTCTAACGGGGGCTAGAGGCCGGGCACCGTCCCGACGATAGGCCTGTGTACGGCGCCTCCAGCGACCGGCACGCGGGATCCCTGCGAGCCACAGTCATCGGCACCGCGAAGAGTCCGCCCTCAGCAGTGCACCGTTGGCCGGAGCACGGTCGCCGCGGAATTCTCCGTCGGCGACGAGGCTCGAGGAGACCGCAGATGACGCTTTTTCGCCACCGGCCGCGTGCGACAGGCTCGCTCCCGCTGTTCTTGCTCGCGCTACTCGTGGCGTTGGCGTTGGCGCTGGCGAGCAGCGCCGGGGCGGCGGCAACAGCCGTTCCGCTTGCAACCGCCGACAGCTTCGCAGTCCTGGCGGGGGCCGGGATCACCAACACCGGGCCGACCACGATCAACGGTGATATCGGGACATTTCCGACCACGACGATCACCGGAACAGGAACGCTGACCTTGACTGGGACAAACCACGCCGGCGACGCAGTCACGCAGCAGGCCAAGACCGACCTGGTTACCGCCTACAACAATGCCGCCGGCCAGGGACCAATCTCCCCGATCGTCGCCGACCTCGGCGGCCAGACCTTGGTGCCCGGGGTCTACAACTCCGCCTCCTCGATCGGACTCACAGGAGCGCTCACGCTCGACGCCGGCGGCGACCCAACCGCCGTCTTCGTCTTCCAAGCGGGCTCCACACTCACAACGGCCTCGGCGAGCCAGGTGATCCTGATCAACGGCGCCCAGTCCTGCAACATCTTCTGGCAGGTCGGCAGTTCTGCGACGCTCGGCACCGGCTCCACCTTCCGCGGCTCGATTCTCGCCCTGACCGACATCACCGTCACCACCGGCGTGACGATCGACGGGCGAGTGTTGGCCCGAAACGGCGCCGTCACGCTCGACACCAACACGATCACGAAGCCGACCTGCGCTGTTCCGCCGCCCACCCCGACGCCGACTCCGACTCCGACTCCGACGCCGACTCCGACGCCGACCACGACTCCGACGCCGCCGACTCCGACGCCGACCACGACTCCGACGCCGACCACGACTCCGACCACGACTCCGACGCCGACCACGAGGCCGAACTTTCAGGCGTCGACGAAGGCCAAGGCTGCTGCGGCGGCCAGGGCCAGGGCTGCTGCGGCAGAGAAGGCCGCAGTAGCAAAGAAAGTCGCAGTGGCGAAGAAGGTCGCTGCGGCGAAGACGGGTGGTGCGACCTCGACGAAATTCGGTTACGCCCGCCCAGCCCGCCGGCCCGTCGGGTTTACGGGCTAAGCGGCGCCGGGCGACATGCGACCGCTGAGACACCGGGGGCGGGCGGGAGTCCCGCCCGCCCCCGCCTCGACCGTGTTGGTACTCGCCGCCTCCCTGGCAGTGCTCGTCGCGGCGTCGACGGGCGCGGCAACGCCGGCGCCGGAAGGCGGCTTTGGCGCCCCGGTCGTCGTGCAGCCCACCCAGGCGCTGGCGATTCTGCTCGGCTCGCACGCGGCAATGTCAGCGCCCGACGACCGCTCTACCGAACTGCGACTCGTGAGCGCGCGGCGACCGATCACCGGTGAACGTACCGTCCTCCCGGTCATCGGGTACAGATCCGGTGCCGACGGAGTCGAGTGGCTGCACGTGAGGCTCCCCGGGCGACCGAACGGACGCACGGGTTGGATCCGACGGCGGGCGACCGACGCCGGGCGCACGAGCTGGCACATCGTCGTCGACACCTCCGCGCGGCGCGTCACCGTCTACCGGCAGGGCCGCCCGGTGCGAGCCTTCAAGGCGGTCGTGGGCAAACCCTCAACCCCGACCCCGCGCGGTAAGTTCTTCGTCGAAGAAGCCGTCCAGTTGCGGGCAGGCGACGTAGGAGCGCCATTCGCGCTCGCCTTGAGCGCCCGCTCCGACGTCCTGCAGGAGTTCGCCGGCGGCCCCGGCCAAACCGCCCTGCACGGATTGGCCAACGTCGGCGGCGTCCTGGGCAGCGCGGCTTCCCACGGTTGTGTGCGCCTCGCCAACGACGCGATGCGCTGGCTCGTTCTCCGCATCGGCCCCGGCGTGCCGGTCACCATCACGAGGTAAGCGGGCAGGTCCCGACGCGGCAAGGGACGGGTCGGCCTATTGCGCCATATCGCGGGCGTCGACCCTCAGCGGATGACGACGGTGGAGGCGACAGGCGAGCGAAGGGACAACGCGCAACCCCGAACGACGAGTCGGATGGTGTCGGCGCGGACGAGGTCGGAAGCGTCGGAGAGGCGCAAAGTGCCCGTTGCTCCAGTCCGACAGCGAGCAGGGCCGGAGTTGGAGACGACGCGCACGCGAAGCTCCGTTACGAGCGGTCCCGCGAGCGACCGAACGCGTCCGCCGACGACGGCGAGGCGTACGGCGCCTTCGCCGCCCGGCGTCACCAACGTCCCACGGCCGGACGCCCCACCAACTGCCAATCTCGCTCCCGGCCGAAAGGTCAGCGTCGCCGCACCCCGCAACCGGCTGTGCTCGACGCGGACGGAGAGCGAGCGCCCGACACGGAGGGTCGCCGTCGCCTGGCCGGTGATCGTCTCACCGGACGGGAGCGTGACGAGAGCGGCACCACGTGAGCGTGCGGCCGCTCGCAAGAGCCTCCGCCCTCCCGATCCGGCCGGCGCTGCCCGGGGCGAGACCGGCCGGCAGCGTCACGGTCAGCCGCGTCAACTGGATCCCGAAGGAGTTCGGGTTGGAGAATCGCACCGAGATGGGCGTGCGGCCGCCGGGAACCGTCACGGGCGATCCCGGCTTCAGCCGCACGTCGGCGTACGAGCCCAGCAGCAGGTCTAGCAGCGGCTTCGTCAGATTCGCCGAGCCGGTGTCGCTAGCTGCCGAGCCCGGGGCCGCTCGTGCGGCCAGTAAGCGGTAGCACTCGAGCGTCACGTCGGAGTTGCTGCCGGACTGGCGGATCATCAGGGCGCGGCGCCGGTCGAGGCGAAGATCGGCGACATCGTCGTCTTCTCCGCGCTGACGCCCCATCGAACGGGTCCCAACGTCTCGCCGGGAACGCGGAAGGCGTACGTCCTCCAGTACGCCGTCGATGGGACGCAGGCGCTACGTGACGGGGAAGGCAAACAGGTCGACGTGCTCTGCAATGCCCCCGAGCGGCAGTTTCTCATCGCCGTTCAAGGTGAGAGTCCCGCGGAGTCGCGCGCCTGAGAAATGCCATGCCCGCCTCACCCCCATCGCGACGACGTCGCTCTGGCTCGAAGCCGCATTTAGAGTGGGGAGCCTGCAGTGCCCCCTTAGTGCGCCGGACGAACTCCAGCACGGTCGCAGCTCTGGCGGCTGCCGTGGCGGTGTCCGTCTTCGCTTCATCTTGCGGGGGCGAAGGTCACGTGGGCTTCGAGGCACAGGCCGTCCAGGAGGCGCTTGAGGCGGATGTGAAGCGAGCTGCGCCGGATTCTTCGCTACCGCAGACTTCGAGGTGACGTGCATCGAGAGGGATGACGGCTTGATCTTCGAGTGCTCGCCCGCGATCGCGGGCGTCCCGCGATCGGGGCGCGAACCGATCACCGTCCGCTGTGACAAGCGCTTTTGCGTTTGGACGAGCGAAGCGAGTCTTTTCGGAAGCGGTGCACCTTTCCGTCTGAGTAGCGGGGGATTCATTCGGCAGCCGTCGCCGCGAACTTCGTTCCAAAGCCGTTCCAGACGTGGGAACGAAGCCCACTTTCGCGTCACGGCAGCAAAAAGGCCCCGTTTCCAGGGCCTTTCAGGTGGGCGGTACTGGGCTCGAACCAGTGACCCCCAGCTTGTCGAGCTGGTGCTAACAGGTCGATTTGCAGGGAGTTTCGCTGCTGTGGGGAAGTATTTGGGGAAGTCCCACAACTGACGGGGCGGATTTAGGCGGCCTTCGGCGGACGCTCCAACCCCTCGCTCGCTCCTCAGCCGAACCGCAGCTCGAGGACGCCGCGTAAAGCGTCGATCACATTGGCCCGCGCCTCCTCGCGCGTTCGACCCTGACTATTCGCACCGGGAACCTCGGGAATCGAAGCGACGATCCAGCCGTCCTCGCCCCGCTCAGACGATCGTCACCCGCAGCGACTCATTCCTACCGCACCGCCCGCGGCCTCGGCAGCGCCGCGCTGCTCGAGCTGGCCGCGACCGACAACGTCGTCGGCGTAAAGCAAGCCGTCGGCGGCATCGACGCCGACACGCTGCGGGTGCTCGCCGCCGCGCCCGCGGGCTTCAGCGTCCTCGGCGGCGACGACACCTTCCTGTTGCCGCTCATCCTCATGGGCGGCGCCGGCGCCATCGCGGCTTCGGCCAACGTCGCCACCAACAACTACGCCGTTATGATCGGCGCCGGCCTTGGCGGCGAGGTCGCCGGCGGCCGCAAGCTCGCCGAGGCGCTGTTGCCGCTGACGCTGGCGCTATTCGCCGAGCCGAGCCCGGCAGTGATCAAGGCGGTCCTGCACGCGCAAGGGAAGATCGCAACGCCGCACGTGCGTATGCCGCTTGCCGACGCATCGCCAGCTGCGCGCGAGCAGGCCTTGGCCGCGCTCGCTGCGTTGACGTCGGTGAGCCGCGATCGCACTACGACTGCCGCGGCGACAACCGCCTAAGCGCCCTCAGCGCCGCGCGCCAGCCGCGGACGTCCTCCGTCGGCCGGGAGATGGCCGCCGACGTCGCAATTGTCCCAGCGGCATAGATCCAACGCGCGTTTGCTCCCACTGATGACGAGCGCGCTAGGTCATTCGTGCTAGTTGCTCAAGCGCCTTCTTTACCCGGGCGACCTGCTTCCTTTCACTCCGCTCGTCGAACGGATAGACGGCGCAGCCCACGTTCAGTACGCCAACCTGGGTCTCCTCATCGGTTGGGTACTTCACGACCTCAACCTTGCGACTGGCTGTGTTCTTGAGATGCGCAACATGACAGGTGACAAAACCTTCTTCGCGAAGCACACGCTCGCGCCGGGTGTGCCCCGACGCGCCAGCGTTCGTAGCATCTGGATCCGTCTCATCAGACGCTGGGCTTTGGCAGCCCCGTCGGTGAATCTCGAGCGTGATTCCGTTGGCCCGAAATACTTCAATTAGTTTGGCCAGAGTGACGGGTGAACCGCGCGACCCACACCGCCGCAAAACTCCGGTGGAGGTTGTTCCACCTCCGGTTGCGGTCCTGGGCGATGATTCCTCATCGGTCCCGCCGCAGCTTGTTGTAGCAACCGCAGCGAGAACCACTGCCACTCGGACGACGTCACGTAGTCTACCTCCGCAGTTCATTGATTGCCCGACCGAGCTGTCGGAGGAGCTGCGTCATCACGTACCGTGCATCGGGATCGAAAGGCGGGTAGCTGCGCGACGCGACGAGCGAGCGACACAGCGAAACGTAGGGCGCGGGGTGGCGAGAGGGAATAGGGGCAACCCTCGATAGGGGGAGTTCGATCAAAGCGTTCCGCCTTATCGAACCAGGATAGGTTCCCCAGCTGCTCAACTCCGTAATGGTAGATCTCGGCAACTCTGTTACACAGCTTGCCCGGCTTGTCGCCGACCAGGGGTACGCGCTCCAGGAACCAGCCATTGTATTTGCGCTCATGTCGTCAAGCTAGCCGACCCTTGGAGCACTACGGACGACGTCGATAGAACTGTGCGGTGTCTTGTCGAGCCATGAGCTTCAAGAGCCGGCCTGGCGTGCGCGTGCAACGCGCTCAGCCGCCTCGGCCGCCTCCTCGTTCTGTTGGATCCACGCGTCAATCTCCGCCCGATGCGCCCCGTAGTAACGCAGCGCCGTCTCGATCGCGCTCGTCGGCTGGTCGAGCCAGTCCGCGGTTCGCTGCACGTCGCTGAAGCTCCGGTGCACGGCCACGACCTCCCAGACGTCGGGACCGTCTGCGAGGCCGGCCCTAATACCGGCTGGTCCCTCGCGGTGGGCGATTGTGCCGTGCTCGTCCATCTCGTCTTGATCGCCTCAGTCAACCGAGGAGCTCGGCGCTCAGGCGACTCCGGTCCTGGCGGACGTGGCAGCGTCGGGCACCCCGAAGACGCGGACGGTTTCGCCGCGATCGTCGGTCTCCCTGATGTTGAACTCGCCCGGCTCGGCCACGCCTTCGCGGACCATCTCCTCGATCGCCGCGATGGCGTCCTTATGCGTCTGATGGCGCGAGACCCAGTCGGCGTGGATGCTCTCCTGAACGATGTACGCGCTCACATCGACAGTCTATGGGTGCCTCGTGTTGCTTATCAATACTGGTAAGTTGTCTCGAATGCAAAGCCGCCCGCCCAAGCCGGTCGGACGATCAGCAGCCGAAGTTCGACGCCGGCGGCGTCGCGACCCCGAGTACCGCGCTGCGCAGGTGCGTTTGGCGCCATACGAGGGGATCGCCCGGTTCGTGCTCACGCGTCGCGCCGAGCTCGGACTCACCCAGGAGCAGCTCGCCGGGCGGATGGGGACGAGCCACTCCGCAATCTCAAGAATCGAGCGTGGTCAACACCGCTCGAGCGTCGCGACGCTGGAGCGGCTCGCGCAGGCGCTCGAGGCCCGGTTCGTCATGGGCTTCGAGACTGGCCCGCGCGAGGCGCCTGTCCGCGAGCTCGTCTCGCTCTAACGCCCTTGGGCGAAGCTCAGCGGATCTGACCGGAGCGAACTGCCTCGGCTCATCGCGGCGGCATGGGGATGCCGAGCTGGCGGCAGATCGCCCGTGCGGTGCCGAACGGAATCTCACGATGGCGAGGCACCGTAACGGGACGCTCAGCCGTAGGGCTGCGCCAGACGTCATGCCGAGAACCGTGGCGGACGAGCTCGCAGCCGTTGGCGATCAGATGCCGCTCGAGCTCGCGAAGCGCGGTCACCCGTCGGAGTATTCCGCTTCGTACCCGGGCGCAGTACCCTATGGGCATGGAACTGCACATCGTCTTCGAGCCCGACGAGGAAGGCTGGGTGCGTGCGACTATCGAGGAGCTGCCCGGCGTAATCACCTGCGCTCCGACGCATGACGAGGCGCGCGAGCTCGTCCGCGACGCGCTCGACGAGTGGCTCCAGGCGCTGACCTCCACCGAGCGAACCGCCATCGGCTCGCAGGCGACACGCGAGACGCTCACGCTGAGCGTCGCCTGACGCTCCGGCGGAGACGCTGAGGTCGCACCCCTGTCTCGTCGATGATTCTCCGTTGCACGGCGAAGATCCTCACTCTCCTCGGCGCCCGGCCGGCGGAACTCGCCACGCCGCCGGCTTCCGACGACGACTGGTACCTGAACCTGCTGTGGATCGACCGCCGGAAGTGCCTCCTGCTCACCCATGCCGGGACGCTCTTCCCCGTGTTCGTCGCCGACGTCAGGAAGGCGAAGCTCCGTCCGATCGGGCCCTACGTCGTGAGCCTCGCCGAGGAGAACCTCAGCGCCGAAGGGCTCGCACCCGACGCGCTCGGACGGCTCGATCCCGACGACGTCCACCTCGCCAAGACCGCGAGCCGCAGCATCCTCGGCGTCATGAACGACGCCGGTTTCCACGCCCGCTACCGGATCGAGGCGATGGGAGGGATCGATCGCACCGACTCCGCGTTCCTGAACCGCTATCTCAGGCGGGCGCTCCACAATCGAGCAGGCGCTTACGTCACCCCGCTCGACCTCGTTGCGCAGCGGGCTCAGCTCGAGTAGGCGGACTCGGGCGGACGAGAACGGCACGCACCGTCGAAGGCCACCACTGGCGGCCACCCTGCGACGTTGGTACGGCGTCGGCATTGAGCTCACGTGCGATCTCGCTGAGGCTCTTGCCCTTGCCGTGCTGATCGCGAATGCGAGCGACGACCTCGGACGGTAGACCCGGCTTGCGGCCAGGGCGCGCCCGCGGCCGGGGTTGTGTTCGAGCCTCTCGCCTTCGCTCGGCAGCGAAGCGCTCGAGTTCGTCGACCGGGACAAGGCGCGTGCTCCAACCCATCTCCACCGTCTCGATGAACGGAAGTACCCGCCGGTCGAACGTCGAGGTGCTGACGCCCAGCGCCTCGGCCGCCTGGCTTCTGGTGTACGCGAGCCGTACGACCCGCGCCGCCTCACGGACGATTACCCGCGCATCGTCCGCACCGGGCCTCGGCGGCGCGTGACGCTGCTCCCTCTCTGTCCTGCGGCGAAGCCGGCGGCGGGACATGCGGACAGCTTACAGCAACTGTGACATTTTTTGCACCTGTGGTGCATCTGTGTCTCTCCTGCTATGCCGTGAAGAGTTGCTGTCCGCTCTGGCCTCTCGAAGCGTGACGAGCTCGCGGGGGCTTACAGCTCGAGGCCGTGGCCGATGCTGCGCTCGATCTCGGCGACGCGGTGCAGCATGCGGAGGGCGGGCTCGTCCTGCTCGCGTCCGAGGGCGGCGGTCATGCGGGCGAGGTCGCCGACCGAGGCCACGGCGACACGGACGCCGGAGCCGAGGTACTCCCGCGATGCAGCCCGCCGCAGGTCGTCGAAGCCGCGCGTGCCGGCGGGCTCGGGAACGATCTTCAACTCGCCCAGGTCCGTCCCGAGCTCGAGCACGTCGACGTCCGTGAGCGACCGGCTTTTCTTCCCGTCTTGCCGCTGGGCGTGCAGCTCGTCGAGGGCGAGGTCGAGCCGGCGCAGGTTCTCCTCCCGCATCGCGGGGACGATGTCGACGCCGTCCGTCAGCTCGTCGGTTCCCTGCAGCACGCGCGCCAGGCCGCCGATCACGATGTAGCTCACACGCGCCCGGTCGAGCGCCTTGAAGATCCCGATCGGGTCGAACTCCGGCACGCCCGGTCTCGCCATCAGCGGTTCCGTTCCTTCAACATCGCGTGCAAGCGATTCTCCGGTGAGCGGAACAACTTCTCGCGCAACCTCGTCTCGCCGCCCTCGTCGAGGTCGTAGGGAACGAGCGCAAGTGCCAGGTCGAATCCGCAGGCGCGCACGAGCTCGCGCAAGGTCTCGAAGCTCGGCTGCACCGAGTCGCTTTCCCAGCGGGCGATCTGCGCCCTGTCTCTCCCGCTCCGCTCGGAGAGATCGGTCTGGGTCAGCGACGGCGCACCAATCCGACGGCGCTCGGCCCCCGGCTCGCGCTCAGCCCCGAGGAAGCGGCAGGTGTCCTCGGCGTGAGTCGCGACTACTTCGACGAGCACATCCTTCTCGAGCTCCGCGTCGTCCGCCGCGGCCGTCGGATCCTCGTCGGCCTGGCCGAGCTTCAGCAGTGGCTCGACCGCAGTGCGGCCCGCACCGTGGAGGGCCGCTGATGGCCGAGGGGATCGAAGTCCGTCACGCCCGCTCGTGCGCCTCGCGTGGCGACAAGCGCTGTAACTGCGAGCCCGGCTACCGCGTTGCGGCCTATGACGCGATCAGCAAGCGCAAGGTCTCGAAGACCTTCAGGACGCTCGGAGAGGCTCGCCGCTGGCGCGCGACGGCCCAGACCCAAGCTGCCAAGGGCGTGCGGCTGGCCGGTAACGCGCAGACACTCCTGAATGCTGCTGAGGCATTGGTCGACGGGATCGCGACCGGCGCGATTCGCACGAAAGGCGGCGAGCGGTACAAGCCCTCAGTGGTGCGCGAGTACGAGCGCTCGCTGCGTCTGCACATCCTCCCCATGTTCGGCGGCGCCAAGCTCTCGAAGCTCCAGCGGCGCGACGTGCAGCGCCTCGTCGACGAGCTGCTCGAGTCCGGCGCTGACCCGAGCACGATCCGCAACGCGCTCAAGCCGCTGCAGGTGATCTACCGACGCGCGATCGAGGACGGCGACCTCGCCGTCAACCCGTGCGAACGGCTGCGGCTCCCGGCTGCGCGCGGACGTCGGGAACGCATCGCCTCGCCCTCGGAAGCCGCCGCATTGATCGCGGCACTTCGCACGGAGGACCGAGCGCTTTGGGGCTGCGCGTTCTACGCCGGCGTGCGTCGCGGCGAGCTGCGGGCCCTCCTCTGGAGCGACGTCGACCTCGCGAGCGGGTTGATCCGAGTCGAGCGCAGTATGAGCAGCCACGGAGAGATTGGCCAGCCGAAGAGCCGCGCTGGTCGGCGCGGCGTGCCGATAGTCGCCACCTGCGCGATCTTCTCGTCGAGCACAAGCTCGTCATGCAGGGAGACGAGGGCCTCGTATTCGGCTCGAGCGCGACGTCACCGTTCACGCCCACGGCGGGTACGCAAGCGTGCGCTGACCGCCTGGCGCCATGCGGGGCTCAAGCCGATCGGCCTTCACGAGTGCCGGCACACCTTTGCGAGCCTGCTAATCGCGGCCGGGGTGAACGCGAAGGCGATCACCGCCTACCTCGGCCACGCATCGATCCAGACGACATTCGACCTCTACGGCCACCTCATGCCGGGCAACGAGGACGAGGCCGTGGCGCTCGTCAACGCATACCTTGAGCGCTCGAATACCCGCGAGCGGCTCGCTCAGATCTAGAGCCGATCGACGCGGAGAATCTCGGGTACGCGAAAGTTCTCGAGGCCCTCGCGCTGCTCGAGCCGCCCGAGCAGCGCGAGGAGGAGACAGAGACCCACGACGACCCCGCCGCCCCAGCTCACCCCGTCGTCACGCAGCCGCACTAGATCGAGCGCCGCGAGCGACAGCAGCGCGAGTGGGATGACCATAAGCCAATCGGCGCCTCCCGGAGCGCCGGATACCTGCCGGGCCCACAGGAGCAGGAGGTGAATGCCGAGGAGCGCGCCGGTGATCGTTAGCCAGGAGAGCGGCGCGAAGCGGAGGGCCGACTGCAACTGCGGAGGGAGCACGTTCCACCACGGCACCACCACCACAACGAGATAGGCGACACAAGCGGCGATCGGCACGAGTCTGGCGGGGACGCGGTTCCATTCGATCGCGACCGGGCGCAGACGCGCCACTGCTAAAGCCCCGAGGAGTGCGGCAGCTGTAAAGCCGATCGTCGAGCCGTACCCCAACTCGAAACGCAGACCGGAGCCGCCGCCTTCGGTGAGCTGGAATCCAACAGTGGCGACGAGGAGCCCCGTGCCGGCCGCGAACTCGACGATCGACGCGGTACGGCGCCGGGGCGCGAGGGTCACAATGACGAGCACGATCGCAAGAACAGCCGCTGCAGTTCCCGCAGTAGTCGTCCATCCGTTCATCGAGACGCAGCGCCCCGAGTAAGGTCCGAAGTCGCTCCCCGTCGCATAACACGCGTTCTGCCACGGAAGGAACAGACCTGTGATCAAGAGCCCTGCGGCGCCGCCCGTCGCCAGCGCGAGCCATGACGGTCGTGCGGATCTCGCGACCTGAGCACCCTCGATGAGCGCAAGCGCAACGCACGCGACTGCGACGCCGAGCCCCACCCAGGCACCGTAAACATGAGAGCCGGGAAACGTGAGAGAGCTGAAGGCGGCACCCGTGAACAGCCCCACTGCCGCCAAGAGCACGAGCCGCTCCAGACGTGCGGCCGGATCGGTTTGCCGCCGCACGTCCAAAAGGCAGAGCGTGAGAGCCGCTGCGACGACGGCCGCAGGAGTGATGATTCCGAGGAACGTGACGCGCACAGGCCATGCAAACCGCCCCCAGGGGAGCAGGAATGCGACAAGGAGCCCAACAACGAGGACGAGCACCGCAAAATCGGAGGCGTAGCGTGGTGCACGAGCTTCCCGCAGCCCCATCGCGCTCGCCGCAAGCAAAACGAGGACTCCGGCCGCGATTCCGAGGTAAGCGCCGTAGGCCCAGTGGAAGTCGACGTCAAACGCGACCTCGCGCTGATGCGCGACAGCCCGTGCCTGTACACCGACCGCAAGCCCGAAGTAGCCCACGAACAAGGCGGACTGACTCAGTGGGAGACGATCCACCAGATTCGGGCGAGCCAGCGCGACAGCGGCCACCGCGGCCAGTAGTAGGGCGAACAGCGCTGCTGCCTCGCCGACGCCTGATGACCAACCGTCGACGGTCACGCTTCCCGAGAAGAGGTTCAGCAGTCCGGCGACAGCACCGCCCTGCCCGCCGAAGCGCTCCCCTGAACGGAGCGACGCCTCTTGCCACGGCAAGTACAGGCTCACCAGGAAGAGGAGCCCGCCTGCCAGCAAGAGGAGGACCGGGAAGGGCCGCCTCACGGGCGGAACCTACCGGAGACGGCCGGCACGGCTACGTTCTGGTGGGGGCGAGACGGGCGGGCTTCAGTCAGCCCGCTTCGTCGAGAGCTGCGGCGATGTGTCGGCTTCGGGACCGAGACCGGACTCACCTCCCTAGCGCTTCCTCCGCGGCGGCCGCCTCCACGTTCGGCCACCCAGCGCAAATGTCTCGAGACAGTCGGGCTGACACACGCTGTGGGGAAGTCTGTGGGGAAGTCCTGCAACGAAACAGGCGGATTTCAGCGTTCTAAGGCGGAAACCTCGCCCCAACGAGAACGAGCCAAAAGTCCCCGATTAGCAGGACTTTCGGCTCTTCTCTGAGGTGGGCGGTACTGGGCTCGAACCAGTGACCCCCAGCTTGTCGAGCTGGTGCTCTCCCAACTGAGCTAACCGCCCTCTGGGGGTTGAGTCTAGCCGAGGAGCTCAGCGCATGAACGGGGCCGGGTCGACGGGGACGCCGTCGCGACGGAGCTCGAAGTGGAGATGCGTGCCGGTGCACGAGCCGGTGCAGCCGGCGATGCCGAGCGGCTCGTCGCGATCGAGCCACTGGCCGACCTGAGCGTCGGCTGCGGACAGATGGGCGTACAGCACCTCGTACCCCTCCCCCACGTCGACGATCACGACGTTCCCGTACCCCGAGTAGCCAGGCAGATATCCAGTGGCGGTCACCGTTCCCGCAGCAGCGGCCCGGACCTCGGGCGCGCGGAGGATGCCCACGTCGATCCCGAGGTGCATCCGCCCCCAGCGAGGGCCGAACCCGTCCGTGACCGTACCGTCCGCGGGCCAGGTGAGGGACAGCGGCTCCAGGTGCTCGAGGTAGACGCGCAGCGGGCCGTCGGGCACGGCGGCGGCCGGTGGAGCGGCGACGAGCACTGCGGCAGACGCGCAGAGCGCGCCGAGGAGGGACGGCCTCATCGGCGGAGAAAGTAGCAGGTTTGCTGAGAGTTTCAAGAGGCCGTCGCCCGGCTAGACCGGGTGGGGATGCCGGACGCGGTCGTGATCGGAGCGGGTCCGAATGGACTCGTTGCCGCCAACGTGCTCGCCGACGCGGGCTGGAGCGTCGACGTGCTCGAGGCGCAGGATCGTCCGGGGGGCGCTGTCAAGAGCAGCGAGCTCGTCGAGCCCGGCTTCGTCAGCGACGAGTTCAGCGCGTTCTACCCGCTCGCTGCCGCCTCGCCTGCGATCCGCCGTCTCGAGCTCGAGCGCTATGGGCTGCGCTGGGCGCATGCGCCACTTGCCCTTGCACACCCGGCCGCCGACGGCAGCTGCGCGGTGCTCTCGCGGAACCTCGACGAGACCGCAGCCTCCCTCGAGGCATTCGCAGCGGGGGACGGCGACGCCTGGCGGGAGCTCTATGGCCTCTGGCAGCGTGTCGGTGGCGAGCTCCTGCGCGCGATGACGACGCCGTTTCCTCCGGTCATGGCTGGTCTGAGGCTCGCGCTCCGCCTGCGCCGCGATTTGCCCGAATTCGGCCGCTTCGCGCTGCTCTCGGTTCGCCGGCTCGGAGACGAGCGCTTCTCGGGTGAGGGAGGGCCGCGACTCATGGCGGGAAACGCGATGCACACGGACCTCCTCCCCGAGTCCTCTCTCGGTGGATTCTTCGGCTGGCTCCTGTGCTGCCTCGGCCAGAGCGTCGGCTATCCATGCGTCGAGGGCGGCGCGTCCGGTCTCACCGACGCGCTCGTGCGCCGGCTCGAAAGCCGTGGCGGCCGCGTGACCTGTGGCGCCCGCGTCGACGAGATCGCTGTCCGCGGCGGCCGCGCAGTCGGCGTCCACTCGCGGGCCGGAGAGGTGAGCGCGGGCAAGGCTGTCCTGGCCGACGTCCACGCGGTGCCGCTCTACCTCGACCTGCTGTCACGGGAGCACGTCCCCTCGCGGATCCTGCGCCGGATCGAACGGTTCGAGCTGGATCCGGCAACCCTGAAAGTCGACTGGACACTCGACGCCCCGATCCCGTGGGCGACCGAGCAGACGCATCGCGCGTCGGTCGTCCACGTGACCGAGTCGGTCGACGAGCTCAGCGTGACGCAGCATGAGCTGGCCCGCGGTCTTCTGCCCTCGAACCCGTTTCTCGTCATGGGCCAGTACGCGGCAGCCGATCCCAGCCGGATGCCGGCGGGGAAAGAGGTCGCCTGGGCGTACACGCATCTGCCGCAGCAACTCGACCCCGGCGACCTGGCCGAGCGGGTGGAGGCTCGCGTCGAGGCTCTCGCACCCGGCTTCCGCGACCTGATCAGGCGGCGGCACGTGTCGACGCCTGCAGACCTCGAGGCCGCTGACGAGAACCTGCCGGGCGGTTCGTTGAGCGGCGGCACGTCGCAGCTCCACCAGCAGCTCGTCTTTCGGCCGATTCCCGGCCTCGGCCGCCCGGAGACCCACATCAGAGGCCTCTATCTCTGCTCGGCTTCCGCCCACCCCGGCGGCGGCGTCCACGGCGGACCGGGCGCCATCGCCGCCCGGGTGGCGCTCCGGAAGCCGCTGCGCTAGCGACGCAGCCGACGCCACGCGGAGAGGAAGCCCACGGCGATCGCGGCCAGGACCAGCACTGCGAGCACCGGAAGCACGAAGGCCATCACAACCAGGAGGAACGAGCCGAGGTCTTCCCCGAGGGACAGCACCGGATTGGCGAGGCCCCCCGTCGTGGCCGTCGAGACCGGCCGCAAGGCGGTTCGGCCGGCGTGGATGGAACCGGCGGTCGCTCCGCCCAGGACAACCGCTGCCACTGTTGGCAGATCGGTCTCGAACCCAGTCTGGCCCACGAACAGGAGGGCGCCGGAGGCCGGTGCCACAACCGTTCCGACCAGGTGAAGGGCGTGATCGACGACGGGGACCTTGTCGCCGACGAAGTCAGCGATCGTGAGTGCGGCGAGGACCACGAGTCCGGTCGTCGACGACAGGTGGTCGAATGGCGAGGCGAGCTCGACGACGTCGAGCCGAGCTAGGAGGGCGCTCACGAAGAGCGGCAGCCACGCGTTCAACCCAGCCGCGCCCGAGAGGCCGAACCCGGCTAGCAGGCTTCCGATGGCGGTGTCGAGGCCCACGTGAGACCTCGGGACACTAGAAGATCTCGGACACTAGAAGATCTCGGGGCGCTAGAAGATCTCGGGGCACCAGGGCTTGACGCCCGTGGCGAAGAGGTCGTCGGCCCGCTCGACCGCCCCCGCCTTCAGCTCCCGCACGAGTCCGGCCCGCTGCAGCTCCGCGAACGAGAAGCCGCCGAGGTACACCGAGCCCAGCTCGGTCACGTTCAGCTCCAGATCCGCCTCCGCGTCGGTGCGAGCCGCCGAGCCTCCTGCAAGCCGCCAGCGGCCTTCGTTCTCCGGGAGGAAGACGTCGGCGACCTCGAATACGATCTCGCCGTCCGCCGCGTACGAGCGGCCGGAAAGTGCCGCACCGACGTCGACGAGGCGGCACCAGAGCGAGTCGCCAACCCGCATTTTCATCCTGCGGGGACTCCGCAGCATGAGCCAGAGCGGATGGTCGATCGGCAGCAGCGATGCCTGCACGATCGCCATCCAGTCGAGCTCCAGCAGAAAGCGCCACAGCTCCCGCACGGCCGCGGGCGACTCACCCATCGCCTCGATCACGCGCGTCTCGCCGATCCCCAGTCCGCCCTCGAACTTCGGCGTCAGGCGGTACAGCGCGTAGCCGGCGTCGCGCCCGTCCAGCTCGAGCACGACGGCGTTCTTGGCGCCCGCCCCCTCCCGACGGTCGGGCGGGTCGGCGAGAACGCGCGTCTCCCACCAGGCGGGGGTGCGCCCGAACATACCGGGCGTCTGGAGCCGGACCCGGTCGTAGATCGGGGGCACGACCTCCTTGGCCTGCACTAGCGAAACGAGCTTCGTGCGGGCGGCAGGATCGGTGGGCTGCCGCAGGGAGCCGTAGATCCGCGGCAGCTCGATCGCCGCGGTGAGTGACGCCAGCCCGTAGCCGAAGCGGCCGTAGATCGTCTCCTCCGAGGCCCAGAGAGCTGCAATCGGCTCGCCCCGCCGCCTGATGTCCTCGAGCTGCGTCTGCATCATTGCCGTCAGGACGCCACGGCGGCGATACGTCGGCAACACGCCCACGACGGTGATGCCCGCGCACGGGATCGTCCCACCAGGAACACTGAACTCGAACGGGAAGGCGCCCGCGCCGCCGACGATGTGGTCGCCGTCACGGGCGGCGTGCATGCGCTCGAACGGCAGCGCGCAGGAGAACCGCTCGACACGTTCGAGGTCGGGCTCGCCCTGCCCGAAGTAGTGGAAGATCGCCCCGACAGCGTCTGCGAACTCCTCCAGGCTCGTTGTCGGGCGGACGTCCCAGGCCATCAGAACTCCTCCGGGCAATAAGGCGGGAGGTCGGTGCGGAAGAGCAGCGACGCCCTCTCCGCGGCACCGTCGCGCAATTCGACCGCGCGGCCCGAGTGGACGAGCCGGTTGACGTCGAAGCCGCCGAGATAGACCGACGCAAGGTCAGCGACGTCGAGCGCGAGATCCGGCCCGTCCTCCGTCCTGCCGGCGACGTCTCCGACGCGGTAACGGCCGGCGTTCCACGGGCAGAACGCGTCGCTCACCTCGAGCACCACCGGGTCCGCCAACGCGTACGAGCGTGCGCGCAGGGCCGCATCGAGATCGACGAAGCGGAGCCAGAGTCCATCGGTCAGACGCAATCCGAGTGCCCGCGGGTCGCGGACATTCAGGAGCAGGGACGTTGCGGGGTCGACGTAGTGCGAGTCGACGCGGATAGTCAGGTCGATGTTGAAGAGGAAGCGCCACAGCTCTCGCTCCGCCCGCGCGGAGGTCGCGAAGGCCTCCACGACCCGCACCTCGCCTCGCGACATCCCGTCTTCCCATTCGCTCTTGATGCGGTAGAGCGCGTACCCCTCGACCCCGCCGTCGAGTTCGAGCGCCGCATAGAACTTGTGGCTGGAGCCGCGCCGCCAGCTCTCGGGATCGGCGAGTCGATGCTGCTTCCACCAGTGCTCGCTCCGCGTCAGCATCCCGGCGCGCGCGTCCCGGACTCTGTCGTACACCGGCGGGAAGAGCTCGTACGCTTCGTCGACCGTGACCAGCCGCACCGAGCCGTCGGGGCCGCTGTCGTCGCGGAGCGCGAAGCGCGACCGATCGGCCTTCATTGTCAGCGCCGGGACCGCCAGGCCATAACCGAAGCGCCCGTAGATCAGGGACTCCGATGCCCAGAGCGCGGCGATCGGCTCACCCCGGCTGCGCGCGTCGTCGAGCTGGCGGCGCATGAAGTCGCGCAGGATGCCGCGGCGTCGGTGCGACGGGAGGACACCGACCCAGGTCACGCCCGCGCACGGGAGCTGGCCGCCCGGAATCGTCAGATCGAACTGGTACGCACCGGCTAGTGCGACCGGCCGGCCGCCGTCGAAGGCCGCCAGGGCACGAGCGACGGGAAGCGATTGGCTCTCACGCGCCCATTCCTCGTCGTCGACCGTCGCGCCGAAGGCGTTCTCCGCCGCCTCCATCGCGGCGCGCAGCTCCTCTTCCGCCGGCGGGCGGATCTCGATCCCCATCGCTCGATCTTCTCAGACGATCTTTTCGAGGGGCGCGTAGTCGAGCATGAGCTTGCGCTCGCTCCCGTCGCTGGCAAAGCGGACGGTGACGAGGCCTCCAGGCTCCATCTGCGTCACGACCCCCTCGCCGAGCGTGCCGTGCCGCACCGAGTCGCCGGTCGAGAGCGCCGGGAGGTCCGGGTGCGGCTGGATGTCGCGCGTCTGTGAGGGAGCGCCGTAGTTCCGCCAGGATGACGCGCGCAGCCGCTCACGTTCCACGTGCCTGTCGGGCAGCTCATCCAGGAACCGCGACGGCAGGTTGTGCGTCGTCCGCCCCCAGAGCAGCCGCGAGGAGGCGTGCGTGATGCCCAGCCGCTCCTTCGCGCGGGTGAGACTGACGTAGAAGAGCCGGCGTTCCTCCTCGATCCCCTGCTCCTCGATCGAGCGGCCGCTCGGGAAGATCTCCTCCTCCACCCCGACGAGGAAGACCGCACGGAACTCGAGCCCCTTCGCGTTGTGGATCGTCATCAGCGTCACGTTGCTCTCGCCCGTGAGCGCATCCTGGTCGGAGTAGAGCGAGATCTCCTGCAAGAAGCCGGAGAGCGTGGGCTCCTCGGCGGCGACCTGGTACTCGCGGGCGCCGTCGACGAACGCCTCCAGGTTCTCGATCCGCCCGCGCGCCTCGATCGTCCGCTCGGCCTCGTACGCCCCCAGTGTGCCGGTGCGCTCGAGGACGGTCTGGAGCAGTTCCGGCACGTCCAGTTCCTGCGCCGCGGAGCGCAGCGAGTCGAGCAGGTTGCCGAGCGAGGTGACCGCCTTGACGGCAGCCGTGCCGAGACCCGCCTCCCTGGGCCGACCGAGCGCGTCGTAGAGCGAGATCCCCTGCGCGTCGGCGTAGGTCACGAGCCTCGAGATCGTGGTGTCGCCGATCCCGCGCTTCGGCCTGTTCGCGATCCGCATCAGCGAAACGGCGTCGGCGGGGTTGTCGAGCACCTGCAGATAGGCGATTGCGTCCTTGACCTCGGCGCGCTCGTAGAAGCGCGGGCCTCCGATCACCTGGTAGCCGATCTGCTGCAGGCGCAGGGTCTGCTCGAGCACCCGCGACTGCGCGTTCATGCGGTAGAAGACCGCGATCTCGCTGCCGGAGTAACCCTCGTCGAAGAGACCGGCGATCTGCGCCGCGACGTAACGCGCCTCGGCCTGCTCGTCCTCGACCTCGACCACGCGGACGGGGTCGCCCTCGCCGAGCTCGGACCAGAGCCGCTTCTCCTTGCGTTCGGTGTTGTGGGCGATCACGGCGTTGGCGGCCTCGAGGATCGCGTTCGTGGAGCGGTAGTTCTGCTCGAGCGCGATCGTGCGCGTGTCGGGGAAGTCGCGCTCGAACTCGAGGATGTTGCGGATGTCGGCGCCTCTGAAGGCGTAGATGGAGTTGTGCGTGAGCAGCCCACCGGCAACGAAGTTGTGCGTCCGCTCGACATCCAGGTCGTAGACGGGGCGGTCCAGCAGGAGCGGCTCGACTCGCTCGACGAGGTCGAACCTGCCTTCGTCGTCGACCATCACCATTCCGGGCCTCACTGCCGACGCCGGCATGAAAGGCAGCGAGTTCCGCTCCGGCGCACTCGTCCCGTCCTGGGCGGCCAGGCGAGCCGTGTATCTCACGGAGACCGGGAGCGCTGCCTCGATCTGCTCGATCGTCTGTGCGAGCCGCGAGAAGTCGGAATGGCACGTCTCGAACCGCCATCCGTCGGAGCCTCGACGAGCGGGGCGAACGGAGAGGCCGATCTGCTCGAGGGCCTCACGGCCTTCCTGGTCGTAGCCGAACATCGCGATTCGATGGAGCGGCCGCCCGCCGCGCGGGTCGCCGCAGAGAGCGACCGTCAGCCTTCGCCGGACGCGTCGGCAGCTCGTTGTCGTCGAGGCGCTGAAGTGAGGATGCTCGAAGCTCAGGCCCGTGTCCTCCAGCAGCCCGCGCCCGCCCACGTCGGTCTCCAGCTCGGCGAAGATCCGATCGAGGAGCGCCTGATTGCCGACGAGCCCCGGCGTTTCCCTTCCCGCGTACGGGCGCGCGACGAATGGAAGGGTCGGAAGCGCGTACCTCAGCGACAGCAACGTCTCCTCGAGGCGAGCGTCCGCCTCCGCGGGGTGAATCGAGATGATCCACGTTGCGTCGGCGTGCTCCTGGTTCATTCGCATCGCCGGTCCCGGCAGTGCCTGACGCTGCCCCTTCGTGTAGGTTCTCGAGACTCCGATCCGGAATCCACGGCCGTTCTTCCACATGAGATAGGTCATGTGGAGCTGAGGCGTCCTGCCCGATACGAAGCCTGCGAAGTGAATGTGCTCCGGCGTCGACACGATGCGCCGGCCGCTCGTCGTCGTGATCTGGACTCCGCTCTGCCTCGAAGAACGATGGACGCGCGTCACCGACGCGGCGCCGAAGGCGCCGCTGCCGCGGCACGAAAGGACCTCGTCGCCGACGCGCACCTGCTCGATCGGCTTCGTCGACCCGTCGGCCATCGTGATCAGCGTTCCGGCGACGAGGCACTGGTCCGGGTCGCCGACGGCGCAAACGTTCTGATGGGATTCGGCTAGGAGTTGCAGCAGCCGGTACTGCGCGTGGTTCGTGTCCTGGTACTCGTCGACGAGGACATAGCGAAACGCCTTCTGCCAGCGCTTGCGGGCATCGGGGAAGCGCTCGAGCACCTCGACCGTCAGCATCAGCATGTCGTCGAAGTCGACCGCGTTCGACGCGTGCAGCCGGCGCTGGTATAGCTCGTACACCTCCGCCACGGTCTGGTCGTAGAAGGAAGCGACGCGCTCGTTGTACATCGCCGGACTGACGAGCTGGTTCTTCGCGTTCGAGATCTGCGCGTGGATGCCCCGCGGGACGAAGCGCTTCGGGTCCTTCTCCAGCTCCTCGAGGCACTGCTTCACGAGCCGGATCTGGTCCTGCGAGTCGTAGATCGTGAAGTTGGAGCGGTAGCCCAGCCGTTCGGCCTCCGCTCGCAGCATCCGCCCGCAGGCCGCGTGGAAGGTGAGGATCCAGATCGCGCGCGCGACCGGGCCGAGCATGTTCGTCAGGCGCTCGCGCATCTCCCCGGCCGCCTTGTTCGTGAACGTGATCGCGAGGATCTCGTTCGGCTTCACGCCGACGGCGGAGATCAGGTGTGCGACCCGGTGGGTGAGCACGCGTGTCTTCCCCGAGCCTGCCCCGGCGATCACGAGCAGCGGCCCCTCGGTGTGCAGAACGGCCTCCCGCTGGGCCGGGTTCAGGTTCGCGAGGTACCGCTCAGGGGAGGCGACGGGCACCAGCCGATGCTAGCGACCGGGGCGGGTGACTCCCCCCGTAGCGTCGGTTGGCCACTCGATCGATACTGGGCATGGCAATGACATGGCGAGAGCTCGAAGTGTCGGCCCCCGAAATCGCTCGTTTGGGTAGAGAGCGGCTCGACGAGACGCGAGTCGGCCTGCTAGGGACCCTCCGCCGGGACGGCTCACCGCGCATTAGTCCGATCGAGCCGTATTTTGTCGGCGGCCGGCTCGTCCTCGGTGCGATGTCGTGGTCTCTGAAGGCGCGGGATCTTCAGCGTGATCCGCGCTGCGTCCTGCACAGCGCCGTTTCCGGCCCCAGCAGCGGCGAAGGCGAGCTCAAGGTCTATGGCCGAGCGGTGGAGGCCGATCGGGTGCTCCGGGACGCGTGTGACGACGCGTGGTGGGCCGGCAGGCCGCCCGAGTCGGCCTGGGTGTTCTCGCTGGACGTCGAGGCGGCGACCTTCCTCGAGTGGGATTACGGCCGCGGAGAGATGATCGTCAGGCGCTGGACGCCGGAGCGCGGCTTCCGGGAGACGAAACGCCGGTACCCCTACCGCATGGGCCGCAGGGGGAACGGCCTTCGCGCAAGCGCCGGCAGCACCTGTGCAGTCACCCAGAGCGGCGTCGTCACGTACCGCGCCGAGTAGCGGTAGCTGCCGTCGGACCGGCGCAGGCGCGCGAGGTAGCGGAAGGCAGGCGGTCCGGGAGTGGCGCCCGCCGCAAGCAGACCCTGGATCGCCCACGCGGTCGACTGGGCATCGGAGCCGCGGCCGTCCGTGAGCTCGAAGCCCCCGTCGGGGTTCTGGTGGCGCCGGAGGAAAGCAACGGCCCGGTCGATCGGGCGGCCGTCGACACCCGCGGCGCGCAGCGCCTGGATCGCCGCCGCCGTGTCGTTCGTGTCGGCCGCACCACCAGCGTTCCAGGACCAGCCGCCGGAGGGACGCTGCGCCGTCCTGAGGGAACGGACGAGGGCGGGCGGCGCTCGCTCGCCTGCCTGGCGCAGCGCCAGGATCGTCCAGATCGAAGCGTTCACAAGCTTTCCGGGGCGATGGGCGCGGAGTCGCGACAGCAGGTCGTCCGGGCGGTCGCCTGCGGCGGCGCGCGCCAGCGCCACGAGCGCGACATCCGTGGCCGACTCCGGTTGCTGCTTCGCCAGGTACTCGGCCGCGCGGCCCGTCTCGGCCCCAGCGGCGAGAAGCCCGAGCGTCGCCCAGGCCGTAAGCTGCGGATCGCCGAAGCCTCCGTCCTCGCGTTGCTGCCCTTGGACGTACCCGACAGGAGTCGCGAGCGTTGCGGCGCCCATGAGCGCCGCCAGCAGCTTCAGGCCCACACGACCTCCGTCCGCGAGCGCCGCTCGAACCGCTCGAGCACGCGGCGGAGCTCCGGCCCTGCGACGAGCGCCAGCACCAGGTTGCCGGCGGCATGGGCGATGTTGAACGGGACGCCGGCCGCCAAGCGCGCGAGCAGGGCTGCCTCGGTGTGCGGGTAGAAGCCGTACCAGAGCCACACATCCATCACGAGCCCGAACGCAAAACCGAGGAGGACGGTGAAGGCGGCGAAGGCGAGTCGTCCTCGCAGGAGTGGGCGCAGGAGACCCCCGAGGAGGCCGCAGCCGCCCCACGCGAGCATCTGCCACGGCGTGTGCGGCCCCTGGCCGAGGAAGAAGTTCGAGGCCAGAGCCGCCACCGCGCCGACCGCGAAGCCGCGCTTCGGGCCGAGAGCGACGCCGGAGGCTGCCACGAGCACGGTCACCGGCTGAACGCTGGGGATCGGAGCGAAGAGCACCCGGCCCGCCGCCGCGAGCCCGCCAAGGGTGGCCACGAGCGTCAGATCGCGCGCGGCCATGGTTCCCCTCTCGAGCCACGCGAATCCGGCGGCGAGCACCGCCACCGCCGCGAGCAGCACTGCGATGCCGCCCCGTGCCGGGTCGAGCGCGGCCCAGGCCGCAAGGCCGAGCGCAGCAGCTGCCAAGAGGCCGACGGCCCTAGACGGCAACGCGAACCTCCCGAGCGCCGGCAGGCGCTTGTGTTCCTGGAACACAAAGTTCGATCCGGCGGTGCGCCGGGAGGCCCGGGTCGTGGGTAGCGAGGAGCACCGCTCGACCCGAGGCGGCGTACTCGAGGAGTCGAGCGGAGAGCTCGCGCTTGCGGTCGGGGTCGAGGCCTCGTGTCGGCTCGTCGAGCACGAGCAGGTCGGGCTCCCCCACCTCAACGGCCGCGAGCGCCAGTCGTTCGCGCTCGCCGCTCGAGAGATCCCGGGGATGGTGGCCGAACGCCCAGCCGAGGCCGACGCGCTCGAGCGCGGCTTGTGCACGCTGTAAATCCCCTGCAACTGCAAGCGCAACCTCCTCGAGCGCCGTCTCGCGCATGAGGTACCGGCCCGGGTCCTGCGAGAGGTAGAACGCCCGTCCGGACCGCGCGACCGAGCCGCGATCCGGCTCGAGCAGGCCCGAGGCGATCTTTCCGAGCGTCGTCTTGCCGGAGCCGTTCGGACCAGCGAGGGCGACGATCTCGCCGCGGCGGATATCGAGGTCGACGCCGTCGACGACCGGGTCGGCGTCGCCGTAAGCGAACGCGATGCCGTGGAGCCGGAGCACACGTTCGCCGCTCGCGGGAAGAGCTTGTGTTCTAGGAACACAAGCCCCGACGTACGCCGAGCGCTCCGCCGCAAGCCACTCGCGGCCGGCGGCAACCGGAGCGTCCAGGAGCAGGCGGCCCTGCTCGACGAAAAGAACGCGTGTCGCCAGCTCGAGGGCTCGACCGACACGCTGCTCCGAGAGCACGATGGTCGCACCGGAGCGCTCCACCGTCTCGAGAAAGCGATCGGCCGCCTCCGAGTCGAGCTGCGAGGTCGGCTCGTCGAGGAGGAGAAGCTCCGGCTCCAGCGCGAGGGCCGACGCGAGACAGACACGTTGCAGCTCGCCGCCCGACAGCTCGACCGTTCTACGGCTCCGGAGGTGCCCTGCGCCAACGACGTCGAGTGCCCGTTCCACCCGCGGCCAGATCTGCGCCGGAGGCGTGCCGAGGTTCTCGAGCCCGAACGCGACCTCGTTGCCGACGACCGTCATCACGACCTGATCCTCGGGATCCTGGAAGACGCTCGCCACCGTTCCGGCGAGCTCCGCGGGCCGAACGGTACGCGTGTCCCGGCCGGCAACGACAACACGCCCGGAGAAGCAACCGCCGTGGAAGTGCGGCACGAGACCGGAGAGGGCTCGCAGGAGCGTCGACTTGCCCGACCCCGATGGTCCGAGCAGCGCCACTACCTCTCCCGGCTCGAGCTCGAAGGAGATGTCTTGCAGCGCCGGCCGGCCGGAGGGGTAGGAGAAGGAGAGGCCGCTGACGGCGGCTAGAGCCACAGCGCACCGGCGACGATGAGAGCCGCGGCCACGACGAGGACGAGGTGGTCGCGGGTTGTCCAGCGCACGCGCGGGGCGCGTGTCGAAGCGGAGCGTCCGAAGCCTCGCGCCTCCATCGCCTCTGCGAGCGTCGTTGCCCGCTCCAGCGACCCGGCGACGAGCGGCGAGAGGAGCGCCGCGTACCCACGTGCGCCCTTCAGCGCGACGCCCCGACCCCGGACCGACTCGGAGAGGCCTGCCGCGTCACGCTCGAGGGACGGTACGAGCCGGGTCGCGAGAGCGACGGCGAGGGCGGAGCGGCGGGCGAACCCGGCGGCTGCGACGAGCCGGTCGTGGTCGAGCAGCAGCGCGTAGGCCGAGAACGCAAGCCCGAGCGCCGTCAGGCGGAGCCCGTTCAGGCCGGCCTCGTACAGCTCGTCCGTCGTCAGGTCGAGCGGCCCGACGACGGGAATCGTGGGCCCGGCCCACAGAACGGTGCCTTCCGGGCTCGACCACAGGAACGGCGAGAGGACGAAGACCCCGATCCCCGTCGAGATCGCCCCGAAGAGGTAGACGGCCCGGCGTTGAGCGGGCGCCCGCAGGCAGACGACGAGCAGGACGACCGCAAGCGCGGCGACCGCCGCCAAGCGGTCGGCCATGAGCGCCGCCGCACCGACCGCGGCAAGGAGGGCGGCTGCCGGCCCGGGGCTCACGGAAGCTCGTATCGCCTCGTCGGCTTCCCCGGTGAGCCACTGAGCACGAATCGGACGGGGTCACCGGCCGAATCACCCAGCAACTCTGCGCGCATCTCCGGCTCCTCCGACCGGACCTCGAGGACGTTTGCGCCATCGGGGACCGGCGTTCCAAGCGGCTCGACCGATCGAGCGCCGATCTCCGACGCGAGCCGACGGGCACGCTCCGCGTTGGGCGGCTCGTACCTCACCACAGCCTGACGCGTCTTTCCGGCGAACCCGTGCAAAAACGGTTCGGGAAAGGCACCCACGACCACGCGCGCCTCGCCTTCACGTTCCCAGTTGCGATAATCCCACCAGGCGATGTCGCCGTCGCGCAGGCGGTACTCGCTGGCGCTGCGGTCGCCCTCGTACCCGTTCACGAACCAGAACCAGTCGCGCTGCTGCCCGAGGCTGCCCTCGAGACCGGCGGCGGACTGGAGAAAGCGACCTCCGTAACGCGTCTCGATCTCGAGCTCGCCAGCGAGCGCACGCATCAGCGTCTGCCCTGCGGACACCTCGGCCTCCAGCAGCAGCTCGGCCCCGCGGTCTCTCGTGACCCACAGCGTCGCCGTCCCCTCCTCCCCGCCGGCACCACCGCAACCGGCGAGGAGAAGGACGAGGACGAGCAGCCCGGTGAAACGCCGCACGTCATCGCACCGCGTTCGAGCGGACTGCTCCTGCCGCCGTGGCACGGACGAGGCCGGTGTGGCGACCGATGCACGCGCGGCCATTCTTCGCTGCGAACCGCTTCGCGCCGACGTGGAGCGTCGCTTTTGCGGCGCGCGTTCGCTTGCCGGCGTCGTTCACCGACTCGACGAGGTAGCAGTTGCCCGGAAGCCGTTGCAGCTCGAGCGTCGGCGGCCCTCCCGCATCGCCGAAGGTGGCGTAGTACCAGAGCACGACGTCTCCGTGCTTCAGCACGACCTTGTCCGCGCCGACCGGCGGCGAGACGCCGTTCACCTTGAACACCCACCCCGACGTGCCCGCGGCGGCGTACTTACCGATCTGACTCACGTAGTCGCCGAACGAGCTCGTGGTCAGGGCGTAATGGAACTCCCCCGCCGTGCTGGCGACGTCGAGTGCCTGGAGGGCGTTGTCGGCCTGCAGCGTCGGCTGAGCCGAGCCGTAGATCGTTTGTGTCTTCCCTTCGACGCGCACCTTGACGGTGGCGGCGAGCGCACCCGCGGCAAGCACGACTGCGAGAAGCACCGAGAAAAGCAGAGTGACGGTTCTGCGAAACACGAATCCTCCTTCCGCGAGGGGTTCGGTGTGGAGGAGCCGGGCAGGTCTTCTGACTCGGGGCTTCCTCTCCGCGGCCTTCCCAGCCTCTCGGCCAGTGGCACTTCCACGGGGAGCGTTTCCCCTCACAGCGGCGGGACCGTCCCGGACTCTCACCGGGTTCCCTCACCGGGCTCCGTGTAGTGCGGCAGCCTATCATCGTGCGGGTGCCGACGTCCGTCCGTCTCTGGCTTCCGGTCGTGCTCTGGGCGGCCTTGATCTTCGGCTTCTCCTCGATCTCGGGTCTCGGTACCGGCCTCGGAACCTGGGATCTCGTGCTCCGCAAGATCGCCCATACGGCGGAGTTCGCCGTGCTCGGCGCGCTGCTCCTGCGGGCGCTGCGATCCGAGCTGGCCGCATTTGCGGCCGGTGTCGCCTACGCGATCTCCGACGAGGTGCACCAGCACTTCGTGCCCGGCCGTCGCGGCGCGCCACTCGACGTGCTGATCGACACGGTCGGGGTCGGGCTCGGGGTCCTCGTTTGGCGCCGGTTCGGTAGATGAAAATCGCGATCGACCTCGACGTGCTCGGCGACACGCGTCAGCTCTGGTGCGACTGGCTGCAGGATGCCTCGAGCGTGGTCGATGTCTCGGGTCTCCCCGAGGATCGCGTGGCGGCGGCGGCCGAGCTGGATGCCCGAGGAGCCGGCAATTGGCGCACGCTCCTGGAACGCTTCGCGGACGACCGGGCAGCCGTGTACTTGCGACCGGCGGCGGACGTGAGCGCCACCCTCCGCACACTGCAGGCCGATGGTGCCCGGATCGTCGCCTTCACCGACGCGCCGGTCGAGCTCGCGCGCGTCGCGCTCCGCCAGCTCGGAGCGGCCCGCCGCGTGGAGGCGATCGAGACGGCGATACCCGAGGCCGACGTGGTCGTCAGGTCGCGAGAGGAGCTGCTCCGGCTGCGTAGATCCGCCTGACGATTTCCTCGATCTCCGTCTCCTCGATCGCCAGGTCGAGCAACCGCGTCCGCGCGGCGACCGCGGCCGTCAGCTCGGCAGCGCTCGTCTCGTCGCGACGGAAGGCGAGCCACTGACGCGGGCCATCCACCTTCACCACCCGCGCCCCCGGCACCTCGAGTGGTGGCGCCGCTTCCTCCAGGTCGACCACCATCGTCCGCTCCTGACCGTACCGACGCTTCAACTCGTCGAGCCCACCGTCCCAGATCAGGTGCCCGTGGTCGACGATCAGGAGACGCGAGCAGAGCCGCTCGATGTCGGCCAGGTCGTGCGTCGTCAGCAGCAACGTCACTCCGCGCTCGCGGTTCACCTCGGCCAGGAACTCACGGACGGCCGCCTTCGCGACGACGTCGAGGCCGATCGTCGGCTCGTCGAGGAACACGATCTCCGGATCGTGCAGGAGCGCCGCGGTCAGCTCGCCGCGCATCCGTTGGCCGAGCGAGAGCTGGCGAACAGGCGTTGCCATGAACGCGGCGAGACCGAGCGTCTCGGCGAAGCGGTCCAGGTTCGCGCGGTGCCGCTGGGCAGGGACGCGGTAGATGTGACGCAGGAGCTCGAACGAGTCTGCGAGCGGCAGGTCCCACCAGAGTTGTGAGCGCTGGCCGAAGACGACGCCGATGCGGCGCGCGAGCTCGATGCGCTGCCGCGGCGGGTCGAGTCCCGCCACCCGCACCTGCCCGCTACTCGGCACGAGGATGCCCGTCAGCATCTTGACGGTGGTCGACTTGCCGGCGCCGTTCGGGCCGACATAGCCGACCATCGCCCCACGCTCGATCGAGAAGGAGATCCCGTCCACGGCCTTGACCTCGCGCCGGTCGCGGCGGAGCCGACCCGTCTTCGCGCGGACGACGAAGCGCTTCTCGACGTCACGTAGCTCGATCATCCACCCGCGCTCCGGTAGTGGCGGACGGCGTTTCGCCAGACCGCCGCGGCCGCGATCGAGGCCAGCACGGCCACGACAGGTGAGGCGAAACGAAGCGCCTCCGGGAGACCGAGCGTGTCCTCCTTGTCCAGCACGTAGAGCGCCGGAAAGTAGGCGACGAAGGCGAGGGGGACGACGAAGACGACGATGCCGCGCAGCCAGCGCGCGAAGATCCCGATCGGGTACTGGGAGAGGAAGCTGCCACCGTAGGTGAAGGCGTTCACGAGCTCGATGGCGTCCACGATCCAGAACGCGATCGTGGCGAGCGCGACCCACACGGCGCCGTAGATCAATGCGCCTGCTGCAATCGCGACCGGAATCGCAAGTACGCGGCCGAGCGTCCAGTCGACCTCCACCGTCGCGAGGGCGAAGACGAGCACGGCGATCCCCTGCAGCGCCTTCCCAACTCGCCGCACGGCGAAGTCCGACGCCACCACCTGGAGAAGGGACGGAAGCGGCCTGACGAGGATCTGGTCGAAGGTTCCTTCACGGATCATCTGCGGAAAGAGGTCGAGGTGGCCGATCACGAGGTCGGTGAGCGCAAAGGAGATGGTCGCGAGCGCGTACAGGAGCGCCACCTCGCCGAGGCTCCAGTCCCCGAGCGCGGGCACGTTGGCGAAGATGACCGCGATCGCGACGAAGTCGGTTGCCGTCAGCAGGCCGACGCCGACGAGTTGGAGCGCGACGGAGAGTCGATACTCGAGCTGCGAGCGGATCCTGGCACCGACGAGGCGCGCGTAGATAGCGGCGAGGGCGCGCACCTCACCCACCTTGGATCACCAGCTTGCGCGTCCCGGCCGTGAGGACGAGCCTGCCCGCGGCATAGAGGGCGATTGCCCACGATGCTTGCAGCGCGAGCACGGCCGCCGTGCTGCCGCCGAGCGGCGTGCCCACGTAGATGTCGATCGGGGCCTGCAGCATGGCGGCGAACGGCGTCAGGCGCGTGAGGGTGGCGAGTGCGCCCGGGAAGAAGGCGAGCGGCATGACCGCGCCGGACAGGACGAGGTTGGCACCGATCGCGAGGATCACGGGCCCCCGGTAGTCCAGCAGCCAAAACGAGCACAGGTTGACGAGGAAGCGTACGCCGAAGCCGACGAGCACCGCCAGCGCGACGCTGACGGCGAAGAGAAGCCAGCGGCCGGCGTCCTGCGGGAGGGTGAGCTCGAAGAGCAGGGCGCCCAGGACGAACTGCGGCACGGCGCGCCAGACCGCCTGGTATCCGGCCCGACCGACGTCCTGCGCAAGCTCGGCACGCTGAATGTCGAGCGGGCGCTGCAGATCAGTCGCGACGTCGCCGGTCTGCACCCGCCGCGCGAGCTCGTACCAGCCCGCGCCGAAGATCCCCACCACACTCATCAATCCCTGCGCGATCCAGACGTAGGCGATCGCGTCCCTGACATCGTACCCGCCGATCACGTCCGCCTGCTCATAGACGGCAAGCAGGATGTACGCGATCAGGAACCCGAAGACGACGTTCGTGAACAGGCCCGCATAGGTCGCGCCCGGATAGGCGGCATAGCGGCGGTAGCCGCGTCGGGCAAGCTCCCAGTCGAGGCGCACGCTAGATTTTGCGCATGGACGTCAAGGAGATGCCGGACCGGCAGTTCGAGGCCGTGCTGGCGCGGCTCGACCGGATCGCCGAGGAGCTGGCGCGGCTGAACCGGCACGCGGAGAACGCCGAGGGCTTCGCCGTGGTCGCCCGCGAGCTGCGCAGCCTCAACGAGAGCCTGAACGCGCTGGCCTACGCGGCGCTCGGCCAGAGCCCGAAGGTCCGCCGCCGCGCCGGCTGAACCGACCTAGTTGCTGACAGCAACTAGGTCAGAGCGCGAACGTAGCGCGCCGCGGAGCGGCGGACGACCGCGTTGCCGTCGCGCGGGACGACCCGCCCCCACCACGCGCCGATGATCCGCTCGAAGGACCACGGCTCGAGTACCGCAGCGATCCGCTCCACCTCGCGTGCGGGCAGCGGGATCAGGTTCGGATAGCTCCACATGAAACTCACGTAGCCACGGTCGGGGGTCACCGTCACGATGTCGCCTGAGAGAAGTGCGTCTCCGGCGGCCCCGTGCAGCACGGTGCCGCCCGCGTAGTGACCGCCCAGCCGCAGGAGTGTCAGGCCGCCCCAGAGCTCCTTCGTCTCGCCCGACCAGTACTCGATCGCTCCATCCGGCTGCATCACCCACTCGCGGTCGGCCGCGTGCAGGAGGATCGGGACGCCCCCGAACGCGCGGCTCCACTCGACCATGCCGGAGTAGAAGTGCGGATGCGAGATCGCGATTGCACGCACCTCCCCCCGCGCGCGCACGGCCTCGAGCGCCGCCTCGTCGACGAGCGGGATCATGTCCCAGAGGACGTTCCCCGCCGCCGTCTCGACGAGCAGCATGCGCTGCCCGATCGCAAGTTCCGGCTCGACACCGACCCCCAGGAAGCCACCGTCCTCGCGCGCTTCGCAGCGGTAGTCCCGCGCCAGCTCCGCCGGTGTCGCCCAGCGCTGTCCCTCGGGGCCGACGTACTGGCGCTCGTCCTCGCAGATCGCGCACCGCTCGGGCGTGCCGGCGTGGTGCGTCGCGCAGGTGAGACAGATCCGGGTCAGGGCGTCAGGCGGTAGATCGTGCCGCCGTGCGAGACGGCGTAGAGCTCGCCGGCTGCGTCCTCTCCGAACGACGTCACGCGGTCGACCTTGAAGGGCTCCCGCCGCAGTCTCGTCGCCTTCCCGCGGACGACCTCGAGGCTCCAGATGACCCCCGAGCAGTAGTCCCCGTAGATGTAGCGCCCGCGCAGCGCCGCATTCGAGCCGCGATAGACATAGCCGCCGGTGACCGAGCAATGGTCGCCTCCGTTTCGATACTCGGCAATCGGCTGCACGAGCTTGCCGGGCCCGAGCGGCTTGTCCTCGAACTTCGTTCGACCTTCGAACACGTCCCAGCCGTAGTTCTCGAGGCCCGGGCTCGACGCGGGGGTGTACGAGATCTCCTCGATCGTGCTCTGGCCGACGTCGCCGATGTAGAGGTCGCCGTTCGCGCGGTCGAACGAGAAACGCCACGCGTTGCGGAGCCCGAACGCCTCGATCACGAGGCCCTTCGTGGCGACATTGATCGACAGGAGCTTCCCGAAGAGCGAACGCGGATCCTGCGAGCGGTTCTCGGGGTCGCCGCCGGCGCCGCCGTCCCCCATCGTGAAGAAGAGCCGGCCGTTCGGAGCGAACGCGAGCATCCCCCCGTTGTGGTTGCCATACGGATCGGCGCTCGAGAAGAGAAGCCGCGCGCTCCCCGGTAGCGCCCGCGTCCCGTTCGAGCGGTACTCGACGAGGCGGGTCCCGCCGCCCCGATCGGTGTACTGAACGTAGAAGCGGCGATTCGTCGCGTACTTCGGGTGGAAGGCGAGTCCGAGCAAGCCCTGCTCGCCCCCCGACGTGACCAGCGGCCGGATGTCGAGGAAGGGTTGCGAGCGCCGGCGGCCGCGGTCGACCACCACGATCCGCCCGGCTTGCTCGATGACGTACAGCCGCCTCAGCTCGCCCCGGGGCGCGCCCGCATAGACCGGCTGCTCGAACCCGCTGGCGACCGGCCGTGGCCTGAAGGAAGCGGATTCGCTCGACGTCTCGGACTCGTTCGCGGCCGACGCGCAGGCGGCGACGCCGAGAACGCCCAGGACGGCGAGGAGGACGCGCACGCGCCTCAGCCTAGCCGAGGCCCCCGGCTCGTCTCAGGAGTAACCTGCGCGAGCATGAAAATCTTCCTCATCGGCGCGGGGCAGGTTGGGACGACCATCGTCCAGGCGCTGCACGGCGAGCATGAGCTCACCGTCTTCGACCTCGACCCTTCGCGTCTCGCACCGGTTGCGAACCGCTATGACGTGTCCACGATCGAGGGAAACGGCGCCAGCCGCCGCGTACTCTTCGAAGCGGGGATAGCCTCGGCGGATCTCCTGATCGCCTGTACTTCCCGGGACGAGATCAACCTCGTTGCGGCGATGATCACAAAGGCGGTCGCGCCGCGAACCACCACGATCGTGCGGACGACGAACCCCGAGTACCTCGAGGTCTGGCGCGAGGGACAGCTCGACGTCGACTTCATCGTCTCGTCGGAGCTCGAGACGGCCAACGCGATCGTGCGCACGATCGGAGTTCCTGCGGCACGTCACACGGACGTCTTCGCCGAGGGGCAAGTTCAGCTCGTCGAGTTCGACATCTCCCAGGGCTGCGACAGCCGGATCCTGAATGTGCCCCTCCGCGAGGCGCGCAGTCCCGCGGACTCCAAGATCGCGGGCCTCATCCGCGACGAGAAGACGATTCTTCCCGGAGGAGACGACGAGATCCGCGTGGGCGACCGGGTGGTGGTGATCGGGTCGCCGCAGGCCGCTCAGGCCTGGGGGGAGCTCGTCGTGCCTGGATCAGGGAAGGTCGAGGACGTCGTGATCTTCGGAGCCGGCCGCGCCGGAACCGCGATCGCGCGTGCGCTCATCGAGCAAGGCATCGGCGTCCGGCTGATCGAGGCATCCCCGCAGCAGGCGCGCGTGGTCGCGGAAGAGCTACCTCGTGCCCGCGTCTACCACTCGACGGGCCTGGAGCCGGACTTCCTCGAGCGCGAGCGGATCGGCGACGCGCAGGTGGCGATCTTCGCCATGCGGGACGACATGAAGAACCATTACGCGGCGACCCTCGCGAAGCTGCACGGGATCGGTTTCACCATTGCCGTTGTCCACGACGCGCATGCCATCGAGGTGCTCGAGCGCGCCGGAGTGAACGTCACGGTTGACCCGCGGCAGGTCACGGCCGAGGAGATCGTGCGGTTCGCGCACGACCCGCGCACCCAGCAGATCGCGATGCTGGAAGGCGACCGCTTCGAGGTGCTGGACATCACCACGCGCGCGGGCAGCGACTATGCCGGCAAGAAGTTCAAGGAGATGCCGATCCGCGGCGCCCTGATCGGCGCGATCGTCCGCGACGGCACCGCCATCTTCCCCCACGGCGAGGATGTGCTGCGCGCGGGCGACCGCGCGATCATCTTCACCGAATCGTCCCGGGTCAAGGACGTCGAGCGGGCGCTATGAGCCTGTGAACGAAGCGCACGAGCTTCGCGCCGGGAGGGTCGGCCGGCGGCAATTCCTCGCCGTCGACCTGAGGGGGGCGCTGAACCTCGTCGGCGCGATCGCCAAGTACCTGAGCCTCACCACTCTCGTACCTGCAGCTGTCGCCCTCGGGTACGGCGAGTCGCCGTGGCCGTTTCTCCTCGGGGGCGCCATCACGGGCTCCGCCGGCTGGGCCCTCGAGCGAAGCACGCGCGGCGACCACCAAATCGGGGCGCGCGAAGGCTTTCTCGTCGTGTCGCTCACCTGGCTCGTGGCGGCACTGATCGGCGCGCTGCCTTACCTCTTGTCGGGCGAGCCCCAACTCGATCGCCCGCTCGACGCGTACTTCGAGGCGATGTCCGGCTTTACGACCACGGGCGCCAGCGTCCTGACCGACATCGAGGGAGTCTCGCGCTCCCTCGTGCTGTGGCGGCAGTTCACGCAGTGGCTGGGGGGAATCGGGATCGTGGTACTCGCCTTCGCCGTGCTGCCCCGCTTGCGCGTCGGCGGCCGTCAGCTGCTCGAGTCGGAGCTTCCGGGCCCCGAGATCGAGAGTCTCAGCACCCGCATCCGCGACACCGCCCGTCGCCTCTGGTTCCTCTACGCCGGGCTCACGGCTGCGCTGGCCGCGGTGCTGATCATGCTCGGGCTAACCGGCATCGACGACGAGATGTCCGTCTTCGACGCCTTCGCGCACGCCTTCTCGACGATCCCCACGGGCGGCTTCGGCACGAGAGCAACCTCGCTGCAGGACTTCGGCGCGGTGACGCAGTGGACGATCACGCTCTTCATGGTCCTCGCCGGAGCGAACTTCGCCCTCATGTACCGGGCATTCGTGCGGCGTCATCCCCGCGTCTTCGCCCGAGACGAGGAATTCCGACTCTACGTCGCGCTGCTCGGGTTGGGCACGGTGATCGTCGGAGTGCAGCTGTGGGCAGACGGGATCGCGACCGGCGAGGCTGCCGTCCGGCAAGCAACGTTCCAGGCCGTCTCGATGATGACGGGGACCGGCTTCGTGAACGTGGATTTCGATGTGTGGCCGGTGCTCGCGTCGATGACGCTCGTCGGCCTGATGTTCGTGGGCGGCTCGGCGGGCTCGACCTCCGGCTCGGTCAAGGTCGTTCGTCACCTGCTGCTCGGCAAGATCCTCCGGCGCGAGCTCGACCAGACGGTCCACCCGGAGCTCGTGACGCCGGTCCGGCTGAACCGCGCGGTCGTCGACGAGCGGACGCTCCGCGCCGCGTCGAGCTTCATCCTGCTCTACATCGGCATCTTCATCGTGGGCGCTGCACTGCTCGCGGTGGACGCGGCACGGACGGGCTTCGAGCTGAGCGTCCTCGACGCGGTCGCGGCATCGGCGACGACACTCGGCAACGTCGGTCCGGCGTTCGGCGTCGCGGGACCGTTCGGCTCCTTCGAGCCGTTCAGCGACGTCTCGACGGGGATCATGATCGTGCTCATGTGGCTCGGCCGGCTCGAGGTGATCCCGATCGTCGTCCTCCTCACCCGC
>Ga0208612_1000065_pt1 | contig 75962 bp, 68 predicted proteins | sample AntDryMetagUQ889_FD_188089 | JGI IMG/M metagenome (GOLD analysis project Ga0208612, IMG submission 188089) | Polar desert microbial communities from Antarctic Dry Valleys - UQ889 (SPAdes) | ecosystem: Environmental > Terrestrial > Soil > Desert | place: Antarctic Dry Valleys | collected 2008-12-31 | reverse complement strand
CGCCGAAGGTCGCACGATGGGCAGGAGCCAGTTGGGCGTGCCACACTGACGGATGCTCGAGCGACTCGCCATCCACCTTCTGGGCGCGCCTGCCGTGACACGAGAGGACGTCCGACAGTCTCCACCGCGCGGGCGCAAGGCATGGGCGCTCTTGGCCTACCTCCTCGCAACCGAGTCGGCCCCAAGCCGCGAGTGGCTGGCCGAACTGCTGTTTGCCGACGCCGAGGATCCGCTGAACGCTCTGAGTTGGAATCTCAGCCAGCTGCGGCGGTTGCTCGGACCGGACGCACACATCGGGGGCGACCAGGTCGAGCTGAGGTTGCCTCCCGGCGCGTACGTCGACATCAAGGCGCTCACGGCCGGCACGTGGCTTCAGGCGTTCGACATTCCTGGCCTCGGACACGAGCTGCTCGAGGGCATGGCCTTCTCCTCGAGCCCGGCCTTCGAGGTATGGCTGCTGACCGAGCGTCGGCGACTGACCGGCGCTGCCGAGGACGTCCTCCGCGAGGCCGCCCGTGCCAAGCTCGCGGCAGGCGATCCTGACCGCGCGATTGACTTGGCCGGGCGCCTGCTCCCCATCAATGAGCTCGACGAGGATGCGCAGGAGCTGCTGATCCGCGCCTATGCCGCCGCCGGCGACCTCGTTGCCGCCGAGCGCCAACGCGATGCCTGTGTCGCCCTCTTCCGCCGCGAGCTCGGAACCGAACCGGGTGAGGCCGTGCTGCGGGCCGCCGACGAGACCAGGGCTGACGCCCGCCCGCAGCGCCCAGCCACTCGCGCCGCTATCGGCGCTCGCCTCGAGGCCGGCCTCGCCGCGATGGATGCCGGCGCGTTCGACGCCGCGATCGGCCTGCTGCGCAAGGCGGTCGCCGAGGCGCACGCGACCGAAGATGCGGAGCTGCAGGGGACCACGCTGCTCGCGCTCGGATCGGCGCTGGTGCACGGCGTACGCGGCCGAGACGGCGAAGGCGCCGGCATCCTCCACGAAGCGATCGGCGTCATCGACCACATCGGAGCTGACGCCACCGCGGCGCAGGCCCATCGCGAGCTCGGCTACGTCGAGACGCTGCGCGGCCGCTACGACCGCGCCCAGCGCTGGCTGCGGCGGGCCGCGTCGCTGGCCGCCGACGATCGCACCGAACGAGCGTGGGCGCACGCCGTGCACGGCGTGGCGCTAACCGACGTTGGCCGCCATGTCGACGCGCTGCGGGAACTGCACCAGGCGCTCTCTCTGGGACGGGAGACCGACGCCAGACGCGTTGAGGCCTGGGCGCTGACCTTCATCGGTCGGAGCCACCTCTTGCGCCACGAGTTGACGGCCGCGCGTGAGCCGCTCCAGCGGGCGCTCGAGGTGGCGCGCCAGCTGCGCTGGACCGCCTTCATTCCGCTGCCGGAGTCGCTCCTCGCCGACGTCGACTTCGCCGAGGGCCGGACTGAGGCCGCCGCAACGGCATACGAGCATGCCTACGAGCTGTCACTCCAGCTGGGCGACCCGTGCTGGGAGGGAATGGCAGCGCGCGGTATCGGTCTCGTGGCCGACCGGCGGGGCGATGCCGAGACCGCGCTGCGCTGGGTCGCGGAGGCGCGGAGGCGCTGCGTCCGCCTGCCCGATGCCTGGCTCTGGGTCGAAGCCTATTGCCTCGACGCCCTGTGCGAGCTCGGGGTCCAACATCGACGGCCGGAGGCGACGCGCTGGATCAGCGACCTCGAGGCGCTGGCGGCGCGCACCGGGATGCGTGAGCTGGTGGCCCGTGCTTACCTGCACCGCGGGCGCCTCGGGGACCGTGGCGCTGCGCAGGCGGCCCGCGTCCTCGCCGCCGAGGTCGACAACCCGGTCCTCCTTCGCCTCGACTGAGGCCGGCTCTCCGTCACAGGCTGCCTCACACCCTTATCGTGTACCCTGGCTTCAGCCTTGACCTGCTAGCCGCGCGACTTCGATGCGCGGAGCCGGTCAGCAACGAAGCGTCCGAGCGGCGATGCGTGGGGAAAGGGGCCGATCGCGGCCCGAGAAGAGAGACCGCAGATCGAGGAATGAACCATGACCTGGAACCTGAAGGGGCAGTATTTCGAGGCCTGCAACTGCGAGGCTGCATGCCCGTGCGTTTTTCTGAGTCCACCAACCGAAGATGAGTGCACCGTTCTGGTCGGTTGGCACATCGACGAGGGCGAGTTCGACGGCACCAGGCTCGACGGGCTGAACGTGGCCCTGGCGGTTTATTCGCCGGGCCACATGGCACAGGTTCAGTGGCAGGTGGCCCTGTATCTCGACGATCGGGCGGCCGAGGCACAGAGCCAGGCGCTGGCGGCGATCTTCTCAGGACAGGCCGGCGGTCATCCAGCTCGGTTGGCCGGCCACATCGGAGAGGTGCTGGGCGCCGGGCCAGCGTCGATCCAGTTCGAGTCGACCGGCAAACGGACCTCGATGAAGATCGCCGGCATCGCGGATGTCGCCATCGCGGCAGTTGCCGGACAGGGCGACGCTGAGATCGCCGTGAGCAATCATCCGCTGGCCATCTCGCCCGGCTTCCCCGCGGTCGTGTCGCGTTCCGAGCACCTGACCTATGACGATCACGGGATGCGGTGGGAGCTGTCGGAGAAGAACGGCTTCTACTCGCCCTTCGAGTACGCGGCGTGAGCGTCTCGCCGGCAGTTCTGCCCGGTCGCGCCCGGGGCGTGGTCGTCGTCAGCCTGATCGCATTCGCACTGGCCGGGTGGATGTACCTGGGGGCGGTGACCACCCAGATGGGCGACATGTCCTCGGCGCTGGCCATGCCGATGACGTCCGCCTGGTCCAGCGGCCAGGTGACGCTGATCGCCCTGATGTGGGCGGTGATGATGACGGCCATGATGCTGCCGTCGGCCGTCCCGATGGTGCTCACCTACGATCGCATGGACCGCGCTTCGACCAACGGACGGGATGGTTCGACGACCCTGTTTGTCGTTGGGTACGTCCTGGTGTGGTCGGCATTCGCGATCGTGGCGACGGCGCTGCAATGGGTCCTTCACGACCACGCGCTCGTGAACGGCATGGGCGCACTGACTCAGAACGGGCTGGCGGGCCTGTTCCTGATCGGGGCGGGGATCTTCCAGTTCTCACCGGTGAAGAGGCGGAGCCTGGGGGCGTGCCGCACACCCATCGGCTTCCTGCTGACGTCATGGCGCGACGGCGGAGTCGGCGCTCTGCGGATGGGACTCCACCACGGGACGCTGTGCGTCCGCTGTTGCTGGGCCTTGATGCTCCTGTTGTTCATACTCGGCGTGATGAATCTTCTGTGGGTCGCGGTGCTCGCGTTGTTCGTGCTGGCCGAGAAGGTCTCGCGCCGAGGTGAGGTGGTCTCTCAGGTGGGCGGGGTCGTCATGATTGTTTGGGGCATCGGTGTGGTCCTGGGAGTCGGATAGGCGTACGCCGACGAGCCGACAGGAATGGAAGGGAACCGACATGTCGACTGCTCACCCGGTGGCGCGGCCGAGCGACCGTCAGATTCCGTCGGCCTCACCCACCTCCGACTATCGAGCAGTGGAGGTTTCGTCCGACGGCGCAGTTGTCCGCGGGCGGCTGTACATACCCGACCATCCCGCCCCTGCGGTGGTCGTCATGGCACACGGCTTCTCGGCGACGATTCCAATGGTCATGGACCGGTATGCCGAGAGCTTCCGCGACTGGGGCCTGGTTGTGCTGGCCTTCGATCACCGGAGCCATGGCTCGAGCGACGGCGAGCCGCGAGGCGAGATCAACCCCTGGGTTCGGCAATGCGTTCGGATCAGACGATCCCGATGGCGCTCGACTGGCGGCCATTGATCGCTTCCTGGCTGATGGCGAAGTGCGCCGTCCGCCTGAAGCGTGGACGTCCGCGGCGGTCGTATCGCCCGACCAGGCGACCAACCCGTCGGCCCTCAGCCACTGACCGCGGTGCGTTGGTTCACCGAGTACGGAGGCCGTTACGGCAGCGGATGGACGAATCGTGTCGTGTTCACGGTGCCTGTTGATGCGCCGGGCTTCGACCGTTCGCCTGCGCCACCGGCGTGCGCGTCCCGACCCTCTTCGCCATGTCACCCCGACGACGAGATGCCCGGCGCGGTCAGTGACGTGACCCGGGCGGTCTTCGATCGGATACCGGTCACGGCGGAGCTTGTGGAGGTGGAGGGCGGCCACTTCGGCATTCTCGAATATCCGAGCGCGGCATTCGATCGAGCCGTCGACACACAGGCTGATTATCTCTCTCGGAAGCTGGGCTGACCGAATGAACAGACCGGAGCACGTTGACGCGCTCGTGATCGGGGCCGGATCGGCCGGCGTGGCCGTGAGCCACGAGCTCGAGGAGAACACACCGGAGCGGAAGACTGCTCGTCGCCGGCCGCGCCGAGCACCGCCGACGTAGCGATCAGCTGGATGTCTTCGATCGGGTGAAGACCACAACATCTAGTATTCATCGGGCCGAGCAACCGCGACATACGGTGTGATGGTGGTCGAAATTGGCGTTCGCAAGGCGGATCGCACCACGTGGCTGGCTGCAACATGTAGATCGCATCAGCAGCGCACCACCACATCTTGTATCCCCTGCCACGCCACGAGTGAGCGCCGATCGCCCCATTCCAAACCGATAAGGGTGCCTATAAGGGTGCTCGAGTCGGCCGAAATTGCCCGAAGCGGGCCGATTTGAGCACGAATCCGCCCAATGGCTGAGGGCTGGTACCGCATACCGGATGCGCAGGATTCCCGTGTCATGCGACCCAAACTGGGTCGATTGAGCACGTTTGAGTCGGTCTGGGAAGCATGGCCGACCCCATAAGGGTGCTTATAAGGGTGCTTCAGCCGAAAGTCCACGAGGTTATCCTGGGCCACGGCCCGTCAGTGATGAGGGCCGCCGCCGAATCGCGATCTCATCGACGCACGTTGCTCGAATCGTCGCCCGCCGAGTGGGAGTTTCGCGTCGGTGACCACGCCTTTGCACTCATTCTTCGCGCTCGATCATCTCGTTCAACCGTATGCACTCAAGCCCCAGTGCTGTGCAGACCTCGGGGATGCTCGGTCGGCTAGCGGGTTGATTGCGCCGCGAACCGATGAGTCGTTCATGGGCAACCACGCACACAGCGCGCCGAAAGAGGTTTCCCGCATCGGTATCCCGCTTGATGAGTGCCAGCGCCACAACATCTGGATCGGCAGCCTTCGGCTTCATACGGAGCTGACCGTCGGCCGATAGGAAGCGTGGCACCACGTCGGCCTTCGCCCGATGGTAAAGAGCAGGGGTATCGCGCACGAACATCGACCGATGCGCGGCTGCCCAGTGCGCGACGCGGTCGGCCTTTTCCTTGATCTCTCGGTAGACGGCCGCCGGCGCGATGAGCCGACCGTCGTCGGCCATGAGGCCGACGAAATCCCACACCGTCGAAGTCATCTGCGGTCCGTAGGCAACCTGGAGATCAATCATCGCGCTGGTGTCGATTACATAGATGGCCCGTTGGTCGACATCCGGCACGACAAGACCGCGGTCCGTCACCCGCCGAGTGCTCGAGCCGGGTGGAGCAGTTCGTCGAGGTCCTCAACGTGAACGCGGAGAAATCCCAGGGCGTCGGCCGTGGAGAGCAGGTCTCGATTACGAGCGCTGATGACTAGAGACACGAATCGTGGGCCCAGCTCACGAAGTGCGGTCTCGGCGCGGGTCTCACCTCCCCCGCCCGTAGGTGGCGGACGGAGGTCGGCGACGGGTGGCCAGTGGCTCCACTTCTCGTGGAATACCTCGTCGGTAACGTAGCCCAGATCACGGAGCCGGTACCACAGGACGAACTTGCTGACGCTGAACCGAGCAGCCAGAGTTCGGAGATCGTCGTCCGCTGGAGGCGCCGAGAAGTCAATGTCAGCCGTGATGAGGTCCTCGGCGAGTTCGTCGTCTGGGACCAGGATTGCCGCCGCGAGCATGTTGCAGCGACGCTCCACCTCGGCGGCTCCGACGACGGCGGCCGGATCGCGACGCAGAGCCGCCTGCGGCAGGCAGATGGCTGCTGTCCCCTCCAGTACATGCACCAGCTCGTGGAAGAGGGTGTACACGCGCGCGGCCATGGAGTCCGAACGGTTGAGGGTAACGACCGGCGCTGGCACAGAACTCGAGAAGCCTCGTACCTCCGCCGCAGGCATCGACGCTTGGGTTACGAAGATTCCTCGGGACTCGAATACCGTGCGCCAGGCCCGCAAGGCTCGAGCGGGGTCCCGCAGAGCCCGACGGTCCTCGGGCGCGACGCCCAGCCAGGTCCGAAGGTCTCGTGCAGCCGTCTCGACATCGTCCCACCACCGAGCCGGCAGCTCCGGCAGCTCAACGAACTCCCCCATTTCGTCGATCAGTTCAGCAGCGAGCTCCTGCAGCTCGGTGGTGGCGCGGATGGCTGCCTGGACCTCGGGGGAGGAGCGCCGGGGCACGCCCCACGCGACGCGAAAGTCGAACAGTTGAGGCGGGTCCGGCGGCTGAGCGTCGAGAAGCAGTGCGGCAACTGGGCGCCCGTACACGCGGGCCGCGTCCTTTAGCTGGCGGACGGTGAGAAGTCCATCCGCCTCCCATCTCGCGACCTCGTGCGGTGTGACGTGGAGTCGGCGAGCTGCCTGTTCGATGGACAGACCCGCGGACTCTCGTGCCCACTCCACCACCGTAGGCGTCAGCGCGACTGGCTCAGGCATTTTGCTGACATCGTTCACACGCAAAGAATAGAACGCTTGTTCGATGCAGGCTGGTCGGACCGAGCAACCTGTCCTCCTCGAGGCATACCTAAGAACTGACGGGGCCGTCTATGAGGTCGCGGACGTCTCGTGCGAGCCGCACTATAGATGCCAATGGTCACATGGAAGGCCGAGGTCCAGCGGACGAGCGCGGTCCGCGCAACCATCCCCGGTCGCCGAGCTAGCAAATAGGTGTGCGATCGGGTGATCTGACCAAGGAATCGGATCGACCACACCACCACGACATCTAGATGAGGGGAACTGACCTACGCCACATCTTGTACCCCTCGTCACGCATTGCGAGCCCCGGCCCGGTCGATACCAAACGCATAAGGGTGCTAATAAGGGTGCTTCAGCCCGTAGTGAAACCGCCGAAATCTGGCAGGTTGAGCACGAATTGGGGCGCCAAACGAGTGGTGGTACCGCATACCGGATGCGCGGGATTCCCATGTCATGCGTCCCAATCTGGGTCGATTGAGCGCGTTTGAGTCGCTGTGGTTCGCATGGCGCGATGCCATAAGGGTGCTTATAAGGGTGCTTCAGCCCCTTCCGATCGACTTCGCCTTGATTGGTCAAGAATGCCTGGATTCCCCATGCCATCTGTCTCCTCGAGACGATCTCGGGACGTGAGATAGGACGTTCTCCTCCTCCACCAGCACCACCGCTCGAGGGCCACTCGCTTCTGCACAAGCATCCGGATCCTGCGGTTCGCGAGCGCGCGGCCGCGGCCTGGTGTGCATGGGATGACGCGCTCGTGTCGCCCGAGGAGGGCTGGACGCCCAACCCGCGGTACGCCGACCCCGCCTTCCGGATGGCGTTCGCGCGGCTAGTGACGCACTACTTCCATCACGCCGCCTGGCTCGAGGATGACGAGTTGCTCCGGAACGCCGTGAGTTTGGCGGGCATCCCCGGAGTTCTCGTTCATGGTCGATTCGATATCAGCAGCCCGCCGGACGTGCCGTGGCTTCTCGCACAAGCATGGCCAGACGCCACACTCCATCTGGTCCGCACTGGACACGTTGGTGGCGACGAGATGGTCCGTCGGCTCGTCGACGCGGCTGACACGTTCGCCAGGTCAGGCTGAGCGGCGGTCGCCCTCGTGGCGAACTGGCCTCGGTCGCACGAGCAGGAACATCGGCCGCTCGGCCTCAACGGGCCCGGTGTGAGGGTCAGGTCAGCGTGGCAACTGCACGCTCGAGATCGCGGCGATGGACGACTCGCGCCACCAGCCATCGGGCGCTGGAGTCCCCCGTCTCGCCCGGGTCGATCGAGCGGTACATGACGCGGTGGTCGCCGACGCGCAACCGATGCCAGGGCGCGGCTCCAGCCCGCGGCTTGATGTCGAGGTTCGTCGCGCCCGCGGCCAGTCCCTCCAGCCCCTCCTGAATCCGGGCCAACGGCACACCCGCCCCGATGCGCCGCAGATCGCGCTCGGCGCGCCGGGAGAGGACGACGCCATGCATACGCAGGCGTCAGTCGCGGTCAATCTCGGCGAGGACATCGGCCGCGGCGCGCACACGGCCGGCCCGGAGATCGGCGTCGGCGGCGCGCGTTGCGCGCACGAACTCCGGCGCGTGGGCGAGTACGAAGTCCTCCAGCGCGTCCGGATCGATAGCGACCATCGCGGTCACCGGCCGTCCGTGGCGGGTCACGATCGCGGGGCGTCCGGTGCGGACCACCTCGTCGACGACCTGGCTGGGGCGGCGACCCAAGTCGCGGATGCTGATTGTCGCCATGAGCTGCTCCGATCTCGAATGCACGTGCAAGTGTCGTACATCTGCGGCGAAGACCAAGCCCGTCCCGGTGCGTTCCGCGGACGCGACGAGCCCTCGTCGACAAGGCGTGACGCGGAGTCGTTGCGCCCGTCCGTACACTTCTGACGGATCGGCCGAGGCCGGGCGTCGCCCGAGGCTCGCACCGCCAAGGGCACACTGGAGAGTGAACGCGACGCATAACCGACCGCTGGCTCGGCACTCCAGCGCAGATCTATGACTCGTCTCCCTACCGGCACGCTGACGTTCCTCCTCAGCGACATCGAGGGCTCGACGCAGCTGCTGCAGCGCCTCGGAGACCGCTGGAGCGGGGCACTTGAGCAGCACCACCGCCTGCTCCGCGCCGCGATCCGCGAGCAGGGCGGAAGGGAGGTGACGACGGAAGGCGATTCGTTCTTCATCGTGTTCCCGACCGCCCCAGCAGCTGTGGCAGCAGCCGCTGCGGCTCAGCGCGCCCTGGCTCAGGCCACTTGGCCCGACGGGGTGGACGTCCGCGTCCGCATGGGGCTCCACACGGGTACAGCGGCTGTGGCTGGGGGAAGCTACTCGGGGCTCGATGTGCATCGTGCCGCGCGCATCATGGCCGCGGGACACGGCGGCCAGATCCTGCTATCCGACGCGACACGGAGCCTTGCCGCTCCGCTGCCGGCGGGGATAACACTGCGCGATCTCGGCCAGCACCGGTTGCGTGATCTGGGCGCTCCCGAGCAGCTCCATCAGCTTGTCGTCGACGGCCTCCGGAGCGACTTCCCACCGCTCCGAACGCTCGACGCAGCACTCAGCAACCTGCCGACCCTCCTCACCACGTTCCTCGGCCGGAAAAACGAACTGGCAGAGATCGAGGCGCTCCTCGAGCGCTCGCGGCTCGTGACGCTGACAGGCCCTGGCGGTACGGGCAAAACGCGGCTGGCGCTCCAGACGGCCGCCCGGGTGATGGAGCGGTATCCCGACGGCCTCTGGTTCGTCCCGCTGGCCGCCATCTCCGAGCCGGAGCTCGTGCCGCCGACGATCGCACACGTGCTGCAGCTTGCGACGCATGCGGGCCGTTCCCCGATCGAGGACCTTCTCGACCATCTGGCGGATCGACGCGTCTTGCTGCTGCTGGACAACTTCGAGCAGGTTGCCGCTGCCGCGTCGACCGTGTCCGAGCTTCTCTCGGGCGCCCCGAACATCGCGGTGCTGGCGACCAGCCGGAGCCGGCTCCAGCTCAACGGAGAGCAGGAGTACCCCGTCTCGCCGCTCGCGCTGCCGGACCTTCGGCATCTGCCCGATCCCGAGCGGCTGTCGCGATACGAGGCGGTGGCGCTGTTCACCGACCGCGCGTCCGCCGCCCGACCGGGCTTCGCCATTACGGCTGAGAACGCCTCGACGATCGCCGAGATCTGCGTGCGCCTGGATGGCCTGCCGCTCGCGATCGAGCTTGCCGCCGCCCGCGTCAGGCTCCTGGCGCCCCAGGCAATCCTCGCGCGGCTGGGGCACCGGCTCGGCATGCTCGTCGGAGGGCCGCGCGACATGCCTGAGCGGCAGCGGACGCTGCGCGGGGCGATCGAGTGGAGCTATGAGCTGCTGGATGACACTCAGCAGGAGCTGTTCTCCTCGCTCTCGGTGTTCGTCGGGGGCGCTGCGCTCGACGCGATTGCGGCCGTTTGTGCCGATGCGGCCGGCGAGCACGTCCTGGACGCGGTCGCGGCGCTTGTCGACCAGAGTCTCGTGCGCGTAGTCGACGGACGCGCCCCTGAGCCACGCTTCGGCATGCTAGAGACGATTCGCGAGTTTGCGCTCGAGCGCGTCGAAGCGGCGGAACGGCTGGCGGATCTGCAGGCGCGCCACGCCGAGTGGTACGCCGACATGTCAGAGGAGCTCGCGCCGCGGATCATGGGTCCCGAGCAGCGACAGCTCCTCGATCGGCTCGAGGATGAGCACGGCAACCTGCGCGCCGCGATCGTGTGGGCGGTCGAGAACCAGCGACCTGACCTCGCGCTGCGCCTCACGTCGCGGCTCTGGCGCATGTGGCAGATGCGCGGCCACATCGTCGAGGGACTCGACCGGACACGCCTGGCGCTGGCGATGCCGGCGGCGGCCGAGCATGCGTCGCTACGGGCCGACGCGCTGGAGGCGGCCGGAGGCTTGGCCTACTGGCGTGGCGACGTCCCGGAGACGCGCCAGTGGTATGAGCGGGCGCTCGAGGCGAGGCGAGCCCTCGGAGACCCGGCCGCGATCGCCGAAGCGCTCTTCAATCTCTCGTTCGCGTTCAGCTACGTCAAGCCCGACGTCGAAGCCGACGACCTCGTCATGGCACGCCGGCTCGGCGACGAGGCAATGGAGCTCTTCCGGCAGCAGGGCAACGAATCCGGCGAAGCCCGGACGCTGACGATGCTGGCCAGCATCGACGCGGGCTTACGTGACTTTGCCGCGATGGAGGACAAGTCGCTCCGCGCGGAGCTCGTCTTTCGCCGCCTGGACGACCGTTTCTACCTCGGCTGGGCGCTGTGGTGCATCGCCTTCGCGCGGGTCGGCATGGGCCGAGTCGACGATGCGCGAGGCCCGGCCAGTGACGCGCTCGAGATCTTCGTGGATGCCGACGACATCTCCGGATACGTGACCGTGCTCGAGATGGCGGCGATCATCGCGTCGCGGAGTGGGGACGCGGAACGGGCGGCGCGCCTATCGGGCGCAGTCGCCCGCGCCGGGACTGAGACGGGGCTGGGCGCCAATCTCTTCCCGCGCGCGGTTCTGGGGTTCGACCCCGAGGGCCTGCGCACGGGGGCGGACACGGCCGCCGCCTGGGGCGATGGTTCGAGGATGCCGCTCGAGGGCGCCGTTGCATATGCCAAGGAGGCGCTTTGACATGCGGGTAGATCTCCACGGGCCTCTGAGCTAGGAGGAACCCGCGAGGTAGGAGTAGTGTCCCATCGGCTTCTGTAGACAAAGGATGGTCGTGCGGCAGCGAGTCTCACCGCTCCTCGCAGCAACCGGCGTACCCACGATCCCCTAGTTCCATCTCATGGGTCCGACCCGACGTACCGTATGACCGTGCGGGACGGATCGGCGTCACTGTGCCAATGCCCACGACGAGGCCCGCAACGTCCCGAGCAACGTTACGGGCCGAATGGCTCACGTGCACGACTAGTGCCGCGCGTTACTTGCTAGCGCAGCCGCAGCAGCTATCGCAACAGCAATCGTCATGTCGTCGCATCAAGACTGGGAGCGATGCCGGCAGCGCGACGACCGGAATGGTCCTAACGAGGGCCGAATCCGAGTCCATCGACCTGGATTCCAGAATGACCTTTGCCTCGGCCGTCTCCGAATCGGTGCTTCCCTTTGCGAGGTCACGCAGCGACTTTGCCGGGGCTTACATCGATCAAGCGGCGGGCGGGCGGCTGGTGGTGCTGTTCACTGGCGCAGACGATCGTCGCGACGCGAAGCTCCGGGCCCTGGAGCCCAACCCTTCACTCGACATGATTATCCGGGAGGTCACCCACCCGTATGCGGCACTGCGCCACGCCGTCGAGAGCATGCCGGAGGCTTGGACATCGGTCTACGGGGAGCTCGTCTTGATGTGCGAATCGCAGCCCGTCTTGCTTGTCCAGCGAACAGGCAATGACCGGCTAGCCATCCACCTCGACCACGGCCCCAGTCCCGATTCGTGCGCGGCCGCCGGCATTGACTACCGAGTCGTGCTACATCTCGACCGACCGGTGTCCCTAGAAGCGATCGAGGCGACGGAGACGTCGCCGTCTGCGCCCGCCGATTAGGGAGCGACTGGGGCCGACGAATTGGATCGCATACGGGTCCACTCTCGGGCCGGCAGGGGTGAAACGGTCCGATTCGAGCACGAATTGGAGGTGAAGATGAGACTTGGTACCGCATACCGGATGCGTGTGAATTCCGCGTCAAGCGCGCCAACCAGGGTCGATTGAGCACGTTTGAGTCGCGGTGACACGCTGCCATAAGGGTGCTTATAAGGGTGCTCCAGCTTCAGGATGCTTGACTGGGCAATCCCTGGACGGCCGCGTCCACTCCAGGAACATTGGGGATGCGCTCGTCCTCAATGCGGTCGGCCACGCCGCGCTGCGGCCGTACAGCCTGGTGATGCTTCGTGTTCGTGATCCCGCTCACGGTGCTGACGCTCATCGTCGTCCTCATGCGGCACCTCCGACGTTGCGGAACCTCGATGGCCCGAGCCCAGATCAGGTGCTCGTCGCCGGTGCGGGGTTCCGGTGGAGCGCAGCGTACCCAGTCCCGACCGCCCCGGCCAACGCGACCAGTCCGACCACCCCGAACCCGGCGGCATAGCCGGCGAACCCGGCCACCAGGCCGGTAATGACTGGTCCGCTCCCGAAGCCGAGGTCGATGAATAGGCTCGTCGTTCCCAGTGCCACGCCGCGCTCCGACGGCGCGACCCGCTCCACGATGGCGGTAAAGAAGGCCGGGGTCATGAATGCCACGCCGAGCGCGGTGAGGACCGTGCCCGCGTACAGGCCGGCGATGCTGGGGAGCAGCCACATCAGTGTCAGGCCGAACGTGGTCGCCAGCAGCGCTCCGGCCGCCAGTGTGAACCCCGGCACCCGATCGGGCAGGCGGGCGAACACGGTGCGGGTCACCACGACGACCATGCCGAAGACGAGGAGCACCGGCCCCGCGCCGCCGATCCCGAGCGTCTGGTCGGTATAGAGTGGCACGAAGCTGAGGAAGCCCGCCATGGCGGTGACGCCGGTGAACAGGCCGAGCGATGGCATCAACGCTTTGCGGTGGATCAGAACCAGCGGTCCGCCGCGCGGTGTCCGCTCCGCGGTCTCGCGCAGGCTGAGGGCCAGGACGGTGGCGGCCACCGCGAGCGCCGCGCCGCCGAACCAGGCGAGTGGGTAGCCGCCGACGTCGAGCAGCATCTCGCCGACTCCCGGCCCGAACGCGATGCCGAGATACAGCGCCAGTGAGTTGTAGCTCATCGCCTCGCCGGCGCGGCCCTTTGGCGCGAGGTCGGCCACCATGGCGAAGGCGGCGACGAAGAAGAATGCCTCCGCCACGCCGAGGACCAGGCGCAGGCCGATGAGGACCGCGAGGTTCGGCGCGATAGCGTGGGCTGCGATGGCGAGCGCGCTCAGCAGCGCCCCGCCGACGAGCAGGGCACGCCGTCCGCGTCGGTCCGCCTCGCGTCCGGCGTAGGGCCTGAGCAGGAGAGCGGTCACGGCGAAGGAGCCGATCGCGATGCCCACTCCCGCCTCGTCCGCGCCGAGCGGACCCGCCGCGAAGCGCGGGGTGATCGCGATCAGCAGGCCCTGGGCGACGAAGTAGGCGAGCTCGGCGACGCCCAACACGACAAATGCTCGCGTAAAGAGCCGGGTGGACGCCGGAGGCTCGGAAGTGGCGACCATGAGCGCAGCCTCAGCATACGTCTGCTGTCCACCGGCGCCGCTCTCAGGGCAGGATCGTGAAGCGCCCTCCGCCCGTCGGCCGAACAACTTCGAAGTGCCGACGCTGGAGGGTCGCGATCGTGCGTGTGCGATATCGGGCCGCCAGAACCACGTTTGACGCGTCAGCCACGCCGATCGACTGGTCCGCATAGCGCTCCACAAGCGCGCGAGCCTCGGCCAGGTCCTCGCTGCCAAAGGCCGGCAAGTCCCAGGCACCACTCGACAGCTCCTGGAGGACGGCGAGCTCGGCCGGGCCCCCAGCCGCGAGGCGACGAGGTAGTGACGCACTGAATTGCGATGTGAGCCGCATCACGGCGCCGAGCCGGTCGGAGCTTCGGATATAGTGCCGTGCGAACGTCGTCGCGGGAGACGGTACTGATGGGTTGGCACAGGGCGATCCTCATCGCTGGCGGAGGCTTGGCTGTGCTGGTCGCGGGCAAGTTCTTCTTCTTGCTCGCCAACAACGATTTCGATATCGCCCGGGCCCCGGTGGCCTTCGTGCTGCCGCTGGGGTCCTCATCGCCGGTCTGGCCCTGACAGCCGGCGGCCGAATGAGTGGCGTGGTGGTAGTCGGCGCAGTTGCGCTGCTTCTGCTGCCGGTGCTCGGAGCCTCGCTTCTCAACCATGGCCTGGCGCAGCAGACGCCAGCCGATGCGCTGCTGGTGTTCGCTGGCATTCCGCTCGCCGTCGTGGCGCTCATCTCAGCGGTCATCCTCTGGCGCGACCGCCGCTTGACGACGCCGGCGAACTGACGCCCAGATCGGCGAGACCTGGCGCCTCTCAGGCGCGGTTGCGGCGGCGACCGATGCTCCGAAGCCACCTGCTCTGATCCACTGACCTACCGGCGCGCGTCCACGCTCTCGTCATCGAGGCGAACGAAGGGGCCCGATCCGAGCGTGGATCGGGCCTCTTCGTTCTATTTTGGTACCGCATACCGGATTCCCAGTGAAACGTCTCATGCGTCTCAGCCCCGTTCAGCCAGTACATCCAAGAGACGCATGAGACGCATGAGACAGGACCCATAAGGGCTCCAATAAGGACTCCTGGCTGGCGAGCAGGAGCACCGCGAACCGCGCATACAGGCGTGCCGCGCGGTTGGAGCTGGGGGCTGCGTGGGGCGAGACCGACCTCGACGACCGCCCCGGCCGCATCGTGGCGCGCAGTTCGGCGAGAGAGGTCCAAGCGCTGATCGTCTCATCTCATCATCTCGAAAGGTGGCGGGCGGCGGTCTAGCGAAGCTCCGCGAACCCCGCGGCCTCGCAGGCGTCGACCATCATCCGGATGTCGTCGTACGACCCCGGGCCCACCGGCACGAAGCGATCTACCAGGCCCGCGTCGAGGCGCCGGCGCACGCCCGGATCGTCGGCCATCGTCAACAGGACATCGCGGATCGTGTTCCGCAACTCCATGGGGACCCGCCTCGATACCGCAGCCGGCTGGATCGTTGACGGCCCCAGCGCTTCCACGACCCGGACCTGCCCCGCGAGGTCCGGGTGGTCGCGGAGCTCGATCGCCAGCACCTGGGAATCGATCGCCGCGGCGTCGATCTCGCCCCGGGCCACCATGCGGATCGCCTCCTGGTGGAAGCCGGCCTCCACGACCCTTCCGAAGAAGCCATTCGTCTCGCCCAGCTGCGCCAGGTGGTACCGCGTGATCCCGTACCCCGAGTGCGACAGCGGCTCGTTGTACGCCCACGACCTGCCGCGCAAGTCGAGGAACGACCGGAGCGGACTGTCGCGGTGAACGATGACATCGGAGAAGTAGATCGGCCGCCCCTCGTACCGCGCTCCCTGGAGCACTGGCGCGGCCACCGGGACGGCGAGGTCGAGGCCCAGGCGCTCCCACGTCACGTACGGCAGGCTGCAGACGAAGCAGACCTCGTTCTCGTCCTTCTCGCAGCTCGCGTACGAGGTCTCCACGACGAGCTCGGTCTGGATACCTAGCCGGCGTCCGACCTCCGCAGTCACCGCATCGTAGACCGGAAGCACGCTCGGTGCCAGGTAGGTCCCGAACCGCAGGCGGTCAGGACCGGTTGCCTGCTCGCGCCCACTGATCGCAGCGCGGGCCGCTGAGTCGCGGTCCCGACGCCGGCCTTCCGGCGTCCAAGTGAACACCACCTGCCCGTTACCGGCGCCTCCGGTCGTCCCCCATGCTGCGCCCGCGCGGGCCGGTCTGTGAGAAGTCGGGTCTATCGGGTCTCCCATCACCCTCTCGACGAGAAGCCTGTGTTGCCGACAATACGCGGGATGCCACCGATTTGCCGGTGCGCGACATGGCCAAAGGAGCTCACCGTCGCCCGCGTCCGTCCCGCCTTACGACTCATGCCGTTGTGCGCCGTCTTACCCCGCCAAGAAGCGGCTGAGATGGCCGCCGACCACTCCCGGATCGTCGAACCACGGCGTGTGACCAGCACCGTCCACCAGGCGCAGGTCACCTCGTGGGAGGACGCCGACAACTCGCCTCCAGATGTAGACCGAACCGACCGGGCCCGCGGTGCCATACACGTATAGCGCCGGCTGCCCGATGTCGGCCAGCGCCGCATCCTCGAAGGTCTTGGTGCCTGCGCCGCGCGGAGCCGTCGCCTCTCGGCACAGGGGCGAGGCGGCCGTCCCGCCTCCAGAACGGGCAGGCGTCGAGGGCGAGGGAGCTCATCGCGGCCGCGTGGCGTGATCGGCGCCTTCCGCCAGCGCGAGACTAGTTGTCGTTCCCAGTGACCTTGTTGACAAGCACGGTCAGTGGGCTGAGTCCTCTGAAGATACTCGAAAATGGGTTAAGGTGAGGACCGGCGGGGCGGAGCTCGGCCCGGTGGACCGATCGTGAAGGGAGAGCGTCATGGACCTCATTTGGATCATCGTGATCGTACTCGTGGTGCTCGCGCTGCTCGGATACTTCGGGCGCGGACGCTTCCGCAGGTAGTCGCGGCGGCGATTACGGTCCGACGCGCGGTGGGAGGGAATCCGCATGCGTATCGCCTGGCTCGGCGGGATCATTCTTGGGCTGGTCGCCGGCGGCGTCGCGGTGGCCGGTTTCCCGCTGTGGGTCAAGTTTGCGGTGGCCGGTGGCGTCATCGTCGTCGGGCTGCTGGGCCGGATTGGTGCGATCGTCCTGGGCGGCCTGCTCTCCAGCGCCGGCGTCCTGACCTTCGCGGTCCTGCTGTTGACGGGCACGCCGGCTGCGGTCAACGCGTCAGTCGGGGTTGCCCTGCTGCTGGCCGCAGCAGGTGCGGCCCTGAGCATCCGCACCGTGTTCAGGGAAGGTCACCGGGACGGTCCGATCACCCCGCCTGCGCCTCAGCCACCGGACCAGGGAGTCTGAAGCGCCGATCGACCTCACGCCAGCGCCTCGCGACGCATGGCGGAGGGTGCCGTCCTGCAGGACAAGGGCAAGGCTCGCTACGAGTGGCACCATCGCCGGCTGATCGTTGATCGCACTCCCCGACTGCACCAGGCAGGAGGGTCGAAGACCGATGGCTGCCAGGCCGACTCCGGACGGGTACACCACCGTCGCGCCATACCTCTTCGTCGAGGACGCGAGCCGCGATCGACTTCTACAAGCGGGCGTTCCGGGCCACCGCCGCCGCATGCGGTCCGCTGGCACCCCCGCCCCTCATCCGGGATGGCGCCGGACTCTTCAGCGAGGACACCCGGGCCGATGTCGAGGCGCGCCTCCGCGCCGTCGCCACGAGGAACGGCATCTGGGCCTTTGTCATCACCGATCGGGCCGGCGACGCGCCGCGTATGCTGGATGCACCGATGAAGGAGGCGGGACGGGCAGGGGGCCGCGCCGTCGCGGTGCTGATCGTCGACGATCGCGGCGTCGGGACCGGGTTCAGCGACGCGGCCGTCGACCGCGGCGACCAAGCGTCGCTGTCACCGCCCAACGTCGACCATCGGCTGGCCAGGGGCGACAACGATGCCGCCCTCGAGCGTATCGTCGACTACTTGGCGACGTGGGCCAAGGCGCCGCGACCGAACGTCGAGCCAGAGCCCGGTGGCGAGGAGGGACGCACCTCCGGCTGAAGGCCGCGGGTGCTGCGGGTCAGCTCGGATTGTGGTGTGCTGGTACCGCATACCGGATGCGCGGGATTTCCGTGTCATGCGTGCCAACCTGGGTCGATTGAGCACGTTTGAGTCGTTCTGGGAAGCATGACGCGGAGCCATAAGGGTGCTAATAGGGGTGCTCCGGATACGCTCACATCGCCGTGCTGCGCTCGGCCCGTGCGGACATCCATCGAGGACGACCATCAGGCTGGTGCAGCATGTCCGCGGCGCCTACTGTGGGCGCGTAACCCCCTCCGCCACCGCAGGCGACGGTCAGCGAAGAAACATAGGAGCATGAGCGCTATGGACGCGAACAAGTTAAAGGGGATGACGATCGTGTCGGTGGCCGAGGCTGCTCGCCTGGGGCAGATCACCGACGTCGTGTTCGACCCGGAGCCACTGCGCGTTGCGGCCCTGCAGGTCCGTGGCGAGGGCACCGACTTCGTCATCCCGTTCGATCGGGTACGCAACCTCGGCTCTGATGCTGTGACGGTCGACAGTAGCCAGGTGACGCAGATGGCGAGCGCCGGAGGCAGCTTCGACAGCCTGCCGCGCCTGAGCCAACTGCTCAAGCTCAAGGTGGTCGATGACGCCGGCACCCTGATCGGTACGCTCCAATCCATCGAGGTCGACCCGGCGAACGGGGGCGTCGTGCGGCTCGTCGCTCACCGAGGCGGCATGCTAGGCGTGGGCGGAGCCAGTAGCACGATCGCGGTAGAAGCGGTCCGCAGCGTCGGCGCCGAGGTCCTGACCGTCGCAGCGAACGACGGCGAGCGGACCTCGTGATCGGACAGCCGACTCACAGCTCCCCCGCCAGCCGAGTAGCCGCTGATATTCAACATTCCGGCAGCTTGGTTGCATTCGCTTCTGGAGACGAGACGGCTCGCCGCCGGGCTATGCTGATGCCAACGCCGCAGGCCACAGTGTGACCTTAAATCAACCGGGATCAACCGATGCGGGCACGGACGAGGATGGCGAACGGGTCGAGGGCATCACCATGGAGCAGACCTAAGCTCCAGTCGCCGATCTGTTGGCGGCGCGGCGCGACGAGATCCTCGATCGCTGGCTTGAAGTCACGGGCCTGAAGGGTTCAATTTCCCCTATTCGTGGTCTGCGCCACCGGGAGCATGCGCTCTCCTGTACCGGAAGGAGCTCCATGCTGTTCTGGCTCGGGTACTTGCTGGTCCGCGGTCTCCTCGGAGCCGGAGGTCGCCGACCAGACGAGAAGGACATCGAGCTCCTGGAGCTCCGGCACCAGGAGAAGGTGCTGCAGCGCCAGGTGAAGCGCCCTCGACTCAACCGTCTCGACCGGGTCCTGTTGGCGGCCGCGAGCAGGGCGATGACGAGGAGCAGCTGGTCCTCGTTCGGGGTGAAGCCCGAGACCCTGCAGCGGCAGGCATCGGGAACTGGTCAGGAAGAAGTGGACACACAGGAGGTCGGATCAGCCTGGCCGGCCAGCGATCGATCCCGAAGTCCGAGACCTCGTCGTCCGCCTCGGCAGGCAAAACCCACGGTGGGGGTAGCAGCGGATCCGCGGGGAGCTGATGAAGCTCGAGATCAGGATCTCCGCGACGACGGTCCGCACGATCCTGCTGCGACACGGCCTGGACCCTGCTCCCCGCCGGGCCGGCCCAACGTGGACCGAGTTCCTGCGGTCACAGGCGTCGGGGATCCTGGCGACCGACTTCTTCACCGTCGAGACGATCAGGCTGAAGACCATCTAGGTCCTGTTCTGCATCGAACTCTCGACCCGGCCAGTGCACCTTTGCGGGCGTCACCGCGCAGCCCGACTCGGCGTGGGTCACCCAGCAAGCCAGCAAGCTCGCCATCGAAGAGCGGCTTTGGGGTGTTCGGTTCCTCCTGCGCGACCGGGACGTCACGTTCTCGGGACCGTTCGATGACGTCCTCCGCGCCGAGGGCCTCCGCGTCATGCGGACGCCAATCCGCTCACCTCGAGCGAATGCATGCGCGGAGCGGTTCGGTGAGGACCGTGCGCCGAGAGTGCCTTGACCACGTCCTGATCTACGCTCGTCGGCACCTCGAGCGCGTGCTCCAGGCTTACGTCGCTCACTCCATGGCCGAGAGACACATCGGGGATTGAGCTTGGCCGCGCCCGCCGGTAACACAACACTGCAGGTCCGGGGGACAACCCGAATGTCCGTCGAACGAAGGGACGTGCTCGGCGGTCTGATCCACGAGTATCGCTGGGCCGCGTGATTGGGATTGTTGAACCCTTCAGGCGTGGATCGTCGTCCGGGCCAAGCGGCCAAAGACGCCAGCACGTTGCGATCGGAGGTATGCGCTCGCGGGCTTGCTGGTTCGCGTCCGGATCGGCATCCACGCCGGCCAACCGATCGTGACGGAGGAGAGCTATGTCGGCGTCGAGCCGCTTGGCCCGCCACGAGCGCCTTGACACTGGCCTACACAATAGAGCCCATGGCGGTCGAGAGGAGAGCGTTCTTCAGGACTGCCGACGACCTCCGGGTGCATCGGCAAGAGCTGTATCGCCGGGGCCGCACCGATCTTCGGGCGGCATGGCTATGGCGACGCCGGCCTGAAAGAGCTGGCCGCAGCGTGCGGCCTCAGCATCCCCGGCCTGTATCGGTACTTCCCCTCCAAGCGCGACCTTGCGCTGTACCCGCTCTCGGAGGCGAACCGTCCAGGCAACGGCTGCTTCATCAGTGCGCCCGACGATCCGATCGTCCACCTGCAGCTCGCGTATCGGAAAGGAAGTGCCGCCGTGTCCTACCGCATCCTGTTGGCAGCCGCTGCGCTCAATGGCACCGTCTTCGGGCTTCTGTTCATCGCAGTTCCAGACCTAGCAATCTCGCTCTTCGGCGGGCGGCTGGATGCGCTCAGCTCCCTCCTGGTGCGGCAGCTCGGCGGCGTCATCCTCGGGATCGCGATATTCGACTGGATGTTGCGCATGCGCGACGAGCATGCGGTCAGACGTGCGGTGGTGGCCGCCAACGTGACGGCCTTCGCGGTCGTGGCAGCGGTAGCGGCATATGCCACGGTCACGGGCACGATCAACTCGTTGGGATGGGTCGTGGCGGTCTTCCACGCCGTCGTTGCAGCGGGCCTCGCGGCCACGTACCTGAGATCCATACCACAACCGGCAGCTGGGACGGCAACGACCTGAGCATCGGACGGCGCCTGCATGACCGTCGATCGCCGGGAACATGTCAACGCCTGCTCGTCGATACCATCTGCCCGTCCCGCGAGTGGCTGAGAGCTCGGCCCTAGTCGAGTGCGGGCGATGCCTCCAGGTCGAGCGGCCCCGCAAGAGGTGCATATCGGTCTCCATGTGGGCTGGTGGGCAAGTCCTTGCGACCGTCCGCGACAGCCGACGGATGACGGTGGCTGCTCGATAGCCGCGGCCGCTTTCCGCTGTGCGCGCAACCTTCCATCCGGAGGCGCACGACCCGCCACGATGACCACAGTGCGCTGGGTTTGACATGGGCAATTTCACCGGCGTAGTCGCCGCCTACGTTCGGAGTTGCCATGGACTGAATGCCCTCGACATCCTTCGGGCCGACTGCTCCCTGGCCGGTGAGTGAATTGACCTCGCCGAGCGCGCTACCTTGGCATCCACCTTGAGCGCAAAATGGTCAATAAGGGTTTCGACGGAGGACGCGAATGCACAATAGAAACGTGGAGGCGCTGCCAGCCGACAAGCAGGCCATCCGCGACGTGGCTCGGGCGTACCTCGAGTCGTGGCTCGACGGTGACGGTGAACGGATGCGCTCGGCCCTTTCTCCGCTCCTCGCCAAGCGAGGCCTCGACTACGGGCCCGACGCCGCTCCATCCGGCCTCCACCATCTGGACGCCGAATACATGGTTGCCAGCGCGGCGCGCGGGCCCCGCCGTCAGTTTAGGCGGACGTGCGAGATCACGATCCTGGACGTGGCCGAGAATATCGCGTCAGTGAAGGTCGAGTCCGAGCCCTTCATCGACTACCTGCACCTCGCGAAGTTAGACGGGCGGTGGGCGATCGTGAACGTGCTGTACGAGGATCGGCACCCGGGCTCCTGAGCGGGCTTGCAGCCCCACGCCCCAGGACTGCCGCCCAGAGGTCGCTAGGACTGCTCGAGCGGGAGATCTCTTGTGCTGGAGGGGCGGCGAGGGACGGCAGTGTGCCTCCCGGACCTTGCCCTCCCGGAGTCGGTATCGGTCCCACCGCCGCCGAATCAAGCGAGTGATCCCTTCGCAGGTGTCCGGGGATCGACCTAGCGATTGCCAAGCTTGGTCACGGTCCCAACGAAGCCGGCAGCCGGAACCCGGGGCGACTGCCCGGCCGTGAGGCCATCTCCCAAGATTCGGGATGGGCATCCCCTTGCCTCCCGGGATGGCGGGAGTGGACGGTGGGGCCAGTCCACGTAGCTCTCAGGAGGACACGATGCGCCAGACCTATCGGATCATCGGGTGGGCGGCCCTGCTCGCCGGCCTTTCGTACCTCGGGCAACCGGTCGTCGTGGCGCTCGCACCCGCGGTCTTCGGGACGAGCGAGATGGTGACCGACCCGGCCGTTCTCCACGGAGCGGTGTGGCTCGCGTTCCTGGAGGGCGGGCTCTTTCTCGGAGTCACGGTCGGCATGGGCTTTCTCGTGATCGGGATCGACGAGCTCCTTGGCTCGGCCCGGTCGGTGACCGGCCGTGCCCACTTCCTCGTGGGCCTCGCGGCGGCGTTCGGCTGGCTCCTCGTCGCCTCCGCCTCCGTTGCGCGCTACAGCAGCGTCGTTGGCACCGCGACCCCGTTCGGCGAGGAGGGCCGCACGGTGTTCTTCCTCGCCCAGGCGATGGACATCACCGCGGGTGTCTTCGTGGCGAGCATCGCATCCGGGATCTGGTGGATCGCGACCGCCGTTCGCAGCCCCAAGGCCGGGATCCTTGGGCGGCCGCTGGCCGTGCTCGCGGGTCTGGTGGGTGCGTTCTCCGTGTTCCCGAGCCTGTTCGGCATCCCGTGGGGCCTATTGTTCCAGATCCCGCTGTTCTTCCTGCTCGGGATCGCGTTCCTGCGCCACGCCGGTCGGCTCGCGCCGACGCGGCCCTCCACCGAGGCCGTTCCCGCGTAGCGTGCCCGTAATGGAATGGCATAGCGGAGAATACGGCTGTGACACCGCTCGCGGCCGCCCAGATCATGAGCGTGGTCGTGGCGGCGCTTCTCGCGGCCCTCGTGGCCAGGGAGGCGCTCCACGGCCGCGTAATCCCGATCACGGCGACCGGTCTGCTGTTGGTGATCGTCGTGCCGGCCATCGGCGAGCTGCGCGTCGTTCCTGCGTGGGTCGTTCGCGACGCCTGGCTCGTCGGGATCCCGGCCGTGCTCGCCACGTACCCGGACGGGCATTTCGTCCCGCCGTGGACCCGCTGGGTGCTGGCTGCGACCGCGATCGTCGCGCTGGGCGATGCCCTCGGGCAAGGCTCGTTGCTGAACGGGCAGCTGGCCTGGTGGCTCCTGCCGGCGGTCACGATCCTGTTCCTCGGCTGCCAGGTGCACCGCTACCGTCGCCGCTCGACTATCGACGAGCGAACACGCGTCCGCTGGCCCGTCCTGTTCCTCGCCTGGGCCTTCGTGGGGTTTGAGGCCCTGTCATTGACCGGCGGACCGATCGGAACCGGTACGGGGTGGTCCGCTGCCATGGCGGCCGGCCTCGTGCTGCTCCTCCCGGTGGGGCTGGTGATCGGGCTCGTTCGCCCACAGCTCGCCGACGTCGACCGCCTTCTCCGCGACTCCGTCCAATGGCTGACGCTCGCGATGGTGACGATCGGCGCGTATCTCGGCGCGCGTCTTGTCGCGACGACCGGCGAGTGGCAGAGCGTCGCGGATCCGGCGGCGGCCGCCGCCGCCGTCGTGGCCGCCCTCGGCGCCCGACGATCCACGAGTCTCCTCGCCGACCGCGTCGTCGGAGCTGCCAAGCCGGACCTGGTCCGAACCCTGACCGTCCTCGGTGAGCAGTTCGAGCAGTCGCTGGACGGCCGCGAACTGGCAGGCTCCATCGCGCGCACCATCGCCGACGCGCTCCAGCTCCCCGACGTCGAGGTCACGGTCGTCGGTGTGGAGGCGGAGTCCGTGGGGCGCGATCCGGCGACCCGTTGGGAGACGTTCGACGTGGTGCACCAGGGTGAGCACGTCGGCGTCATCCGGGCAGGGCCTAGAGCGGCCGAATCGGAGCTCACCCCGCGTGACCGAGCGCTGCTCCGACTCGTCGCGACGCATGCCGGCCCGGCGATGCAGGCCGTCCGGGTGGTGGCCGATCTGCGTCGCGCGCGGGAGCACCTGGTCCTCGCCCGCGAAGAGGAGCGCCGTCGGCTGCGGCGGGACCTCCACGACGACCTCGCGCCACAGCTGGCAGGGCTGGCACTGTCCGGAGCGGCGGTCCGCCAATTTGTCGCGACGGACCCGGCGCGCGCGATCGACCTTGCGGGACAGCTTGCCGATGACCTCCGGCGCGCCGCGCAGCAGGTCCGCGAGATCGCCTACGACCTGCGCCCGCCGGTCCTCGACGATCTGGGCCTGACCGCTGCGATCGTCGATCGGGTGGCTCGGCGCTCGGAGGGCGGCGGGCCGAACGTCGTGGTCGATGCGCCCGAGAACCGGCTTGAGCTCCCCGCAGCCGTCGAGCTGGCCGCCCTCCGCATCGTCCAGGAGGCCGTGGCGAACACCCGCAAGCACGCCCGGGCCAGCGAGTGCTGCGTCGTCCTGCAACTCGATGGCCGCGACCTGCTCGTCGAGATCAGCGACGACGGTCGCGGGTTCCGGGCAGACGTCCGGAAGGGCGTGGGTCTGCGCTCGATCGCGGAGCGGGCCGCGGAGCTCGGCGGCACCTGCGACGTCAGGTCGTCGCCGGGCGGCACGAGCGTCCTCGTCAGGCTTCCGGTCGCTATCGAGGCCGGGGTATGACCCGCGTCATCCTCGTGGACGATCACCCGGTCTTCCGCAACGGGCTGCGAGCGCTTCTTCAGGCATCCGGCATCGACGTCGTGGGCGAAGCGGCCACCGGCGCGGACGCCGTGGGCCTCGCGGCCCAGTTGACCCCGGACGTGGTCCTCATGGACCTCGGGCTCCCGGACATGTCCGGCGTCGAAGCCGTCGGCCAGATCGTCGCCGCTCGACCGGCGACGCGCGTCCTGGTCATCTCGCTGTACCAGGATGACGGATCGGTGGAGGCGGCCCTTCGGGCGGGGGCGCGCGGGTACGTGGTGAAGGACGCGCCGGCCGAGGAGGTCGTCGCCGCCGTCCAGGCCGTCGCGTCCGGATCGGCGGTCATCGGCGGGTCGCTCGCCGGCCGGCTCGCCGATCTCGTGCGCGGACGCGGCGGAGAGATCCCGGAGGAGGACTTCCCTAACCTGACCTCCCGCGAGCGCCAGATCCTCGCATTGATCGCGAAGGGTCTGACGAACTCGGCCATCGCGGAGCGGCTGGGACTATCCGGCAAGACGGTTGCCAACTACGTGTCCGTCATTCTGGCCAAGATCGACGCGGCGGATCGCAACGAGGCGATGCGGAAGGTGATTCGCACCCGCTGAAATGGGCATGCAGGCGGCTGGTCTCCCCTAACCCGAGACGCCCGGCACGACCAAACCGGGTAGGGGTGCGGATAAGGGTGCTGGCCGACAGGGCACAGGTCCGCTATTGGCTCGATTTGAGCACGAATCGGTTAGCCAGATGAGACTTGGTACCGCATACCGGATGCGTCGGAAATCCGCGTCAATCGTGCCAACCTGACGCGATTTACGCTGCGTGAGCCCCTGTGGGTCGCATGGTGCGATTCCATAAGGGTGCTGATAAGGGTGCTTGGCGTGGGCACAGCGCACGACCAGAGATGGCCCCCGGGTAGCCGGCCGGTGCTAGGAGAGGATTGGTGTCGCAATGCGGTACGCGGCGAACAGCGGACGTCATGGGCCGGGCATCGGCGTACGGCGCCCCCACGCCGTGATCGTCACCGACTTCAACCGGCGAAGTAGCGGCCTTCGGCCGCGCTCTCGTAGAGGCGGCCCGCCCATCTCACGGCACGGTGCCCAGGTCGGCCCCAGCGAGTCCGCTAGAACTTCAGCCCGTGCCGCTCGATGATCGGGAAGGTGCGCTCGAAATCGACCTGCGCGCCATAGCGGGCCGCGAGGGTCGCCATCGTCTCGGGGTCGAGCGCCTCGCCGAGCGCGCCGAGTTCGCGGAACAGCTCATCGAGGCCAGCCGGCGAGATGATCTCGAGGACGCGTGCGGGTTCGTCGCCAGCGTTCCAGAAGGTATGCCACTGGCCGCGCGGCTTGAAGATCAGGTGTCCCGCTTCGGCCACGACCTCCTCCTCACCGAGCAGTGCCCCGACACGACCCGCGAGCACGTAGCTGTACTCGTCCTCGCGCGTGTGGATGTGGAGTGGCGCGGCGAGGGCCCGCGGTGCCATGAGGTGTTCGACGAGCGCGAAGCCGCCACCCGAGTCGCCGCGACCGACCATGAACCGGTCGCGCACACCGTCGGGCGCGCCCATGATGTCGCCCTCGTTCGGGCCAAGGACTCGCGCGGCCGTGGTACGTGTCTCGTTCATCGTCGCTCCTTGTTCGCTTCCAGTCGCCCAGGCTCGATCAATGCGATCGCGAAGCGCCAAGCGCCATCCGGGCCGCGCCGCACCACGTTGATGCCCCCGCCGAGGCTGAGGGCCGTGGCTCCGGCCTGCAGCACGCACCGCGGCTCGGCAAGATAGGTACGGTCGTGATCCCACATCGCCGTGGCAGCCCGTTCGATGTCCGCCCTTCCGCGCACCTCCCGCAGCGCTCTGCCGTCGTCAAGCACGGCTCCATCCTCGAAGAGCAGCCCCAGCGCCGTCGGGTCTTGGACGATGAAAGCGTCCTCGAGCAGACTCTCGAGCTCCTCGGGCGTCCGTGCTCCTGACTTGATCACCGCGCCACGCTATGGTCCGCTCAAGCAGCCGACCATTCCACAAAGGTGGTAGTTCCGCGGGCTCGGGACCGAGCGTAGGATGACGACCATGGGCTGGTACGCAAAGGAGCGCGCGCAGGAGCGAATCGCGCGGCTCGCCGGGCAGGGGCTCGATCTCGTGACCTTCTGGCGCGAATGCACGGACGCGATCGCGCCGGCCGTGCCGCACTACCTGGCGCCGTGCTGGTTCACGCTGGACCCAGCGTCGCTGCTCGTGACGAGCCACTTCCAGGAGGGGCTGCCGGAGATCGCAGCCGAGTGGCTGGCCCACGAATATTTCGAGGACGACGTCAACAAGATGGCCGATGTCGCCCGCTCGGAGCGGGGCGTGGCAACGCTCCACGAGGCGACCGGCGGCGACCCGCGACGGAGCCCTCGCTACGAGCGGGACATCGAACCATACGGCGGCGAGCAGGAGATGCTCGCAGGCCTGCGGACCGCGTCGGGCGAGATCTGGGGGGCGGTCGGACTGTATCGCGAAAAGGGTCGGCCGATGTTCGATGCCGACGACATCGGGCTTCATGCGCGCCGTCGCGCCATCACTCGCGGAGGGCGCCCGGCGTGGCCTGCTCCTCGCGGATGCAACGGATCCCGATGGTCCGAACGCGCCCGGTCTCGTCGTCCTGCGCCACGACTGGAGCGTCGAATCGGTGTCGCCGGGCACAGAGCGCTGGCTCGCCGAGCTGCCGGACGGCGACTGGGAACGCGGCGACCTGCCCTCGTCGGTCTACGCCGTGGCCGGGCGGGCGATGCGCTCCGCCGAAGGCGCGGACGAGCCCGGACAGATCGCGGTCGCCCGAGTCCTGTCCCGCGCGGGACGCTGGATCGTGCTCCACGGGGCCTCCTTGGTGGCCGATGGCTCCCGGCGCGTTGCGGTGATCATCGAGGTGGCACACCCCGCACGGATCTCCGCGCTGCTCATGGCGGCCTACCAGCTCACGCCCCGCGAACAGGAGGTCACGCGGCTCGTCCTCCAAGGCAGCTCAACCGTCCAGATCGCAGACGCCCTGTCCATCTCGGCCGGCACGGTGCAGCAGCACCTCAAGAACGTCTTCGAGAAGACGGGCGTTCGAAGTCGGCGCGACCTCGTCGGCAAGGTCTTCTTCGCCCACTACGAGCCGCGCGTTCGCGACAACGAGCGACGCGTGGCCCAGGGACAGCCGGTCCGGGGCGGCCCGGCTGCGGGCATGCAGCAGCAACGGCTTCGAAGCGGCGGTGATGCCCTTGGGGCCACGGCGTCGGTCGACCTCGCCGCTCGTCCCCTGTAGACCGCGTCCGGCGTCATCCGCCGGTGGCAGCGTCAAGTTGTAGCAGCCGATGATGTCGGGGGCGTCATCCATCCCAGTCACCCAACTCCGATGGACGTGTCCGTCCCCCGGCGGACGACGCTCGATGCACGCATTAATCGCGAGACGGCACTCGTGGACGATAAGGGTTCAGCCAGACAAGGATCGATCGCCTGAATCGATGCCGACAGACTCTGCGCAGTATTAGCCCGCAGAGCGGCGCCAGCGTTCGTCCACACCATCGACCGCTGACGAGGCGACGCGATCGGCAGGCGACAAGGCCTCCCATAAGGGTTCACAGACATGCGATCGGGCGAAGACCACAGCATGTAGTGGTATCCACGCTCGACACCACCACATATGGTAGTGGAGGAGTGGTACCGCATACCGGATTCGAACCGGTGATCTCCGCCTTGAGAGGGCGGTGTCCTGGGCCTCTAGACGAATGCGGCACGGGTCAGGGCGGTGCTGAGTCTACCAAGTCGCGCGAGACCGATGCAAACCACCGACCGCGGGTCCGACGGCGGGTGGATCGCGCAATGTTTCTCCGCGCGAGCAATATTCTTGGTCGGCACCGCACCTGGTCGTACGCCGCCACAAGCGCCGAATGCGAGCTACGAAACGTGCCGACCGACCCTCATGGGCGAGAGCCCAGCGGAGCCACCGCGGTCGCGGCAGCGACCATGGCGTGACGGCGTTCCTCGAGCCAGCCGAGGACGCTGGCAGCCACCTCCGGCCAGGTGTGCTCGCCCATGACCAGGCCGAAATGGCTTGCCGCAGGGAAGTACTCGTACGTCGCGCCAAGCAGGTCGGCGGTGCGACGCGCCTCGGTGGGATGAATGACATCGTCCAGGCCGGCGCCAATCACGAGGCTCGGCAGGTCCCCGATCCGTGTCGTGTCGATGGGTATCCCCGCCATTCGCTCCCGGCGGGCACGGCCCGACTCGCGCGCGCCCGAAAGGAGCTGGGTGATCTTATCGATGTCGGCGCCATCCATGTCCGGCATGCGCTCGCGGAGCTGCTCGCGCGTCCCGGTCCAGCCCCACCATGCGGCGTCATAAATGGCGGGCACGGCACGCAGCTCATGCTCGTCTGGACGGCGCGGCAGGGCAGCCGCCGGCGGCGAAGGCGCCAGCAGCACAAGGCCCAACACGGGATGTCGTTCGGCGTGCATCAGCGCCGCAAGGGCCCCGATGCCCCAGCCCATGAGCACCGCCGGCCGGCCGAGATGCCGCATCGCGACGCCGACATCGTTGGCATAGTCGCGCATCGTCGTCTCGTCGAGCTCGGCGGTATCGCTGGTGAAATGGCCGCGCAGGTTCATGGCGTGCGCCTCCCAGCCATGCTCGGCCAGGAACGCAGCGAACTCGTTCCAGAGCCACGAACCGGTCAGGGCCCCGTGCACCATGAGCAACGGAGGCTTGCGGGATCGCCGCTCAGGCTGATGGGTCTCGACGTGGATGCCTTCGGGCTCGATGAAGACCTCGTCGCGCTTGGTCGCCTGCACCATGGGTGCGTCAGTCCTCCAACGGGTTGAAGACCATCCCGGTCAGCAGCTTCGGATAGAAATAGGTGGACTTCTGCGGCATGACATCCCCCGCGCTGGCCACCTCGGCCAACTGGTCAAGCCGGGTGGGACGCACGAGGATGGCCGCGGCAGCCTCACCGCGAGCGACGCGTTCGCGAGCGTCGGCCTCGCTCCTAGTGTAGGCCAGCCGATCGCCGGCGGCGACTTCCTCGGGACCGATGCTCAGCCGATCCGCCAGCACCACCGTGTGCAGCGCCGCGAGATCGAGCGATCTGACCGCTCGGCTCATCGGCGCATGACGAAGGCGGCGCTCCAACGCGACCGGATCGGCGACCAACAGCGCGGCGGCATCGGGCAGGACGAGGCCGAACGCCGGCGCATCGTCGTGCCGTCGCGCCTCCAGGGCGGCATCAAGCTCATCGGGAGCCATCGGCGTGGCGCTGAAGGTCGGATCCCCGCCGAAGGCGAGCGCGCAAAGCGCATCGGTATCTGCGTCCAGGATGAGCCGATGGGTCGGCCGGATCTCGAGATCGGTCAGCTCGGCATTGACGAGCAGCATCATGATCCAGTCGGCACCCGGTGCCCCGCCCGACTGTGCCTGGTGCGCAAGCGCCGTCTCATACCGATGATGGCCATCGGCGATGAACAGCGTCTGGCGACCGAGGTAGTTCAGCAGCCGCTCGTCAGCCTCGATGGCGGAGAGCTGGTGCAGCAGCCGATCGTCGTCGCGGGCACGCCACTCGTCGCTCCAGGCACGGCTCATCACATGCCGATACCGATCGGAGCGGTCGAAGTAGATGGCCAGGATCGGGCTGAGCTGGGTCCGCGTCGCTTCGAGCAGCGCCAGGCGATCGGCCTTGGGACCGGGCATGGTGTGCTCGTGCGGCCGAATGCCGTCGCCCCACGGCTCGAGTCGCACGCGGACGACGATGCCCTCGACGCTCAGCTCATCCGGATGCGCGGAAGCGGCGTTTCGGTAGTAGTAGGCCGCCGGCTCGTCTCGACGCTCGAGGGTTCCATCAGCCGTCCATGCGCGCAGCGTTTCGGCGGCCGCGGCGGGCGGGTTCGGCTCGGCGCTGTACTCGAGCCGGACGGCGTTGCGATCGTGGCGTCCCAGCAGCTCGCGGCGCTGCTCGCTGCTGATGACGTCATACGGCGGGCAGGCGAGGTCCGTCAGGTCCGTGACACTGGTCGGCGGTGCATCGGTGTCATCCGCGATGCGCACGCGCGCGGGTACGTTTGCGTTGCTGAACCGCTCCGGGGCGTAATGGAGGCCGCGGAACGGCGCAACGGGGGGCATGACGCCAAGTCTAGAGTGCAGTGGCTCGATTTGCGCCCCCGTGCAAAGAACTGGCAAGGAGAGGGGCTGCAAGGGCTGAACCGCCGAACTTTCACTCGAAATTTGCCTCCCGGTGCAAATCGCGAGGTCGTTCGAGGCAAATCCGGGTCAACTTGCCAGTTGTTTGCACCCCGGCGCAAATCGCTAGGGCGGCAATGCCGCTCGCGTGACGCGGGCGAGGACCGCGGCGGCCTGTTCTCGCACTTCCAGCCGAGGATCAACCGTCGCGCGCTCCAGCAGCGCACGCGCATCAACCGACAGCGACGGCTCATTTCCGAGTGCGGCGATAGCGTTGCGCAGGAGCCGGTGCCGACCGGCGCGCGTCAAGGCCGTCTCCCCCACCGCCCGCGCGAAGGCGCGCGTCCCCAGCGGCAACAGCCACTCGATGAGCGGCAACAGTGGCACCAGCAGCGGCCCGGCGTCGGCGGCGTCGGCGTTGACCGGGCAGACCTCCTGGCACACGTCACAGCCAAAGATCCAGTCACCTACAGCGGCCGCCTCCCACTCCCCCAGCACACCGGGATGCTCGATGGTGAGGTAGCTGATGCAGCGACGTGCGTCGATGGTCTGCGGCTCCACGAGCGCGCCAGTCGGGCAACCCGTCAGGCATCGGGTGCACGAGCCGCAACTCGAGCGAATCGGCTCATCAGCGGGTAGCTCGGCAGAGCTCAGGATGGCGCCGATGAAGACCCACGACCCTGCGCGAGCGTGCGTCAACAGGTTGGTGTTCTTGCCGATCCAGCCCAGGCCGGCCCGGGCCGCGAGGGCGCGCTCGGCGAGCGGCCGATCGTCAACGTAGGCGACCTCCCCGGCCGGTAAGCCGGAAGTTCGCAGGTCGGCGGCGAAGGCCTCGAGCCGCGTCCGCAGCGACGTGTGATAGTCCGTGCCGATCGCGTAGCGTGCAATCCGACCGGCCGGAGTCGACGGTGCTCCCGCGAGCACGGGTGCCAGTGCGCGATGCAGGGCGTCAGGACCCGGATCCCACGCACCGCGATCCGTTCCACCATAGGGCGCCGCGACCACGATCACCGAGCGCGCCGTCCGGTCCTGCAACCGGGGCGCGGTGGCGAGCGCCGGCCGCGTCCCGCCCATCCACTCCATGCGTGCCATGCGACCGGCGGCAACGCTCTCCTCCATCCGTGCCCTATCGTCGGGCAGCGGCGCGGCATCGGTCACACCGACCAGCTCGAGGCCGTGTCGAGAGGCGAGTTCCGCGACACGCGATCGCATCAGACCTCCCGGCGTCTGACCACGAACGGTGGCGGCTCCCCAGTCGGCGCGATACCGGCCGGGGTGAGCGGCATCGCCACGCGCGGCATGCGGAACCCGAACGTCGATCCCGTGCCATCGATCGTGTTCGGCGCGACCCAGATGCGGCCGCCATGAGCGTCGATGATGGCGCGACTGATGTACAGCCCGAGGCCGAGACCGCCGAATCGACGACGACCAGCGTCGTCATCGGCCTGGTAGAAGCGCTCGAATACCTGGTCGCGATGCTCGGCCGGGATGCCGACGCCGGTATCAGACACGCACACCTCGACCTCGCCACCACGCCGTTCGGCGGTCACGCGAATCGGTCCACCATCGGGCGAATACTTCACCGCATTCTCGAGCAGATTGCTCAGCACCTGGTCGAGCCGATCCCGGTCGGCATGTACCGGGAGTGTCTCCGGAGCGGTCACGTCGATCGCCCGGTCCGAGTGCTCACGCCCCATACGGCTGACAGCTTCGCGCACCTCTTCGGCAAGATCGAAGTCGGCGGTTTCGATGCTCACGCCTCCGCGCCGATCGATGCGGCTGACGTCGAGCAGATCGTCGACCAGGCGCCGCATGCGACCGACCTGGGAGCGGATGACGCGGAGGTGCGACATCTCCTTGCTCTCGGCTCCACGCTCCCCACGCAGCCGCCCTTCGAGGAGCTGCGAATAGCCCTGGATGCTGGTGAGCGGCGTCCGCAGCTCGTGGCTCACGATCGAGAGGAAGTCATCCTTGATCCGCTGTGCCGTCTGCTCGTGCGCCATCCGCTGCTGAAGGTCCGACCACAGCTGCGCGTTCTGGAGCGCCGGCCCGGCACGATCGGCGACGGCCTCCGCCAGCCGGCGAACTCGCCCATCCGGCCGGTCGCCGCTTCGTCCCACGGTTGCGAGCACGCCAAGGGGACGTCCACCGGCCACGATCGGCGCGGCAAGGAGCCACGCCAGGCCGAGGGCACGCAACGCATCCGGATCGCCGGTCTCGATGTCGACGGCAGTGCCCAGCCGGACGGTGGCCGTCGCGGCCACGCCGCCCACGATGCCCTCACCCAGGCGCGCGGGCCGCTGGCGTGCCGCATCCAGCCAGGCATCGGCGAGCGCGTGATCACGTCCATCCGCCGCCGCCGGCAGGAGCCGGTGCTCGGCCTCGTCGACCGTGAAGACCAGGATCGCGTCACCCAGCAGCGGAGCCGCTCCGGAGGAGATCGTGCGGAGGGTGGCATCCCGGTCGAGAGAGGCGCTGAAATCGCGACCGAGTTGGCTGAGCAATTCGTTCTCGCGGCCGCGCTCGCGCTCGCGCTCGTCCTCCGCGAGTCGCTGCAGGAGGCGAGCGTTCTCCGTCGTGCGACCGATCACGATTCGGCTGAACAATCCGGCCGCAACGCCGAAGCCGACGAGGTACGCGACGCGCACCGGCAACGAACTGATGATCTCAGCATCCCCCGTCCGCCCGGCAAGCACCACGGCCACGTACATTCCACTCATCACGATCGACGCCCAGATCGACGCGCCCAGGCCGAATCGAAGCGCAACGCCCAGGATCACCAGCCCATAGAACAGATGGATGTCGATCCCTGACGCGAAATACACGGCAAGGGTGACCGCCACCATGTCCACGATGGTGCTCACGATGCCCACCTCCCGAGCAGGGAAGTGCCGAATCAGCCAGCCGGTGGCAACGCTGAAGAGCGCGACGCCAGCGAGGATCCCGAGCAGGACGGGGAGTCCAGCGATATGGCGCGCGAAGATCAGCAGCGTGGCGGTCGCGACCGCCACCATGCCGAGACGGACCCAGACGAGCTGGAGTTCCTGGGCACGCATCTGCCGCTCGAGGTGTGATTCGGGAGCTTCAATCAAGGCCGATGCACTCTAGCATCGGCGGGAGGACACGAAGTCAGTCCAGATCGATCTCTTCGAGAACGGCGTCGTCGCCGATCTGGCGCGGCGCCGGACTGGATCGCGGGACTCGAAGGAACAGGACGACGGCTGCCACGCCCACCAACAGCACCGTGATCGGAATCCAGGGCAGCCCGCGGTAGTCGAAGAACCCGACGCCGCTGATGGCCAGCGCAGCGCGGTTGCCGGCCGGGTCCACCGCCACGACGTTCACGTCGCTCGGCCACGGCGGAAGATCGACACGCGCCAGAAAGGTCCCGTCTGGTTCGGCCACCACGGGCCGTCCGCCAACGCTGATTGCGGCATATGGCACCGAACGACCGCTCACCTCGACGGCGCTCGAACCGAAAGGTGTCGAGACGCTGGCTTCGAGTGACGGCGGCTCGGTCAGGACGCGCACGTCCCAGGTGGCGAGGTACGCGCGTCCGGCCGGCGTGGTCACGCTCAGCACGGCCCGGTAGCGCGGGTTCGGCACCGCTGCGTCCGGGGCAACCAGCGCCACGTCGAGCCGGCCCGACTCCGGGACGACATACAGGGCGCGAATGACCGACGGGTCGCTGTCGAACTCATGGACGCGAGAACCTGGCGGTGCTTCGATGCGCGCCACGAACCCGTCGGTGCCGACCGCGATCTCCCCGTCATTGATTGGTGTCGCGCCGAAGATCTCCGGGCCGAGAACCGCTTCGTCGGGCTGGGCCCCGCCCGCGAGGGCGGTCGGGGCCAGGCTGATCGCAGAGCCCGGAATCGGCACCGGCGGACCCAGGCGACCGCCGGCCGGATCGACCGGCGCGAGAAGGCCCGGCGCGTGCAGCAGTCCGAACCAGGACCGATCCTTCCCGACGAACCCGATCGGCATGGCGCCAGCCAGCGTCGAGAATTCGCCCTCGGCCGCATCGGCGGGGATGACCCGACCCGCGTAGAGCACGGCCGGGGCGCCGTCCATGCCGCCACCGGGCATCTCACCAATGAACGGGCGCACCGGCCCTGACGCGAATGGCGCCGCGGCAGCGCTCCATTCGAGGGGTTCAGTGCCGCGACTCGGCGGATCCGCCAGGTCCACCACGTGGAGCTGGTCGCGCCCCGCCTGGCGGACCAGCAGACGCGCCGCCCCATCGAGGTTGACCATTCCGAGCACACTCGCCGCCGGTATCCGCAGGTCGACCGCCGGACCGAGCGCGCCACCTCGCGGCCAGGCATGCAGCTCCGCACGGTCTGCCGGACCGATGACTGCGATGCCGCCGGAAACGGCGACCGCCGCGGTCGCGATGATTCCGCCAGCTTCGGCCACCAGCACGTCGCCGTCGGTCAGCGAGATCCGATACACATCCGGCCGCCCGAGCGTCGCGATGATTCCCGCTTCTTCGCCGCCGTCCGCGTTGCTATCACCAAGCACGAACGGAGAGTCCCCCGATCCGATCGGCAGGCGGGTGAACGTCGGCGCATCGAACTGCTCCCCGTTCCAGCGGTACACGAACGCATCGGTCGGATAGCTCGTGTCGCCCAGCGGCGGCACCGACTGGGTGGCCAGCAGCTCATCGGTCCCGTCGCCATCAAAGTCGAGGACCGAGATCGCCTCCATCGATGCCGCCGGTTCCGCGAGCGGGAGCAGGTGCAGTGTTCCGGCGCTGATGACGAGGTCGTGGAGCAGCAGGCAGCACTCGGCGCCGATGTCCGGCTCATTGAGGCGAGGCTGGCGCACGAGCGTGACGCGTTGCCCGCCCGCAACATCGCGTACCAGCAGGCGCGTCGGCGCGTCGGCCCACATGACCGATCCCTGCCCGGGAGGTGCCAGCGTCGGGACAACCTCGATCGGTGATCCCAGCTGATACCAGCCAAACAGACCGTGGGACCAGGCTACGGCATCGATCGACGTGCCGTCGCCCCGGACAAGCGCGACGACCTCCTTCGCACCATCGGCATCGAGGTCGGCCGCCACGGCCTGGTACGTCAAGGCGTTCGACAGCACGAAGGCGCCGGGCTCGTCCGGCACGACCGCAACGGCATTAGGCACCTGCGGCATTGGTGGAATGACCGAGCCGCCGGCGACGGCGGCCGCGAGCACGAGGGCGGCAAGCATGGGTCCGATGAGGATAGCGCCGCAGTCTGGCATCATCGGCGCATGCCCACCCCGCCCGTCCTGTGGACGCCGCCAAGCGATGTTCGCGAGCGCACCCGGATCGGTGCGTACCTTGGCTGGCTCCAGCGCGAGCGCGGGCTGCATTTCGACACGTACGACGAGCTGCTGCGTTGGTCGATCGACGATCTGGACAGCTTCTGGTCTTCGGTCTGGGAGCACTTCGACGTCCAATCGGTGCAGCCCCCCGGCCCGGCGCTCGCCGATGCGCGGATGCCCGGCGCCCGCTGGTTTCCCGACGCGCGCCTGAACTGGGGGGAGCACTGCCTCCGCCTGGCCGGACGCACCGACGACGACATCGTGGTCATTGCCCGCTCCCAGAGCCGGGATCGCGTCACACTCACGGTGCGCGACCTGCGGGAGCAGGTGGCACGCGCGCGCGCCGGGCTCATCCGCCTGGGCGTCGGTCGCGGTGACCGGGTCGCGGCGTACCTGCCGAACGTGCCAGAGGCGGTGATCGGGCTGCTGGCCACGGCCTCGCTCGGGGCCATCTGGGCCAGCTGCGCTCCGGAGTTCGGAACACGCAGCGTCGTGGATCGGCTCAGCCAGATCTCACCGAAGGTGCTTCTCACCATTGACGGCTATCGCTATGGCGACCGTGCCGTCGACCGGACCGATGAGGTGGCCGCCATCCGCGCCGCCCTTCCCAGCCTGGTCGCCACGGTCGTGCTTCCCTACCTGGATTCGTCCTCCGTTCGCATTCGGGACGCGATGACCTGGGCCGAGCTCATCGGCAAGCCCGCAGAGCTGGAGTTCGAGCCGGTGCCGTTCGACCATCCGCTGTTCGTGCTCTACTCCTCGGGCACCACCGGACTGCCGAAGCCAATCGTCCACGGCCACGGTGGCATCCTGCTCGAACACCTCAAGATCCACGCACTTCACCACGACCTGGGTCCCACGGATCGGTTCTTCTGGTTCAGCACGACGGGGTGGATGATGTGGAACTACCTCGTCTCGGGCCTGGCCGTGGACGCGACCATCGTGCAGTTCGACGGCTCGCCGGCCCATCCCGACCTCGGCGCGCTGTGGCGCCTGGCGGCCGAGGAGGAGGTGACCTACTTCGGGACGTCGGCGCCGTACCTCATGGCCTGCCGTAAGGAGGGGCTCCGCCCGGGCTCTTCGGCCGACCTGTCACGCCTGCGCGGCCTGGGCTCGACCGGGGCGCCGTTGCCGGTCGAGGGATTCCGATATGTCTACAACGCGATCTCGCCATCGGTCCATCTCCAATCCGTCTCCGGCGGTACCGATGTCTGCACGGCGTTCGTCGGCGCCTCGCCGCTCGTGCCGGTTTGGGAGGGCGAGCTGTCCTGCCGCCATCTCGGCTGCGCGGTGGAGGCGTTCTCTGCGTCAGGCTCACCGCTCGTGGGCGAGCAGGGGGAGCTCGTGATCACCGCGCCGATGCCTTCGATGCCCGTCGCCTTCTGGGACGACCCGTCCGGTTCGCGCTATCGCTCGGCCTACTTCTCCGAGTGGCCGGGGGTATGGCAGCACGGGGACTGGATCACGTTCACCGAGCGTGGCTCGTGCGTGATCAGCGGCCGTTCCGACGCCACGCTGAACCGGGGTGGCGTGCGCATCGGTACCGCGGAGTTCTACGCGGTCGTCGAATCGCTTCCCGACATCGCCGATTCGCTCGTCATCCATCTCGACGCCGATGATCGCCTGCTCCTGTTCGTTGCCCTGCGCCCCGGCGCTTCATTGACCGATGACCTCCGTGGCGCGATCACGCGAGAGCTCCGATCATCGCTCTCGCCGCGTCACGTGCCCGACGAGGTGATCGCAGTGCCGGCGATCCCGCGCACGCTCTCGGGCAAGAAGCTCGAGGTGCCCGTCAAGCGGATCCTGACCGGCACCGACCCGGACGTCGCCGCCTCTCGCGGCTCCTTGGCCGATCCCTTGTCACTCGACCCGTTCGCGGCGATGGCGCGTGGCGTCGGAGCGGATCCGCTTGCGTGAGGCGATCAATGCGTTCGCCCACGCGTCCGTTGTCGCAGCCCTGCGCCACATGCCGTGCGGCTGCCAGTTGCACCGGGCGATACTAAAGTCGAACGAACGGAAGCTCACACGTCGTGGGTTGCACCCGATGGCACAAGGGACGGTGGAGCGACGGCTCCTTCGCTTTTAGTCGCACCGCGTGCAACACGAGGATTAACACGCGCAGACCGCAACGTCAGCGGGTAATGGCCAGGCGGAGCCGCGAGGTGGCACCGGGTGCAATCGGCAGCCGCACCCAACGGTCAGTCGGGGTAGTAGACCCCGTCGAGAGCGCCCCACGCCGCGGCGCTGAAGATCGCACAGGCCGTCTTGGCGCGAGCGAAGTCTCCATCGGAGAGACTGTCGATCATCCCGGCCAGCATGGCGGGCTCATCAGTCTCGACGGCGTGCTCCTCGAAGTAGCGCTGACCACCTGGTCCGACGGTGCCGGCATAGTGCTCGCGCAGGCCGGCAAGCTTCGACGACGCGGTCACCGGCTGCTGTACCTCGAAGGAATAGAGCGCACCAAGCGACTCCGGGACCGATGCGAACGCCTGCTCACCCACGGCCAGCAGGGTCTTCGACTGCGGTCGGGCCATCTCGCCGGACGCGCCCAAAGCGGCGCGGAACTGCGACCACAGGGCATCGTGCTCGCGCTCTTCGGCGGCGTACTCGGCGTAGCCGAGGCGATCCCAGCCGGCGTCGACAACGGAGATGAAGGGAGCCCATTCATCGGCATATTCGGCCAGGCGCTCGATCGGCAGAGTGCCGGCGCGCCACTCGATATAGAAGGGATGCTCATTGAGGTCGAACTGGCGGACGATGGCGTCCAGCTCGTCGATGCGGTTGCTCATGGCGTGGGGCACCTCGGCTGCGTGGTTGATCGGCGTGCTCAAGAGTACCCGATTCGGATCAGTCGCCATCGATCTCCTCCAACCGGCCGTCACCGTCGGCGACCATGACAACCGAGCGTTGCCGCGGAATGCGCACGAACATCATGATTCCGAAGGCCAAGGTGGCAATGCCCACGATCGGCACCCACGGCAGACCCCGATAGTCCAGGAAGCCCACCACCTCGAGGCGCTGAACCGTCTCGCTGCCGAGCGGGTCGCGTGCCACCACCACCACGTCGCGCGGCCAGATCGGCGCGTCGACCTCGAAACGGAAGCCCCCCGCCGCCGCCGGCTGAACGGCGTGGCCATCGACCGTGATCGAGGCGCCGTCGGCCGTGCGGCCCATGATGGTCGAGCGGAGCGCGAATGCATCGGTCTGGGCGCTCGCGGTCAGCTCGGGGGGTTCGCGCAGGATCTCGGCCGCCCACGAAACACTCGATGCGGCACCCGACGGACTGATGACCAGGATGGCGGCATCAAACGGCTGGTTCCCCTCGCGCTCGCGGTCGGGCGCGATGTCCACCGATATAGGCTCGTCCCCCACCTCGCCCTGGTAGATGATCGACACCCCGGAAGCGACGGCCACCAACGAGCGCGGAGGCGCGTCGATGATCGCGGTGAACCCCCCATCAAGCGCGACCAGCCGCTGCTTGCCGTCCCGACCATAGAACAGGACGGCATCTCGGACATCAGGCGCGAGGACGCCGTCAAGCGGTGTGTCGAGGATGACGCTCTTGAGCGGCGTCATGGTGATCGAGGTCTGGATGCCATTGGGGTAGAGCGCCGCAGTGTTTCGCGTTCCGACCCAGTCCGCGGCCAGCGCGATCCAGCCGCGGTCCTGTCCGGCAACCCCCACCGGCCGCGTGCTGACGAGGCCGTTGGTCGGGTGAACCGACAGGTCGCCATCGGGCTCCAGGATGATGACGTTGCCGGAGCTGAAGTACGCGTGACGACCGTCGCCCAAGCCGCCCGGCAACGGGCCGTCGTGTGGCAGGACACTTTGCGAGATGCTGCGCAGCGCCGGAAACTGCGGTGCCGTCAGATCCATCAGTCGGGCCGTGCTCGCGCTGGCCGGCACCTCCAGCACGGTCGTCAGGTCCAGGTCGTACACGAACACATCGGCTGCCCGGTAGTCAGTCATCCATCGCATGCTGGAATCGATGATCACCGCTTGGTCGCCATCTCCCAGCATGCTCAGCCCGAACAACGCGGTATGCGCCCGCTCGGCGGCGACCTCCATCGATCCGCCGCGTGGCCAGCGCATCAGCTGGATCCCGGGACGCGTCGCCCCCAGCATGCGTCCCGCCGTCGCGGTGCCAAAGTTTTCAGACGCAAGCGCACCGGCGAACGAGCCATCGGCCTCGTCAACCACGAGCTGTCCGTCCACTGCGGCCCCCAGGCGGATGAGCCGTCCGTCCTCTGTTGGCCCGAACACGACTTCGTCGCCCGGAACGCCATCGGTCTCGCCAATCAGCGCGTTCGGTAGGTGCGTGCCGATCGGAAGGTCGACCGTCTCGGAAACGAACCCGTTCGCCCCGTTCCAGCGCAGCACGCGGACCTGCGCGTTTCCAGCCTCCCTAGACGGATCCACCACGAGGAGCTCGTCGACGCCGTCGTCATCGAGGTCAAGCACGGAGACCGTCTCCGCGTCGCCGAAGGTGCCGCTCAGCGGGAAGGTGCGCAGCAGCCCGTCGTCCATGGCGACGGAGGAGATGGTCAGGCAGCACCCGCGTCCGTCATCGGCGACACCTCCGGTGGTGGCGATCAGGACGCGCTCGCTCTCTCCGTCATTCCAGGCGATGAGCCCGAAACCGTCGGCCGCCACATCGAGCGGTACGCGGGTGCTCTGCTCGTCATTCAGGCGAGCCACCACGCTGGAGCCGATGCTCGACCACTCATCGCCGTCATGTGCCCACGCCTCGAGAAGCACCTGCGACGACTGATTGGGATTGGTCACCCGTACCAGCTCAGGAACGCCATCGCCGTCGACGTCGCCGGTAATGGCGCCCATCGTGTCGCCGGGAAGGACCTGGCTGCCGTCGTCCTCCGCCCCCCGAACCGGTGACCCGAGCAGCGTACTCGAGCCCGCGACGGCAAGCGCGATGATCAGCCGGCTTGCCCCCGACATCGGCCCTACATCGCCCGCAGGCCAAGCAGGTTGCGCGCGATGACCATTCGCTGGATCTCGCTCGTTCCCTCCCCGATCTCGGTCAGCTTCGCATCGCGCAGGTATCGCTCAACCTTGTATTCAGTGATGTAGCCGTATCCGCCGTGAACCTGGACGGCGGCATTCGTGGCGCGGAAGGCAACCTCCGACGCGAACAGCTTGGCCATGGCCGCCTCGGTGCTGTACGGCTTGCCGGAGTCCTTGAGCCACGCGGCGCGGTAGGTCATCAACCGGGCGGCGTCGATCTCGGTCGCCATGTCGGCGATCTTGAAGGCCACCCCCTGGAATGAGCCGATGGCGCGGCCGAACTGCTTGCGCTCCTTCGCATAGGCCGATGCGGCCTCGTAGGCCGCCTGCGCCAGACCGAGTGCCATGCTCGCGATCCCGATGCGGCCACCGTCGAGCGTCTTGAGAAACAGCTTGTCGCCCTCTCCCTCGGGTCCGAGCAGGTTCTCGGCCGGAATCCGACAGTCCTCGAAGATCAGCTCGCCGGTGTTGCTGGCATGCAGGCCCATCTTCTCCTCCATGCGACCGATGGAGAACCCGGGCGTATCGGCTTCGAGGATGAAGGCGCTGATCTTGCCGCTGTCGGTTTCCTTGTCGGTCACTGCCGTCACGATGTACGTGCCCGCGACGCCGGCATTGGTGATGAAGCGCTTGCCCCCGTTGAGGACCCAGTCGTCACCGTCACGGTGGGCTCGCGTGCGCGTCCCGCGCGAGTCCGATCCGGCGCCGGGCTCGGTCAGGCCATAGGCGCCGATCACCTCGCCGGAGGCCATCGGTCGGAGGAACTTCTCCTTCTGCTCGTCCGTGCCCGACAGCCAGATCGGGTTGCAGCCCAGGCTCGTGTGAGCGCTGACGATGATCCCCACGCTGCCGCTGACCCGGGAGAGCTCCTCGACGGTGATGGCGTAGGCGAGGCTGTCGAGCCCAGTGCCGCCGATCTCCTCCGGATACGGCACGCCGAGCAAACCCAGCGCGGCCGCCTCCCGGACGATCTCCATCGGGAATTCGCCCTTGCGCTCGAGGTCGTCGGCCACCGGCGCAATCCGCTTGTCCGCGAAGTCGCGCACGGTGCGGCGAATATCGGTGTGCTGCGGCGAGAGGGCGAAGTCCATCAGTCGGTGCGCTCCAATTCTGCTAAATCGGTGGAGCTCGGGGCTTGTTGCGAGTCTACCAACTCACCCGCCGCAACCGGTATCCGATGGGGCCCGCCGGTTGATCAGACGGACTTGCGCCAGCGCTCGACCTCGCGTCGGCTGCGTTGCTCCTGCGTCCGCTGGAGGTTGACGCGGCGGCGCCTGGTGGCGGCGGGCCGCGGACGATTCCGTTTCTGGTGATTGAGCTTGGCCATGCGTCTCGGTTCCTCCCCGCTTGCTCGGTGGGTGGTGGTTGCCTCTGAGACGCCCGAGAAGCACCGAAGGTTGCACCGGGTCGCGGCGCCTCGGCGACGCTTGGTTTCTTGACAATCAAGGGTGCGTGAAACATATACTCGCGACCCTTACAGCAATGCGACAAGGTTGTAACGACATGATCAGGCGTGCCGGAAGCTGACGTTCGACTGGATCGGGTGACGAAGCGGTACGGTGATGTCACCGCCGTGGACGACCTGTCCCTCGAGGTGCGGGAGGGCGAGTTCTTCTCGCTGCTCGGTCCGTCTGGCTGTGGAAAGACGACAACGCTGCGGATGATCGGCGGCTTCGAGGAGGTCACCGCAGGCACGGTCCACGTCGGTGGCGCCGACGTCACCGACCTCCCGCCGTTCAAGCGTGCCACGAACACCGTCTTCCAGAATTACGCGCTCTTCCCGCACCTGTCCGTGTTCGAGAACATCGCCTTCGGACTTCGCCGACGCAAGACGCCGAAGAACGAGATCCGCCACCAGGTGGCGTTCATGCTCAAGCTGGTGGAGCTGCCGGGCTACGAGGACCGAAGGCCGAATCAGCTCTCAGGCGGCCAGCAACAGCGCGTGGCGCTTGCCCGCGCACTCGTCAACAGTCCGCGCGTGCTACTGCTTGACGAGCCACTGGGCGCACTCGACCTCAAGCTGCGCAAGCAGATGCAGGTGGAGCTGAAGCGCATTCAGAGCGAGATCGGAATCACCTTCGTGTTCGTCACCCACGATCAGGAGGAGGCGATGACGATGTCCGATCGGATCGCCGTGATGCGCCAGGGCCGAATCGAGCAGCTCGGCCGCCCCGAGGAGCTCTACGAGCGACCAGCCACCTCGTTCGTGGCCGGGTTTCTGGGCGTCAGCAACCTGCTGGATGGCGAAGTCGTGGGGCGCAGCGGCGAACTCGTTGACGTTCGGCTCGGCGATGGGACGCTGGTTCAGGCGCCGGCGGCGGCCACCAATGGCGACACCAGCGTGAGAATCGGGATTCGACCCGAGAAGCTTCGGGTCACGCCGAGTCGCGCGGAAGCACCGCACGCTGCGGAGGATACCAACGCGCTCGCGGGCACCGTGCTGGACGCCAGCTACATCGGTGTCAGCACGCAATACATCGTCGAGACCGCCGACGGGCAGAAACTCACCGTGTACGCGCAGAACCTGGAGACCAGCGGCGCGAGTGAGGGGCTCGCCGATGGCCAGGCCGTCCGGCTCTCCTGGAAGCCCCAACACACGTTTGTCATCGTCCGAGCCGATCGCGATATCGCAACCCCAGAGTCTTGAAGAGGAACCATCACGTCATGAATCGACAATTCCACGTTTTCCCCGTGATCGGGCTCATCCTGGTGCTGGTGCTCGCGGCATGCGGCATCTCACCTGAGGATTCACCGAGCGATGGCGCCGATGCGAGCACCGCGCCAGATGGGAGTTCGGGCGCGAGCGAGGCGGCCAATCCCAGCGAGAGCGCAGGGGCGAGTGCCGCGGCCGTCGGCGGCGGGGAGCCCGAGGCCGAGCTGAACTTCGCGAACTGGCCGCTCTACATCGACCAGGACGAAGAAACCGGCGAGTCTCCCACGCTCGAGGCCTTCAAGGAGGAGACGGGGATCGCGCTGACCTATACCGAGAACATCGAGGACAACCAGTCCTTCTTCGGGACGATTCAGCCGTCCCTGGCCGGCGGCGAGGACACCGGGTACGACATCATCGTCATGACCGACTGGATGATCGGCAACATGGCACGGCTCGGCTACCTGGAGGAGATTGACGTCGAACGCGACGTGCCGAACTTCGTGGCGAACGCCGGTCCGACCTACCTCGAGCGATCGTACGACCCCGGGAACCGGTACAGCGTTCCGTGGCAGTCTGGGATCACCGGCATCGCCTACAACCCCGAGCTCGTCGACGAGGAGATCACCTCGCTCGAGCAGCTGTTCGACCCGGCCTTCATCGAAAAGTACTGCGGTCAGATCGGGATGTTCGTCGAGATGCGCGACAGCATGAGCCTGGCCCTCCTCTACAACGGCGTCACGCCGGTCGATGCCACGCTCGAAGATGCCGAGGCCGCGCAGCAGGTGCTGCTCGACCAGGCACCGTGCGTCCGCGACTACTACGGCAACGAGTACGCCCAGGCCCTGGCCGATGAGAGCCTGGCGATCACGATGGCGTGGTCCGGCGACGTATTCCAGCTCCAGTTTGACAACCCGGACCTGCAGTTCGTCGTGCCTGATGAAGGCGGCATCCTATGGACGGACAACATGGCCATTCCCAAGGGCGCGGCGCATCCCAACGCGGCGCTCGCGATGATGAACTACGTCTATGACCCGGAGATCGCCGCGCAGGTCACCGAGTACGTCAACTACATCGCCGCGGTGCCCGGTGCGCAGGAGATCATCCTCCAGCACGCCGAGGAGGCCGAGTCGGAGGATGACGCGGAGTACTACCGCACCGTGGCCGAGTCGCCGCTCGTCTTCCCGACCGACGAGATGCTCGACAACCTCTACAGCTACCGCGTCCTGACCGAGGACGAGGAGCGGCAGTGGAACGAGCTCTTCGGCGAGGTGGTGCAAGGATAGCCATCGCCTGACCGTAGGACCCGGGCCGAGCGATGCCTGGCTGGTTGCGCCGCCACCGCGGCATCATCCCGTACCTCTTCCTGGTACCGGGTGGGCTGTGGCTGATCCTGTTCTTCGTGGTCCCGCTGATCACGACGGCCTCGGTGGCGCTCCAGGAGGGCTCGCTCGGCACGGGCTATCGACTGACCTTCAACTTCGGGATCTTCGTCGAGGCGATCCAGAGCTGGGACACCCAGCTCGTGCGCTCGCTGCAGTTCGGATTGATCGTCACGTTGCTGACGATGCTCATCGGCTACCCGATGGCCTACACGATCGCGTTCCGCGGCGGGCGCTACAAGAACATCCTGCTGCTGTTCGTGATCATGCCGTTCTTCACCAGCTTCATCATCCGGACCATCAGCTGGAAGTTCATCCTGGCCGACCAGGGCTTCCTCCTCGGAACCCTGAAGGACATCGGGATCCTGGAGCCGAGCTTCCGGCTGCTCGCAACGCCGGTGGCCGTGATCAGTGGCATCACGTACAACTTCCTGCCGTTCGTGGTCCTGCCCCTGTATGTCGCGCTGGAGCGGATCGACCCGCGCCTCATCGAGGCAGCCAACGACCTGTATGCCAGCCGCCATCAGGCCTTTCTGCGCGTGACCCTGCCGCTGTCGATCCCCGGCGTCTTTGCGGCCAGCCTGCTTTCCTTCATCCCGGCCGTCGGTGACTATCTCAACGCCGAGCTGCTCGGGAGCCGGAACGAGACGATGATCGGGAACGTCATCCAGCGCCTCTATCTCGTGAACAACGATTACCCGCAGGCGTCAGCGTTGAGCCTGATCCTGATGCTGGGCATCCTTGTGAGCGTCTTCGCTTATCGCCGCATCCTGCGCGGCCAGGAGCTGACCGTCTGATGGCCGCGTCCGCGCGCACGCTGACATCCGGCTCGACCCCGGATCGGCGGCGACCACTGGGTCAACGCATCGGTCGCGCGATTCTGCCGGTCTATACCGGGCTCGTGGTGATCTACCTCTTCCTGCCGATCCTGGTCATGGCCGTCTTCGGCTTCAATGACATCGAGGGCCGGTTCAACTTCACCTGGCAGGGGTTCACCCTCGATCACTGGCAGAACCTGTTCAGCCGCTATCCGGCACTCAACCAATCGCTCATCAACAGCCTGGTCGTCGGCATCATCTCCACCGTCGTCGCCACGACCTTCGGGACCCTGATCGGCCTGGCGCTGACCCGCTACGAGTTCCGCGGCCGTGGTCCGCTGAACATGCTCATCTTCCTGCCGATCGCAACGCCCGAAATCGTGCTCGGTGCCTCCCTTCTCGCGCTCTTCGTGTCGGCCGGCGTGAGCCGCGACCTCACCACCATCACGCTCGCCCACATCATGTTCAACATCAGCTTCGTGGTCGTGACGGTGCGTGCCCGCATCGCCGGCTTCGACCGCGCCATCGAGGAGGCGGCCATGGACCTCGGCGCCGATGAGTGGACCACCTTCCGCAAGGTGACCTTCCCGCTCATCTTTCCGGGAATCCTCGCGGCGGCGCTCCTGGCCTTCGCCCTGTCGATCGACGACTTCGTGATCACGCAGTTCACGGCCGGCCAGACGACCACCTTCCCGCTGTGGGTGTACGGCGCCTCGCGCATCGGAGTCCCGCCGCAGGTGAACGTGATGGGCACGCTCATCTTCCTCATTGCTCTCGTCGGGATCGTGATCTGGCTCCTGCTCCAGCGACGCACCATGTCGGCATCACCGACGACGAACGAGCACTGATGTACCGCATCGGCGAGGCAGCGAAGCGCGTGGGAGTCTCACCGTCGGCGCTGCGTCTGTGGGAGCGCCAGGGGCTGGTTCGCCCGGCGCGCAGCGTCGGACGTTATCGGGTCTACAGCGATGCCGATCTCGCGCACCTGAGCAGCGTCCGGCGCCTGCGCCAGGTGGATCGGCTCAATGCTCCCGGTATCCGGCGCGTACTGCGCGACACGGTCGCTGCTGGAGCCGATGCGGAACGGCGCCTCGACGGCCGGCCGCTGCGACGCCTGCGGGAGCAGCACGGGTTGAGCCTGCGCCAGGTCGGCCATCAGACCGGACTCTCGATCAGTTTCCTCTCCGCGCTCGAGCGGGGCGTCACCGGCGCCAGCATCGCGGCGCTCCAGCAGGTGACGGCGGCCTACGGCACCACCATGCTGGAAGTCTTCGGCGCGCCAGGGTCGGGCGGTCGCGACCACCTGGTGCGCGCGGACGATCGTCTGACGCTGCGCATCGGCGCGGATGACGTGCACATCGAACAGCTGGCGCGAGGCGCCACGCAGCTCGAGCCACAGCTCTTCATCCTCAGTGCCGGTGCGTCGAGCGACGGATCCTACGCCCACGACGGCGAAGAATTCCTCTACCTGCTCTCCGGAGCGCTGACCGTGTGGGTCGGCGACAGCGAGACGTACACGCTCACGGGCGCCGGCGACGCGCTGTGCTTTCCTTCCACGCTTCCGCACCGCTGGCGCAACGACGCCGATGGGGAGACCCGACTGCTATGGATCAACACGCCACCGACCTTCTGACCGACTGGGCCGCCCTCCGCTCCGGGGTTCCCCCCGCGTGGGCGCGCTATACCGACCTCATCGTCGAGCGGGCCTCCGGCTCCTGGCTGACGACGACCGATGGCGAGCGCTACCTCGACTACACGTGCGGCATCGGGGTGACGAACACCGGGCACGCCCATCCTCGGGTGGTGGCCGCCATCGCTGAGCAGGCGGCGAAGGGCATTCATCTTCAGCAGAACATCGTCTACCACCAGCCCGGGCTCGATTTGCATCGACGGCTGCCAGAGCGCTTTCCGAATGCGAGGGCCGATACGGCCTACGGCCTCTTCCTCTCGAACTCCGGTGCGGAGGCGATCGAGGCCGCGGTGAAGCTGGCCAAAGTGGTGACGCGACGCCCGGCCGTGATCGCGTTCCGGGGCGGATTCCACGGTCGCACGCACGGCGCCATGGCCCTCACCTCGTCCAACGTCAAGTACCGGGCGCACTTCGAGCCGCTCATGGGCGGCGTCCACTTCGTGCCCTTCCCCTATCCCCTGCGCATGGGCGGGACCGATGCCGCCCTGGCCACCACCATGGGCGCCATCGACGAGCTGTTCGCGACGTTGGTGTCGCCCGATGACGTCGCGGCCATCCTGGTCGAGCCGATCCTGGGCGAGGGCGGCTACGTGGTCCCACCGGACGGATTCCTGCCCGCCCTGCGCGAGGTTGCCGATCGCCACGGGATCCTGCTCGCCGTCGACGAGGTGCAGTCCGGCTACGCCCGCACCGGGCAATTCTTCGCCACCTCGTGGACGGATGCCACGCCGGACATCGTGATCATGGCCAAGGGGATCGCCTCGGGGCTGCCGCTGTCGGGCATCCTCGCCCCGCGGGCTCTGCTCGACCAGCTCAGGCCCGGGTCTCATGGAGGGACATACGGCGGCAACGCGGTGGCCTGTGCGGCCGCGCTGGGAACGCTCGATGTGATCGATGACGAGGGACTGGTGGACCGCGCTCATCGACTGGGAGAGCGCATGCTGGCGTCACTCCGCGAGCGTTCGGGGCGCCATACCGCCGTCGCCGAAGTGCGGGGCCGGGGCCTGATGCTGGCGATCGAATTCGCAGATCCCGGCTCGCTCGCCCCGCGGCCGGACCTTGCGAAGCGCCTGCTCGCCGAGGCGATGGCAAGGAACCTGCTGCTCCTGACATGCGGAATCCATGGACAGGCGGTGCGTATCATTCCGCCACTCGTCACGACCGACGACGAGGTCGATCTCGCACTGGGAATCATCTGCGACGCGCTCGAAGCGGTCGCCAGCTAGGGAGAACCGGTATGGCACAACGAGTGTGGGTCGTTGACGACGAGCCGCTCATTCGCACCGCCGTCCTGGCCGTGCTCAACGAGATGGAGTACGAGACATGCGGCTTCGGAAACGCCGAGGAGCTGTACACCGCGCTCGTCGAGGACGGCATAACGCCCGACCTGCTCATCCTGGATCAACGCCTGCCTGACGAGTTCGGATCGACCATCGTCCACTCGTTGCGTGAACGGCCGCAGTACCGTGACATCCCCGTGCTGTTCCTGACGGCCATCGACGACGACGAAGCTGACCGCCTGACCGATCTCGCGCCGGTCATCCGCAAGCCGTTCGACTTCGCGGACCTCGTGGCCGCGGTGCGCGCCCAGCTCGGCGAGCCCGCGTCTCCCTGACGACCCTTCGGTAGCGCTGCACAGCGCCGCCGGGATGCGGGTCATTCCCGCGCGAAGGCGGCGAGCACCGAGATCGGCACCGGGACCAGGGGGGGCCGCGGTGTGACCTGCGCAAGCGGATCGGCCGGATCCAGCTCCAACCGATCGGCCAGCCATGGGATGCATCGACGGCCCTGGCATGGACCGAATCCGATGCGAGTCGCGCGCTTCACCGCATCCGCTGTCTCCCAGCCGGCGGCGATGGTCCGATAGGCGGCGTCCTGGCTGATGCCTCGGCATGCGCACGCCTGGCGCTCCAGCTCGCCTGATCCGGCCACTGGACCGCCATCGGCCAGGAGCGCTTCGAGCCTTCCATCCGACTGCTCAATCGCAAGCGAGTCGGCGTGGATTTCCATCGGCGTCACGTCCAGCTCGTGCACCAGAGCGGCCCTGACGACGACCGACGACCCGACGCGCCAGGCGTCGAACACGGTCGCGCCGTGGTGATCGGGCAGATCACCGTCGACCACGCAAAGCGTCCGCACCTCCAGGCGCCGGATGGCACCCACCCGTAACGGTCGCTGATCGGGCGCTCGCAATCGCTCCCAGACCGGTTCGCTCACGACCCCGCCTCCGCCATCTCGCGGTATGCGGACGCGTACCAGAGCAACGGCTCGGCATCCTCGCGGAACCCGGCGGCAACGATCTCGCCCAGGAAAACGGTGTGATCACCGCCGTCATGGCGAGCCGTCAGGCGGCAGTCGAAGTAGGCCAGCGCGCCCTCGAGGATCGGCGAACCTGTCTCCGCCTCGTGCCATTCCGCGTCGCAAAAGCGCTTCAGCTTGTCGGCGGTGGTGGGCTGGGCGAAGCAATCGGCCACGGCACGCTGGTCGCGGCTGAGCACGCTGATGGCAAAGGCATGCGAGCCGATGATCGCGCCGTGCGTCTCCGCCCGCCGCGCGATGCTGGCCATCATGATCGGCGGGTCGACGCTGATCGAGGCGATGGCATTGGCCGTCATCCCGGCCAGCAGAGGCCCCTGGCGCGCGGCCACGATCGACACGCCCGTAGCGAAACGACCCATCAGGTCGCGCAGGCTCCGTCGCTGTTGGTCCTCCATGCGGCTAGCGGTAGCGCTCGAGCTTCTCGAGGATCCCGCTCGTGGTCGCCCAGTCGATGTCACTCGGGACCTCTCCGCGGTGCAGATGAAACAGCGGCACCGAGTTCCAGCACGGTCCGTCGACGCGCGGCAGATGGATCGAGAGGTCGCCCCGATCCAGCGCCGCGACCAGCGAAGCGCCCTGCTCCCCTCCCTTGGCCATGGCACGCTCGAACGAGTCGGCGAAGTCATCGGCGCCTCCGAACTCGAGGCCGATGCGCATGGCGGCCAGTCCGCTGCCAGGCGGCCGCAGTCCATCGCTCATGCGAACAGCTCGAGGATCCATGCGAAGGCCACCGCTGAGCCGATGACGGCAAAAGCCACCACCAGCAGCAACAACGCGCCGCCGATGATCGAAGCCCACGGTGGCACGCGGGAGTCCGCGAGCGCGGGTGACCCGCCGCCAGTGATCGGCCCGCTTCCCAACCAGATGGCCAGCGCGTCTCCGTCGACGCGCACCTCGACCTCGTCATCAAGGGGCATGACCACCAGCCGCTCGCCATTGGGCAGCTTGTCGGTGGTCAGGAGCGCCCGACCACGACCATCGGCGCCGGCCTCGCGCACGAGCACGGCATGGTCTCCCGCCGCGGTCAGCGCCACGGCCTCGAGCCGGCCAGAACGACCAATGTCCACGTCGGCGATGGTATCAGCCGTCGAGTGCGGCGAGGGTCGGCTCCAGGGCCACGATGCTCTCGACGGTGATCGGGTCGAGCACGAGCTGGACGTGGCTCACACCGGCGTCGGCGAATGCCCGCAGGGCAGGGACCAGGTCGGCTGCGTCGCCCGGGATCGGCTCGAAGGTCTCATCGCTGACCGATGACCCGCGGCCGACGGCGCCCGGGAAAGCCACGACCAGGGCCACCGTGCGCGCGACGTCGGCCGGGTCGCGACCGGCATTCCGGCAGGCCTCATCGATCGTCGCATGCAATGTTCGATAGCCGCTGACCGTGTTGCCGAACCATGGGCCCCATGCGTTCCAGGCCGCGACATGAGGCAGCGTGATACCCAGCATCCGTTCGCCCATGGAACCGACCATCAATGGCAGGCCTTCGCGACGCGGCCCGCGCGGCAGGAGCTCGGCCCGGTCGAGATGGTAGTAGGTGCCGTGGACGTCGCTGGCGCCGCTGCCAAGCAGCTCGCGGATGATGGTGAACGCCTCCTCGAAGCGGCTCACGCGATGGTCGTACGGAAAGCCGAAGGCGTCGTACTCAGACCGATTCCAGCCGGCGCCGAGGCCCAGGATCAACCGGCCGCCGCTGATCTCGTCGATCGTGGCCGCCTTCTTGGCGATCATGGCCGGATTGTGAAAGCTGGTCGACGCCACCAGCGGTCCGATTGCGACCCGCTCAGTGATGGCCGCGAGCGCCGCGAGCAGCGACCACGCCTCCCACGGGCCGCGCGCCGGGAGCCCGTCATCGCGATACAGCAGGTGGTCGCCGACCCACACCGAATCCAGGCCGATACGCTCCGCGCGCTGAGCCATCTCGCGCACCTCGGCCCAGGGCACCTCGCGCTCGACCTCCGGCAGCTGAATCCCGACCTTCAGCGGTCTCGTCATGTCTCGATTGTCCCACCTCGTCCGCGGACGGCGTATCGTGCGCCGGTGGCGAAACCCGATCCGCTCGCCGGCGAGCCGTTCAGCTATCTCTCGCGATCGGATGGCTCGGTCGTGATCCGCTACCACGCGGCCCCAGGCACGCTCCTGCGCGGCAAGGCGGCCGTGCGCTTCACCACCCGCGCGGCGGGCGCCGATGCCGCCGCTGCACAGCAGCTCATGGCGCGCGCGACGGGCAACTTCAAGCGCGTCACTGAGGGGCGAATCACAGGGAGACGATGAAACTGTCACCGGTTATATCACTAACGATATAATGACTGACGTTGGCGGACAGTCTCCCGCATGGCGGGCAAGACCGCCTAGGCCACGCGTTTCGTCTTCTTGGACACGTAGTCGACGAGGACGTACTCGCCGAGGTTCTCCGGCTCGACGTAGAACGCCCGCCCGCGGTTGATGCGCGACATCAGGTCCACGAACTCCGAGAGATACCGCGAGCGCTCGAGCATGAACGTGTTGATGACGATCCCCTCGCGGGTGCATCGGCCCACCTCGCGCAGGGTGGATTGGACTGTGCGCAGGGTGGGCGGGTAAGCGAACTCGACCTGGCCGTTCTCGATGTGCGCGGTCGGCTCGCCATCGGTGATGACGACGATCTCCTTGTTGCCGCCGCCGGATCTGCCCAACAGCTGGCGCGCGATGATCAGCGCGTGCTGGAGGTTCGTGCCGTACTCGAACTCGTACGGGCTGAGCGTCGGGATGGACTCCGGCTTGAGCTGGCGCGCGTAGTAGGCGAACCCCACCACGTACAGCCGATCCCGCGGGTACTTCGTGTGGATCAGCGTGTGCAACGCCATCGCAACCTTCTTTGCTGCCGATGAACAACCGCGCAGCAGCATCGATCGGCTCATGTCGAGCAACAGGACCGTGCTCGAGACAACGGTCTCCTCGCTGCGCGAGACTTCGAAGTCGTCGGGACCGATCACGACCGGCGTGCCCGGACCACCACGTGTCATGGCGTTGAACAGGGTGCGGTTGATGTCGACGCTGAACGGGTCGCCGAACTCGTAGCGCTTCGTCTCGTCGGTCGGCTCGCCGCCGTGCCCGGCAAGCGGCAGCGCATGTCCGCCGAACCCCTCGCGCCGCAGCCGGCTGAAGATATCGGTCAGCGCGCGCATCCCGAGCTTGCGTGCCGCGCGCGGCGTGAGCTCCAGGCGTCCCGAGTCGCGGTCGAGGTAGCCCGCTTCTTCCAACGCCCGCGTCAGCTCGCGGAGCTGGTCGAGGTCGTCGATCGCATCGTCACCAGCGAGGTCGCGCAGCGCATCGGCATCGACCTTTTCGAGCGCGTCGGGGTCGCGCGCCGCGCCGAGCGCCTCCTCCATGGCGTCGTACTGCTGTTGGCGATCAATGGCAGCAAGCGCATCGGCAAGTCCCATCGGCTCATCACCCTCGAACGGGTAGGGCTCGCCATACGGCAGATCCGGCCGGGCGATCTGGAGGTTGCCCGCCAATCGGGCCATGTCGATCTTGAGCCGATCATCGCGCAGGAGATCATCCATCAGGTCGCGCAGCTCGTCGCGCATCTGCGGACTCATGGAATTCAACAGCGACGACATCTGCGATGCCCGCCGGTGCAGGTGCTCGATCAGCTCATCGGTGCTGGCGATCCCGGGTGGGAAATAGGCGCCGTGCTGGGCCATGAACCGGCCGAACTCATCGGCCGTGTCCGCGCCGGTGGCGTGCTTCTCTAGCAGCGCGTTCAGGTCCCGGACCATCTCGCGCACGCCGTTGAGGTCCTCTGGCGTGATGCCCGCCACGCCCTCCTTGAGCCCGGCGAAGTACGTCTGGAGCATCTGCTGCCGCAGCTCGTCGGTGAGCGCGTTGAATGCATCGCGTGCGTCGTCGTCCATGAACTCGTAGTCGCGCAGGCCATGCAGGCGACCCGCCAGGTTCGGAGGCAGGGCATCCAGTCGGTTCTCGCGTTGACGCGCCGTGCGCCGCATGACCTGCTCCGCCATGCGCGCCTGGTCCTGTACCGCTCCGGGTGGCGCGTCGAGGGCACGCTGCTCGGCGGCCTTCGTCCGTTCGGCGATCCCCTCGCGCTCCTGAGCCAGGATCTCCTCGACCCGACCGTTGATGTCCTCCATCACGCCGTCGAGGTTGGCGTTCTCCAGCTCCTCCTGTCGACGGGCTCGTAGGCGCTCCATGATCCGTCGGAGGCCCGGAACGTCGCCGCCACGCGTGCCGCGCAAGCCCCGCTGCATGAGCCGCTGGAGCGCTCGGCGCACGTCACCTTCGGCCAGGATGTCGTCGGAAAGCGCGTCGAGCACATCATCCGCGTCGAACGCCGGCAGCTGCTGGCTGCCATCCCATCTCGAGTAGCGAAACGTGCTCATGCGGCCTCCAGCCTAGGCCGATGCGCTGCGGCCGTCCACGGGCGTTCCTTCGTCGCTTGCCACGTGCCAATCAAGATCGGCTTACGCAGCCTGTCGGCCGCCCTCCTTGCCACCTACCAATCAGGATCGGCTTACACACGAGAAGAGATGGAACCGGACGGCCGCCGAGCGTGGAGAGGCCCATCAACACCGGGCTTCGAAGCCCGCACAGCGCCTAAGCCGACGCGGATTGGTACGTGGCAAGAGACGGGGGCGGTAAGCCGCTGCTAAGCGGCTGGTAATGCCCAACTCCGTAACATGTCGCCATGGACGATCAACGAATTGGGCGCGTGATTCTCATTCTTCGCCAACGTCGCGGATGGCGTCAGGCGGATCTTGCTGCCCGCTCCGGGGTAAGCCAGTCGGCGATCTCGGACATTGAACGAGGTCGCATCGACCGATACACGGTCGCCACCATCCGACGGCTGCTACGCGCACTGGACGCGACGGCCGTCATGGATGTGACCTGGGGCGGGCGTGGAGATCTGGATCGGCTGATGGATGCTGACCACGCACGTGTGCTGCAAGCCTGGGCGAACCGACATCGGCAGGCCGGTTGGGATGTCTGGAACGAAGCCAGCTACAGCATCTACGGAGAGCGTGGACGCATCGATCAGCTGGCCTTCCATCCCCCGACGGGCGTTCTTGAGGTCACTGAGGGAAAGACGGGAATCTGGGACGTCCAGGAGACGCTTGGACGTCTCGATGCAAAAGTGCGGCTGGCATCCCGCGTGGTCGAACCGCGGGGGTGGCGAGTGCGTCGGGTGGACGGCGCGCTCGTGGTCGCGGACGGGACGACCGTGCGCCGTCGCGTCGCTGATCACGAAACGCTCTTCGCCCGGTACGAAACGCGTGGGCGAGCCGCCTACGCCTTCGTCCGCGATCCGCGTGGCGCAGCGGATGGCCTGCTCGTATTCGTCGCGTTGCCACGTACCAACCGAGGCGGGCTTAGGCGGGCCGGGCAGCGACGAGTCAGGCTGAGAGCGGTTCCGAGGAGCGTGGCGGGCCTATCGGACAACGTCCACGTCCGGACACATCGCCTAAGCCGACCAAGAGTGGTAGGTGGCAACGTGGAAGCAGTGCAGAACCCTATGCGCCAAACGGGAGCGGTTCCGGCGGCGTACCTTGCGGATCGGCGAGGCGCAGACCGTACCAGGCCACGTCATGCCAAGCGCCGAATTTGAAGCCGACGCGCTCGTAGATGCCGATCCGCCGCATGCCGACCCCCTCGTGCAGTGCCACGCTTGCGGGATTCGGCAGCGCGATCCCCGCGAACACGTTGACGAATCCATGGCGGCGAAGCATCGGCAGCAGCTCGCTATAGAGAAGGCGCCCAATCCCGCGACCCCGAGCTCCATCGGCGATATAGGCCGAGATGTTGACCGACCAGCGATACCCCGCGCGCTCGTGATGTGGCCCGGCATACGCGTAGCCGATCACCCGCCCCTCGTGCTCGGCCACCAGCCAGGGCGTGCGCTCCAACGTGGCCCGCATGCGCCGCGTCATCTCCGCCGCGTCGGGGGCATCCTCCTCGAACGACGCGACCGAGCGCTCGACCGCGGGCGCGTAGATGGCCGCAATTGACTCGCCATCTCGGGCCGGATCGGCGTTGCGGACGACGATGTCGTCAGGCATCGGCTCATGGTGCCTGCTGAAGCACGCCACCGTCAGCAGAAACGCGGATCAGGGTCGGCACCAGGGCCACGCCGTACTTGCGCGCGAGATCCGGTCGCGACCGCACGTCGACGCTCACCCACCGATCGGAACCCGCGGCCAGGTCGTCGAGCGCCGTCCGGCAATCCGTGCACAGCGGGTGGCTGAAGGCCACGACCACGTCACCACCCACGCCCGATCCCTGCGGCTCGCCCAGCTCGGCCAGCTCGACGCGATCGATAACCCGATGTCGAATCCCTCGGAGCCGTGCGCCGATGCGGTACATCTCGCAGCCGGCGCAGAAACCGGTCGCCGCGGCCAGCAGGGCCAGGCCGACGATCAACAGGCCAAGGCCGATCCCGAGCGCCGTGAGTCCAACCGCATGAACGAGCGTCGCCGAAGTGAGCACGACGAACCCGACCTGGTTCGCGAACTTCGGCGGCCGCGAATCCTCGATCGGTCCCTCGCCGAAGCGTGGCTGGACGAGCTCGAAGTAAGCCACGCACGGAAGACAGTAGCGACGGCCGAAGCGCAGCCCGATGCCCAGCTGAGCGGCAAGCACGCCAAAGAGCGGCCACCAACCGGTGACGACGGCAACGAGGGAGACGACGCCGACGGTGGCCTGGTTGAACCGCGGCGCGCGGGCGTCGATGACATCGGTATCGCGATAGGGATGGGCGGTGCGGGTGAGTGCGGACATGCGGGGCTCCAAGATGAGGCACAGCGAGAGTGAGAAGACCGATGGTGGTGGCGGAAGGAGGGCCTCAGCGGGCACGCGGACCGTGACGGTGCGCGGAAGTGAGACGGGAGCGGAGCTCCTCCCGCCTAGCGACAGCTACAGGTGCAGGTACTGCGAAAACTGTGGCGCGTGATGGTCACGATGCGCGAAACCATACGCGCCACAGGCTGATCCAGCAAGGGACTCTCTAGCGCTGGCCGATGGAGCTCCCGGCGGCGCGGCGTGGACGGCGATCACGACCGGCACCGAAGCGAACGCGACCACGGTCACCCGACGCATGTCGCGACGAAGGCGCACCACGCCGCTGGCCGCCATGTTGGCCGCCGGATCGAAGCCGGATCGGCTCCGCACGGATGTCGCGATTCGGCTCAAAGCCGGGCACGACCTGCGACGGGATCGGGCCACCCAGGAGGCGCTGGATCTCGCGCAGAAGTGGTGCCTCATCGACGCACACCAGCGAGACCGCAGTGCCGGTGATGCCGGCGCGGCCGGTGCGCCCGATGCGGTGCACGTAGTCGGAGGGAACCATCGGCAGCTCGAAGTTCACGACGTGCGGGAGCGCCTCGATATCGAGCCCGCGCGCCGCGACCTCGGTCGCCACCAGGCACAGGATGCGCCCGGCCTTGAAATCGGTGAGTGCGCGTACGCGCTGCGGCTGCGACTTGTTGCCATGGATGGCCGATGCGGCGATGCCGTCCTTGTTCAGTTGCTCGGCCAAACGGTTGGCGCCGTGCTTGGTGCGGGTGAAGACCAGCGCCTGGTCGATGACGCGGGTGCGAACGAGGTGCGTGAGCAGATCACGCTTGCGCTCGCGGTCAACCGGATGGACGACCTGCTCCACGAGCTCGACGGCCGTGTTCTCCGGCGTGACCTGGACCGATGCGGGCCGATCGAGCAGGCCGGTGGCCAGCGCGCGGATCTCGCGGGAGAAGGTGGCGGAGAACAGCAGGTTCTGGCGACGAGCCGGCAGGAGCGCCAGCACTTGGCGGATGTCGCGGATGAAGCCCATGTCGAGCATGCGATCGGCCTCGTCGAGGACGAGGATCTCGACCGCGCGCAGGTCGATGGTGCCTTGGCGGGCATGGTCGAGCAGGCGACCGGGCGTGGCGACCACGATCTCGGCGCCGCGACGCAGCGCGCCGACCTGGCCACCGAAGCCGACGCCGCCGTAGATGGCGGTCGAGCGGGCCGTGCCGCCGGAGTAGGTACGGACCGACTCCTCGACCTGGATAGCAAGCTCGCGCGTCGGCGCCAGCACGAGGGCGCGAACGCGACGATCGCGCGACGGACGCGCCGCCAGCAGCTGCAGCATCGGCAGCACGAAGGCGGCCGTCTTACCGGTGCCGGTCTGGGCGCCAGCCATGAGGTCGCGGCCGGCGAGGACGAGCGGGATCGCCTCGAGCTGGACGGGAGTGGGATCGGTATAGCCCTGCTTCGCGACGGCGCGCAGCAGGTCGGGGTGTAGCCCGAGATCGGAGAACGACAGCCCGGACACGGGCGGTCCGGACACGGGCGGTCCAGACACGGGCGGTCCAGAGATAGACAAGGGAAAGAGCTCCTGACGAGGCCCTCCCGCGGAAATGCGGGGCCCGGTCAGGGCGAAAGGTTGGGAATCGATATGAGACTTCAGGTGAGAAGCGGCGCAGACCGGTGCGCCAATCGAACACGTGTGCGAAATGTACCACACCGTATCGGTGTACGCTAGAGGCTGACGAAATCGAAAGGCGGCTATGACCGAACGATGCATGCACGGGTTCGAGGCGCAACACTGCGCCGCCTGCCGCCAGTGCCCTCACGGAATCAACGAATCACGCTGTGCTACCTGCTCGCCACGGACGGCGCGCGAAGCCACCATCATGCTGGCCAATGACGCTCCCCGATCTTCGGAGGAGCATCGCGGCTACGAGATCCTGTACGTCGCCGGCGAACGTAGCTGGTACATCAAGGCCGATGCGGACGCGCCGCGCTCGAAGGCATCCTTCCGCTCCGCCTTCCAGGCACGACGCGCCATCGACGAGATCCTCGACGCCCCCGAGCCGGTGGCCAGCAGCGGCAAGAAGTCCAAGAAGAAGGGCTGACCCGGCGCGGCATCGTGCCGCGCCCACCGTGTAGGCCAAACGTCACGCCGAACCACTCGGAGCGCGTCGTTTGTGCTCTGTATGGATCACAGATGAACGACCCCCTCGGATTGGACGCTGGCGAATAAGCGCTTCAAACCGTGCCGGTCTGGTGCGCAAACTGGGACCAATGTTGGGACGAGCAAGCGGACGAATTACCCACCCAACACTGGCTGTGGTGGCAGCCGACCTGCGAACGCTCCCCTCTTCGAAAAGCCTGCCCAAATCCCGGGCTGGACTCATCCCGCAAGGAGGGAAACAATGCGACGCACCTCAATGCCCGTGGCGTTCGTACTGGCCGGATTGCTCGGCCTGCTCATCACCGCACCCGCGAGCGCTGCCATCGATGGCACGTTCTGCGGCCAGACACGGCCTTTACAGCGCCGACAGCCGTAACGGACGGCAGCATCACCATCGACGGTGAGACTGAGGTCATCGATAGCTCAGCCTTCGGCGTGGTTGACATCACGACCTTCACGACCCTGACGGCGGTCGCGAACGCGGACGCCACCACCTGTGTGGTCATCGACGCCGACGGCGACGGCGACGGCAACATCATCGACATCGACATTGCCGCCCAGGCCGAGATCTGCGGCACGGCGTCTCTCGACACCGTGAGCGGCCTCTACTCGGTGGCGGGCGTGGATCTCATCACCACCCTGGTTGACGCCGATGCCGACCTCGCGGCCTTCCTGGCTGTCGCGGCCGCAGTCGACGCCGATGTATGCGTCGACGTGACCATCGACGGCACCACCGGTCTGATCACGACCATCAGCCTCAATGCCACGCTCAGCGTGTGCGGCGACGCCACCCTCGATGCCGATAGCGTTGTGCTGGCGGGCCTTGATGTTCCGCTTTCGCTCCTCGATGCCGAGGCGCGAGCCGCACTGGAGCTTGCAGTCGACGTGAGCGCCGATGTCTGCCTGACCGTCATCGTCGATGACACGAACCTGGTCGAGGCCAATCTCAGCGCCGATATCGACCTGTGCGGCGAGGTTGCACTCGACGCCGACGGCAACGTCACGGTCGACGGAGTCGTCATCGACGACGTCCTGCTCAATGCGGACGCCGCGGCACTGCTTGCCCTGGCCGCCGAGGCCGATGGCACCGCCTGCGTGTCAGTCGACGCCGCCAGCAGCGGTGGCAACACGAGCGTCGGTGTGTCGGTCGTGATCGAAGTGTGCGCTGAAGTGACCGCCGTCACCGAGGACACGGTCACCATCGGTGACGTCACGTTCATCTTCGTCGGTGCAGCCGATGCCGGCATCGAGGTCGGCGACGAGGTCTGCGTGACCGCGTCGCAGACCCCGACCGGCGACCCGGTCATCATCGACAGCGACACGACCGATGACGATGACGATGACACCGGCACCGCTCCCGGCGCCGGTGACGGCACCGGGACTCCCACGCTGCCCGATACGGCCACCGGCTCACCACTGAGCCCGGTCGTCCTCGGCACGATCCTGGTCGTTGCCGCGGCGATCGCCGCATCGGCCACCCGCCGCGGAGAAGTCAGCCTCCGCTGACCCGGTCTCCACGGCAGCTTCTCGAGCGGTCGGGCCCCAGGGTCCGGCCGCTCGTCCTAGCAGGACCGCCGATCCGAACCCCGCTTGCGAAGCGGACGCGCGCACCGTGATACTGCGGGTTACGGCTGAAGTGCTGAGCCCCCGCCCTGGTGACATCCGAGTGATCTGTACGAACTGCGCGGCCGAGAATGAGTCCGGCAGGAAATTTTGCCTGAGCTGCGGACAGCGCCTTGCCGAAACATGCCCGCAGTGCGGGACGGCGAATACGCCCGAAGCGCGCTTCTGCGGCGAATGCGGCATCGCCCTGGACGACCGCAAGGTGCCGACCACCACACCCATCCCCGGGAACAGCAGCACGTCCAGGCCGGCAACGGAACGCCGGCTCGTGAGCGTCCTGTTCGCCGATCTCGTCGGCTTCACCACCATCTCCGAAGCACGCGACGCGGAGGACGTCCGCGAGCTGCTCGGCCGGTACTTCGACGCGTGTCGCGAGATCGTCGAGCGGTATGGCGGATCGGTCGAAAAGTTCATCGGCGACGCTGTCATGGCGGTGTGGGGAACGCCGACCGCGCAGGAGGACGATGCCGAGCGTGCCGTCCGTGCCGCCCTGGACCTGGTCGATGCGGTCCGTCGCCTGGGTGGCGGCAATGACATGCCGGAGCTGTCGCTGCGGGCCGGCGTGCACACCGGGGAGGCGGTCGTGACCATCGGCGCCACGGGCATGGGTATGGTCGCCGGGGATCTCGTCAACACCGCGTCACGCCTCCAGTCCGTCGCACCGCCCGGCACAGTGCTCGTCGGCGAGGGCACGTACCGGGCAGCCGGCGAGGCCATCGTGTTCGAGCCGGCCGGCGAGCAAGAGCTCAAGGGAAAGGCGACCACAATCCCGGCCTTCACGGCTGTCCGCGTCGTGGCCCAGCGGGGTGGCGTCGGTCGCAATGAAGGGCTCGAGCCGCCGTTCGTCGGCCGCGAATCGGAACTGCGGCTGATCAAGGACTTCTATCACGCCACCGCGCGCGATCGAGGGCCGCGGCTCGTGAGCGTCATCGGCCAGGCCGGCATCGGCAAGAGCAGGTTGGCCTGGGAATTCCTCAAGTACATCGATGGTGTCACCGAGATCGTGTACTGGCACCAGGGTCGCTCGCCATCCTATGGCGACGGCATCAGCTTCTGGGCGCTCGGCGAGATGGTGCGCATGCGCATCGGTGTCAGTGAGGGAGCAGACGAGAACTCCACCCGTGAGCGCCTGGCGGCGACCTTGGACGAATTCGTGACCGATGCGGACGAGCGGCGCAGCATGGAGGAGCCACTCCTCCATCTGCTGGGCATCGGCGCAAGCCAGACCCGCGAGCGTGGACAGCTGTTCGTCGCGTGGCGGACGTTCTTCGAGCGCATCGCCCAGACTGCCCCGGTGGTCATGGTCTTCGAGGACCTCCAATGGGCCGATGACGGGCTGCTCGACTTCATCGAGGAGCTCGTCACCTGGTCACGCGGGCGATCGATCTACCTCATCACCTTGGCTCGTCCGGAGCTGCTCGACCGACGGCCAACGTGGGGCGCCGGACAGCGATCATTCACCTCGCTCAGCCTCGCGCCGCTGGCCGATGACGAGGTTGCCACGTTGCTGGCGGGTCTCGTTCCCGGCCTGCCCGAGGCCGTCATCGGTCAGATCGTGGAGCGAGCGGAGGGGATCCCGCTGTACGCCGTCGAGACGGTTCGCATGCTGCTCAATGACGGCCGCATCGAGCGGCACGGTGAGACGTTCCGGCCGCGCGGCGATCTCGCCGAGCTCGCGGTGCCGGAGTCCCTCCACGCGCTGATCGCCTCGCGGATCGATGGGCTGCCGGCGGCGGAGCGCAGTCTGCTCCAGGACGGATCGGTCCTGGGTCTTTCGTTCAACCTGGCGGGGATCACCGCCATCTCCCGCTCGAGCGACGATATCGGGCCCATGCTCCAGCACCTCCTCCAGCGCGAACTGCTGACCATCGACGACGACCCGCGGTCGCCGGAGCGCGGCCTGTACCAGTTCGTGCAGGGCCTGCTGCGCGAGGTCGCCTACGGCACGCTCTCGCGCGACGACCGACGGGCACGTCATCTCGCCGCGGCGCGCTACTACGAGGCGCTGGGCGACGACGAGCATTCGGGCGTGTTGGCCCAGCACTACATCGATGCCTACCGCGCTCATCCTGACGGTCCGGAAGGAGCGGCGGTGGCGACCCAGGCGCGAGTCGCCCTTCGCGGAGCGGCGCAGCGGGCGGAGACACTCGGATCACACCGCCTCGCCCACGGCTACCTCGCGAGCGCGCTCCTCGTCGTCACCGACGCGTCCGAGGAGCTGGACCTGCGCAGTGCAGCGGCGCGAGCGGCTGCCGCGGCGGCAATGTTCGACACTGCGCGCACGCATGGGGAGCGGGCGATCGCGCTGGCCCGCGAGCTCGGACTTGACGGTGAGCGGCGGATGGCCATTGCGCAGCTGGCGGACACGCTCCTTGAGGGCCACGCGACCGAGGCCCGTCAACTGGTCACCGACGCGCTCGATGAACCCGGTTTCACGTCGGCAGATCCGGGATACATCCAGGTGGCCACCATCCTTGCCAAGACCGAGATGCGTAGCCAGAACGACGGTCGGGCCGTGGAACTCGCCGACCTCGCGCTCCCGGAAGCCCAGCTCGCCGGGGAGGACGGCCTGGTGCTCGATTTGCTCATCACGCGCGGCGTGTCGCTCTCCAACCTCGGACGTACCACCGAGGCGGTGGTCATCCTCACCGGTGCGCTCGACGTGGCCACGCGCACGGGCCGCAATGACATGGCCAACCGCGCCGCCGTCAACCTCGGATACGCGCACGCCACCGATGATCCAACGACCTCATTCGCCATCTCACGCGCCGCCATCGAGCAGGCGAAGCGGGATGGCGTCGTCTGGGGTCTGCGCTACATCCTGGGCAATGCCGTGGACAGTGGGATCGAGATCGGCGAGTGGGATTGGGCCGTCGAGGCCATCGCGGACCAGGAGGCGCTCTTCGTCGAGCCGGCCGAGCGCCTCTGGATCGGCGCGTTCATGGCGATCGTCCGCGCGTACCGCGGCGAGGACATCCTTGCAGATGCGCTGAAGCTTCGTGCTGACGCCGTGCCGTACGACGACCCGCAGTTCCGCGTGGCTGGCCTGACCGGGCTGACGACGGTGCGTCTGGTGCGGGGCGAGCTGGACGAAGTGATCCTCCTGGCTGACGAAATCCTCAGGTACCGCATCGCCGGAGCCGATGGATCGGTGTTTGGCGTGCGAGCGGCCACCTGGAAGGGCGACGTGACCGTCGCTCGCCGATTCCGTGACGCCCACGAGATTGCAGCCGCCGGACGCAGGAACGAGGCCCATCGAGCGACCATGGACGCCGGTATCGCCATGCTTGAAGGGCGCACCGCCGATGCTCGAACGCTGTATGCCACCGCCCAACGCATCTGGCGAGAGATCGGTGCCACCTTCTGGCTGGCCATGATGGGCCTGGACATCGTCATCACCGGAGCCATGGAGCCCGATGAGCGCCGCCGCGCCGCCGACGATGCACGCGAGATCTTCACCCACCTGCGAGCCACCGCGCTCCTGGCCCTCCTGGACGCCGCACTGACCAACGCCCCGCTTCTCTCCGCCTCTGCACCACCCGTCACCGCGGATGCGTCCGACGAGGTCGCGCCGCGCATTCGTTGAGCCTTCTTGGCAGGCGCCTAATGCAGCCGCGAGCCCCCGGAGCCGCCCTCGGAGCCGTCGCCGTCGTCGCCACCGCCCTCGCGCAGGAACCGCTCGATATCGGCGATCAGCTCGTCGCCCTCCGGCAGCCGTGACTCATCGGCCATCTGCTCGAGGCGCTCGACATGCGCCTTCGTGCTCTCGTCCGACGAAGCCGCTGCGTCGAGCATATTGCGGCGTTCAAGCGCACGCGTGGCCAGCGGACCGACCGGCAGCTCCACGCCCAGGTGCTGACCGAGCGCGGTGAGCAGTGCAATGGAAGCCGTGGGATATGACGCATTGACATAGTGCGGCACCTGCGCGAAGAATCCGACCGCCGGGATGCCGGACGCTGAAACCGCGAGCTCGAAGACCGACAGTGCCGCCGACGGCACCCGCAGCAATCCATCGGGACCCTGGCGAATCCCTTCGGGCAGCAAGCCTGGAGCCGATGCGGTCGCCAGCACCGGCACCGGTCGCGTATGCGGAACCGCCGCCGGGATCGCACCCAGGCTGGCCCAGCTCGCGACGCCCAGGCGCTTGGCCAGCTCAACGACATCGCTGGCGAGCTCCCGCCACCGGTAGTCGGGCTCCGGGCCGACCAGCACCAGCAGCTCGCGACCACCCAGTTTGGCCGCAACCAGGCGCAGCTCGGGCCAGTCGAGGCTCATCGGCCTGCCATCCACGATGTCGAGCGTAGGCCGCCGCGCACGGTAGTCGTAGATCGCGTCGGAGTCGAACGTCGCCACCGGCTCGCCGTCCTCGGCCAGCTGTTTCGCAGCCGTCGTGCCCGCGCCGCCGGCATCAACCCAGCCCTCGAACGCCGCCACCAGGACGGGCGCCTCCATCTCCGGGTCATGGTCGAGCCGATACAACGTCATACGTGAAAGTCTACGCTCGCTGGCCATTCCCCTCCTCCGGCGCGCGATGTATCGTCGATTCCTGGCCAGAGGCGTCGCCCGGGCCACGTTTCGACGAAGTTTCGGACGCCCGTGAGCGTGGGCGCAGCCTGGGTGCCGGAATCAAGCCACTCGCTGACCGGTTTTTCGTAGTTTCGCGGCCACACCGGACCCAGGCCACGCGTCGTCGATATATCAGCGTGTGGCTGACCTGAGCGCAAAACCGGCACCCTCCACGCTCAACCATGCCGATACTTCATACATTTCGCGGCCCGAGACACGCGCCTGGCCACTATCCACCGATTAATCGCTCATGACGGCCTCGCCCCGCACCGGCTCGGTTGCGGCACACTGACTCCGTGAGCCCAGAAACGCCCAAGGCCAAGTCCAAGCCCAAGCCCAAGCCCACGAAGGCGAAGGCGAAGGCGCCTGATCCGGATCGGCTCAGCCGAGGCGAGGATGGCGCGTACCGGAGCGAGGACGCGCGCTTCGAGGTGCGCGATGGCGGCACGGGCTGGTTCGTTACGGACACGCAGCGAACGAACGACTTCGGACAGGACCTCATCGTCGGACCGTATGCCACCCTGAAAATCGCGCAGGCAACTCTCCCTGACCTCCGCGACGCGAAGATCGTGCCGCTGCGACGCCCTGCCAGGTCTGCTCAGCGCGCGGAACCCGAACCTACGACGAAGCCAACGTCGAAGCCGAAGCCGAAGACCTGGATCGACAAGCTTTCGAAGGCCGATGCAACGAACGTCCGCGGCCTGATTGCCGCACTCGAGAAAGCGGGCATCTCCGACGCAGACGCGTTGGTCCGTCGGGATCGCGACGGCCTGCTCCCGGCGATCGCCACGCGCCTGATCGAGCGAGACCTCGATGCACTGGCCGACGAGCTTCCCGAACCGGCCCGCGAGGGCGCGCCAACTGGTCCACCGGGCCGCCGAGATCATCACCGCATCCGGCGCCAACCCGTCCAAGGGAATGCCAGCGTGGTCGCTGATCGAGCTCGGTCCGGAGCCCGATCCGCCGAACCGCCGCATAGTTATCCGATGATCGTCCGTCGCGCACTCCCCGCGGACGTGCCCGACATGGCCGCTACCCTCACCCACGCCTTTGCCCACGATCCGTTCTTCGGATTCCTCGCAGGCGACGCGCCGGAGCGCAACGAACGGATGCGCCAGGGATGGACCGGTGTCCTGCGATTCGCATCGGCGCATCTGGCGGAGACCTATACGACCGATGATCGCGCCGGGGTCGCCATCTGGCACCCGCCGGGACATTCGGCTCCGTCGCTCCTCGATTCGTTCCGCATGCTGCCGAACATGGCTCGGCTGACCGGCTGGCGACGGCTGTCCGCGGTGGCGCAGGTCATGAGCACCATCGAAAAGCTCAGGAGACAGCACGCCCCGCTGCCGCACTTCTACGTCTCCGCGCTCGGCGTCGAGCCCGCACGACAGGGCCAGGGCATCGGCAGCGCCCTGCTTCGACCCGTCCTGGACCGATGCGACTCCGAGCGCATCCCCGCCTACCTTGAGACAGCAACGGCGCGCAACGTCCTGCTCTACGAACACCTGGGCTTCGACGTAGTCGACGACCTCGTCCTGCCCGGCACCGACATCCGCGGCTGGCTCATGCTCCGGACGCCGCAGTAGGATCGAACCAATGGATCCCGAGACCCTCCTCGAAAGCCTGAACGCGGAGCAGCGCGCGGCCGCGCAGGCCGTCACCGGCCCTGTCGTGATCCTCGCGGGCGCCGGCACCGGGAAGACGCGGGTCATCAGCCATCGCGCAGCCTACGCAACCTCCACCGGAGCCATCGACGCGAAGCGCGCCCTGATCGTGACCTTCACGGAGAAGGCCGCCACCGAGATGCGTCATCGGCTCATGGGTTTGGGCCTCCAGCAGGTACAGGCGTCCACCTTCCATGCCGCGGCGCGACGCCAGCTCGCGCACTTCTGGCCGGAGATCCATGGACGCAATCTGCCGGATGTGCTCGACCCGAAGCTGCGCATCATCGGTCCATTGGCGCGACAGCTACCGGGTGGCTACCGGTTCACGCCGGCCAAGGACATCGCCGATGAGATCGAGTGGGCCAAGGTGCGCCGCCAGCAACCCGACACCTATGCGCCCGAACGCGAGCCACCGGTCCCGCCCGACATCTTCGCGCGCCTGTGGCGCGACTACGAGAGCGCCAAGCAACGCGCCAACCGGATCGATTTCGAGGACATGCTCACGCTGGCGGTCGAGCTTTACGAACGCGATCCGGACGCCATCGGTCTGGTGCGAAGACGATACGCATGGTTCAGCGTGGACGAATACCAGGACACGAACCGGCTGCAGGAGGATCTGCTGCGACTGTGGCTGGGCGATCGGCGCGACCTGTGCGTCGTCGGCGACCCGGACCAGACCATCTACAGCTTCACCGGCGCTAGTTCGGACTACCTGACCAGCTTTGCAGACCGATACGCCGATGCCCGCGTCATCCGCCTGTCTCAGAACTACCGGAGCACGCCGCAGGTGCTGTCGCTCGCCAACCGGCTCATTCTCGGGCGCGAGCTTCGCTCCATTGGAGCCGATGGACCAGAGCCGTCGCTCGAGGCACACGCGAACCCCGACGCCGAAGTTGCAGCGGTCGTTGCCTCCATCCGCTCCCTGTTGGCCGACGGTGTTCCTGTCACCGAGATCGTGATCCTGGTGCGCATGAACGCGCAGCTCGTCGCGTTCGAGGCAGCACTGACGGGAGCGGAGATCCCGTTCACCGTTCGCGGCGTTCGGTTCTTCGCCCGGCCGGACGTGCGCGCTGCCCGCGCTGCTCTGCGGGCAGATGCCAGCGGGCGACTATCGCGCATCGTGGTCGCGGCTTGGCGCGAGGAGCTCGGATTCGACGAGAATGGTCCCGCCGGTCCCGGTGCCGAAGCGCGCGATCGGCACGCGGCGCTGACCACGCTCCTGGCTGTTGCCCGCGCGCTCGAGGCGGAGCGTCCCGGCGTCACAGTGGCGGATTTTTTGGCCGAGCTCGCGCGTCGCGACAGCGTCGAGGCCGATGCCGGCGGCGAAGGCGTGACCCTCTCGACCATCCATCGCGCCAAGGGCCTCGAGTGGGACGCGGTATTCATCCCGCAGCTCGCCGAGGGCACCTTGCCGATTCGTCAGGCGTCGGGCCCCGCGGCGCTGGCCGAAGAGCGACGGCTGCTGTATGTGGCCATCACCCGCGCGCGACGGCACCTGGCTCTCTCATGGTCGGGGCGAGCCTCGCGCTTCGTCGCCGAACTGCGTCCCGGGATGCCGACCCGGCCGCGCCATGCAGCGCCGGCCACCCATGCAGCGCCGGCCACCCATGCCCTTACCGAAGCCGACGAGCCGCTGCTCGAGAAGCTCATCGAATGGCGCCGCAATCGTGCGCGCGCCGACGGCGTGCCGGCCTATGTCGTGGCGGACAACAAGACCCTCGCCGCCGTCACCGCGCGACGCCCGACCTCCGAGGCAGGGCTGCTCGGCGTGCCCGGCATCGGCCAGCGCAAGGTGGCGACCTACGGGGCCGAGATCCTCGCGATCATCGCCGAGAGCTGATCCTCCGCCGATCTAGTGGGCAACTTCAATCGTCGGATCCGGACCCGAAGACGAGGCGCTGGCCACGGCCGAACAGGCGAGGAATGTACGGCAGCACAACGATGAAGATGGCGCTGAGGAGCAAGATGGCCGAGATCGGCCTGCTCACAAAGACCGTCAGGTCGCCCTGGCTGATCTGGAGCGCGCGACGGAACTGTGATTCCAGCATCGGTCCCAGAATCACGCCCAATATCATGGGGCCCACCGGGAAGTCGTATCGGCGCATGAAGAACCCAATCACGCCGATGACGTACATGATGAGCACATCCACCAGGGAGTTCGCCAGGCTGTACACGCCGAGCGTGGCGAACACGAGGATCGCGGCGTACAGCAGCGAGCGCGGCACCGACAGGATCTTCACCCACAGCCGAATGAGGGGGAGGTTGAGGACCAGCAGCATTACGTTGCCGACGTACAGGCTGGCGATGAGCGCCCACACGAGCTCGGGTGAGTTGACAAACAGAAGAGGACCGGGCTGGAGGTTGTAGATCTGGAAGGCGACCAGCAGGATGGCCGCCGTGGCCGATGTCGGGATGCCCAGCGTCAGGAGCGGGACGAGCACGCCGGAGAAGGCCGCGTTATTGGCGGCCTCCGGACCGGCGACCCCCTCGATCGCGCCCTTGCCCCACGGTGCCTTCGGATTCAACCGCTTCTCGAGGCCATATGACAGGAACGTCGGGATCTCAGCACCGCCCGCTGGCAGGGCGCCGATCGGGAACCCGATGGCGGTGCCGCGCAGCCATGGCTTCCAGGATCGTTTGAACTCGTCGCGGTTCATGAGCAGCGAGCCCTGCACCGGGACGATCTCCTCCTTGTCATGCCGCAATCGAGAGGCAACGTACAGCGCCTCACCCACCGCGAACAGGCCGACAGCGACGACGACGACGTCCAGGCCATTGAGCAGCTGCGGTAGGCCGAAGGTGAACCTCGGCTGCCCGGTGAGATTGTCGATACCGATGAGGCCGATAAACAGGCCCAGGAACAGGCTGATCATCCCGCGCAGGAGCGAACGACCGATAAGGGCAGTGATGCTGACGAAGGCGACGATCATGAGCGCAACGTAATCCGCCGGCTGAAACGAGCGCGCAAATCCGGCGATGACCGGCGCCAGGAAGGTGATCGCCAGCGTCGAGATGGTGCCCGCCACAAACGATCCGATGGCCGCCGTGGCGAGCGCCGCCCCGCCGCGGCCGCGCTTGGCCATCTGGAAGCCTTCGATGGTCGTGACGACCGACGATGACTCGCCCGGCGTATTCAACAGGATCGAGGTCGTCGACCCGCCGTACATGCCGCCGTAATAGATGCCCGCGAACATGATGAACGCGCCGGTCGCGTCGAAGTTGTAGGTCAGCGGCAAAAGCAGGGCGACCGTCAGGGCAGGGCCGATGCCCGGTAGCACGCCGACCAGCGTGCCGAGCGTTACACCGATGGCCGCGAACAGCAGGTTCTGGAGCGAGAGCGCGGTACTGAAACCGCCGGCCAGATCGCCAAGAACATCCATGCGCGCGCGCTACAGCAGCAGCCCCAGGAGGCCGGCAGGGAGCCGAACGCCCAGGAACTGGGTGAAGCCGATATACACGACGATGGCGATCGTAAAGCCCACGGTGACGTCCCGGATCGGCGAACCGCTGCCGAGGATCCTGGACGCCAGCGGAAGGAAGATTCCGGTCGCTACCACGTACCCCAGGCCCGGCACCACCCGCGGACCCATGGAAAACCCGTCGAGCGCCAACGCGTACCCGATGAGGGTGATCGCGACCAGCCCTATCGTGGGCCAATGCGTGGCACGCTCTTCATCGGCTGCGCTTGCCGCCAGGTCGGTATCGGGCAGAATGGTGGTCCGCAGCGCGAAGATCGCGGCGAGGGCGAGAAGGACAATCGCCACCACGAGCGGAATCGTGGCGGGGCCAATGACGCTGTAGCCGCCGCCTGCTGCGATGCCGAATGCCGACATTATGAGGACAGCGGCGAGCACCAGCAGGGCGGTCGCCGCCAGTCGCGGGCCGAAGAGGCCGCCCGCAGGGGTGGCCCTCGGCTCACGTTCCTCCGTCGTCATCGGCCTGAACTCAGCTCTCGATCAAGCCGATCTCCGTCAACACTCCCTCAACTCGCGTCTTCTCCTCTGCCAAGAATGCATCAAATTCGTCACCCGCCTGGAAGAAGTCACTCCAACCGTTCGTCGCCAGCGCCTCCTGCCACGCATCCGAGTCATGCATCTCGGTGATAAGCCCGACGACCGCTTCGCGATCGGCGTCGCTCAGGTCCGGTGCGGCAACGACGCCACGCCAGTTCTCGAGGACGACGTCATACCCCGCGTCGCTGATCGTTGGCGAGTCGATGCCGTCTGGCGCGGAATCGCCCGACACGGCCAGCCAGCGCATCTCGCCGGCTTCGACCTGGTCGGTGAACTCGCTCACACCGGAAACGCCGGCGGTGACAGCCTTCGAGAGGATGGCGTTGACCGCCTCGCCTCCACCGGAGTGAGCCACGTAGTTGATGTCCGAGGGATCAACGCCCGCCGTCTGGGCGAGCAGGCCGACCAGGATGTGGTCGGTGCCGCCCGCGGAGCCGCCACCCCACGAGATCGAAGTCGGGTCCGCGATCCAGGCATCCACCAGCTGCTCGAGCGACTCGTACTCCGAGTCAGCTGCCACCACGATGGCTTCCTGCTCGGCGGTCAGGCTGGCAATCGGTGTCACGTCGTCCAGCGTTACCTGTGCCTCGTTGGTGAGAATGCCGCCCACCATAACGAGCCCCATCACCATGAGCTGGTACGGGTCGCCGGAATTCTCTTCGGCGAACTGCGCGAGGCCGATGGTGCCGCCGGCACCGCCGACGTTGTAGACCTCCGCACCGACACCGCCGACCTCCTCGAGCACCGGCTGCATCGCCCGAGCGGTACTGTCCCAACCTCCGCCCGGATCGGCCGGCGCCATGATCTGGAGATCCTCCGCGGGATAGCCGGCCGTCGCTGCGCCATCACTACCGGCCGCCACAGGGCTGCCCGATCCACCGTTATCGCCAGGAGTGCAGGCGGCAAGTACCAGCACGAGGCCCATGAGCATCCCAAACCATGCAGTCTTCGTCCTACGTCGAGCGCCCACGCGCAATCCCTCCACTAGTTCCCGGGGTCGGGTCAATAAGCCACAACGGAAGCAGGGACTGTACCGCGCCTCGCCCCAATTGGGCAATGGACGATCGTGCTTGTCGGCCTTGGACGGCACATCTGGGTACAGCAGTCCCAAGAGGCGTTCTGGTGATCACCGCCGCTCAGTTGCCGATACACCCACCCCGGTGGCAATCGGCGGTCACTCAGCCCTCAGACCCGTCGCGGTCGCGGCGGACGGGGAGGCGGCGGCCGCGGAAGCTCGCGGCCTTCAAAGCGCGCACGATCCGATCGGCCTCCTCCTCCGGAACTTCCACCAGGGCATATCGGTCCATGATCTCGATGGCGCCGATCGCGCGCCCGCCGACGCCGGCCTCGTTGGTGATGGCCCACACGATATCGGCCGGACGGATGCCGAGCTGCCGGCCTCCGCCGACGTAGAGACGCGTCGTGCCGTCGCCGCCCCGAGAGTGACGCCCCGGTCGACCGCCCCGCGGCCCAGGCCCGGGACCGGGGCCATCCCGTCGAGGCGGAGCATGAGGCCGCAGAGAGGCCTCAGGCACCTCGGCTTCGTCGCGCTCCGTGCCGCCGGCGGCATCGGCCAGGCTGACGGCAGCCAACGCCACGTCGACCAGGTCGAACTCGTCGGAGAGCGGGTCGATCACGCCGCGGTATCGGTCCAGGTCGTCGCGCAGCAAAGCCTCGCGCAGGGAGGATTCGAGCAGCTCCAGGCGGCGCGCGCGCAGATCGGCGACCGTCGGCAGGCGGGCGATCTCGATCGGCCGCTTCATCAACCGCTCGATATTGCGCAGCAGCCGCTGTTCGCGTGGCTCCACCATGGTGATCGCCACGCCCTTGCGACCGGCGCGCCCCGTTCGCCCGATCCGATGCAGGTACGCATCCGGGTCCGACGGAACGTCGTAGTTCACGACGTGCGAGACCTGCTCGATATCCAGTCCACGCGCCGCGACGTCGGTCGCGACCAGCACCTGGATCGCGCCGTCGCGGAAGCGTGACATGACCCGATCGCGCTGCTCCTGCGCCAACCCGCCGTGCAGCGCGGCAGTGTCGTAGCCACGACCGGCCAGCGCCTCGGATAGCTCGTCCACCTCCAGGCGCGTCCGCGCGAAGATCAGGACCGATGTCGGCGCCTCTACATCGAGCAATCGCGTCAACGCCGCCAGCTTATGCGGTCGACCGACGACATAAGCGACCTGCCGCACCAGCGGCATCCCTTCATCGGTGGCCATCTCGCGCACGACGGTGACGCGAATCGGCTCATGCAGGTGCCGCGCCGCGATCCGCGCGATGCCAGGTGAAATGGTGGCCGAGAACAGCGCGGTCTGGCGCTCGCGCGGCGCGGCTCCGAGGATCGTCTCGAGGTCCTCGGCGAAGCCCATGTCCAGCATCTCATCGGCCTCGTCGAGCACCACGAAGCCGACCTGGTCCAGGCGCAGCGTTCCCCGCTTCAGATGGTCGACCGCTCGACCCGGCGTCGCGACCACGACATCCACCCCGCGCCGGAGGCGACCGAGTTGTTGACCGATGGCCTGGCCGCCGTACACCGGCAGCACGCTCGCCTCCAGGCCGCGACCATACCGATGCACCGCCTGCCCGACCTGCATGGCCAGCTCGCGCGTCGGGACGAGGATGAGCGCAGCAGGCGCCCCGTCACCGGTGCGCTCGAGGTTCTGAAGCAGCGGCAGCGCGAAGGCGGCCGTCTTGCCCGTGCCCGTCGGTGCCTCGGCGAGCAGGTCGTGGCCGGCCAGCAGCGGCGGTATGGCCTCGAGCTGGATCGGCGTCGGCTCCTCGTAGCCCAGCTCGGTCAGGCAGTCCAATAGCGCCGGCTGGAGCCCCAGCTCGGCGAACCCTTCGTCGCGGGTCGCGAGGTTCTTCATGGGGGCACGCTACACCGTGCGTGGCCGCGCGCGCCGAACATCACCCACCCGGCCCGTGAAATGCATGGGACCAGCTTATTGACCTTCCGCACTGGAGCACAGCCATGAGCGACCACAACCGCGACGAGAGCCTGATCGACAAGGTGAAGAATGCCTTCGGCATGGGGTCGGACGACGAGCACTCTCACGACGATCACGCGCATGGAGACCATCAGCACGACGAACATGCCCCAGGGGACCACGCCCATGACGACAGTGCCACTGATCGGCCAGACGGTTGGGCCGGCGTGGACGATGCGCTGGGTGGCACCGAGAATCGACCCGCCGGGCCCGACTACGCGGCGCAGGATGCGCCAGCCGGCATCGGCGACGATTCAGGCGGCTTGGGCACCGCACCTCTGGGCGGTGGCACCTCGGACGCCGACCGCGAGACGGGATCCGGCACGTCCGATTGGACTCGCGGCGAGGCGGCATCGGGCCAGTCGCCATTCGAGGAGAGCCCCGACGCCGATCCGAGTCGACGCGACCCCGGCGTCTAATTAGCCAGGTTCCAAGCGCGTCAGAGGCGGGGTGCGCCGCGAACGACGAACAGGCTATCTCATTTGCACGCGCGCTCTCGAAACGAACGAGCTCGTGGACCGATGCATCTCGCGACGAGCCGCCGGGTTCGCCGCCCCAACTAAGCCGTCACTTTGGGTTGGTCTGGTCAACTGACCACGTCGACCCCCGCAGCCGCTCTCATGGTGGGAGGCGGAAGGTCCGGATGCTCCAGGAGGTCCAGAAACATGGACGACCAGAGCATGCTCTCGTCCGAGCGCGTCAGGAACGTGGAGCTGTAGCGCTGCCCCGTCTCGTCGTCGATGACCTCCCAGAATGTGCCGTCGCGCTCGATCCAGGAGACGTATCGGTCCATTTCGAGGCGCGCCTGTCCAGGATCAAGCGTATGCAGGAGCTGAAGGTACATCGAGCCAAGTGAGGTCCAGACCGTCGCGCCCTGGTAATCGGGCATGAAGGTGCGCACGAACCACGGCTCGAGTTCGGGCTTGCGGATCGGCTCATATTTCAGCGGATACGGATTCGCAAAACCGCGCTCCTCGAGCGCACTTAGCGCCTGGCGCAGGACCGATGGATCGGTGATGACGCCGGTCCAGAACGGCCAGATGTTGCCCTCGCCCGATGGCGTCATATCGCCCGGTGAGTCGCGAAAGAAACCGCGCGGATCCCAGAAGTGGTCGAGAAGGATGCTCTGGGGAGCAAGCGCCAGCGGCTGCATCGGTATCGGCAGATCCCATCCGAGGTCGACCAGGGTCATGGCCAGCAGGGCGACCATGCTGTTTCCGAACGCGTTGCATCGGTTCACCATGGTGTCGCGGTGGGCGCTGTACTTGCGGTCGCTGCGAACCATGCCCGTGTCGGGGTCAACCACCTCGTTCATGTAGTGGTTCACCTCACCCTCCAGCCAGGGCCGATGCTCCGCGAGGAGGTCGTTCGCGCCGATGCGGTTCAGGGCCGCGATCATCAGCGGCAGACAGTCGACACCATAATCGAACACGTCGACCGGCTGGTCGAAGAAGTGAATGGTCGTCGTGACGTGGCTGTTGTTCCGCTCCCAGGTCCGAATGGCCCAATCGAATGACTTCAGCACGCGCTCACGGTGTTCCGGCGAGAGGCGCACCAGCGAGGGCGCGCTGAAGCTCAGATCCCGCGTCCAGAACTGGCGGAAGTAGCCCGGGCTTGCGCGGTAGTGCGTGCCGTCCCAGCAATCGTCGACGCACGCGCGAATGATTTCGCGTGCGGAACCCTGGTGCAGCTTGCGTCCCTTGAGGCCACGGCGTGCGCGGACTGCCAGATTGACCGCGTAGGCCGCCGTGACCGCCGGTCGCTTGATGAGTTGCCATGCCATGGCAGGCGCCATACGCAAGTGCCGCGCCTGCCTGTGTCGAACACCCGCCCTGCCATCTGGGTTGCATGGGGTGACACTAAAGTCGAACGAGTCGGAGCTCACGCGTCCTGGGTTGCATCGGGTGGCACAGGCGACGGCGGAGCTCCCG
>Ga0208612_1000064_pt1 | contig 76033 bp, 78 predicted proteins | sample AntDryMetagUQ889_FD_188089 | JGI IMG/M metagenome (GOLD analysis project Ga0208612, IMG submission 188089) | Polar desert microbial communities from Antarctic Dry Valleys - UQ889 (SPAdes) | ecosystem: Environmental > Terrestrial > Soil > Desert | place: Antarctic Dry Valleys | collected 2008-12-31 | reverse complement strand
AACTCCTCGCCGCTACTCCCTGCGCCTGGGACTACGCGATCTCGCTCAACTGAGCCGCGCGGTGGAACTCAGACCGCCTTCTTGGACAGGCCCCTAAGCGCCACACTCCTATGATCGTCGCGTGACGACCGGCGAAGAGCTGCGCATGGTCATGCGCCGGTATCCGTTCGGCGTGAGCGTGGTCACCGTCGACCTCGATGGAGAGCGCCTCGGTCTCACGGTCGCCACACTGACCTCGCTCGCGCTCGAGCCGCCGCTCGTCGGCATCTCGATTGCGCGCCGGGCCGCCCTGCACGAGCTGCTGTGGGCTGCGGGCGGCTTCGCCGTCTCGCTCCTCCGAGCCGACCAGCTCTCACTGGCGCAGCACTTCGCGCGCGGCGTGCCTCCCATTGCGATCTGGCACGGGATTCCGCTGCGTGACGGGGGTCGCGCGCCTCTGCTGGAAGGCGCGCTCGGCTGGCTCGAGTGCGACCTCGAAGCGGGTCACGCCGCCGGCGACCACACCCTCTTCGTCGGCCGCGTGACCCGCGCGGAGCAGGGGCCCGCGGGCCACCCCCTCCTACGCCTTGACGGCGAGTACCAGGGCGTATGACCGAGGCCGTCGTGTTCGACCTCGACGGCGTGATCGTCGACTCGGAGCAGGTGTGGGACGAGGTGCGGGAGGCGCTCGTGCGGGAGCGCGGCGGCCGCTGGCACGATCGGGCGCAGGCCGACATGATGGGCATGAGCTCGCCGGAGTGGTCGCGCTACCTGCACGACGAGCTCGGACTTGCCGACTCGCCGGAGAAGATCAGTGCGGAGGTCGTCCGGCGGATGCTCGAGCGGTACCGGGTCGAGCTGCCGCTGATCGACGGCGCCGTTGAGGCCGTACGCCGGCTCGCGACCAGGTTTCCGCTCGGCGTTGCTTCTTCCTCGAACCGACCTTTGATCGAGACCGTGCTCGAGCAGGCCGGCGTCGCGGGTCTCTTTGCCGCGACCGTCTCGTCGGAGGAGGTCGCGCGCGGAAAGCCCGCGCCGGACGTGTACCTCGAGGCGGCGCGCCGGCTCGGTATCGCCCCTGAGCGCTGCGCTGCGATCGAGGACTCCTCGAACGGGCTGCTGGCCGCCCATGCAGCGGGCATGCGCGTGATCGCGATCCCGAACCCGCACTACCCCCCAGCCGAGGACGCGCTCAGGATCGCCGCAGCCGTCCTCCGCTCGCCTGCCGAGCTGACCCTCGAGATCGTCTCCTAGGCACCACGGCTACTCCACGCGGCCGAGCAGGACGCAGCCGTTGTGGCCGCCCAGCCCCATCGCGTTCGAGAGCGCGACGTCGACCTGCGCCTCCCGTGCCTCGTTCGGCACGTAGTCGAGATCGCACTCGGGATCCGGGTTGCGGTAGTTGATCGTCGGCGGTAGCACGCCGTGATGGATGGCGAGCGCGCACGCCATCGCCTCGATCGCTCCCGCCGCGCCGAAGCAATGGCCGGTAACGGACTTCGTCGACGAGACCGCTAGCCGGTAGGCGTGGTCGCCGAACACCTGCTTGATCGCCCGCGTCTCCGCTGCGTCCCCGAGGGGCGTCGAGGTGCCGTGCGCGTTGATATACCCCACCCGCTCCGGCTCGACGCCGGCCCGATCGAGCGCTGACCGCATCATCTCCGCGACCCCGACCGACTCCGGATCCGGCTGGGCCATGTGGTGGGCATCGTTGGAGGCGCCGTAGCCGAGCACCTCGGCGTAGATCGTCGCGTTGCGCGCCTGCGCCAGCTCGAGATCCTCGAGCAGAAGGATGCAAGCTCCCTCGCCCATGACGAATCCGGCCCGCGTCGCGTCGAAGGGGCGGGAGGCCTTCGCCGGGTCCTCCTCCTCCGCCACGAGGCCGCGCATGGCGCAGAAGCCGGCCAGGATCAAGGGGTGGATGCAGGCTTCGGTGCCGCCCGCGAGGACCGCGTCGGCCGCGCCGCGTCGGATCAACTCCGCTCCCTCTCCGACCGCGTGGGAGCCGGTCGCGCAAGCCGAGACGGGGGCGTAGTTCGGGCCGCGCAGCCCTAGCGAGATCGCGATCTGACCGCTGGCGGAGTCGACGAGCACGCTCGGGATGAAGAACGGCGACACGCGATCCGGCCCCCGCTCGAGTAGGACGCTGTGCTGCTCCACGATCCCGGGCAGCCCGCCGATCGCCGACCCCACGATGATGCCGACGCGGGACGGGTCGATCCCGTTCAGGCCGGCGTCGCGCCAAGCCTCGTGGGCGGCCCCCAGCGCAAGCAGGACGTTCCGGTCCATGCGGCGCGCCTCCTTCGGGGCCGCGACCGTCGTCGCGTCAAAGCCCTTCACTTCGGCGGCGATCCTGACCGGGTAGGCCGAGGTGTCGAAGCCCTCGATGAAGTTCACGCCGCTCTGACCGCCAACGGCCGCCCGCCAGGTGGAGGGTGCGTCGAGCCCGATCGGCGTGATCGCTCCCAGTCCGGTGATCGCGACGCGCCGCATGGGTGGATCGTAATTCGCGTTGGCGGCGCAGCCGAGAGACGCCCGGTGTGTCCGCGCTACACCGCGACGCCTTCCTCGCGCAGCGACAGCTCTGCGAACCGGTCCCACAGCTCGTCGAGCCTTCGCGCCATGGCCTCCTCCTCGGCGCGGTTCTGCCGAGCGACCTCGGCCGTCTCCTCGTCGCCCGCTCGCTTAGCGACACGCTCGAGCAGCTGGTACGAGGCGATCTCCATGTACTCGGTCGCATAGCAGTCTCGAGCGTTGCGCCCCGCCTTCTCGGGGCGGACCAGGTCGAGCGGCAGCTTCGCGAGCGCTCCGATGATCCCGCCGACTTCACGAACGATCGACGGCGAGGCGCCGTGCGCTTCGAGCCGTCGCCGCAACCGCTGAGACTGCTGCTCGGTCTCGGCCTTGTGGTGCTCGAGCAGGTCGATCACCTGCGGATCATCCAGCGTCTGGATCATCCCGTCGAGCATCCGCTTGACGTTCTCCTCCATCGCGATCGCCTCGTCGATGTGCTTCACGAGCTGATCGTTGATCGACCCCATCTGCTCCTCCTTCACCGGCGTCAGCCGGAATCGTCCGTACTCCCGTCCCCGGAAGGTCGCGCGACCGTTCCAGCCGCTGCCGGGAGCGGCCTCGAGCCGGTCGACGAGGCCAGCGAGCGGCCCCCGATACCTCAGCTCCGGACCGACGACGTCGAACGGCGCCCGGAGGCCCGCCAGCGTCGTCTCCCCGCGCGCGCCGTGGATTCGCTTCCGCACGCCGAGGAGCGGCGGCAGGAAGCCGCTCACGCGCTCGACATCCCAGACCCCGTCCAACTCGTTCATGCGGCTAGCCTTCCTACGCGGTGCCAGGTCGAAACGTGCCCTTTCCCCCGATGGAAGCCGAGCTCGTCCGCGAGCTCCCGGCGGGCGACGGCTGGCAGTATGAGCCGAAGTGGGACGGCTTCCGAGGCGTTCTCGAGAACGACGGCGGTGAGCTCGCCCTCTGGTCGCGGAACGAGCGTCCGCTGCTGCGCTACTTCCCCGAGCTGGCGCAGCTGGGCGATCTGCTGCCACCACACTCCGCCCTGGACGGCGAGATCGTGATCGCCCGGGACGGCGTGCTCGACTTCGACTCGATGCAGATGCGCCTGCACCCAGCGGAGAGCCGCGTGCGGAAGCTCTCGTCGGAGATCCCGGCCATCTTCATCGCCTTCGACCTCCTCCTCTGGGCGGGCGAGCCGGTTCACGCGCAGCCGCTCGAGGAGCGCAGGGAGGAGCTCCTGCGCCGGGGCGAGGGCTTCTGGATCTCGCCTGCGGTGCGCGAGCTCGAGGCGGCGACCGCTTGGCTCGACCGCTTCGAGGCCGCCGGCCTCGACGGTGTGATCGCGAAGCGGCTCGGCCTTCCCTACCTCCCAGGCTCGCGCGACGGCGTCGTCAAGGTGAAAGAACACAAGACGGCGGATTGCGTCGTCGTCGGCGTCCGCTGGAAGGAGAAGCCTGCTCGCCTCGCGACCCTTCTGCTCGGGCTCTACCGAGAGGATGGCGGCACCGACTACGTCGGCTCGGCGGCCATCGGCGCCCGGAACCACGACGAGATCGCCGACCTCGTGCGCCCACTTCTCGACGAATCCTCGGACCGCCGCTTCTCAGAGCCGAACCGCTGGGGCACCGGCGAGCTCGAGGAGACGGCGCTCCGCCCGGAGCTCGTCGCAGAGGTGCGCTACGACAAGGTGCAGGGGAACCGCTTCCGCCACGGGACGAAGCTGATCCGGTTCCGGCCCGACAAGGATCCGGAGCAGTGCACCTGGCGCGAGCTGCGGCCCGAGCGCCGGGCCGGGGATCCGACCGTGGAGAGCTTGCTCAGCTCTTCCGGTTGAGCACCGCGAGCGCGCCGAGGTGCGTCAGCTCGGCGAGCAGGAGCAGGAGCAGGAGCAGCGACGCGTACACGAGCCCGCTCTCGCCGCGGACGCCGGCGGCGAGGAACAGGACGGCAAGCGCCGTGACGAGGACGACCGCGGTAATCGCCGTCGCCTGCGACTCGAGCGCGAAGGTGCGTTCGTCGTCGTCCAGCCCGCGGAGCAGGCGGATCGTGTCGCTCCGGCGGCCGGCGACGAGCACGACCGCGAACGTGAGCTGCACGGCCGCCCACACCGCGCCCAGCTGTGGACGCCCCCCGATCCAAAAAGCCACGAACGTCGGCACCGCCAGGGCGGCAACGAGTGCGGGAACGACCCACGCAGGCGCGGGCCTAGGCGCTTCCATCTGCATCGAACACCTCCTCGATCGTCCTCTCGAAAAAGCGCGCAAGTGCGATCGCGAGCGGCAGGGACGGCGTGTAGCGCTCTGTCTCGATGGCGTTGATCGTCTGGCGCGAGACCTTCATCGCCTGGGCCAGCTCCGCCTGCGACAGCTCCCGCTGCGTTCGTAGCTCCCGGATCGCGTTTTTCACAGATGTAGAGCTAGCTTGACTCCGAACTTATGTCAAGTCGGCTTTACATCCTTCTTCGCGCGCGAAGGCTGCACGCGCTTCGGCTCCCCGGGCATTTTCGGGAACTGTGGCGGATAGGGCGCCTCGCCGACGCCCTGCGCCTCTTCGCGCTCGACCCACTCGAGCAACACGCGGAGATCGCAGACGGCGTCGTCGATTCCCGCCTGCACGTCCCCGAGCTCGGCGAACCGAGCCGGCATCGTGGCGAGCGTGAAGTCCTCGGTCTCGACATCGGGGAGCTCGCCCCAGGTCACCGGCGCCGACACGGTCGCGTCGGGACGGCCGCGGACGGAGTAGGCCGAGGCGATCGTCCGATCACGTGCGTTCTGGTTGTAATCGATGAACACGCGCTCGCCGCGCTCCTCCTTCCACCACGCGGTCGTGACGAGCGCCGGCAGCCGCCGCTCCACCTCACGTGCGAACGCGAGTGCGCACCGGCGCACGAGCGGGAACTCCCACAGCGGCTCGATCCGACAGGCGACGTGGATGCCGCGATTGCCCGACGTCTTCGGCCAGCCGGTGTAGTCCATCTCCGCGAGTACTTCGCACACGGTGCTCGCGACGACCTTCGCGTCAGCGAACTCGGTGCCGGGCTGCGGGTCGATGTCGATGCGCAGCTCGTCCGGCCGGTCTACGTCGCTGCGGCGCGACGGCCACGGATGGAAGTCGACGACGGCGAGATTCGCAGCCCACGCAACCTGGGCGAGCTCCGTCACGCAGAGCTCGTCCGCGTGACGGCCCGACGGGAACGTGACGCGCGCCACCTCGATCCAGTCGGGGCGCTTCTCCGGGACGCGCTTCTGGTAGATCATCTCCCCCTCGACCCCGTCGGGGAACCGACGCAGCTGCGTCGGGCGCTCGCGCAGCGCCCGGACAATGCCCTCGCCGACCGAGAGGTAATAGCCGACCAGGTCGCGCTTCGTCTCCCTGCGCGCCGGAAAGAGCACCTTGTCCGGATTCGTGATCTTGACGGTCCTGCCGCCGATCTCGAGCTCGACGAAGGGCGCGATCATTGTGGCAACGGTACCTCGTGGTAGTTTCGAGTCCTTTCCGAGTCGGTCAAACCAGAGGGAGAACATCGAATGAGCAAGTTCTTGATCCCGCTGGCTGCGTCCGCAGCGATCGCAGCCGCCACCCTGGGCGGCGGTGGGAAGACGGCGGCAGCGGCGCCGGCAGGTTGCGCCAAGGACACGTTGAACCTCGTCGAGGACGGGCAGCTCTCGGTCGGGACGGATAATCCGGCCTATCCCCCCTGGTTCGGGGGCGGCGAGAAGACGAAGCCGTGGAAGATCAACGACCCCGCCACCGGCAAAGGGTTCGAGTCCGCGGTCGCCTACGCCGTCGCAAGACAGCTGGGTTTCGAGCGCGGCGACGTCCGCTGGGTCTATACGCCGTTCAACCGGGCGATTGCGCCGGGGCGGAAGGCCTTCGACTTCGCGATCAACCAGATCTCCTACACCCCCGCCCGCGCGAAGGTGCTCACCTTCAGCGCCTCCTATTACAACGTCAACCAGTCGATCGTGGCGCTGAAGGGGACGCGCATCGCCGGGGTGCGCGCGCGGGCGGGGCTGCGCGACTACAAGCTCGGCGCTCAGCTCGGGACGACGAGCTACCAGTACATCGTCAACCGGATCAAGCCGTCACAGCGGCCGGCCGTCTACGACACGAACGACGCGGCCGTGGCGGCGCTCAAGGCGAAGCAGATCGACGGCCTCGTCGTCGACCTCCCCACCGCGTTCTACGTGACGGCCGTCCAGGTGCCGAACGGGAAGATCGTCGGTCAGTTTCCGTCGCCGCCCGGGGGCGAGCGCTTCGGGATGGTGTTCCAGAAGGGCAACTCGCTCGTCGGCTGCGTGAACAAGGCGCTCGCGGCGCTCAAGCGGAACGGGACGCTCGCGAAGATCCAGCAGACCTGGCTCGCCAAGGTCACGGGCGCGCCCATCCTGAAGTAGCCGAGCTGAAGTGGACAGCTGAACCGCAGCTCGAAGATCCTCGGGGGTGGCGGCGCCGGGCGCGCCGTCACCCTCGCGCTTCTGAGTACCGCCGTCGTCTTCGCGGTGCTCGTCTACGTCGTCACGCACTCGCCCGGCTGGCCCGAGGTGCGGACGGCCTTCTTCAACTGGGACGCCTACCGGGACTCGTTTCCCGAGATCTCGCGCGCCTTCCTGCTCAACGTGAAGATCTTCCTGATCGCGGAGGCGTTCATCCTCGTCTTCGCGCTGCTGCTCGCGGTCCTGCGCGGGCTGCCGGGGCCGGTCTTCTTCCCCGTCCGCATGCTCGCGATCGCCTACGCCGACTTCTTCCGAGGCGTGCCGACGATCCTCGTGATCGCGCTCCTCGGCTTCGGTGCCCCCGCGCTCGCGCTCGACGGGATTCCGACCTCGACCACGTTCTGGGGGATCGTCTCCCTCGTCCTCATCTACACCGCCTACGTCTCCGAGGTCTACCGGGCAGGGATCGAGTCGGTGCATCCGAGCCAGGAGGCCGCTGCGCGCTCGCTGGGGCTGACACGATCCCAGGCGCTCCGCTGGGTCGTGTTGCCACAGGCGGTCCGGCGCGTCATCCCGCCGCTCCTGAACGACTTCATCGGGCTGCAGAAGGACACCGCACTCGTTGGCATCCTCGGCTCCGTCGAGGCGTTCAAGCAGGCGCAGATCGAGGTCTCGGCGGACTTCAACTTCACGCACTACCTCGTCGCGGCGACGCTGTTCGTTGCGATCACGATCCCGCTCGCGCGCTTCACCGACTGGCTCGTCGCTCGCGACCGTCGCCGCCGTCTTGCCGGGCGACTTGTGTGAGCGGCGTGAAGATCCAGGGGTTGCGTAAGTCCTTCGGCAGGCTCGAGGTACTGCGGGGGATCGACCTCGAGGTGGCCGAGCACGAGGTCGTCTGCCTGATCGGCGCGTCCGGCTCCGGAAAGTCCACGCTGCTCCGCTGCGTCAACCTGCTCGAGCCGATCGACGCCGGCCGGATCGAGGTCGAGGGCGAGGAGATCACGGCGCGCGGAGTCGACGTGAACCGTGTGCGCCGCCGGATCGGGATCGTCTTCCAGGCCTACAACCTGTTCCCGCACATGAGCGTGCTCCGGAACGTCACCCTTGCGCCCATGAAGGCACTCGGACTGTCGCGTCCGCAGGCGGAGGCCGAGGCAACGGAGCTGCTCGGGCGCTTCGGCCTCGCGGAGCGGCGCCAGGACTACCCGGACCGGCTCTCGGGCGGTCAGCAGCAGCGGGTCGCGATCGTGCGCGCGCTCGCGATGCGCCCCGGGCTGATGCTCCTCGACGAGGTCACCAGCGCGCTCGATCCCGAGCTGGTCGCAGAGGTGCTGAGCGTCATCCGCGAGCTGGCTGCCGGCGGCATGACGATGCTGATCGCGACGCACGAGATGAGCTTCGCGCGCGACATCGCCGGCCGCGTCTGCTTCCTCGACGACGGCGTCATCCTCGAGCAGGGCCCGCCGGAGCAGATCTTCAGCAGCCCGCAGGAGCCACGCACCCGCCAGTTCCTCGACCGCATCATCGCCGCCGGTCGCCTCTGACCCCGACGCGGTCTATCGTTTGCGGGATGGTGCAGGACCCGCAGCGGATCGACCTCTCCCTGGAGCCCCTCGACGACTACGTCGTGATCCAGCCCACCGACGAGGAGGCGGAGACACGGACCGGGTTGATCATCCCGGCCTCCGCCGAGGCGCCCTGCCGCACCGGGATCGTGACCGCGGTCGGCACCGAGGCGGCCGGCGTCGAGGCCGGCGACAAGGTGCTCTTCCCCCGTGATGCCGGCTTCGAGGTGCGTCTACACGGCGCCGAGGTGAAGGTGATGCGCCGTCCCGAGCTGATCGCTCGCGTCCACGACTAGCTCGAAGAAGTGAGACGCCCGCCCTTCTGTCTGCCGCAGAAATGACGGGCGCCGCACATGCCGGAGACGAGGGGGAAGGAGCCGGCCTTTCCATCATGTCACGCCGGCTCCTCAGCGCCAAGCCCCTTCGAGGTCGCTTCCTCTCCGACTGATCTCTCGGGCCCGCCATCCCCGGTACGATGCCGCCACGGAGAAGTGGCCGAGTGGCTGAAGGCGGCGCCCTGCTAAGGCGTTATGGGGGTGAATGCCTCCATCGAGGGTTCGAATCCCTCCTTCTCCGCTAGAGATCTGCACGCGGGTCTCTAATCCGGAGGGGTGGCAGAGCGGTCGAATGCGGCGGTCTCGAAAACCGTTATCCGTCGTTAGGCGGATCGAGGGTTCAAATCCCTCCCCCTCCGCTTGATCTAGCCGTAGGCGGCATGGTTGAGCCGTTTGTGGCTACTCGTCTGGGGGTTGCGGTGCCGAGCTTTGTTTCCGCTGTAGTCCGCCTGAATCCGCTTCTAGTGGGTATCGACTGGCGCGCGACTGGCGCGCACGAGGAGGGAAGATGAGCCCGTGGTCCAATCAACCCCGACTACAACGCCGACGCCGACTCCGACGATTGGATCAAGCGCCACAAGGTTCGTGTAACGGCGGGGCGCCTGAACCTCCGCATCCGATTCGTTCAGGCAGACGTGAAGAAAGCGGCTTATCGCCGCAGGAACGGGTTCTGACCCCCGCCACAACGTTGTTGGATGAGGTCGTTCCACTCCTCCTCGCTCAGCGGGCACTCGACGAGGTTCCAGAACTCGCTCAGCTGGAGGCAGAGCTGGTTCGCCATGAGCTTTCCGAGGCCGTCGTCGATCTCACGTGCACCGTGTGACACCCTCGTCACGAGATGCGTCACGCCCTCCAGCGTCTTGCGATACATGTGATGGTGGCTCTCGTCCCGTTCCATCCCCTTGTCGAGCAGGGCCTGCTCAACTGTCGCGACGGGGCGCGTCATGCCTTGGGTTACGCCACGCGGCGACGGAGATATCGAAGCTGGGCCTCCAAGTCGGCCGACAGTGAGGGCTGGCGGCTGAGCACGTCGAGGTGCTCGCGGAGGGCGAGGTCGAAGTCTGCGTGTGCGGATTGCGGGTCCGCCCCGCTGCCGAAGATGCCCGTCTCAAGATCGCGGACTGTCCAGCAGCCATCGTTCTCTTCGAGCAGTTCGGACGCGGAGAAGGTGGTGACGATGCTTCCGCCGGAGATCCCGACGATGTATGCGCCCCCAGAGATCTCGACGAGACCCCGGCTTGCCGCGGTCCCTATACCTTGGCCTGGACGATCCAGGATTTCCATCCTAGGCTCCTCGCCTTAGAGTGTCCGGTGAATCGACGGCAGTCACGTTAGTTGACTGGATGAGGTACGCCGGGTTTCCCATCGCGTCGAACTGTCCTTCTAGCCGCAGCACCTCGGTGACGACGGGTTTCATGCGCAAGACGGTTCCATCGTCGAGCAGGTACTCGTTCCAGTGTTCTGCGTTGGGGCGATAACCGATCACGTCGGCTTCGATTTCCTCCCCGGTCGGGAGGGTGATCTTCCGCTTTCCGCCTGGCATTGGTTGAGCGTAGCCGTCTAACGGTGACTGATGCTGAGTAGATGGTCAAGGATGGCCTAAGCGGCGTGGCAGAAGTGGAGTCTGGGCGATTCGCCCGTCCGTCAATTCTCAGCCGATACTAGACATGAGATGACCGTTACCGCCCTGAGCCGCTGGCTACGCACGAACGAGGTCGCCGAACGCCTCGACTTCGAGCCGAAGCACGTCCGGCTGCTAGCCCGAGCCGGGCTGCTCCCCAGCCTGCGGGTCGGCGCACGAGGGCATTACCGCTTCGACCGGGACACGATCGAGAGCTTGATCGAGTCCGCATCTTGGGGTCGCGCGCAGTCGACCGCGCACCCGTCCGGGAGCGGTTCGGCACCGGACGCGCGGCGCGATCCCACAACCGAAGGAGAACCTGAGTGAGCCGCCACTATGCCGTTTCACCCAACGGGCTCGACGCCATCTACGGCCTCGTCCAAGCCGCGATGGACGGCACTGGACGTGTCGGAGCGGAGGAGCTAGCCGTCGTGCTCGCCGAGCACGAGCCGCAGCGGTTCCGGCAGGAGCCGCACGAGCTGTCGGACTCGCAGTACGAGTCGATGTTCGTCGCCCGCTTCGGCCACACCGTGCATGAAGCGGCTCCGAAGACCGGCGAGGATGAGTACCAGCTTCAGTTCGCGCAGAGGTTCGGCTTCGAGGCGTCGTCGTGAAGCGGCCGACGCTCCGCCGCCGTGAGGACACGCTTGCCGCTCTCGAAGCCGCGCTCGGGCGGTCGGAGGCTGATCGGGACGAAGCCGAGGGGCTGATCGCGCCGCTCGCGCAGGCCGTCCGGGAGGTTGACCTTCTCGACGCCGACATCGCGCTCGGGAACATCGAATCAGCCGTGGCCCGGACGATCCAGAACGAGAAGCGAGACGAGCTTCGTCGCGCCGTCACGCGGCGCGACAACGCCGCGAAGGCGATCGAGGCGCTGCGGAGGCGCGGCATCGCCGCAGTCGCGGCCGAGCGGCAGGAGATCGACTAGAAGGCCGGGCTTCGTGCGCAGGCGCTGGACGATGCGGTCGCCGACCTTGAGCGGCAACGTGCCGAGCTGCTCGCGGAGCGCGAGGCCGTCAACGCCGACTGGCGCGAGCGGCGCGAGTCGAACGAGGCGACGCGCAGGCGGTTCGACGCGTCCGCGCGGGCTGCGCACGCGCAGCAAGCGCGGCAGGAGCGCGAGACGATCATGTCGGCGGCGCGGGGCGGCTCGATCGCTTCCTTGCCGCTTCACTTGCAGGGCCGCGCGCAGGAGGAGCAGCAGCGGCTCGCGCGCGAGGCGAAGGAGTCGATGTCCCGGTCGCACCGCCGGAACATCGAGGAGACCGCGCGGCTCGGCGTCACCGTCGATCCGAGCCTCTAGGACGCCGCGTGAGCGGTCGCGCCCGGTCACTCGCGAACTTGCGCCCGGCGACCGTGGGCAACCAGCTGGCGCGGAAGCACGGCGCTGCCAGCGAGGCCCAGATCAGGCCCGTAGCTGCGAACCATCGCCGTCGAGTTTTGCGCCAACTTCGGCTCCGTGCCGGCGACCTCGATCCGATCGGCCGCGGCTATCTCGACTTGTACTGCCGCACGATCGCGAAGGTGGGGACGATCGACGCCTATGTCGGTGAGCGCGGCCTGATCCGGGCGGACGGGGAGCCGCAGCCGTGCCTGCGTCTCTACACGACGCTCGTGAACAGCGCCAGGCTCGCGCTCGCGCGGTTGGAGCAGCACGTACGCGCCCGCACCACCGATCCGGTCGCCGACGTCCAGGCGTGGCTCGACGCGCTCCCCGACGACGAGGATGCGGATGCGGTCGAAGTCACGTAGCGGCCTGCTGGCGGCCTGCGACGACCCAAACCTGCTCGCGTTCCCGCTCTGGCCGCGGCAGCGCGGCCTCCTCGCCGCCATCGACACCGGGCCGCGCCTGCACCTGCTCGCACTCGGACGACGATCCGGGAAAACGCTGGCGGCGCTGCTCGCCGTCCACGACTGCCTCCTCCGCCCGCACCTGGCGACGTATCTGCGCCCGCGCGAGAAGCGCTACAGCGTCGCCGTCGCGACCTCGAAGTCGCAGGCGGGGATCTTTCTCGACGCGGCACGGGTGATCGTGGAGTCCTCCCACCGGCTTGTCCGAAGGCACACGCCGAAACTCCGAGCGAACGTCCTCGAGATCCTCGACATCCCATCCGAGCGTTCGCAGCACGGGATTGATCAACGCGAGTTTCGTGTTCTGCTCCCCGATGTTCGAACCTCGGTGGCGGTCGATCCTGTCGGCGACGTCTCGGAGGACAGCACGCAGCTGTGCCCTCTGCTGCTCTCCTGTCTCCTGGCCGATGTCAGTGTCCACAGCAGGGCAGCGTAAGTCGCCGGCACTGACCTGTCCACGGACGCTCTCTGCTGTCGCGCTTCTCTTCGGGTTTCATCCCGTTTCCGGGGAGAACGGCTTTCTTCTACACGCCGCCTGCTGAGAAGTTGACACGGAACGCAACTACGCGGCCATTCATAGCCTTCGCCTCCAGCTCGAGCTCCGGATGCTGCCAGGTGACAAGCAGAGCGAGCGAGGACAATCCTCGCGGTCGAGGTCAGTTTAGCGACCGGCCGAGCGCCGGCAGTCGCACGCTGACCGTAACTCCGTCGTCGTTGTCGAGGCTCTGCTCCCAGGCGACTGCGATCTGGCGAACGGCGAGCGAGTGCCACCTCCAAAGTCTGTACTTGCGTCGGTGCGATTCTGCGTTCATGCTGATGTGGGGGAAGTCAAGAACTAGAGGGGGAGCAATGACGGAAATTCTGCACCGGCGGCGAAGAGGCTTCGTCGTACTTGCGATGGTTGCCCTCGCGGCAATCGCTTCGAGCATTCCTGCTGGGGCGGTGAACATCGGGAACGAGGGGTGCACGCCCGGCTATTGGAAAAACCACACGGAGAATTGGGAGGAGTACACGGTTAACTCCTTGCTTGGGAACAACTTTGCTATCCCGGGTGCGCTCGCGCAGTTCCGGGACGACACGTTCCTCGAGGCGCTGAACTATGGTGGGGGGTCTGGAATTCAGGGCGCGGCGCGGATTCTGTTCCGCGCAACGGTCGCGTCGTACCTGAACGCAGCGCACGAAGGCGTCGGCTATCCCTATCGGCGGTTCACCGATCCGGGGAATCTCAGGGCTCAGGTGAACGCGGCGCTTGCCAGCCTTGACCGGCAAACGATGCTCGCTCTTGCAGCGCAGCTAGACAAGGCGAACAATCTCGGCTGCCCATTGAACTAGCGGACGCGATCCGCGAACGAAGCAGCCATACCGACAGCCGACTGCCAAGCCCTCATGGACGCCGGACACGCCGCGTGGCACGAGCCGGAATGAACACCCGCGAAAGCCAGCACCCGGCTTCGTCTGGCTCCGAGCCACCGTACCCGCCGAACGTGAGCGCGGCGCAGTTCCTGACCGTCGGGCAGCACCCAGCCTGCTGTGGCTCGACGCCGTCGTGCTCCCCAAACCTGCTGCCGAGGCTCGCGCTCAGCCCTGACGAAGCCGCACGCGCGATCGGCGTGAGCCGCGACTACCTCGACGAGCACGTGATGCCGGAGCTGCGGATCGTCCGTCGTGGCCGCCGCAAGCTGATCGCCGTCGCCGAGCTGGAACGGTGGCTCGCGGCTGCGGCGGCACGGACACTGAAGACGTCACGTGGCAACGGTTAGCGCAACCGCGCTCGCACCCGAAACCGCTGCAAACCGGGGGGTGCGCGCCAGTCGCGCGCCCGGCATGACTAGACCTCAACGGCTCAGCGGAGTAGGATTAGGGGGACAACGTAAATGCCCCCGCACCGCGCAAACGGCCGGGGGCTGGCACCAGGAGGTCAGTCCTGATGCAAGGCAAGCGTAACCCCGCCGGGATCCGCGTCCGGCACGCCCGCTCGTGTCCCTCGACCGGCGGCGGCACCTGCCGTTGTCGGCCGTCCTTCGAGGCCGCCGTCTACTCGGCACGCGAGGGACGGAAGATCCGCAAGGTGTTCCCGACGATCACGGCCGCGAAGGCGTGGCGGACGGACGCGAGCGTTGCGCTCCGCAAGGGCGAGCTGCGGACGCCGACCCGCACCACGCTCCGCGAGGCGTCCGCCGCGTGGCTCGAAGGTGCGAAGGCGGGGACGGTCCGCACCCGCTCCGGCGACCCGTACAAACCGAGCGTGGTGCGCGGCTACGAGCAGGCGCTGCGCGATCGTGTCCTGCCCGACCTCGGCGGCGCGAGGCTCGGCGACGTCCGCCGGATCGACGTGCAGGACCTCGCCGACCGGCTACTCGCCGAGGGCCTCGACCCGTCCACCGTCCGTAACGCGCTGATGCCGCTGCGGGCGATCTACCGGCGGGCGCTCGCCCGCGGCGACGTCGCGATCAATCCCACCATGGGCCTCGAGCTGGCGGCGGTGCGAGGGAGGCGTGAGCGGACGGCGGCACCGGCTGAGATGGGGCTGCTGCTCGACGTGCTGCCTCCCGCCGATCGCGCGCTGTGGGCGACGGCGTTCTATGCGGGCCTGCGGTTGGGCGAGCTGCGGGCGCTGACGTTCGCCGACCTCGACCTGAACGCGGAGCCGTGCCCGGTGCTGCGGGTGGAGCGGGCGTGGGATCAGAAGGCGGGGATTGCTCGACGACCTCCGCCGGATGCTGCGTGAGCATCGGTTGGCCGTGGGCCGCAGTGACGGGCTCGTGTTCGGCCGGTCTGCTGAGAGGCCGTTCAACCCGTCGTCGGTCTACCGGCGGGCGTTCGCGGCGTGGAAGGCGGCGGGGCTGGAGCCGATCCGGTTGCACGAGTGCCGTCATTCGTTCGTGACGCTCTGGCACGACGCCGGGGTGAGCCTCGATCGGATCGGTGACTACGCGGGCCAGTCGAGCACGGGGATCACGAACCGCTACCGGCACCTACGCGACGGCCGTCGCGCTGACGATGCGGCGCTCGTGAACGAGTACCTGGCTCGTGAGCTGGCGCGCGGACTGGCGCGCGCGGTGGCCGTCGATGCGGATTAGCAGGGGAAACGGCGTGTTTCGGCGTGGCCTCGAAAACCGTTATCCGTCGTTAGGCGGATCGAGGGTTCAAATCCCTCCCCCTCCGCTTGATCGAGCGGTGTGCCGGTCACGGCACCGCTGCGCCCGGGCTACGTGCGTTCTTCAAACCGCAGCACTCAATCCAGGGGTGTCCACGAACGTCTCCTAGGTGTAAGACCCAGCCAGGTTGTTCCTCTTGAGCGCCTCCAGCCGCTGTAACGGTGGTTGGTGGCTAAGGGAGCCGTGTGGTCTGCGGCGATTGTAGAAGTCGAGCCAGCCGGCGAGGGCTGCGCGACGCTCGTCGGAGGTGCGGTAGATCGCGCCGTAGGCCCAGCCGCCGAGGAGGGTGCGGATGAAGCGTTCGGCTTTGCCGTTGGTGCGCGGCCGGTAGGGGCGGGTGCGTAGGTGCTTGAGGCCGAGCGTCTTGCAGGCGAGCTGATGGGCGAGCGCGCGGTAGGCGGGGCCGTTGTCTGTCATCACTCGCTCGACGATCCCGTAGGCGCGAAAGTGCGCGACGGCGCGGCGCAGGAAACCGGCGGCGGTGACGGCTTTCTCGTCCTCGAGGACTTCCACGTAGGCGAGCCTGGTCGCGTCGTCGATGCAGATGTGGACGTATTCCCACCCGACCGTGAGATGGCGTTTGCCAGCGGCGTCAGTGACGCGCGCGAAGTTATGCCGCCGCACGCCGTCGCCGAATCGCTTGCCCGCTCCATCCTTGATCCGGCCCAGCTTCTTGACGTCGATGTGCAGGAGCTCGCCCGGGTGGCGGCGCTCGTAGCGGTTGGGCGGTTCGAGCGGCTCCAGCCGGGAGAGCTTGCCCAGCCCGATCCGGGTCAGCACCGCCGACACCGTCGACAGCGGCATCGACAGCGTCTCGGCGATCTCCGCGGCGGTCATCCGCAGCCGGCGCAGCAGCGCGACCAGTTCGACCCGCTGCTCGGGCGTCCGATGCGGGACAGCAGCGGCGCCGAGGAACGATCGTGCAATCCATCCGCGCCCTCCGCGCGGAAGCGACCAACCCACTTCGAGACCGTGCGCACGCTCACGCCGGCGGCCTCGGCCGCCTGCGCGAGCGTCCAACCCTGCTCGAGCACCCGCCCCACTATCAACGACCGGCTATGCAGACAGGTACGGGCGTTACCGTGCAGCCTCATTCGGGTCCTCCTTGGACTGGGTGGCTTCGACACCCCCCAGCCTCCAAGGAGGCCCGGATGGAATAACGCTGCTGGGTCTTACACCTAGGAGCCGTCGGCCGTCTCGTTTGTGGCCAAGAAAGTGGACTCGGCCGCTTCGCCGGCCGCGAAGCTCTTCTCCGCGAGCCAGCCGCCGTCGACGGTGAGCGCGACGCCGTTCACGTAGGCGGACTGGTCGCTCGCGAGGTAGAGCGCGGCGTCGGCGACGTCGGCGACGACACCCGCGCGGCCCTGCGGGACGACGGTGAGCAGGCCCTCCTCGAAGGCTTCCTCGGCGAAGTACTGCTCGGTCAACGGCGTCCGGATCAGGCCGGGGCAGATCGCGTTCACTCGGATCCCGGCCGGGCCGAGGTCGCGGGCGAGGCTCTTCGTCAGGCCGACGACGCCGTGCTTCGCCGCCGTGTAGGCCGGGCGCCGCGCGAGCCCGATCAGGCCGCCGACGGAGGAGATGTTCACGATCACGCCGCCGCCGCTCTCGCGCATCCGTCGTGCAGAGGCCTGGCAGCAGTAGAACGTGCCGCTCAGGTTGACGGCGATCACGTTGTCCCACTCCTCGGTCGCCATCGTGTAGACGTCGCCGATCTCACGGACGCCGGCGCTGTTGACGAGGACGTCGATGCGCCCCTCCGACCCCACGACCTGGTCGACGGCGCGCTCGACGTCGGCCGGAGAGCGGACGTCGCCCCGGATCGCCACGTCGCCCGCGCGGTCGAAGCCGGTCACGCGGGCGCCCTCGCGCGCGAAGCGCTCGGCGATCTCGCGGCCGATGCCGCTCGCCGCGCCTGTCACCAGCGCCACCCGGTCCTCCAGCATCCGAAGTACGTTAACCGCATGAGCGCGTGGGCGATCGCCGGGCCTCGTCACGCGGGGATCACCGTCTCCGACCTCGACCGCTCGCTCGAGTTCTACTGCGGCCTGCTCGGCCTAGAGCTGCTCTGGCGGCGACTCTACGAGGAGCGAGAGATCATGCGGATCGTCGGCGTCCCCGAGGCGACGGGGCTCCAGATCGCGATGCTCCGCGTGCCCGCAAGCGACCTCGAGGTCGAGCTGATCGAGTACCGCGGTTGTGAGCGCCATTCCGGGAGCTGCCGGCCGTGCGACTACGGCACGGGCCACTTCTGCGTCTTCGTCACGGGGATCGACGCGCTCTACGAGGAGCTGCGGGCGCGCGGCGTCTCGTTTCGCTCGGACGGGCCGGTGGAGATGACCGCGGGCGCGAACGCGGGCGGCAAGAGCCTCTACTCGCTCGACCCGGACGGCTACGTCTTCGAGCTCCACGAGCGGCCGCCTCGATGAGGATCGAGGCCACTGCCGCGGCGAGGCGGCCCGCCGACCGGCCGCCGCTCCTCGAGCAGTACCGCCTGATGGCGCTGATCCGCCGCTTCGAGGACCGCGCAGCGGAGCTCTTCCAGCAGGGGGTCATCTTCGGGACTGCGCACAGCTGCGTCGGCCAAGAGGCGATCGCCGTCGGCGCCGCGGGCGTCATGCGAGACACCGACTACCTCGTCGGCCATCACCGCTCGCACGGCCACTTGATCGCGGCCGGCGCCGACCTTCGTCGGATGATGGCCGAGATGTTCGGGAAGCGGACGGGCTACTGCAAAGGGCTCGGCGGCTCGATGCACATCGCCGACCTCTCCCTTGACATCCTCGGCTGCAACGGGATCGTCGGCGCCGGGATCCCGCACGCGTGCGGCGCAGCCTTGACCGCGAAGCTGCGCGGCACGGGGCAGGCGGCGGTCGCCTTCTTCGGCGACGGGGCCGCCGGTCAGGGCGCGGCGCACGAGGGGATGAACCTCGCCGCGACCTGGGCTCTGCCGGTCGTCTTCATCTGCGAGAACAACCAGTTCGCGCTCTCGGCCGACTGGCGGGCGCAGCGCGCCGTCGAGAATCTTGCCGACCGCGCGGCCGGCTACGGGATGGCCGGCGAGATCGTGGACGGCAACGACCTGCTCGCCGTCGAGGACGCGGTCGCCCGGGCGCTCGCACGCGGCCGCGAGAGTGCCGGCCCGACGTTCCTGGAGATGAAGACGTTCCGGCGGATGCAACACTCGATGCGCGCGAACCTCCCGGACGTCCGCGATCCGGCCCTCGTCGAGGAGTGGGAGGCGAAGGACCCGCTGCCGCGGTTCGAACGGTTGCTTCGAGACCTTGGGGAGCTCGACGACGACCGCGTCGAGACGATCCAGCGCGAGGTCGAGCACGATGTCGAGCTCGCGATCGAGACCGCGCTCGCCGACGAGGACGCGAGCGCCGACGACCTCCTCCCCGCGGTGTTCGGCCCGCAGCGCAGCTACCCGGCACCCGCCGCCGAAACGGAGCGGAAGCTCGGCTTCGTCGCCGCGGTGCGCGAGGCGCTCGGCCTCGAGCTCGAGGCCGATCCGAGCGTGATCGTGATCGGCGAGGACATCGGCAAGGTGGGCGGGCTCTTCCGCGCCACCGAGGGTCTCTACGAGCGCTACGGCGGCGAGCGGATCCGCGACACGCCGCTGACCGAGAGCGGCTTCGTCGGCTGCGGGATCGGCGCGGCGCTGACGGGGTTGCGGCCCGTCGTCGAGCTGCAGTTCTCGGACTTCGCCGGCGTCGCCTTCGACCAGATCATGAATCAGGCCGCGAAGCTCCGCTTCATGATGGGCGGGACGCCGAGCATCCCGCTCGTCATCCGAATGGTCTCGGGCGGCGGCGTCCGGCTCGGCGCGCAGCACTCTCAGAGCCTGGAGGCGCTCTTCGCGCACATCCCGGGCCTCCTGGTCGCGATGCCCTCGACCCCTTACGACGCCAAGGGCCTGCTCTCGGCGGCGATCCGCGGGGACAACCCGGTCATCTTTCTCGAGCAGAAGCTCCTCTTCTTCGGCGAGCCCGCGCCGGTGCCCGAGGAGCGCTATGGGATCGAGCTCGGCGTGGGGCGCGTCGCCCGCGAGGGGACGGACGTCACCGTCGTCGCTCTGGGCGCGCTGGTGCCCCATGCGCTCCGGGCGGCGCACGAACTCGAGGGAGAAGGCGTTAGCGTCGAGGTGGTCGACCCGCGCACGCTCGTCCCGCTCGACACCGCTCTCGTCGCGGAGTCGGTCGCAAAGACGCACCGGCTGGTCATCGCGCACGAGGCCGTCCAGTTTTGCGGTTTCGGCTCCGAGATCGCGGCGCACGCGGCGCAACACTGCTTCTGGGATCTCGACGCGCCCGTCATCCGCGTCGGCGCCGCCTCGCACCCGGTCCCCTACCAGAAGGACCTCGAACTGGCGACGCTGCCTGGGCCGGCCGAGATCGTGGCCGCAGCACGTTCACTCGCTGCCCTCTGAGGTCGGGCACCGAGGTCTGAGCTGCCGTTGCCTGAAGGAGGACGGCGGCGACCACGACTGCGCCGCCGACTACCGTCATCAGTGTCGGCGTCTCCGAGACGGCCACCCACGCCCAGAAGGGCCCGAGGACGACCTCGAGCAGCGTGACCAGTGCGACCTCGGACGCGGCGATCAGCCTGGCGCCCATCGTGAAGAGCACGAGCCCTAGACCCATCTGGCCGACGCCGAGCAGCACGAGGAAGACGAGGTCGCGCTCGCCCACGGTCGTAGGATGGGCGAAAGGCCCGACCACCACAACGAGGAGCAGCTGCGAGAGGCAGACTGCCGGCGCCATCGAGACGTCGCGCTGGTGCCTCGTGATCACGACGCCGACGGCGAAGGCGAGCGTCATCACGAGCGAGAAGCCGACGCCGAGCACGCCGCCGCTCCCCGGGCCGCCGACCATCAAGCCCACTCCGAGCAGCGCGACCGCCATCGCGATCCCCGCCCTGGCGGAGACCGCCTCGCGGAGCGCGATCCAGGCGAGCAACGCCGCGGCGATCGGCGACACGGCCTGCATGAAGAGGACGTTCGCGACGCTCGAGTGATTCAAGGCGACGATGAACGAGCCCGATGCGATCGCCGTGCAGACGGCCACGCCGAGGCCGGCGAGCCCCATCGACCGGAACGCGACGACCGTGCGGCCGCGGTTCGTGACCGCGACGAACACGGCCAGCGCGACGAACGCGAAGAAGGCGCGCCCGGCGAGCTGGGTCGTCGTGCCGACGGAGAGTTCCCGCTGGAGGCCTCCGGCGGTCGACCACGCCACCGCGGCGGCGGCGATGTACAGCTGCCCGCGACGTCGGGCCTTTCGTGCCTCGCGCGACGGAATCAGCGCTTCTTGCCGGGGTTCAGCAGCCCCTTGGGGTCGAACGCCGACTTGATCGACCTGTGCAGGGCGAACGCCGCCGGGCTCCACTGGCGCTCGAGCTGGCCGCCCTTGACAAGCCCGAGGCCGTGCTCGCCGGAGATGCTGCCGCCGAGCCGCACGGCCAGGTCGAACAGCTCCTCGGCCGCCGCCTCGGCGCGGAGGCGCTCCGCCTCGTCGCCCGGGTCGATCATGAAGGTCGAATGGAGGTTCCCGTCGCCGGCGTGCCCCCAGCTGCATGCGGGAAGGCCGTGACGCGCGCCGATCGCGAGCGTCTCGTCGATCGCCTCGCCAAGGCGGTCGAACGGCACGACGATGTCCTCGCTCACCTTGCCGCCGCGCTCGACCTGGACGGCGAGGGAGACCCCGTCGCGCCAGCGCCAGAGCGCCGCGATCTCGGCTGCGCTGTCCGGCACCCAGACCGAGAGTGCGTCCTCGCCGACCGCCTCCAGCACGGCCTCGCGCAGGCGCGCCACCTCCTCGACGGAGCCATCGACCTCCGTGAGCACCAGGAATCCAGCGCCTAGGGGCACCGGGAAGGAGTCCGCCGAGCGACGCACGGTCTCGGCGTCGAGATACTCGAGGGCCGCCACCGAGAGGCCGCTGCCGATCACCCGCGCGAGCGCCTCGCAGCCCTCGGCGGTGCCGGCGTGCAGCGAGATGACAGGGGCGACCGCCTCCGGCGCGGGGGCGAGATTCAGCCAGACCGAGGTCACGATCCCGAGCGTTCCCTCGGATCCGATCAGCAGGCTCTTGAGGTCGTAGCCGGCGACGTCCTTTCGAATCGCGCCGCCGACAGCGACGAGCTCTCCGGGCGGGACGACCGTCTCGACCCCGGTCACCCAGTCGCCGGTGACGCCGTACTTGAACGCGTGCGGGCCGCCCGCATTCGTGGCGACGTTGCCGCCGATCTGCGACTGCTCGGCGGCGCCGGGATCGGGCGGGAAGAGCAGCCCGCTCTCGCGGGCGAGCCTGCGCACGTCGGCGGTCGTCACTCCCGCTTCGACCTCCATCCGCCAGAGCAGCGGGTCGATCGAGCGGACGCTCCGCAGCCGCTCGAGCCCGAGCACGACGCCGCCGAGTGGGACCGCGCCGCCCGCGAAGCCGGTGCCGCCGCCGCGCGGCGTGATCGGAGCGTCGTGCTCGTAGCACCACGCGACGACCTCGGTGACCTCCGCCGCGGTCCGCGGGAGCACCACGGCGTCCGCGCGGCCACGCAGCCCGCGTGCCTCGGTCGCGTCCTGCAGATAGAGCGGCGGGACGCCGTCCAGCACCAGCTCCTCCCCGAAGCGGGAGCGCAGCTCGCTCGCCAGCGTCACGCTGCTCGCACGGGGTTCGTCAGCGTCCCGACCCCGTCGATCTCGATCGTCACCTCGTCCCCATCCGCGAGGTAGACGGGTGGCTTACGCCCGAAGCCGACGCCCGGCGGCGTCCCCGTCAGGATCAGGTCGCCCGGCTCGAGCGTGATTCCATCGCTGATGAAGGAGATCACCTCGGCGACCGTGAAGACCATCTGCGCGGTCGATGAGTCCTGGACGACCTTTCCGTTCAACAGGCAGCGGATCGGCAGCGCCTGCGGATCGGGCACTTGGTCGGCGGGCATGATCGGGCCGACCGGGCCGAAGGTGTCGAACGACTTCCCGCGCGTCCACTGGCCGTCCGCGAACTGGATGTCCCGTGCGCTCACCTCGTTGGCGCAGACGTAGCCGGCGACGTGGTCGAGGGCGTCGGCCACCGACACGCGGTGAGCGAGCTTCCCGATCACCACGCCGAGCTCGGCCTCGTAGTCGACCTCCTTCGCCTGCTCCGGGAGCACGATCGGCCGTCCGGGACCGATCAGCGAGCTCGGCCACTTGGCGAAGAGCAGCGGCCACTTCGGGATCTCCATCCCCGACTCCTCCGCGTGGTCGCGGTAGTTCAGGCCGACGCAGACGATCTTGCCCGGGCGTGCGAACGGCAGGCCGTTATCCGGCATCAGCGCTCCCTCTCGTCGGTGAACACCTTGCCGGGATTCATGATCCCGCGCGGGTCGAAGACTCGCTTGATCTCCCGCATCAGCGGCACGAGGTCGCCGTGCTCGAGCTCGAGCGCCGCGATCTTGCCCAGGCCGATGCCGTGTTCGCCAGTGCAGGTGCCGCCGCGCGCGAGCGCGTCGACGACCAGCCGCTCGACGAGCTCGTCGGCGAGCGCCAGCTCGACAGGATCGTCGGGGTCGAGCTGCAGGCTGACGTGGAAGTTGCCGTCGCCGGCGTGGCCGATGATGGCTGCGTCGAGGCCGAGGCGTTCCACCTCGGCGCGGGCGAACGCGACGGCGCCGGGCAACTCGGAGACGGGGACGCAGGTGTCGGTCGCGCGCTCGCGCCGTCCCGGCGAGGCGGCGGCCGCCGCGTAGGCCGCATCGTGGCGGGCAGCCCAGAGCCTGGCGCGGCCGGCCGGGTCGCGCTCGTCGACGATCTCGGTCGCGCCCTCCGCCACGGCCAGCTCGCGCACGAGCTCGAGGTCGGCCTCCACCGTCGCCTCGGTTCCCGCCGCCTCGACGAGCAGGCACGGGCCCTCGGGGTAGTTCGAGCCGCGGTAGGCGTTGATCGCCGCGAGCGTCCAGGCGTCGAGCAGTTCCAACCGCGTCACTGCCGAGCCGCCGGCGACGACGGCGGCGGCCGTCTGGCAGGCCGCCTCGATCGTCGGGAAGGAAATGCGCTGCGCGACGACGTGCTCCGGGATGCCGTAAAGGCGGACGCGCACCTCGGTGATCACCGCGAGCGTCCCCTCGGACCCGACGAGCAGGCTCGTGAGGTCGTACCCGGCGGACGTCTTCGGCGCCCGGCTGCCCGTCCGGACGACCGTCCCGTCGGCGAGCACCGCCTCGAGCGCGAGCACGTTGCCGCGCATCTTGCCGTAGCGGATCGTGGTTGTCCCGGCCGCGTTCGTCGCGGCCATGCCGCCGAGCGTCGCGTCCGCGCCGGGATCGACGGGGAAAAAGAGTCCGTGCGCGCCGGCTGCTCGCTCGAGCGCGCTCCGGGTGACGCCGGCCTGGACGGTGGCGGTCAGGTCGTCCGCCGCGATCTCGAGGATCCGGTCGAGCCGCGTCAGATCGAGGCTGATGCCGCCGCGCTCCGGAATGACGTGCCCTTCGAGGCTCGAGCCGGCTCCGAACGGCGTCACGGGGACGCCGCGCTCGTTCGCCAGCGCGAGCACCCGCGAGACGTCCCCGGTGGAGGACGCGTAGACGACGACATCCGGGCGCTGCGGGCGGTGGAAGGTCATGTCACCGGCGTGCAGGTCGAGCTCGGAGTCTCCGTCGGAGACTCGCGCCCCTTCGCCGAGAACGCCGCTCAGCGCCTCTCGCAGCTCCTGCGCCGCGAGCTTCATGCTGCGGCGCCCTCGGAGGGAAGCCCCCCGGCGGCACGGTCGACCGCCCAGCGAAGGCTCTCCTGGACGATGTGCTCTGCGGCGCCGCCGTCGTGCTCGAGGCACGCGGCCTGGAACGCCTCGTAGCGGCCGAGCGACTCGCGGAAGCGCTTCGGCGACGAGAGCACGAGACGGTTGTAGCGCTCCGAGCGGCGGTAGAGGCGCTCCACCTCGTCGACGAGCCGGCGCCGGCCGCTCGCGCGGTAGCACGTGCCGTAGAACTCCCAGCGGAGCGTGAGATACGAGTCGACGTCCTGCTTCGCGGCAGCCCTCCTCAGGCGCACCAGCACCCCGGCCATGCGACCGGTCTCCGCCGCGTCGACCGCGGTTGCGCCCAGTCTCGCCGCCAGGCCCTCGAGCCCCAGCCGGGCGGCGTAGATCTCCTCGAAGTCCTCTCGCGTCAGGCGGCTCACGAACGCGCGGCCGGTGGCTCCGACGGCCACGAAACCCTCGCGTTCCAGCCGGCCGAGGCTCGCCCGCACCGGCGTCTGCGAGACGCCGAGCCTCGCGGCGAGATGGCGCTGCACGAGTTGCGTGCCTTCGGGGAGCTGCCCCGCCACGATGAGGGCGCGGAGTGAGTGCGCGACCCGATCCTCGATCGACTCCCGCTCCTCGAGCGGCTCGATCGGAAACTCGAGTGCGGCCCCGCCTTCCATCCCGCGCTAGTGTCGTTTACGCTCGCCTTGAACGCAACATGAAATTTCGAATTTCATGACGCTGTTGCCCACCGCCGCCGTCCTCACGGCGGCCGCCGATGCGGCGCGGCCCCTAAGGCTCGAGCCCCTGACGCTCGGGGCCGCGATCTGCGCCCCGGCCGCCACCTGCGCCTGTGCGCCCAGGGACAACCTCGCCCTCCACCGCCTGCTGGAGCGTGCGCCGCCGGGCTCGGCACTCGTCGTCGCTGCCGGCGGCCGGGCCGACGCGGGCTACTTCGGCGAGCTGGCCGCGATCGACGCGATGGAGCGCGGGCTGCAGGGTCTCGTCATCGACGGCGCGATCCGTGACAGCGCCGCGGTGGCCGCCCTCCGCTTCCCCGTCTTCCACGCCGGCTTCGAGCCCGCCTCGTGCGTGAAGCAACGCGCGCTCTCGGTGGGCGATCCCGTCCAGATCGGCGGCGTCGAGGTTGCTCCGGGGGATCAGGTGGTTGCCGACCGCGACGCCGTGCTCGTCGTCGCAGGCGCCGACTGGCCCGGCGTCCAGGCGGCCGCTGCCGAGATCGAAGCCCGAGAGGAGGAGCTGCGAGTCCAGCTCCGTGCAGGCAGGCGCCTCGCCGACCTGCTGGAGCTGCCGCGATGACCGCGGCGGCCGCGCGCGTGGGAGTCGACGTCGGCGGCACCTTCACGGACGTCGTCCTGCACGGCGCGGACGGGCGCGTCGCCGTCCGCAAGCTGCTCTCGACGCCGCCGAGCTACGACCGAGCGGTGGTGGAGGCCGTGGGCGCGCTCGTGGGCGACGCCGCCGTGAGCGAGGTCGTCCACGGCACGACGGTGGCGACGAACGCCGTGCTCGAGCGGCGCGGCAGCCTGACCGCGCTCGTGACGACCGCCGGCTTCCGGGACGTGCTCGAGCTGCGCAGGCTGCGCATCCCGCACATGTACGACCTCTTCTGGCGCAAGCCGCCGCCGCTTGTCGAACGGCAGCTCCGCTTCGAGCTGAACGAGCGCATCGCCGCGGACGGCACCGTCGTCCGAGCTCTCGACGACGAGGAGAGCCGCGCGCTCGCCGCCCGCCTGCGCGGGACGGGGGTCGAGTCCGTTGCGGTCTGCTTCCTGCACTCATACCTCTACCCCGAGCACGAGAGGCGCCTCGGCGCGATTCTGGCCGAGGAGCTACCGGAGGCGAACGTCTCGCTCTCGAGCGACATCCTGCGCGAGCAGCGCGAGTACGAGCGCTCCGCGACCACCGTCGTCAACGCCTACGTGCGGCCGCTGATGTCGTCGTACATCGATCGGATCCGGACCGGCCTCGACGGGATCGGGCTCGACGGACCGCTGCAGATCATGCAGTCGTCCGGAGGCGTGATGACCGCGGATGACGCGAGGAAGCGGCCGGTCTTCGCGCTCGAGTCGGGTCCGGCGGCGGGCGTCGTGGCGGCCCGCGGGATGGGGCAGCAGCTCGGCGTCGACAACCTGCTCGCCTTCGACATGGGCGGCACGACCGCGAAGGCGTCATTGATCGAAGACGGCGCCATCTCGCGCGGCCGCGAGTACGAGGTCGGCGGCTCGATGTCGGCCGGAAGCCGCCTGATCCGTGGTGCCGGCGAGCTGCTGCGGATCCCGACGATCGACATCGCCGAGGTCGGCGCAGGCGGCGGGAGCATCGCCTGGATCGATCCGGCGGGCGGCCTCCAGGTCGGGCCGCGCAGCGCGGGCGCCGATCCGGGCCCGTCCTGCTACGGGCGCGGTGGGGTCGAGCCGACGGTGACCGACGCGAACGTCGTACTCGGCTACATGCCCGCCGGCGCGGTCGCCGACGGACAGGTCTCGATCTCGGCGGAGCTTGCCGAGCAGGCGGTGCGCCGGGTCGCCGAGCCGCTTCGGCTGACGCTCCTCGAGGCAGCGAGCGGGATCCACCGGATCGCGAACGCGCGGATGACCCGAGCGCTCCGGGCGGTCTCGTCCGAAAAGGGGCGCGACCCGCGCGACTTCGCGTTGATCGCCTACGGCGGGGCCGGGCCGATCCACGCGGCCGGGCTCGCCGACGACCTCGGCATGCGGACCGTCCTCGTGCCGGCGGTCGCGGGCCTCTTCAGCGCCGTGGGCCTCCTCTTCGCGCGGCCGGAGTTCCACGAGGTGCGGACATGTCACCTGGACGTGGACGCCGTCGATCCCGCCGTGGTCGCAGCGCTCTTCGCCGAGATGGAGACCAAGCTCGCCCAGGCGCTCGAGGGGCGTGTAGAGGTCGAGTGGGCGCGAACTGCGGACCTCCGCTACGGCGGCCAGAGCTGGGAGGTCGAGGTCGGTTTTCCGGCCGGAACGATCGACACTCGTGTGCTCGCCGCGCTGCGGGCGCGTTTCGAGGACGAGCACGAGCGGCTTTACAGCATCAAGGACCAGGCCGGCTCGCCCGTCGAGATCCGGGCGCTCCGCCTCGCGGCGCTCGGCGAGGCAGCCGCGACACGGTCCTTCCACCTCGACGGCGCGAACGGCGCCGCGTCCGGCGGCTCGAGGCGCCGCATCCACATCGGGGGCCTCGAAGTGGACGCGCCCGTGCACAGACGCGCGTCGCTCGGCGAGGCGCCGGAGCCGGGCCCGTTGCTCGTGGACGAGTACGACACCACCGTCGTCGTCCCGCCCGGCTGGTCGGCCCGGCGCGACACAACCACCGGGACGCTAGTGCTCGAGCGAGGGGCCGATGGCGACTAAGACGCGGGTCGACCCGGTCACGCTCCAGATCGTGGGCAACGCGCTCGCGTCGATCGCGGACGAGATGGCGACGACGATCTGCCGGACCGCGCACTCGACCGTCGTCCGGGACGGGATGGACTTCTCGGCCGTCGTCTGCGACGCCAAGGGGAGGACGGTCGCGCAAGCGGTCAGCGTGCCGTTCCACCTCGGCTCGATCCCCGCCGCGATGGAAACCCTGCTTGCCCACTACGGCGACCGGATCCACCCGGGGGATGTGTACGTGATGAACGACCCCTTCGACGGCGGCATGCACCTGCAGGACATCTTCGTCTTCAAGCCCGTCCACTTCGACGGCGAGCGCATCGGCTTCACCTGTACGACCGCGCACCACGGCGACGTCGGCGGCCGGCTGCCGGGCTCGAGCGCCTGCGACAACACCGAGATCTTCCAGGAGGGTATCCGGCTGCCGTGGCTCAAGCTCTACTCCGAGGGCGAGCCGGTCGAGGACGTCTTCAAGATCATCGAGGCGAACGTCCGCATCCCGCGGATGACCTTCGGCGACCTCGGCGCGCAGGTTGCCGCCTGCTCGGTCGCCGAGTGCGCCCTCGTTGCGCTCGCCGAGCGGCACGGGACGGACACGCTTTCGGAGCTGATGGACGCGCTGATCGACTACACCGAGCGGCTCGTCCGTCAGGAGATCGCGACCTGGCCCGACGGCACCGCGTCCTTCACCGACTACCTCGGCTCGGACGGGGTCGATGTCTGCGACGTGCCGATCACGGCGCACGTGACGATCGCGGGCGACGAGTTCACGGCCGACCTGACCGATGCGTCGCCGATGGTGCGCGGCTCGCTGAACAGCACGCGGTCGTTCGTGCAGGCCTGCGTCTACCAGGCGGTGCGCGCGGCGCTGACGGTCGAGGTGCCGAACACGGCCGGCGCGTTCCGGCCGATCCACGTGCTCACGAAGCCCGGGACGGTCGCCGACGTCGTCATGCCGGGTGCCTCCTCGATGCGGGGCGTGACGGGGTTCCGCATCCTCGACGCGGTCAGCGGCGCGCTCGCCCGGTTGCTCCCGGATCGAGTGCCCGCCGCGGGCGAGGGCGGCAACACGCTCGCCATCTTCGGCGCCGAGCGCCCCGACGGCGATCGCTTTATCTTCTACGAGCTCGTCGTCGGCACCTGGGGTGGCACGCCGGAGGCCGACGGCAACGATGGCCTCACGAACCCGGCGAGCCTGGCCGCGAACATCCCGGTCGAGGTCGCCGAGTCGGAGTACCCGATCGTGATCGAGCGGTACGGGCTGGTGCCGGACTCGGGCGGCGCCGGCCTGCACCGCGGAGGCCTTGCGATCGAGCGCGTCTGGCGTTGCCTCACTCCGCGCACGTCCCTGATCGTCCGCTCCGACAGGGCGGTGCACGCACCCTACGGCCTGGCGGGCGGCGGTCCCGGGGGGCTCTCGGCCAACGTGCTGCTGCGCCCCGACGGGAGGGAGGAGGCGCTCCCGCCGATGTTCTCGATCGAGATCGAGGCGGGCGATGTCTACGAGCACCGGACCGCGGGCGGCGGCGGGTGGGGCGATCCGCTCGAGCGCGACCCCGCCGCCGTCGCCGACGATGTCCTGAATGAGAAGGTCAGCCCGGAGGCAGCGCGCCGGCTCTACGGCGTCGTCGTCGCCGGCGACGGCACGGTCGAGCAGGAGGAGACGTTGGCTCTGAGAGCCGAGAGGAGGACTGCGTGAAGGCCGATGCGGTCGTGATCGGAGGCGGGATCATCGGGGCGAGCGTCGCCCACTTCCTGACAAAGCTCGGCTATGGCCAGGTGACGCTCGTCGAAAAGTCGGAGATCTGCGGCGGCTCGACCCAGTATTCGGCCGCGCACATCCGCCAGCACTACTCGAACGAGGTCGCGATCAGGCTCGCAGTTCGCGGCGCGAAGATGTTCGCAAACGCCGAAGAGGAACTCGGCGGGCCGGTCGGCTTCGTCCAGCACGGCTACATGGTGATCGCGCCGCCGGACCAGGAGCAGGCGATCCGGGACGTCGTCCCGGTCCAACGACGCTTCGGCGTGCAGACGGAGATCCTGTCGCCCGAGGAGGTCTCGCACCGCTGGCCCGAGCTCGACGTCGAGGGGATCGCGCTCGCGTGCTTCGAGCGGACGTCCGGCTACGCAGACCCCGTCGCGACCGTTCGCGCGCTCGTGCGTGCCGCGCAACGGCAGGGGCTCGAGGTGCTCGAGGGCTGCGAGGCGACGGACATCGAGACCCAGGACGGCCGCATCACCGGCGTCGTCACCGGCCAGGGCACGATCTCGACCGGCGTCGTCGTGAACGCCGGCGGCCCCTGGGGCGACCGGATCGGCCGGATGGTCGGGGTCGACTATCCGATCAGGTTCAGCCGCGAGCACGAGGCGGTCTTCGAGGCGCCCGCGGGCTTCGGCGAGATCCCGGTCATGTCGGACGCTGCGCAGCAGCTCTACTTCCGCCACTACGGCGAGGGCAAGGTGCTCGTCGGCGAGGGCTGGCCGAAGCCGGCCGAGCCCGCCGACCCCGAGACCTACGACGCGGGAACCGACGAGGAGCACCTCGCCCGGATGGTGCCGAAGCTCGTCCGCCGCCTGCCCTCGCTCGCCGCGACGATCGGGAGCGACGGCTACGGCGGCACCTACGTGACCGGCTACTCCGGCGTCTACGACATCACCGAGGACTGGTACCCGATCGTCGGCGAGGAGGAGGTCGGCGGCTACTACTCGGCCTTCGGCGGCAGCGGCCATTGCTTCAAGCTCGGCCCGGCGATCGGCGAGGCGCTCGCCTCCGTGATCGCGGGCCAGGAGTCGGAGATCGACATCTCGAGCCTGTCGGGCGCGCGCTTTGCCGAAGGACGCACATTCGGCTCCGTCTGGGGGCCGGGAAACCGCGCGTGAAGGTCACGTGAAGATCACCGCCGTCACCGCGACGCCGATCGCGATCCCGCTCGAGCGGCCGTTCTACTGGCGCTCGGGCGTGCAGGAGCAGGCGAATCTCGTCCTCTTCGCCGTCGAGACCGACGAGGGCGCGACCGGATACGGCGAGTCGATCTGCGAGGACACGGCCGCCGTCGTCTCGTACGGGAACCAGATGGCGCGGGCGTTTGTCGGCCACTCGCCGGGAGACGTCGAGGCGATCCTGGGCGAGCTCTGGCGCGACGGCCGCTGGCGCTTCTATCCGCACTGGTCGCAGCAGATCGCGAGCGGGATCGAGGTCGCCTGCTGGGACGCTCTCGGGAAGGCGCTCGGCGTGCCCGCCTCGACGTTCCTCGGCGGCCGGGTGCGCGAGGAGCTCGACTTCATGGCTTTCCCGCAGGGTGACACGGCCGCAGAGCTTGCGCGGGACGCGGCAGCGCTGGCGGAGGAAGGCCATCAAGTCGTCTACCTCAAGGTCGGGCGCGGGCACCGCGACGACGAAGAGATCGTCGGTGCGGTACGTGACGCGATCGGACCCGGGCCCCTCCTCCGCGTCGACCCGAACGAGGCCTGGGATGTGCCGGGAGCAGTTGACGCGATCCGCCGACTCGAGGCCTTCGACCTCGACTGGGTCGAGCAGCCGATCGCGGCTGGGAACGTCAGCGGGCTGGCCTGGATTCGCGGCGCCGTCGAGACGAAGATCGCGGCCGACCAGGCTGTCTTCACGAGCCACGAGCTCCGCAATGTCCTCGAGCAGGAGGCTGCGGACGCCATCGTGCTCGGTAGCCACGAGACCGGCGGGATCTGGCGGCTGCGCCAGCTCGCCCACCTCGCCGAGACGTACGGGATCCCGGTCAACCGGCACGCGTGCGCCGAGAGCGCAATCTCGACCTTCGCCGCGCTGCAGGTGATGGCGTGCCTGCCGAACCTGACGCTCGGGAACCAGGTGATGCATCACCTACTCGTCGACCAGCTCGTGACGACGCCGATCGAGCTCACCGGCGGACGGGTCGCCGTGCCGACGGCCCCGGGGCTCGGCTTCGAGATCGATCTCGACGCAGTGGAACGGCTTACCGTTCGATGATCGACCCGATCACCTTCGAGGTGATCCGCAACGCGCTCGTCGCCGCCACCGACGAGATGGTGCTGACGCTCCGCCGCAGCGCCTACTCGACGAACATCAAGACACGCTCGGACTTCTCGTGCGCGTTCTTCGATGCCGAGCTCCGTGCGGTTGCGCAGGGCTTCACCCAGCCCGTCCACCTCGGCTCGATGGTCGAGCAGGTGCCGCGTGCAATCCTCGACTACGGCCCCGAGAACCTCGAGCCCGGCGACGTGATCATCACGAACGAGCCCTTCCCGAGCGGGGTCCACCTGAACGACATCAGCCTGATCTCGCCCGTCCACTCGGGCGGCGAGCTGCTGGGCTACGTCGCCAACCTCGCCCACCACGTCGATGTCGGCGGCGGCGCGCCGGCCTCGATCGGAGCGTTTCGCGAGGTGTTCCAGGAGGGCGTGATCATCCCGCCCGTGAAGGTCGTGGAAGGCGGACAGATCGTGCACGACATCTTCAACCTGATCCTCGCGCAGATCCGCTCCAAGCACGAGACCGCAGGCGACTTCCGCGCCCAGATCGCCGCCAACGCGACCGGCGTCCGCCGGCTGCAGGCGCTCGTCGCCCGCCGCGGACTCGAGACGGTGGCCGGCACGATGCGCGAGCTGCTCGACTACACCGAGCGGCGTACGCGCGCCGAGATCGCGGCCCTGCCGCACGGCGTCTACGAAGCGGAGGGCACCGTCGACGTGGACGGGTACACGGATGAGCCGGTGCTGCTCAGGGCACGGATCGAGATCACGGCCGACGGCGTCGCCTTCGACCTGACCGGCTCCGACCCGCAGCGCCGCGCGCCCGTCAACTCCACCTACGCGCAGACGTTCTCGGCCTGCGCGTACGCGGTCAAGTGCCTGATCGACCCTGACCTGCCCGTCAACGACGGCTTCTACCGCGTCGTCAGCCTCGACGCGCCGAGGGGGACGGTGACCAACTGCACCTGGCCGAGCCCGGTCGTGGGCGGCTGGGAGACCCAGACGCGGCTCGTTGATGTGATCTTCCGCGCGCTCCTCCCATCGCTGCCCGAGCGACTGCCGGCAGGAACGAAGGCGATGATGTGTCACGCCGGCTTTGGCGGCGTCGACCAGCAGACGAACGAGTACTACTGCTTCCTCGAGACGTTCGGCGGCGGCTACGGCGGCCGGTTCGCGAGCGACGGGCCGGACGCCGTGCAGACGCACGGCCAGAACACCGAGAACGCGCCGGTCGAGGAGACCGAGCTGAACTATCCGGTGCGGGTCGCGCGCCTCTCGCTCGTGGACGACTCGGAAGGGCCGGGGCGCTTCCGCGGCGGGCTCGGGTTGCGGAAGGACTTCGTCTTCGACCGCGCGACGACGTTCACCGTCCTCGCCGATCGCACGCTCGCAGGGCCGGCGGGCGCGTTCGGCGGCCGGCCCGGAAAGCCCGCGGAGTACGTGCTGATCCGAGGCGATGTCGAGACCCGGCTCGGCGCGAAGACGACGATCGAGGTCGAGCCCGGCGACACGGTCAGCTACCGCACCTGCGGCGGCGGTGGGTACGGGCCGCCGGAGGAGCGCGATCGCGAGCTCGTCGCGCGGGACGTGCGGGAGGGAAAGGTGAGCCTCGAGCGCGCGCGAGCGGAGTACGGATGGTCGCCGTAGATCCGATCTCGTTCGAGGTGATCCGGAACGCGCTCGTCGCGGCGACCGACGAGATGGCGCTCGCGCTGAAGCGGAGCGCGTACTCGACGAACATCAAGACGCGCTCGGACTTCTCGTGCGCGTTCTTCGACGCGCAGCTGCGCTCGGTCGCCCAGGGCTTCGCCCAGCCGGTGCACCTGGGCTCGATGGCCGAGCAGGTGCCGCAGGCGGTGCGCAAGTACGGCGCCGAGAACCTCTCCGCCGGCGACGTGCTGGTCACGAACGACCCGCACCCGAGCGGCGTCCACCTGAACGACGTCAGCCTGATCTCGCCCGTCCACCACCCAGTTGGTAGCGGAGCCGAGCTGATCGGCTACGTGGCGAATTTGGCGCACCACGTCGATGTCGGCGGCGGCGCGCCCGCCTCGATCGGCGCTTTCCGGGAGGTCTTTCAGGAGGGCGTGATCATCCCGCCGGTCAAGCTCGTCGAGGGCGGCGTGATCGTGCAGGACGTCTTCAAGCTGATTCTGGCCCAGATTCGCTCGAAGCACGAGACGGCGGGCGACTTCCGCGCCCAGATTGCCGCGAACGCCACCGGCGTGCGCCGCGTGCTGGCGCTCGTCGATCGCCACGGGCGCGACACGATCCTCGCGACGATGGAGGAACTGCTCGAGTACACCGAGCGACGCACCCGGGCCGAGCTCGCCACACTCCCGCACGGCGTCTACGAGGCCGAGGGCTCCGTGGACACCGACGGCTATACCGACCAGACCGTTCGCCTGAAGGTGCGCGTCGAGATCGATGCGAACGGGGCCCGCTTCGACACGACCGGCTCCGACCAGCAGCGGCGCGCCCCGGTCAACTCGACGTACGCGATGTCGTTCTCGGCCTGCGCCTACGCCCTCAAGTGCCTGATCGACCCCGACCTGCCGGTCAACGACGGCTTCTACCGGCTCGTCACCCTGCACGCCCCGGCCGGAACCGTCACGAACTGCTCCTGGCCCGGCCCGGTGGTCGGCGGCTGGGAGACGCACGCGCGCCTGATCGAGGTGATCGTCCGGGCGCTGCTGCCGGCCTTCCCCGAGCGGCTCCCCGCAGGGACGAAGGGAATGATGTGCCAGGCGGGCTTCGGCTCCCTCGACGTCGCCGCCGGGAAGTACACCTGCTTCTACGACACGTTCGCGGGCGGGTACGGCGGCCGGTCTGCGAGCGACGGCCCCGACGCCGTCCAGTCCCACAGTCAGAACACCGAGAACGCGCCGATCGAGGAGACCGAGCTCAACTACCCGGTGCGCATCAACGGCCTCTCGCTCGTGGAGGACTCCGAGGGGCCGGGCCGCTTCCGGGGCGGTCTCGGGCTCCGCAAGGACTACCTCTTCGACCTCCACACGACCTTCACTGTCCTCGCCGACCGCGACAAGGTAGGCCCGTGGGGCGCGTTCGGCGGGCACTCCGGGCGAATCGCCGAGTACGTGCACGTCCGCGACGGCCGCGAGACGCGGCTCTCAGCGAAGACAACCCTCGATCTCGTGCCCGGCGACGTGATCAGCGTCCGCACCTGCGGCGGCGGTGGCTACGGGCCGCCCGAGGAGCGCGAGCCCGAGCGTGTGCTGCGCGACGTGCTCGAGGACAAGGTGAGCGTCGAGCGGGCGCGCGAGCTCTACAGGGTCGCCGTCGCGGATCGGCAGGTCGATCAGGCGGCGACCGAGGCGTTGAGGAGGTCGACGTGACCGTCCGCGTCGCGGTCGATATCGGCGGCACCTTCACCGACGCGACCCTGATCGACGAGGAAACGGGCGCCGTCTCGATCGCCAAGGTGCTGACAACGCCCGCCGATCCCTCCGAGGGATTCATGCAGGCGGTCGATCGCGCGCTCGCGGACGGCAGCGTCGCGGCGGCGCAGGTCGGCTTCGTCGTCCACGCGACGACCGTCGCGACGAACGCGATCATCGAGGGGAAGGTCGCGCGCGGCGGCTTCGTCACGACCGAGGGCTTCCGCGACCTGCTCGAGATTGCCCGCCAGGTGCGGCCGTCCCTCTACGACACCCAGTTCGAGAAGGCGACGCCGCTCGTCCCCCGTGACCGCGCGGTGACCGTCGCTGAGCGGCTCGGCCCCGCCGGCGAGGTGCTGCGGCCGCTCGAGGACGACTCCGTGCGCGCGGCGGCCGCGATCCTGCGGCGCGAAGGTGTCGAGACCGTCGCTGTCTGCCTGCTCCACGCCTACGTCAACCCGGCGCACGAGCAGCGGGTCGGCGCGATCCTCGCCGAGGAGCTGCCCGGCGTCCCGGTCTCGCTGTCCGCCGAGGTCGCGCCCGAGTTTCGCGAGTACCTGCGTGCCTCGACGACCGTGATCAACGCCGTCATCCGCCCGGTCGTCGAGCGCTACCTGGAGCGGATCGAGAGCCGCCTCGCCGACGCGGGCGTCCAGGCGAAGCTGCTCGTGATGCAGTCGAGCGGCGGCGTTTTCAGCTCCGAGGCGGCGCGCGGGCGGCCCGTGTTCATGGTCGAGTCCGGCCCTGCCGCCGGCGTGATCGCCTCGGCGTACCTCGGGGTGACGCTCGGCCGCCCGGACATCCTCTCCTTCGACATGGGCGGCACGACCGCCAAGGTCGGCCTGATCCAGGGCGGGCAGCCCTCGGTGACGAAGGACTACAACGTCGGCGGGCACGCGGGCGCGGGGATCGGCGGTATGTCGCTCTCGGGCTACCCGGTGCGGACGCCGGTCGTCGACCTCGTCGAGATCGGCGCGGGCGGAGGCTCGATCGCGTGGGTCGACTCCGGCGGCCTCCTGCGCGTCGGCCCCCGTAGCGCCGGCGCCGACCCGGGGCCGGTTTGCTACCGGCGCGGAGGTGTCGAGCCGACCGTGACCGACGCGAACGTCGTGCTCGGGCGACTGAACCCGAGCTACTTCCTCGGCGGCGAGATCAGCCTCGACGTCGAGGGCGCGCGGCGCGCGATCGAGGAGCGCTGCGCGAAGCCCCTCGGGCTCGACGTCACCGAGGCCGCGAACGGGATCGTCGAGATCGCGAACGCGGCGATGGTCAACGCGCTCCACCTGATCTCCGTCCAGCGCGGCTACGATCCCCGCGACTTCGTCCTCTTCGGCTTCGGCGGCGCCGGCCCCGTGCACGCGAACGCGCTCATGCGCGACGCCGAGATGCCGACGCTGCTGATCCCGCGTAGCCCCGGGATCTTCTCCGCCACCGGCCTCTTGACGACCGACCTGAAGCGGGATGCGGCGGTGACGGTCATGTGCCGCCTCGACGACCTGGACGCCGACGAGGTCGAGGCGACCTTCGCCCGGCTCGAGGAAGCGGGCCAGGGTGAGCTCGAGCAGGAGGGCCTCGCCCGCGAGGCGATGAGCTTCGTGCGGAAGATCGACCTCCGCTACGTCGGCCAGAGCTTCGAGCTCACAGTCCCAGCCGGCGACGGTCTGCTCGAGCGCTTCCACGCCGAGCACGACCGCACCTACGGGTTCAGCGCGCCCGAGGAGCCGGTCGAGGTCGTGAGCCTGCGGCTGACGAGCGTCGGGACGATCGCGAAGCCGCCGCCACGCCTGCTCGGGGGAGGCGGGAAGGCCGAGCCGAAGGAGCACCGGCCGGTGTACTTCGCCGAGTCGGCCGGCTACGTCGACTGTCCGATCTACGACCGCTATGCCTTGCCGGCCGGCGCAACCTTCCTCGGTCCGGCGATCGTCGAGGAGTTCGACTCGACCACTGTTCTCCATCCGGGCTACGTCTTGCTCGTCGACGAGACCGGCAACCTGCTGATCGAGAGGGAGACATGAGCTACGGAATCGTGGTCTCGAAGAACGTGATGGTGCGGATGCGGGACGGGATCCGCCTCGCCGTCGACGTCTACCGTCCCGCACGCGACGGCGAGCTCGTCCCCGGCCGCTACCCGACGATCGTGTGCATGACGCCCTACGACAAGGGCGAGCGCCGGTACACCGAGATCGCCGACTTCTTCGTCCCGCACGGCTATGCGGTCGTCCTCCAGGACCTCCGCGACCGCCACCGCTCCGAGGGCACCGACGAGTACTTCCACAGCGCCACGCCGCACACCGGCGAGGACGGCTACGACACGATCGAGTGGATCGCCGCCCAGAGCTGGAGCAACGGGCGCACGGGGACGGTCGGCAGCTCGTACGCGGGGATCACGCAGATCCGGACGGCGCTCGAGCGTCCTCGGCACCTGACGGCTATCTGGCCGGACGTCGCGCCCACGAACACGTTCGAGAACCAGACGCGCGAGGGCGGCGCGATGCAGCTGCACATGTTCTGGGCGCTCTACATCCACGCCGCCGACGCGCAGGGGGTGAAGGATGACTGGGAGAAGCAGCGAGACGTCTTCGCCGACCTGCAGAACCTACGCGGGCTTTTCTGGAACTCGCCGCTCCTCCGGGACGACCTGGCGCTCCGCCACGTGCCGACGCTTGCCAAGACGCTCGAGGACTACTGCACCCGCGGCGCCTACGACGAGTTCTGGGCCGCGAAGGAGAACGACTTCACCCGCTTCTGGGACGACCACGCCGACATTCCCGCGACGATGACGACCGGCTGGTACGACCCGTTCCCGCACGCCGACAGCGAGTACTTCGCGGCCATGACGGCGCGGAACGACTCGCCGCAGCGGCTGATCGTCGGGCCGTGGGGTCACGTCGGGATGCGGGGCGACGCGAGCTGGACGCTCGACGTCGACTTTGGGCCGACATCCGTCTGGGGTGTCCAGCGCTACTTCGAGGAGCAACTCGGGTTCTTCAATCGGTGGCTGCCCGACGAGGCCGCGGGTCAGCCTGACGACGAAGCGCCGGTGAAAATCTTCGTGATGGGCGGCGGCAGCGGCCGCAAGACCGAGCTCGGAAGGCTCGACCACGGCGGCGGCTGGCGCGACGAGCAGGAGTGGCCGCTCGCCCGCGCGGTCGAGACGACGCTCCATCTCCACTCCGACGGCTCGCTGCGCGCCGAGCCGCCGGCCTCGGGCGCCGAGCCGCGGCAGTTCACGTACGACCCGGACGATCCCGTCCCGACGATCGGCGGCCTCTTCTGCGCCGTCGGCGAGCTCCCGTCCGGCGGTGGGGAGATCGAGCCGATGTGGGCGCGCCTGCTCAACCCCGCGCTCCTCCTCCGGAACATCATGACCCCAGGCCCTGCCGACCAGAAGGAGTCGCCCGACTACTTCACCGCCCGCGAGCCGTACCAGCGGCTGTCGCAGCGGGCGGACGTGCTCGTGTACCAGACGGAGCCGCTCGCCGAGCCCGTCGAGGTCACAGGGCGCGTCGCCGTCGAGCTGTGGATCGCGTCGAGCGCGCCCGACACCGATTTCACGGCGAAGCTCATCGACGTGTACCCGCCGAACGAGGACTACCCCGAGGGCTACGACCTGCTCCTCAACGACACGATCGTCCGCACCCGCTTCCGGGAGGGCTTCGACCGCGAAGTGCTGATGGAGCCGGGCACGCCCTACCGCGTGAAGATGCTCCTACCGCCGACCTCGAACGTGTTCGCGCAGGACCACCGGATCCGCATCGACGTCTCGTCGTCGAACTTCCCGCGGCTCGAGCGCAACCCGAACACGGGCGAGCCGATCGGCCGGCACACCCGGCACGTCGTCGCAGAGCAGACCGTCTTTGCCGACGCGGAGCACCCGTCGCACGTCGTCCTGCCGGTCGTTTCAGCTCGCTAGGGCCAGTCGGGCTGCGTTCGAAGCCTCTCGAGGCCGTCGAGGATCAGCTCGAGCCCGAACTCGAACTCGCCCTTGCCGTCGGGGCTGGAGGGGGCGAGATGTTGCTCCGCGTGCTCGATCACGTAGGGGTACTCGTCGGCGGAGATCTGGCGCAGGAAGCCCTCGGCCAGGTCCAGGAGCTCCTCCTTGGTGTCGAACGGCATGTTCACTTGCCAGAGCGTGAAGCCCGTGATGTGGCTGTCCAGGGCGTGATAGGCGTGGTGGGTCATGTCCGGCGAGAAGCCGGCTTCCCGGAGTGTCCGCAGGACCGCCTCCATCCAACGCATCCGCTCCGGACTGACCCGTGGTCTCCCCATCAGGAGGCTGCACGCCCAGCGGTGGCGCACGAACACCTCATGCGAGGAGATCGCTGTCCGACGGAGTGCCGCCTTCCAGTCCGCCGCCCCCTCGGGCGGCACGTCGATCTCGTTCGTGACCGTGTCGACGATGCCGTCAAGCAGGTCGTCCTTGTTGGCTACGTGGTTGTAGAGGGACATCGCCTCGACGCCCAGCTCCTGGCCGAGCTTGCGCATGCTGAGTGCCTCGATCCCGCCTTCGTCGGCGAGAGCGATGGCGGCGTGCAGGACGCGGTCCCTGCTCAGGGGGGCTCGGGGCGGTGGATTGGGATGGGGTTGCGTCGCCATGCCTTGACAACCTTACGGCGTACGTTTAGCTTACGCCATAAGCTTACAGTGTACGTGAAAAGGGGAGCGACAATGCAGGCGATCGTCCACGAGCGGTACGGGATCGAGGCGCTCGAGCTCCGGGAGGTCCAGCAGCCGGTGATCGAAGACCATCAGGTGCTCGTACGCGTGCACGCATCCTCGGTGAACCCGGCCGAGTGGTACGGGGTAACTGGGCCCTACTTCGCACGCCTCTTCGGAGGAGGGCTGCGCAAGCCCAAGAGCGCGGCCGTGGGAGCCGACCTGGCGGGGCGGGTCGAAGCCGTCGGCAAAGACGTCGAGGATTTTCACCCCGGTGACGACGTGTTCGGGACCTCCGGCGGCTCGTGGGCGGCGGAATACGCACCTGCACGCGAGGTTCGACTCGTGCGGAAGCCGGCCAACGTCTCGTTCGAGGAAGCGGCGGCCGTACCGATCGCGGCGCTCACCGCCCTGCAGGCTCTGCGCGATGTGGGGCGCGTCCAGCCCGGGCAGAAGGTGCTGGTCAACGGCGCCTCCGGCGGCGTCGGCACCTACGCCGTCCAGCTCGCCAAGGCGCTCGGAGCGGACGTGACCGCCGTCTGCAGCACGAGGAACGTGGACTTGGCTCGGTCGCTCGGTGCGGACCGCGTCGTCGACTACACCAAGAAGGACTTCACGCAGCTCGGCGAGCGTCACGACCTGATGCTCGACATCGCCGGGAGCCGCCCGTTCAGACAGTTCAGGCGCGTGCTGACACCCGAGGCGACTGTCGTGGTCATCGGGGCGAAGTTCCCGTCGACCGGAGGGATCGGACCGCTGTCTCACGTGATCGGAACGCGCGTGGCCTCACTCGGCAGAAGTCAGACGGTCAAGTTCTTCGTTGCCAAGATCGAGAAGGACGACCTGGCCGTCCTGGCAGAGCTGCTCGCCTCTGGAAAGGTGCGGTCGGTCATCGACAGGCGCTTCGAGCTGAGCGAGGCCGCGGACGCCCTCCGGTACCTCGGCGAGGGCCACGCGCGCGGAAAGGTCGTCCTGACCACGTGAGGGCGGCGTCCGCGATGAGAGCAGTCGTCTACAACAGGTACGGGCCCCCGGGTTCTACGGATCGAGGAGGTCGAACGACCTGTGCCCGGGGACGAGCAAGTCCTCGTCAGGATCCACGCCACAGCGCTCACCCGGACCGACTGTGAGGTTCGCAGAGCCCATCCGTTCATCAGCCGCTTCTACTTGGGGCTCCGCCGACCGAAGCAGCGGATCCTCGGCAGCGAGTTGGCCGGAGAGGTCGAAGCCGTTGGCGCATCCGTCAGCGCGCTCGCGGTCGGTGACCATGTCTTCGGCAGCACCGGGCTGAGGTTCCGGGCACACGCTGAGTTCATCCGCATGCGCGAAAGCGCCCCACTCGTGCACAAGCCTGCCGGAATGAGCTTCGAAGAGGCCGCGGCGGTCACCGACGGAGGGCTCAAGGCGCTGACGTGCCTGAGGGCGGCGGATCTCCGGGAAGGGCAGAAGATCCTCGTCTACGGCGCCTCCGGAGCAATCGGCACCGCAGCGGTGCAGCTGGCCAAGCACTTCGGGGCCGACGTCACCGCCGTCTGCGACACGAAACGCATCGAGCTCGTGAGAACGCTCGGAGCCGACAGGGTGATCGACTACACGCAGGAGGACTTCACGAAGAACGGCGAGACGTACGACGTCATCTTCGACGCCGTGGGCAAGCGCTCGTTCAGGCGCTGTCGAGGCTCACTCGAGCGGGGCGGCACCTACCTCGCAACCGACATGCTCCACCATTTCCTCCTGGCGCTCTTGACCTCGCGCATCGGAGCCAAACGGGTTGTGTTCGCGATTCCTCGATTGACCAAGAAGGACGTCCACTTCCTCAGGGACCTGATCGAGGCGGGGCGCTATCGCGCGGTTATCGACCGGTGCTACCCGTTGGAAGAGGTTGCGGAAGCCTCGAGGTACGTCGAGACGGGGCAGAAGACGGGGAACGTTGTCCTGACGGTCAGCCGGAACGGTGGGTCATGATCGCCGTGTGACCGTCGACGCGGACCGCCTGCGCGACCTGACCCTCGAGCTCGTCGCGGTCGAGAGCCCCACCGGCGACACCGCCGAGGTAGCGCGTCTCTACGCGCGGCGGCTGGAGGAGATCGGGATGGAGGTGGAGCTGCTCGACGAGCGCTTCCCGGCAACGCCGATCGTGGTCGGGCGGCTGCTCGGCGGCGAGCCCGGGCCGACCCTCGTCCTCAACGGTCACCTCGACACCGTCCCGATCCCGCACGAACCGCCGCTCGTGGTGGGCGAGACGATCTACGGTCGCGGCTCGGCGGACATGAAGGGGGCCCTGGCCTGCGCAGCCGAGGTCGGACGTGTGCTCGCGAAGCGGGGCTCCTTCCCGGGTGAGCTGGCTGTCGTTGCCATTGGTCTCCACGAGGCGCCCGGCGGGCGCGGTGAGGACCTCAAGCACCTCCTCGGCGATGGCGGCTTCACGGCCGACTACGCCGTTGTCTGCGAGCTCGCCGGCGACAACTTCGTGGTCGCGCACATGGGACAGGCGACCGTCGAGGTCACCATCACACGGCCGGGTATGCCCACGCACGAGTTACAGACGCCGAGGGGAACCCCGCACCCGATCGTCGCCGCGAGTCGCGTGATCGCGGCGATCGCCGCACGGTCGGAGGAGCTCGCTGCGAACGAGCACGAGTGGGTCGGCGCTGAGACGTACTTCCTCGGTGAGGTTCACGGCGGCGACTTCTACAACCGCTTCCCAACGACGTGCCGCCTCGTCGGGACGAGGCGGTGGCCGCCCGACCGGACGCTCGCTGAGGTGGAGACCGAGTTTCGCGCGCTCCTCGCCTCCGTCGCGGACGAGACGGGCTGCCAGATCGAGCTCGACCTCCAGCTCGTACGCAACAGCTACCGAGTCGATCCGGAGCACGAGCTCGCGCTGGCGTTGCGGGCGGGCTACCGCGATGTCTGCGCGGCCGCGCTGCCGCTGACGGGGATCAAGGTCGTCGCCGACGGGGCGATCTTCCAGGCCGCAGGCATCCCTGTCGTCTACCATGGGCCTGTCGGACGGGGCGCGCACGCCGACGTGGAGTCGATCGAGGTGTCCGAGCTCGTTCGCGCGACCCGCGTCTATCTCGCCTTGCTGGAGCGCCTCTGGGCGTGACCTACGAGGAGCTCTACCGGGGCTTCCGCTGGCAGCTGCCCGCGCAGGTGAACCTCGGCGTCGACGTCTGCGAGCGGCACGCGCGCGACGCGGTCGCGATCGTGGTGACGGACGGCCGCGAGATCACCCGGCGTGTTACCTTCGGCGAGCTCTCCGACGACTCGAACCGGCTCGCGAACGCGCTCCGTGCGAAGGGGATCGGCGCGGGCGACCGTGTCGGCATTGCGCTCTCGCAGCGGCCGGAGACCGCCGTCGCTCACATCGCGGTCTACAAGCTGGGCGCGATCGCCGTGCCGCTCTCCACGCGCTTCGGCCCGGACGCTATGACGGTGCGGATCGTCGACGCGGATCCGGCGGTGGTGCTGGCCGACCGCGAGCTCAAGGGGGTGGACACGATCGACGTCGACCGGGAGCTGCTCGCCCTGCTCGCGGACGCCTCGCCGAGCTTCACGCCTGTCGCGACCGAGCCGGACACGCCCGCACTGATCGTCTATACCTCGGGGACAACGGGGCCGCCGAAGGGCGCGCTTCTCGCTCAGCGCGTCCTGTACGGACACCTGCCGGGATTCGAGCTCTCGCACGACTTCTTCCCGCAGCCCGGCGACCTGATCTGGACGCCGGCGGACTGGGCCTGGATGGGCGGCCTCTTCGACGTCCTCATGCCGGGCCTCTACCACGGGCGGCCTGTGGTCGCGTTCCAGACGACGAAGTTCGACCCGGAGCGCACGTTTGATCTGATCGAGCGGCTCGGCGTGCGCAACGTCTTCATGCCCGCGACGGCGCTTCGGATGATGGCGGCCCACGACGGGCCAGCCCTGGCGCTCCGCACGCTGGCTAGCGGCGGCGAGATGGTCGGGGAGGAGACGTCGGCATGGTGTTCGGAGCGGCTGGGGGCGAGGCTGAACGAGTTCTACGGTCAGACCGAGGCGAACCTGCTGATCGGCAACTGCGCCGCGTGGCCCGCGAAGCCCGGCTCGATGGGGCGGGCTTACCCGGGGCACGACGTGCGGCTGGTCGACGGGGAAGTTGCGGTGCGCGTCGAGGGCGACCCGGTCGTCTTTCTCGGCTACTGGCGCAACCCGGACGCAACGGCCGAGAAGGTGCGGGACGGCCTGCTCTACACGGGCGATCTCGCCGAGGCGGACGAGGAAGGGTACTTCCGTTTCGTCGGCCGCACGGACGACCTGATCTCGAGCGCCGGCCACCGCATCGGCCCCGGCGAGATCGAGGAGTGCCTCGTCCGCCACCCGTCAGTCGCCCTGGCGGCGGTGATCGGAATCCCGGACGAGCTCCGCGGCGAGGCGATCAAGGCGTTCGTCGTCGCGGCCTCACCGTCGGAGGAGCTCGCGGCCGAGCTGAAAGCTCTCGTCCGCGAGCGCCTGGCCGCGTACGAAGTCCCGCGCGAAGTCGCGTTCGTCGACGAGCTGCCGCTGACGACGTCCGGGAAGATCCGCCGTGGGGAGCTGCGCCGGCGCGAACGCTCACGCAACGGCAACTAGTCAGTTCCGGAGCCCAATGTCGGTCGCCGACCTTGAACTCGAACGGCTGACCGCGGTTCCACGAGGCGTCGAACTCCTCGCCCGAGGAGAAGGCGACTCCGACGTAATGAACGGACACCTTCGCGCCCTTGGTTGCCCCATCTCCGTCGCCGACGGTGATGTCCTTATGCCGATCTCGAACGGGATGTCGCCCTCGGGCTTCTCGATCTGCGGCCGTTCAAGCGACAGCTGCTGCCTCCGGTTTCGGCGATCGATGGCGCGAGGACTGGGGTCGGACTTGCGCTCGCACAAGCCTACCGCCGGGAGCCTTATCGGAGTGCATGGCCCGACGCCGCGTCCTAGGCTGTGGCGAGCGCTAGCCGGCGGTGGAGCTCATCGCGCAGCTCGGCGGCGCCGGCGAAGGGCAGCCGCGCATAGCCCGGTGCGCCGAAGGCCGCGCCGTCGACGACCGCCACGCCCGCCGCAAGGAGGTTCTCGGACGAGAGCTCGCCCAGGCGGAGGAAGAGGAATGGCGTCGCAGCCGGAAGCCGCGCGGACAGGATGTGGTCGTCAGCGATCACGGCGTGGGCGGCGTCGCGGTCGCGACGGTAGCTCTCCCCCAGCTCATCGAGCCATTCTTGGGGGCCGTCGAGCGCGGCCGTTGCGGCGCGTTGGGCGACGTGGTTGACACGGATCACGTTCCACTCCAGCTCGCGAAGGCAGACGTCGATCAGCGACGGCTCGCCCGCGACGAAACCGATCCGCCAGCTCGGCATCGCGAGGCTCTTGCCGAGGCTGCGGATCAGGATCACGCCCGGTGCGCCCCACGCGCTCGCGAGCTCGCCGTCGTGGATGCAGCGCTCATACGCCTCGTCCGCGATCACCGTCAGGTTGTGCCGGGACGCGACGGCCAGGAGCTCGTCCATCTCCGCCCGCGTCGGCAGGTGGCCCGTCGGGTTGTTCGGGTTCGTCAAGACGAGGATCCGCGACCTCGACGTCACCGCTCGCTCGATCCCGTCCGGATCCCACCGCCAACCTTCCTCCTCGTGGGTTGACACCGGGACGAAGACGCCGCCGGCTCGCTCGATCAGGCCGGCGAAGAAGTAGCACGGCGTCGGCACGATCACCTCATCGCCCGGCTGGAGCAGACCACCGAAGGTGACGCTGAGCGCGTGCATGGCGCCGTTCGTGACCAGGATCTCGCACTCGGGATCGGCGGGCGCCGGCAGGCTCCGCGCGATCGCCTCCCGCAGTGCGAGGTGGCCGCGGCTCGGCGGCGTCACCGCGTGCTCGCCGAGTGCCGCCTCCACGGCCTCGCGCACGTGCCGCGGCACGGGCGCCGCGACGCTCCCTCTCAGCGGCAGCATGTCCCTGCCGGCGAGCGCCCGCTCAGCCGCGATCGACGGCATCTCGCCGCGCATCACCGGACGACACCTCCCGCGCGGGCACCGGTCGGCGCGCCGTCGGCCCAGGCGCGCTCGCCCGCCATCCACACGCCGATGACGCCTTCGACGAGCTGCAGCGGCTCCTCGTAGGTCGCCGTGTCCACGTAGGCCGCAGGATCCAACAAGACGAGGTCGGCGCGCTTGCCCACCTCGATCCGGCCGCGATCGGGCAGCCCGAAGCGGTCGGCGGCGCGCGCGCTCAGTCGCGCGATCGCCTCCTCCGGCGACACGAGCCCCTCGCGGAGAGCGAACCGCCCCAGGAACCGCGCCGCGCTTCCCGCGATCCGCGGGTGCGGGCGCTTGCCGAAGATCCCGTCCGAGCCCAGCAGCATCAGCGGGTGCACGGCGATCTTCCGAACAGCCTCCTCGGAGGCGTAGTGCATGATCATCTGGACCCCGAGCTCGGAGTCGAGCAGCAGCTCCGCGACTGTTTCGACGGGGTCGCCGCCTCGGTCGGCGAGGCTCTCGCCCTCGACCATGATCGTCTCCGGGCCGAGCGTCCCGATGAAGTTCTCCCAGCCGGGCAGGCCGTGCTGGACGTCGTGCGCGATCCGCGCGACCGCGTTCGGATCGCGCAGCCGCGCGAGCGTCGCGGCCGCGCCGCCCTCCTGCGCCCACGCGGGCAGCAGGCTCGCGAGCAGGGTGCAGCCGGCGCCGTAGGGATACTGGTCGAAGGTGACGCCGCCGGCGCTCTCGACCTTCTCCAGCAGCGGCTCGATCAGCGCCTCGTCCGCGAACGACTTCAGGTGCGAGAGGTGGAGCGAGGCGCCCGAGCGGCGGGAGACCTCGAGCAGCTCGTCGATCGCCTCGAGGACGCCGGCGCCCTCGTTGCGGACGTGCGGGACGAGCGGCGCGCCGAACTCCGCCGCCACCTCCGCGACCGCGACGAGCTCGTCCGTGCCGGCATGCGCACCGGGGAGGTAGACGAGCCCGAAGGAGAGATTCGTCGCCCCGGCCTCGAAGCCGGCGCGCACCTCGCGACGCATCTCCTCCAGCTCCTCGCGCGTCGGCGGCCGGCGCTCGCCGCCGATCACGGTGTCGCGGACGGCGCCGTGACCGATCGAGGGCACGAGCGAGATCGCCGGCCGCGTCGCGTCGAGGGCGTCGAGGTACTCGCCAAACGTCCGCCAGGGCCAGGTCCCGGGGCCTGACCCCTCGAGCGCGCGCAGGTACGCGCGACGCTCCTCCTGCCGCCCGGCGGCGACGGGCGCCGGCGCGAGGCCGTCCGGGTTGATCACCTGCGTCGTCACCCCCTGAGACAGCACTTCCGTGAGGAACGGGTCCTCGTACGAGCGCAACGCGCTGTGGGCGTGCAGGTCGATGAAGCCCGGGCAGAGCCAGAGGCCCTCGCCCGCGACGACCTCGCCGCCGTTCAGCTCGCCGCCGACCGCCGCGATCCGGCCGTCCGCGATCGCGACGTCCACCTGCCGCGGCGGCTCGTCGCCGGGGTAGACCGTGGCACCGCGGATGACCAACATCAGACGACCGCCGAGAGCCCGCCGTCGACGACGAGGAGCTGCCCGTTGACGAAGTCCGAGGCCGAGGAGGCCAGGAAGACAACGGCCCCGCCGAGCTCCACCGGGTCGCCCCAGCGTCCCGCCGGCACCCGCGCGCGTAGCCACGCATCAAACTTGGTGTCTGCTTGCAGCGTCTTGTTCAGGTCGGTCCGGAACCACCCGGGCGCAATCCCGTTCGCCTGGATCCCGTGCCGGGCCCACTCGGCGCACATCGAGCGGGTCAGCATCTTGAGCGCACCCTTGGTCGCCGCGTATGCACCTGTTGTCGGCCGCGCGAGCTCGCTCATCACCGAGCAGATGTTGACGATCTTGCCGCGGCCGCGCTCGATCATCCCGGGGACGACGACGCGCGAGACGAGAAAGGCGCTCGTGAGGTTGACGTCGAGCATCTGCCGCCACTCGTCGGGCTCGAGGTCGACGAGCGTCCGCCTGATCGTGATCCCGGTGTTGTTGACGAGAACATCGACCCGGCCGAGGGCCCCCACGGCCCGGACGACCGCCGCCTCGTCCGTCACGTCGAAAGGCGCCGCGACTGAGCCCTCGATCTCCGCCACGACCGCGTCGACGGTCTCCGCGGTCCGGCCGTTGATCGCCACGCGCGCCCCCGCGGCCGCGAGCGCCCGGGCGAGCGCGAGCCCGATCCCGCGCGTCGAGCCGGTCACGAGCGCAGTCCGGCCGGAGAGGTCGAAGCTCATCTGACGACCGGCAGGACGACGTGCGAGGGGTAGACGTTGGTGTGGAGGATGGTCTGCTGTGCGACCTCGATCCGGGTGCTCGTTCCAACGTCCTCGCCGTTGTTGAGGTTACGGCTGAAGCGCGGGAAGCTCGAGCTCGTCACGTCGAGGCGGATCTGGTGGCCCCGCTCGAACACGTTCGCGAGCGGGTAGCAGCGGATCCGGTACTCGGCGACCTCGCCTGGCTCGAGCAGCTCGGTGCTGTCGCCCTCGTTCGAGTTCCGGTAGCGGGCGCGCAGGATCCCCTCGGTCAGGAAGATCGAGCGCCCATCGGGGTAGACGTCGCAGACGCGGACGATGAAGTCCGTGTCCTTCGCGCTCGAGGCCGCGAACAGCATCATCTCCACCGGGCCGATCACCTCGACGTCCGCGTCGAGTTCCTCGGTCGTGTACGAGAGCACGTCGTCACGCGCCTCGAGCTCGCGCTGATCCCACGGGCCGGGGAGGATTGGCTCCGCCGCTCCCTGCGTCATCGTCAGCACCGAGTTGACGCCGCCGATCGTCGGCACCGGGTCGCTCGGGTCGTACGTGTAGCGGTCGGCCGGCTCGTCGGAGCGCGGCACGTCGCGGTCGAGCCGCCCGCCGGCCCGCAGGAAGAACGGCGTGAACTCGGTTCCCGGCAGCGGCCACTCGCTCTCGCCGCGCCACTCGTTCCGGCCGAGGACGAAGAGCTCGAGCGGCGGCCGCTCCTCCCAGCCGTTCCCCTCGTCACGGAGATAGCGGTCGTAGAAGGCGAGCTCGTGATCGCGGATAACGGTCACGCCGACGGAGAGGTCGATGTCGCCGCGAAAGGTCTCCACCTCCTCCTCATGCGACCACGGGCCCATGAGGACGCGGTTCGGGACGCGTCGGCCGATCGCCGCGAACGAGCGGAGGTGCGAGCCGGAGTAGGGGTCGAACCAGCCGCCCTGCTGGAAGATCGGCACGGCCACGGTCTCGGGGCGGTGGCGGAACTGCTGCCAGTACGCATCGTTCTCTTGGTGCTCCCACCACTCGCGCCAGTAGCCGACCTTGCGTCCGATCGCGACCTCGTCGAGCTCGATCAGCGGCAGGTGGCGCCAGATCCGGTCGTTCAGCACCAGGTCGCGTGCGCTCGGGCCGGTGATCAGGCTCATCGCGCTCGTCCAGAGGGCGGCCGCGCCGAGCGTGAGCGCCAGCTGGAACGCCCCGCCCGTCCAGTAGCCGTCCCAGAAGTAATCGTCGTGGATGACCTGCGGGGCGATGCACTGGAGGTTCGGGTGTCCGTGGTGCACCAGCTGCCACTGGACGAGCGCCCCGTAGCTGCGCCCCCAGGTGCCGATGCGGCCGTTGCACCACTCCTCGCCCGCCGCCCAGGTCAGGGAATCCTGGGCGTCGACGCCGTCCTTGCTCCAGGCCTCGAACTCGCCCTCCGACTCGTACCGGCCGCGAACGTCGGAGACGACGGCCGCGTAGCCGCGCTGCGCGAACCAGATGCCCCAGGCGACGAAGCGGTCGCGGGTCGACTCGTAGGGCGTCCACTGATAGATCGTCGGGTGAGGGCCGCCCGAGAGCGGCAGGTAGACGTCGGCCGAGAGCGAGATGCCGTCCCGCATCGGCGCCCGCTGGTCGTGCAGTAGCCGTACTTCCCTTTGGCGCAAATTGGTCATCGGCGGAAGCCGATGACCAATGCGCGAAGATCCCTGAAGGGGCCGCCCGCGGCCCAAGAGCCCCTCACGTCTAGCCCCCGGCTGGGGAGGTCGCAGCGTGAATCGGCGTCCCAGCGAAGTGGCAGGCGGCGCCGTGGCTCGAGCCGTGATCCTCGAGCAGCGGCTCCACCTCGGCGCAGATCGGCTGCGCGATCGGGCAGCGGGTCCGGAAGCGGCAGCCGGACGGGGGGTTGATCGGGCTCGGCACGTCGCCGTGGAGCACGACCCGCTGGCGCTTGCGACCCGGGACCGGCTCCGGGTTCGCCGAGAGCAGGGCCATCGTGTAGGGGTGCAGCGGCCTGCGGAAGAGCTCTTCTGAGGTCGCGAGCTCGACGATCTTGCCGAGGTACATGACCGCGACGCGGTCCGAGATGTAGCCGACGACGGCGAGGTCGTGGGCGACGAAGAGGTACGTCAGGTTGAACTCTTGCTTCAGCTCGACGAGGAGGTTGAGCACCTGCGACTGGATCGAGACGTCGAGCGCGGACACCGGCTCGTCCGCAACGATGAACTTCGGGCGCAGCACGAGGGCGCGGGCGAGGCCGATCCGCTGGCGCTGACCGCCGCTGAACTGGTGCGGGTAGCGCCGGCCCGCCTCGGCGCTGAGGCCGACGCGCTCGAGCACGTCGACCACGGCCTCGTTGCGCCGCTTGCGCTCGAGGCCATGGATGCGCAGCCCTTCCCCGACCAGGTCGTTCACGTTCATGCGCGGGTCGAGCGAGCCGACGGAGTCCTGGAAGACGATCTGCATGTGCCGGCGCATCCCCTTCAGATCGGAGCCGCCGAGACGCAGCACGTCGACGCCGTCGAACTCGATCTCGCCCGCGGTCGGCTCGAGCAGCCGCAGCAGCGTGCGGCCGAGGGTCGACTTGCCGCAGCCGGACTCCCCGACGAGGCCGACCGTCTCGCCGCGGAAGACGTCGAGGTCGACGCCGTCCACCGCCTGGAGCTGGCCGACCGTACGCTTCAGCACGCCCTTGCGCACGGGGAAGTACTTCTTCACCCCGCGAGCCTTCAGCAGAACGTCCGCCGGGTCGCCGCCGGTGCCGAGGTCGAGCCGGGTCGTACTGAGTTCGGTCGTCATGCGATCGCCTCGGCGCTCCGGGGCACGCGGCGGCCGTTCTCGCACAGCCAGCACGCCGACTCCTGCGGCGGGACCGGCAGGAGCGGCGGGTCCACCTCCAGGCACTTGGCGAAGGCGTAGTCGCAGCGGGGCGCGAAGCGGCAGGCCTCCGGCCACTCGAGGGGACTCGGGACGACGCCGCGGATCGCCCTCAGCGGTTGCGAGTACCGCATCCCGAGCAGCGGGATCGAGTCGAGCAGTGCCTCGGTGTACGGGTGCTGCGGGGTGGCGAAGATCTCGGCGACCGGGCCGCGCTCGACGATCCGGCCGCCGTACATGACCGCCACCTCGTCGACCATCTCCGCCACGACGCCGAGGTCGTGCGTGATCAGCAAGATCGCCATCCCGAGTCGCTCGCGCAGCTCCTTCATCAGCTCGAGGATCTGCGCCTGCACGGTCACGTCGAGCGCCGTTGTCGGCTCGTCCGCGATCAGGAGCTTCGGATTGCAGCTCAGCGCCATCGCGATCATCACGCGCTGGCGCATGCCGCCGGACAGCTGGTGGGGATAGTCCTGCACGCGCTGTGCCGGCGACGGAATGCCGACGAGCTGCATCATCTCGACCGCCCGCTCCAGGGCGTCCTTGGCTCCCACGTTCTGGTGCAGTTGCACGGTCTCGGCGATCTGATCGCCCACGGTGAACACCGGGTTCAGCGACGTCATGGGCTCCTGGAAGATCATCGAGATGTCGTTGCCGCGGATCTTCTCGAGCTCGCTCTCCTCGAGCGTGGCGAGATCGCGGCCCTCGAAGAGGATGTGCGAGCCCCCCGCGATCCGACCCGGTCGGTCGATCAGGCGCATGACCGAGAGGGCGGTGACGGACTTGCCGGAACCCGACTCGCCGACGACAGCGAGCGTACCGCCCTGCGCGATCTCGAAGTCGACCCCGTCGACGGCGCGCAGGAAGCCTTCGCGCGTGTCGAACCCCGTGCTTAGGTTCTCGACCGCGAGGAGCGAGCTCATGAGCCGATCCTCGGCTCAAGGCGCGCGACGCTCATGCGCGGCGGACCTTCGGCGTCACCGGTGGGGCGGGAACGTCGATGTGGCTCTCGAGCTGCGCCAGCACGATCGCTGAATCGCGCGTCTGGAGGGCGGCGAGCAGCTCGCGATGCTCCTCCACGGTCTCCTCGAAGCTGCGGAACTGCTCATAGCGGTAGAAGTAGGCGCGGATCCGCGGCCAGATCGTGCGCCAGATCTGCATGGTGTGCGGCTGCCCCGACGCTGAGATCACGATCTCGTGGAATCCGAGGTCGGCCTCGACCAGCTTGAGCAGGTCGTTCGCCTTTCCCGCCTGCTCCAGCAGCCAGATCTGCTTCCCGAGCTCAGCGAAGTCGTCGTCGGTCATCGTCGCGATCGCCCGCGCGAAGCTGTAGCGCTCGAGGGTCAGGCGGATCGGGATCAGCACCTCCTGGACCTCCTCGTCGGACACGCCGAGGACGACCGCTCCCCGGTAGGGGACGGACATCACGAGACCCTCGTTCTCGAGCTGCCGGAGCGCTTCGCGGACCGGACCGCGACTCGTGCCGAACTCCGCCGAGAGCGTCGACTCGATCAGGCGGTCACCAGGCTCGAAGCGGCCGGAGATGATCGCGGTCCGGACGGTCTCGATCACCTGCTGGCCGCGCGGCCCGCCTTTCGCGCCGCCTTCGGCGATCGCGGTCGGCTCAGGCGCGGGACCCAGGTCGGACGGGGTGGGAGTCGTCATGTCGACAATCTCGAAATGGTTGACAATCTCGGGCAGCGCGTCGTAGTCTATCCATCTCGGTGCGGATCACCAAGATCGAAACGGTTGCCGTGCGGACCCCCATGCGGGAGCCGCTCATCTGGCCGGGTGGCACCAGGCACTCGGCGTCGGGCCTGCTCGTCCAGATCCACACCGACGAGGGGCTCGTCGGGGTAGGAGAGGCGCCCGGGCCGACCCTGCCGACGATTCGCACGATCATCGACGAGGAGATGGCGCAGTTCCTGATCGGGCAGGATCCGTTGCGCGTCGAGTGGCTCGTCCACCGGCTGGAGGAGTTCACGCGCAACTGGAGCCGGATGGGCGCATACGCGATCTCGGGGATCGAGATCGCCCTGCTGGATCTCAAGGGAAAAGTGCTCGGCGTCCCGGTCGCCGAATTGCTCGGCGGCTTCTGCCGGGACCGCGTTCCGGTCGTCGGCTACCTCTTCATCGACTCGCCGGAGGCGAACGCGCAGAAGGCCGGCGCATTCGTCGACGCGGGCTACACCGAGCTGAAGCTGAAGGTCGGGCGCGACTTCGAGCAGGATCACGACACGATCGCGGCGATCCGCGACCGTGTCGGGCCTGACGTGAAGATCCGGATCGACGCGAACATGATCTGGAGCGTCCCGGCGGCGATCAAGTGGATCAGGGGCCTCGAGCGCTTCGACCTCCAGTACGTCGAGCAGCCGGTGCCGGACTTCGATGTGCAGGGCCTGGCGCAGGTGCGCCGCTCCGTGGCGGTCCCGATCGCCGCGGACGAGGCGTGCACCGACCTGCGCTCCGTGCTCGACCTGATCAAGGCCGACGCCTGCGACGTGCTCGTCGTCTATCCGTCGGAGGCCGGCGGCCTCCGACGGGCGCACCAGATCGGCGCTCTCGCCGACGCAGCCGGCAAGTGGTGCACGATCGGCAGCTGGGCCGAGCTCGGCGTCGCCACGGCCGGAAACGTTCACGTCGTCGCCTCGTCTTCCAACTACCCTTTTGCGAGCGACACGCACTACCCGCTGCAGGAGCTCGACGTCCTCGTGGAGCCGTTCGAGATGAAGGACGGCCTCGTCGAGGTGCCCCGTTCTCCGGGTCTCGGCGTCGAGCTCGATCCGGAAGCCGTGCAGCGGCTTTCCAACTTTCAGGTCCGTGAGTCCGTCTTCTATGACGACATCCACGGAGAGGCACCAAGGGTCGGTCAGATCCTCTGACGACCTCGAGGCAGAGGAGGGGCAGACACGATGTCAGACGAACCTACGTCCGGTAGCCCGGCCGGTGGAGAGCTCGACCGTCGAGAGCTGCTGAAGAAGGCGGGTCAGGTCGGTGCAGGCGCCGTTGCGGCGGGCGCCCTCGCCGGCGGGGCGACCGCCGCGACCAAGCGTACGTTCGCCACGCCGAAGATTCGTCGTGGCGGCAGGCTTATCTGGGGGCTGGAATCGGACCCCGCGCATGTGGCGCCGTTCGGCGGGATCCTCACCGCAAATCACTGGGCCAAGGAGTTTGCGTACGACTCGCTCGTCGAGTGGGATCGAAACCTGAACGTCAAGCCCGCCCTCGCCGAGAAGTTCGAGATCATCAGCAAGACCGCGATCCGCTGGACGCTGAAGAAGGGCGTCAAGTTCCACAACGGCAAGGAAGTCACGTCGGCCGACGTCAAGTACTCCGTCGAGAGGATGCTCAACCCGCCGCTGCCGGGAAGCATCTCCACCGTCGCCCAGGTGCCCGCGATCGACAGAGTCCAGGTCGTCTCGAAGTACGTGTTCATCCTGCACCTGAGGCAGCCCGACGCCCGCGTGATCGGCTTCTTCGCCTGGCAGCGCTACGCGGCGATCGTCCCGGAGGGCCTCTACGACCAGATCAACGTCGCCCGTGGCGCGATCGGCACCGGCCCGTTCCGGATGCTCGGCTACGAACCGAACGACCGGGTCGAGTACGTCAAGAACCCGAGGTTCTGGAAGAAGGGTTTTCCGTACATGGACTCGATGCAGCTGAAGATCCTCGGCGACGAGCAGGCCCGCGTCGCGGCTCTGCGCGCCGGGGCGATCGACGGCTGCACACTCTCGGTCGACGTTGCCCGGTCGCTGGCCGGCGACAGGAACCTCACCGTCCTGAAGGGGCCGAATGCCGCGTTCCGAGAGCTGCAGATGACGATCAAGACGGGCGAAGACAAGCCGTGGCACAAGCAGGGCGTGCGCCTGGCGGTCAACCACGCGATCAACCGTGCGGACATCATCAGGAGGGTCTACAGCGGCGAAGCCGAGTACTCGGGGCATGTTCCGCCCGGATACGGCCCCTGGCCGCTGAGGGACAAGGAGTTACGGGAGAAGTACCTGAAGTTCGACCTCCCGATGGCGAAGAAGCTGATGGCGGACGCCGGCTTCGCGAGGGGATTCTCGGTCACGATGACGACGTTCGCCCTGCAGGACTATCCGCTGATCTCCGCGGTTGTCCAGTCGCAGCTCAAGCAGATCAACATCGACCTCCAGATCGTCGCCCAGGAGGCCGGCACCTTCGCCGCCAACAACGGCAGGGGAACGTTCGACTGGGATCTCACCGGTCGGGGCATGCGCGGCGACGTCGACGGGTACGTGGCCGAGTTCCACCCGGCCGCCCCCATCTTCAAGATCTGGTACCCGGAGTACAGGAACGTCCCTGCGTGGAGGGGGATCGGCAACGGCCGGATCCAGCTCGACCCCGGCAAGCGCGTCCCGATCTATCAGGCTGCGCAACGGCAACTCCTGCTCAACCCCGTGCAGATCCCCCTCGTCGCGATCAAGAAGTACCAGGTCATTCGCAAGCGCGTGCACGGCATGTACGTCGCTTTCAGCGACTTCAACACGGGACTCCGCAACGTCTGGCTGAGCAGTTGACGGAGAGCAGTCCGATCGACCCGGAGGGGCGCGGCCGCGGCGGCGTTCCTCCGGGGTGGGCCCGGTAAGTCCGGCCGCGTGTGGGCGGCTACATCCTCAAGCGGATTGCGTTCGCGATCCCGACTCTCATCGTGGTCTCGATCGGGATCTTCCTCATGGTCAGGCTGCTGCCCGGTGACATCATCGACATCCTGTTCGGCGGTGACCTGTCGGCCAGCGAGGAGGTCAAGGAGCAGGCGCGCGAGCAACTTGGTCTGAACGGCTCGTACCTGGAGCAGTACTGGCGCTGGATCAGCGGCGCCGCTCAGGGAGACCTCGGCTTCTCGCTTCGCAGCACCGAGCCCGTCTCGAACGTCGTCCTCGACGCGCTTCCGGTCACGCTCGAGCTGCTCATCCTCGCGCTCCTGATCGCCGTTCTCATCGGCGTGCCCCTCGGCGTGATCTCTGCCGTCAAGCGCGACCGGGCCGCCGACTACGCGGCGCGCGTCGGTGGCCTGGTCGGGCTCAGCATTCCCAGCTTCTGGCTCGCCACGCTGCTACTGCTGTTCACCTCACGCGTGTTCGGCTGGGTCCCCCCGCTCAACTACGTCTCCCCATTCGACGACCCGATCGCGAACCTGAGCCAGTTCATCCTCCCTGCAATCTCGATCTCGGTGTTCACGATGGCGATCGTGATGCGCATGGTGCGCGCGACGATGCTGGAGGTGCTCGGGCAAGACTACGTCCGCACCGCCCGAGCCAAAGGCGTCAGCCGGAGAAAGGTCATCTCGAAGCACGCGCTGCGGAACGCCTTGATCCCCGTGATCACGATCGTCGGCTTCGAGATCGGGGTGCTGATCGGGGGCGCCGCGATCATCGAGACCATCTTCGGGCTTCCAGGAATCGGCTACGTCCTCCTGCAGGCGATCTCCGGGCGCGACTACCCCGTGATCCAGGCGATGACGTTGCTGATTGCGTTCACGTTCATCTTCGCCAATCTGCTCGTGGACATCCTCTACGGGGTGCTCGATCCGAGGATCTCACAGGGATGAGCCCGAGAAGGAGCGCTCCCGAGCCTGCGTTCGCGACCGATCGCGGCGGCGACGTCGTGACCGTCTGGGAGGCGATGCCGAAACGGCGCCTGGCCGTCCTCGGCAAGTGGCGCAACCCGATCGGGCTCGCCGGCGCCTTCATCGTCGTCTTCAACGTCTTCGTTGCTGTTCTCGGGTCGCAGATCTGGCGGCTCGATCCGAACGAGCTGGCCTACCTTCGGTTCGAGGGGCCGAGCTGGGCCCACCCCATGGGCACGGACGAACTCGGACGCGACACGCTGGCGCGCATCATCCACGGGGCGCAGGTCTCGCTTCAGGTCGGTGCGATCTCCGTGTCGATCGCTTTCGTGGGCGGGGTCGTGTTCGGCATGCTGGCCGGCTACTACAAGGGGATCCTCGATACGGTGCTGATGCGCCTCGTCGACATCATGTTCTCGCTCCCCGGAATCGTCCTCGCGATCGTGATCGCCGGTCTCCTCGGTCCGAATCGCCGCAATGCGATGATCGCGATCGGGATCGTGATCCTGCCGGCTTTCGCGCGGGTCGTGCGGGGCGCCGTGCTCGAGGTGATGGGGTATCCGTACACCGAGTCGGCACGTGCTCTCGGGGCGAGCGGCCGGCGGATCATGCTGCGCCACGTGATCCCCAACATCGCCGCGCCGCTGCTCGTGCTGGTCACGGTCTATTTGTCGGTCGCGATCCTGGCCGAGGCGGCGCTCAGCTTTCTCGGACTCGGCACGCAGCCGCCGGAGGCTGCGTGGGGCGGGATGCTGAGCACCGCGCGAACCTATGTCGACATCGATCCGTGGCTCACGATCTTCCCGGGCGCCGCGATCATGATCGTGGTGCTGGGCTTCAACCTCCTCGGCGACGGGCTGCGCGACATCCTCGATCCCCGGCTCGGTCCTCACGTCGGCGACGTTCCCGTCAAGAAGTAGCCCGGGCCGCTCGTGCTCGATGCACTGATCCGGAACGGCTGGGTCGCGGACGGGACCGGCAGCCCCCCGTTTCTCGGTGACGTGGCGATCGAGGATGGCAAGATCGCCGAGGTCGGCCGTCTCCGTCCGGGGGCGACCGCTCGCCGCGTCATCGACGCGACCGGCAAGATCGTCTGCCCCGGGTTCGTCGATCCCCACAGCCACAGCGACTTCTCGATTCTCGCGAACCCGACCGCCGAGAGCACGATTCGCCAGGGCGTCACGACTGAGGTCGTCGGCAACTGCGGCTGGAGCTACGCACCCGTCACGGAGGCATCGGAGCCGACGATCCGCAGCCGGCTGCACACGTTCGGTTTCGACAAGCCTCGAGTCCCGTGGTCGACCTTCGGTGAGCACCTCGAGTTCCTCTCGGACGTCGGCCACACGCCGAACTTGGCCTGGTTCGTCGGCCACAACGCGATCCGGCTCGCCGCGGGAGTGTCCGGGCGCTCGCCGAGCTCCGAGCAGATGGCCACGATGGAGGCCTTCGTCCACGAAGCGATGCAGTCGGGAGCGCTCGGGATGTCGACCGGGCTCGAGTTCAACCCCGGCCGGGAGGCGACGACCGACGAGCTGAAGCGTCTGAACGCCGTTGCTGGAGCCTACGACGGTATCTACACGAGCCACATCCGCAATCGCGACTCGGGCCTGCTCGAGGCGATCGACGAGTTCCTCGCCGTCGCCCGGGCGGGGAGCACGAGAGCGGAGATCTCGCACCTGAACGTCCGCCACAACACGAACGCGCCGGAGCGGGGCTGGGAGCGCGCTGTCGAGAAGATGGCGGCGAGCCGCGAGACCGGGCTCGATGTCCTCGCCGACACGACTCCATTCCGGGAGGGCCTCGGCCAGATGGCAGGGATCCTGCCGCCGTGGGTGGCCGCCGACGGGCCGGAGGCTGCGGCGGCAAAGCTGCGCGACCCGGCGCTCCGCGAGCGGATGCGCAACGAGAGCGACCGTTACTGGCGCTTCATCCACAAGGGCGAGTGGGAGCGCGTCTACTTCCAGGCGACCCCCGCGCACCCCGAGCTCGGCGGGCTGAACTTCCGGCAGATCTCGGAGCAGCTCGGCAAAGACCCGTGGGACTGCTATCTCGACATCCTCGCCGACGCCGGCGCGGACTACGAAGCGATCCTCACGGTCGGGACGCTCTTCACCGACGATCACCTGGCGGAGATGATCGGCCATCCGCTCTTCTGCCTCGGCGTCGACACGTTCACGGTCCAGGACTCGGGGCCGCTGAGCGAGATCATGAAGCACCCGCTCGGCTTCGCGGGCCACGTTCACTACCTCACCCACCACGTGCGCGAGCGGGGCACGCTGCGTCTGGAGGAGGCGATCCGGAAGATGACGAGCATGCCTGCGGCGCACTTCGGCCTCTGGGATCGCGGCCTCCTGCGGGCGGGTTACAGCGCCGACGTCGTGGTGCTCGACTACGACGAGCTCGACGACGTCTCCACGACCGAGAACCCGACGGTCTACGCGCGCGGGGTCGAGTACGTGCTCGTCAACGGCGTCCTCGTCGTCGACGGCGCCGAGCACACGGGCGCCCGTCCGGGCCGTCACCTGCTGCGGCGGTGACCACGGCGCCGATCGACCTCCGCTCCGATCTGCACGCGCTCCCGACGGATGAGATGTGGGAGGCGATGCGCGCCGCCCCGCTCGGCTGGGCGACCTACGGCGAGGATCCGTCCGTCAATGAGTTGCAGGAGCGGGTGGCCGGCCTGCTCGGCAAGGAGGCGGCGCTCTGGGTGCCAACCTGCGGGATGGCCAACCTCGTTGCGCTCCTGACGATCGCGCCGCGGGGAAGCACCGTCGTCCTGGAGGCCTCCTCGCACGTCCTCACGTCGGAAGAGATGGGGATCGAGGAGATCGCCGGCCTCGAGCCATGGTCGCTCTGGGCGGACGACGGACGGCTCGACCCGGTCGAGGTGGAAGAGGCGATCGTCGAGACGGGCGCGCTGATGCTCGTGCTCGAGAACACGCACACGCGGGCGGGCGGCACCGTCCTCACGCCGGAGCTGACAGCCGAGCTGGCCAGGGCGGCGCAGCGACACGGCGCCTACGTCCACCTCGACGGGGCGCGGCTCTTCAACGCCGCCGTCGCGCTGGGCGTCCCGGTGCGGGAGCTTGCCGCGCCGGTGAACACGGTGGCGGTCAGCCTGAACAAGGGCCTCTGCGCGCCCATGGGGACGATCCTGGCGGGCCGAACGCAGGTGATCGAGCTCGCCCACCGCACGCTGCGCCGGCTCGGCGGGGCGAGCGTGCACAAGGCGGGCATCGCGGCCGCGGCGGCGCTCGTCGCGCTCGACACGCTCGTCGAGCGGCTCACCGACGACCACCGGCGGGCGCGCGAGCTCGGGGCGCTGCTCCAGGCGGTCCCGGGTCTCGAGGTCGAGCCGGCCGAGATCGAGACGAACATCGTGCTCGTGGACGTCAGCGGCACGGGACTCTACCCGGACGAGTTCCTCCGGCTCCTGGCCGAGCGCGGTGTCCTCGGCCTCGAGCGCGACACGAGCCGCGTTCGCTTCGTCACCCACCGCCTGATCGGCGACGCCGAGATCTCCCGGGCGGCCGAGCTCGTGGCGGCGCTCGTCGCCGAGCACGCCCACACCGGATAGCTCTTTCAGGACGGCGCGGCGATCTCCAGGAGCTCGAGGGTGGGCCGGTGGATGATGCCTCCACAACCTGCTCGTCGACGATCGGCATGTTCCCTGATGGATCAGCATCGGGAGGTCGAGCCGCTCCAGCGTCTCGCAGACCCGGTGAAACTCGGGGCCGAGCGGGTCGACGTTCTGGTAGATCGGGCCGAGCTTGCAGCCGACGAGGCCGAGGTCGCTCTTCATCCGCTCGAGCTCGTCGATCGCATCGTCCGCAGACGGGTCGACGGCTCCGAACCCGATCAGCCGGGCGGGATCGCGAGCCACGTAGGAGGCGACGTAGTCGTTCGGGACGACGAAACCGGCTGCGGGGGCGTTGAAGGCCAAGACGACCGCTCGATCGACGTCTGCGAGCGCACCCGTGTAGTGGTCGTCCAGGCTCCCGCCCAGCGGGACCTCGGGCCAGGCCGCACGCGCCTCCGACGCGAACTTCTCGCTGATGTGGAGCGGGTACTCGCCGACATGGGTATGGACGTCGGTGATCACGGCGTCATCATCGACCATCCAGGCGCCGAGGACGGGACTACTTCGGTGACTCAGGGTGCGACCGGGTTCACCCACTCGAGCTCGGTGAAGCGGGCGAAGTCCGTGTCTGCCGACACCACTGCGAGTCCATGGTCCAGCGCGAGTGCGGCGAGCTGCGCATCCGTGACCGCGGAGCCGGCGAGCCTGTACTTCACGACCAGCTCGCCGAGCAGGTGTGCGTAGCGACTGCTCGGAGCCGGAACCCACACCGTCGGCACGGCGAGCCAGCTTTCAACCTGCCGCCAGGCGACCTGGGGTGTGACCGGTCTCGGCAGGGCCGTCGGATGCGTGCTAACCCGAAGAAATGCGGCGAGCGACTGCCACGGGAGAGCGATCGGCTCCGCGCCCGCGAGGGCATCGCTCAGCCAGCGGAGAGCCGGCCTATGGAACGGGCTATCTCGGTTTGTCGCAAAGAGCAGGATATTCGCATCGACGAGCACCTACTTGTGAAATGGCCCTTCGAGCTCCTCGAGCGCACGCGCGATGTTGCGGAGGTCGACCTTCTCGGGACCCATTGCGTAGGTCTTCTGCACGAACGGGCGCCGTGGACGTCGGTACAGAAGGCCCTTGCGAACCAGCTCGTTGACGGCCTCGCTCAAGCCGATCCCGCGCTCGCGCCGGAGGCGTTCGATCGCAGCCGCTACATCCTTCTCGAGCGTTACCGTCGTACGCACTTCCACTAGGGTAGCATCGTGATGCGCTTATGCTCGCGTCAAGATGACTGGAGAAGACTGCGTCTTGCGGCACGAGGTGCGTCAAGCCCGGCGGGCGACGGTGATGATCTCATCGCTGGCGTCGGTCAGTGGTGCTCGATTCCAGCCGCCGAACTGCTGTCTGCCTCGGAGTCTCGACGCCGACCGAGCGGTTTCCAGCGGTCGTCGGTCCGCTGCCAGCGCTCGTCGTCCGGGGCGAAGACGGGATCGGTGACGGCGATCTCGCCCAGGCGCCGAGTCGTGCGCCGAACCGTCCATTGACGGCTGGGGCTCTTCGCCTCGATCTCGACGATCGTCGCGTCGAATGGCGGCTCGATCAGGGCGCCAACCATGAACTGAAGCAGCGGCCCCTCGTGGGTCGAGCACCGCGCATGGATATGGCCGCTCAGGACGATCTTCGGTCGCGGGTCGGACCGTAGCCGGCCCTCGACGTCGGCCCGGTTCACCAGGTCACCGGCATACGGGAGGCCCGCCGCCGCCACCCGGGAGGCTTCGGAGAGAACCGGAAAGTGCGAAGCCACGACGACCAAGTCCGCCTCGCCTCCCCAGCCGCCCGGCTGGTCGACGTACTGGCCCACGTACTGCGGCGGCGCCGGCCCCCGGTCGACTGCGACACCCGTCACGGCAAACCCTGCGAGCTCCAGCGGCTCCTCGTAGAGCAGCCGGATCCCATGCTCGCGGGCACACGCTGCGAACTCCTCGCCAAGGCGAAGATCGTGGTTTCCGTTCACCGTCGCCAGGGGCGCGACTTCCGCCACTGCCAGACGGGCGAACACGTGAGCGAGATCGCTTGGACTTGCAAACTGAACGCTGTCGCCGAGAAGGAGAATCAGGTCGACCTGAGCCTCGGAAAACCACGCGAGCGCGGCGTCGATGCGCCGGTCGAGGTGCTCGGGCTCGAATTCGTTGATCCAGCGTGAGCCTGCCGGCTCGAGCTCGCAGTGGAGATCGCTCAGGACGCCGATGCGCACGGTCAGCATCTAGCCTCGCGGTCGATGAAGATCACCGAGATCGAGACCCTACCCGTGAGCGTGGGCGCGGGTTACGACTACGCGGTGATCATCGTGCTCGTCCGCACCGACGAAGGGCTGACGGGCATGGGGGAAGCGAGCTTGGCCGGGCGCGGGCGCGGTGTGCTCGGCATCCTCGACCACTTCAGCGACCTGCTGGTCGGGCAGGACCCGAGGAAGATCGAGCACTGGTGGAGCGAGCTGGTCCGCGGCACGTTCTGGTCGGCCGGGCAGGCGATCATGAGCGCCGTTGCCGGGATCGACATCGCGCTGTGGGATCTCAAGGGGAAGCGGCTCGGGGTTCCCGTCTACGATCTCCTCGGCGGCCCGACGCGCGAGCGGGTGCGTGTCTACCGCCACCTGGCGGGAAGCAGTGCGGAAGAACTGGCGGAGGACGCGCTCCGCTGGCAGGATCAGGGCTTCACCGCACTCCGCTTCGGCCCGCTCGCCGCGTTCGACGACCACTCGCTCACGCATTGGGATCCGCAGGCGTCGATCGTCCAGACGATCAAGGCCACGGATGTGCTGCGCACCGCTGTCGGTGACGACGTCGATCTGATCCTCGACGCGCACACGATGTTCAGCCCTGCGGAGGCGGCGTACCTCGGCGCTGATCGAGAACGAGCTGGTCGACTACCTGCGCATCGACGTGGTGCACGCCGGCGGCATCACGGAGGCGAAGAAGATTCTCGCCAGCGGAGAGCTGCACGGGCAGCGCTCCGCCCTCCACCACGCCAGCTCTCCGATCAGCGGCACGGCCTGCCTCCACGTGGACCTGGCGGTCCCGAACTTCGGCATCCAGGAATGGATGGAGCTCGAGCCGCTCTACGAGCTCTTCCCGAACGCCCCTCGCGCACACGCCGGCTACGTATCCTGCCGGCCCCGGCCTCGGCCTGGAGCTCGACGAGACGGAGGCGCGCAAGCGCCCGTCGCAAGACGCCCGCCTGCCGCAGCGCTACTGGCCCGACGGCAGCGTCGGGGACTACTGAGTCGACAGCAAGTGCTACAGTGTGACCACCATGGTGATCACATGAGAGTGGTGACGGTGCGAGACTTCCGCGATCGGGCGAGCGAGATGTTCCGGTCCGACGACGTCATCCTCGTGACCCGCGACGGCCGGCCAGCGGGATTTTTCCTGCCGTGGGACGCCCCTGAGCTTCCTGCCGACGTGCGGCGCGAGGTGTTCTTGCGCCTTACCGAGCAGATCGCGGCGCAGCGTGAGGCTCGCGGGGTGACCGAGGAGGAGGTTCTGAGCGATTTCGCTGCCGCCCGCCGTCGTCGCTGACGCGAACGTCGTCCTCTCCGCGCTGATCGGCGGGCGCGCCCGCATCGCTTTCGCATTACGCCTCGGTCCTATTTGTCTCGCCGCGCAGGCGGTGGCCGAGGAGGTCGCCGAGCATCTGCCCGGGCTGGCCGGACGCCGTGGGCTCGACGCAGGTCTCCTCCTTGCGGCACTCAGTGTGATGCCTGTCGACTGGCAGCCCCCAGCCGTCTACGAGCCGGAGCGTGAGGAGGCCGTGCGGCGCATCGCCGGCCGCGATCCCGAGGACTGGCCGACCGTCGCGCTTGCCCTCACATGCTCGCTCCCGATCTGGTCGCAGGACAAGGACCTGGAGGTAGCGGGCCTGACGCTGTCCACGACCGGGCAGCTGCTCGACGCGATCCGGAACGCCGGCAGTGAACCCGCGTCGTGATCAAGCGCGCCTTACGAGGGGCGCAGCTCCTCGAGCGCGCGCGCGGCCACCTCGATCGTCTGCTCGAGACAGCCGGGCGCGAAGGGCGACTGCTGCTCCTGATAGAGCCCGGTGCCGTAGGTCTCCTCGGGCGAGAGGTAGCCGAAAGTTCTGTTCGTCAGTCCGAGCACGAACAGAGGCGTCCCGGAGAAACGCCGCCGCAGCTCGATCTGGAGCACCGAGTAGGGCTCGTTCGGGATCGCGACCAACAGCGCGCCGCCGAGCCGCCAGGCCCAGACCGGCATCTCGTACACCGGACCGTCGCCGAGCGCCTCGCTGAGGAAGCGCCGGCGCAGTGCCTTCTCCTGTTCCTGTACCGAGTCGGGAGTCGCGCCGGTGAGCGCCTCGACGACGCCGATGTCCTCCTTGCGGCGGAGCTCGACATTGCTCACGCACGCCGCCAACCGCTCACTCGCGTGCAGTTGCCCGGCGTCACACGGCTCGTAGGCCCACGTGCCGAGGTTGGCGCCCGACGCGACGATCCCCGTGTAGACGAAGCGCGTGCCCGGCGGCGGCAGGCTTTCGATCGCCGCCGCCGCGGCATACCCGAGTTGGCGGCCGTTGCGGTCGGCGACGGCCGTGTCGCCGACGTAGTCGTCCCGCGGGGCGAGCTCGCCCGAGGCACCCTGGAGAAAGAGCGCCGGGACGTCGAAGGCGCGCTCCAGGACCTCACGCGCGGCACCGATGTAGTCGGGCGACAGCTCCCGGTTCTCCCAGGCCAGGGTCGTCGGGTGGCACGCGTAGTTATAGAGCGTCGCGCGCGGCTCGCCGCTCTCGTCGGTGACCTTCGCGACCACGAGGGTGTCGTCGGCAGGTGCGTCGGGGTTGTAGCCCACCGCGAAGCGCTGCGCCGAGGCATCCCAGAGATCGCGGTTGGTCGCCAGCGCGCAGCGGCCGCTGCCGTACGTCACCCAGGCGGGCTCGAGCGCTGCGCGCGCCTCGAGGATCGCCGCGCTGATCTGCTCGGTCAGGTGCTCGATGTAGGGCCCGATCAGCTCGCTGCCGGGCTTGTCCGCCAGCTGCGAGTTCAGGTTCGCACCGGCGTGGGTGTGCGACATGTTGATCAGCAGCGCGGCTTCTTCCAGCCCGGTCTGGCGCATGATCGTCGCGCGCAGGTCGCGCTCGTCCGGCAGGTGCTGAAACCAGCCGAGGTCCACCGCGACCAGCGCCAAGGTTGGCTCGTCGCCCGTGATGGACGCGAACACGGCGGCCGTGGCCGCGAACGGCCGGTGGACACCCTCGGCGACCTCGTGCGTCGCGGCGCCCCAGGAGCGGGCATAGATTCCGACCGGCGGCGTGACATCCCGTGTGGCGACGCCGAACTGGCAGCGCGTGTAGCTATACGTGGCGTGCATTCCAGGCTCCTTCGATTCGAGTGGAGAGGGTCAAGGTCCCGGCGATGGCGACGAGAATCGCCGAAGTGCCGGCGACGGCGAAGGCGAGCTCCGTGCCGCCCTGTGAAGTGAGCGCTCCCGCGAGGAGGCCGCCGACCGGCGCGCCGCCCTGGAACGCGAAGAAGTAGAGACTCGCCGCCTGTCCGCGCAGGTGCTCCGGCGCCGCGAGCTGCAGGGACGCGAGCGCGCTCGAGCCCCAGAGCACGTAGAAGCAGCCGGTCAGGAAGAGGAGGACGCAGACCACGGTGAGGTCTCGCTGCGGGGCGAGGACGAGCTCGAGCACGCCGAAGCCGGCCGCTCCTGCCAGCAGCAGGCGGAACCTCGCCTTCCCGACGGTGGCGAGCGCGAGCGCGCCGCACAGGGCGCCCGCTCCGAAGACGGCCGCGATCAGCCCGAACACGTCTGCGTCCGCGTCGAGCGTCTGCCCGGCCAGCAGCGGGAGCAGCACGTCGAAGTTGAACGAGACCGTGCTCAGCGCGAGGACGGAGAAGAATGCGACCGCGACCCGGCGCGACCGGCGGACGAACGAGAGCGTCGCCCGGAAGCTCGCGCGGAAGCCGCTGTGCGCCACGCGCGGCACGGACGGGAGCAGTTCGCCGGCGCGCATGGCCAGGAGCGCCAGGACGACGGCGAGGTAGCTGACGGAGTTCACGGCGAAGGCCACGCCGGTCCCGGCCAGGGCGACGACGAGGCCGCCGAGCCCCGGCCCGGCGATCCGCGCCATCGTCCCGAGCGCCGAGCTGAGTGCGACCGCGTTCGGCAGGTCGTCCTTCCCGACGATCCTGAACACGAGCGTGTGCCGCGCCGGGTTGCCGAGCACGAGGACGAGCCCCTGGACCGTTGCGATCACGTACACGTGCCAGAGCGCGACGGCCCCCGTCAGGGTGAGGACGGCCAGCGTGCCCGCGGCGAGAATCAGCAGCGACTCCGTCACGATCAGCAAGCGGCGCACGTCGAAGCGGTCGATGACCGAGCCGACGAAGAGGCCGAAGAGGGTCACCGGCAGCAGTTGCGCGAGCGCCAGCGATCCGACGGCGAGCGCCGAGCCCGTCAGCTCGAGCACGAGCCAGTACGCGGCGATCTGCTGCATCCACGTGCCGGCGAACGACACCGCGTGGCTGACGAAGTAGAGCCGGAAGTTCCGGTGGTTGCGCAGGCTCGCGAACGTCCGTCCGCCGACCCGCGCGAGACGCCTCACGTCAGAGCAGCTCGCTCGGGTCGATCGGCTGGCCGGTCGTGAAGACGCCGTCTCCCGCCTCGGTCGCCGGGATCGAGCGGATCACGGCGAGCACGCCGTCGAGCGGGGCGCGCAGCACCTCGGGTGGCCGGCCGGGTGTGTCCGGAAACCACAGCCGCGCGACCGGATCTCCGGCCTTCACCTCCGCAGGGGGCTCGAGCAGGCCCTCGAAGATCCCGTCCTCCGACGCGATCACGTAGTTGGCGGGATCGCGTCCATCGAGGATCACGGCCTCGGCAAGGCCGAGTGAGGCGCGCGTCTGCGCCTCGCCCGCGAGCACGCCCACGTGCCGGAGCACGTTCTGGAGGCCGCTCCAGGCGAGCTCGTGGACGGCAGCGGGCACGCGGCCGCCCCCGCCGAGCTCGGTCGTGATCACGAGCTTGCCCTGCCCCTCGGCCTCGACGGGCAGGAGACCCGTGCCGTTCACGTCGATGTAGAGGAAGTGGTAGTCGGAGTTCCACGCCTGCATCCCGGCGAGCATCGCGCGGCGCTGCTGGGGGTCGTCGACGACGTGCATGTGCGAGCACGGGACGAACCAGGCGGTGCGCCCGCCGGAGTGCATGTCGATCACGACGTCCGCCGGCGGAAAGAGGAAGCGGGTGAGGTAGTCGGCGAGCTGCTCGTTCGGCGGCCCGTCCGGCGAGCCGGGGAACGAGCGGTTGAAGTTCACACCCGACGGCCACATCCGCGTGTTCGCCTTCGACGCGGTCGTCGAGAGGACCGGAATGATCGTGACGCGCCCGGAGACCTGTTCGGGCTCGAGCTCCTGGATCAGGCGCAGCGCGGCGACCTGGCCCTCGTACTCGTCGCCGTGGTTCCCGGCGAGGACGAGCACGTTCGGTCCGTCCCCGTGCGCGACCGAGGCGATCGGGATGAAGGTGCTCGCCCAGCCGCCGGTGTTCGTGATCTTCGGGAGCTGGAGCCGGCCGAGCTGCTTCCCCGTAGTCGAGAGGTCGATCGTGCAGCCGACCTGCGAGTCCGTCACGCGCGTGCGGCCAGCGCCGCGACGACTGCGGCCTCGGTAGCCTCGAGCAGACGATCGACGTCGTCGTCTGAGTGCGCGTACGAGAAGTGGCTCCGCTTCAGGTTCAGCGGCAGCTCGAAGATCCCGTGGCGCATCAGCTCGCGCCGGTAGCCGACGAACAGGTCGACGTCGTTCCGGAGCAGGTCGTCGTAGCTCTCCACCGGCCCTTCGAGGAAGTAGGTGACGAAGACCGAGCCGAAGCCGGCCACGACGACCGGGACACCGAGCCGCGTGTAGAGGGCGCGCAACCCCTCGCGGGTGCGCTCGCCGAGCCGGAAGACGTGCTCGTGCACGGGCTCGCGCTGGAGCTTGTCGAGCGTCGCGAGCGCCGCCGCGGTCGTGGCCGGATGCCCGTTGAACGTGCCGGCGAAGAAAGCCGGCTGCCCCGGAGTGGTCGAGAACAGGTCCATCAGCTCGGCCTTGCCGCCGAGCGCGGACACCGGCCAGCCGTTCGCCATCGCCTTTCCCAGCGTGGTCAGGTCAGGCGACACGCCCGCGATCGCCTGGTAGCCGCCGAGGCCGTGGCGGAAGCCGGTGATCACCTCGTCGAAGACGAGCACGGTGCCGTGCTTGGTCGCCAGCTCGCGCAGCCGCTCGAGGAAGCCCGGCTTGGGCAGAACCGTGCCGATGTTGTGCGGGATCGGCTCGAGGATGATCGCGGCGACGTCGTGATCGGTCAGCGCACGCTCGACGTCCCCGGCGTCGTTGAACCGGCAGACGATCGTCGCGTCGAGGACCTCGGGGAGGATCCCCTGCGAGAGTGGGTCCTTGCCTGGGCCGCCGACGCGCTCGGCGGACGAGATCACGTTCATCGCGACCGAGTCGTGCCAGCCGTGGTAGCAGCCCTGGAACTTGAGCACGTGGCGGCGCCCGGTGACCGTGCGCGCCAGGCGGAGCGCGTGGAAGGTCGCCTCGCTCCCGGTCGCCGTCAGGAGCACCTTCTCGAGCGAGGGCACCACGTCGACGAGCCGCTCGGCGAGCTCGATCTCGACCGGGGTGACGCCGACGCCCATCAGCCCGGCCGCGCTCGCGGCGGCCGCGTCAACGTCAGAGTCGTTGTGACCCAGGAGCGGCGGGCCGAAGGCGGAGTGGTAGTCCGTGTAGACGCGGCCGTCCGCGTCGGTAAAGGTCGAGCCGTTCGTCGCGGTGACGACGAGGTCCTCTAGCCCGGGAACGCGGCGCTGGCCGCTGTTCACGCCGCCCGGGATGACGGCGGCCGCCCGGGAGGCGAGCAGGCCGGCGGCTTCGGATGAGATCTGGGTCATCGTGCCTCCACGCGTAGGGACGAGAAGACGTCCTCGTCGAGTTCGATTCCAAGTCCGGGTGCGGTCGGGACGGCGACGCACCCGTCCGCCTCGATGGGCAGCAACTGGTGTGTCAGCCTCGTGTTGATCTCGGTATCTGCCACGCAGTACTCCTGGAAGAGGGCCCCGGGCAGCACGGCATTCACGTGCAGCGAGGCGGCCTTAATGATTCCACTCTTCCAGGCGTGCGGCACGAGCGCGACACCGTGCTCCTCCGCGAGCGCCGCGATCCGCAGCATCTCGGTGATGCCGCCGCAGCGGGTGACGTCGGGCTGGATCAGGTCGACGTGCCCGCGTTCGATCAGCTCGCGGAAGCCCCAGCGGGTCGCGTCCTGCTCGCCGGCCGCGATCGTGATGTCGACCGCGTCCGCAAGCTCGGCGTAGGCCTCGTACTCGTCGGGCTCGAACGGCTCCTCGAGCCAGTAGACGCCGAGCTGCTCAAGCTCGCGCGCAACGCGGATCGCCGTGGACGCCTCGGCGCCGTAGCCGAGCCCCGCGTCGATCATGATCTCGACGCCGTCACGGCCGGCCTCGCGGGCGGCGGCGGCGAGACGGATGTCGTGATCCGGGTCCTGACCGAGCGGGCCCCAGCCGAGCTTGACCGCCGTGAAGCCCTGCTCGCGGAGCGCCGAGACCGCCTCGGCCACCTCCTCGGTCGTGTCCGGCATCAGCCGGGACGCGTACGCGCGAATCCGGTCGTGCCGCACAGTGCCGATCAACTCGCAGACCGGCTTGCCGAGGGCCTTGCCCTTGACGTCCCAGAGGGCGATGTCGATGCCACTGATCGCGTGGATCGCGATCCCGCGCCGGCCGACGAAGATGACGCCGCGATACATCTTGTCCCAGAGCCGCTCGACGTCGAGCGGGTCCTCGCCGATCAGCAACTGGCGCAGGCTGCCCGCGATCGCGTGTGAGCCCGGCGCGGTCACGAGGGCTGCGACGGCCTCGGGCGCGGAGTCGACCTCGCCGATGCCGGTGATCCCCTCGTCGGTGTGGACGAGGATGACGAGATCGTCCTGGCTGCCGTCCGCAATCTGCTCGTTCACGGCGGGTTGCCGCAGGACGACGGCCTCGACATCGGTGATCTTCAAGCAGGGCTCCTTGGAACGATGCCGGGCGGCCCGCGGGCGGATTGTCGATCATAGCGAAATTGTCAACAATCTACTAGAGTCGACTTCGGGCATGAGCGACTCTCCGGTTTCGTGCACGGTCGACCTGACGCGGGACGGGAAGCAGGTCGGGACTTTGCGGCTGCCGCGCTCCTCGAACCAGAGCGGCTGGTCGAATCTTTGGATCCCGATCGTCTCCGTCTCGAACGGCGCCGGCCCCACGGCGCTCGTGATCGGCGGCGTGCACGGGGACGAGCCCGAGGGACAGGTCGCCGCGCTCGATCTCGCCCGGGAGCTCCAGCCCGAGCAGGTCGCGGGCCGCGTGATCGTGATCCCCTGCGCCTCGCCCGAGGCCTCGCGCGCTTATACGCGGCTCTGGCCGTCGGGCGCGAACCTGAACCGCTCGTTCCCGGGCTCTCCGATCGGCCCGGCGGACGAGCAGCTGGCCCACTTCCTCTCGACAGAGCTCTTCCCGCTCGCGGACGTCGTCGTCGACATCCACAGCGGCGGGCGCAGCGCGCTGCATCTCCCCTGGGCCGAGATGCACTGGGTCGAGGACGCCGCCCAGCGGCGGCAGATGGTCGACGGGATGCTCGCGTGGAACACCGACTGGTGCTGCATCTACATCGACATCGGCGGCACCGGCCTGCTCGTCGGCGAGGCGGAGCGCCAGGGCAAGGTCGTGGTCAGCACGGAGCTCGGCGGCGGTGGGCACGTCACTGCGGAGATCCACCGCCTCGCGGCGAGCGGGCTCGCGAACGTGCTCCGGCACATCGGCGTGCTCGAGGGCGAGGTCGTCGGGCGGGACTCCCCGCCGACCCTCCTCATGGCGACCGAGCTCGACAACTTCCTGCTCGCGCCCGAGTCCGGTCTCTTCGAGACGCTCGTCGACCTCGGCCAGCCCGTCGAGGCCGGCGAGCCGGTCGGCCGGATCCACTTCATCGAGCGGCCTGACCGGGCGCCGGAAACCGTCCACGCGTTGAACACCGGGATCGTCTGCGTCGTCCGTGCAGTCGCCACAACCGAGCAAGGGGACAACATCTTCGTGGTCGCCCGCGAGGTCGACCGGAAGGCCCTCGAGTGACACTCGCCGCCGGCGTCGCGCGCGCCGACATCACCCCGCCGTGCGGCCTGCCGCACGGCTGCTGGTCGGCCCGCACCGGACTCGCCGAGGGGATCCACGACCCGATGATCGCCCAGGCGCTCGTCCTCGACGACGGCCAAAACCCGGTCGCGATCGTCGCCGCCGACCTCGTCTTCGCCGGCGCGGACCTGACGGCCGCGGTGCGTGAGCGCGTTCAGAAGCTGACCGGGATCGCGCCCGAGGCGGTGCTCGTGAACGCCGCGCACAACCACAGCGCGCCGAGCATCTCGCGCGGCTCGACGACCGCCGGGCTCGCCGACACCGGGGCGTTCGCCCCGTACGTCGACGTCCTGCCCGACCTGCTCGCAGGGGCCGTCTACTCCGCCTGGCGGGGCCGGCGGCCCGCGCGCGTCGGCTGGGGCAGCGGCCGTGCTCCCGGGATCAGCGTCAACCGGGTCCGCCGCGAGCGGCCGGTGGACGACAGCGTGCCGGTGCTGCGGGTCGACGCAGAGGACGGTCGGGCGATCGCCGTCGTCGCGAGCTTCGCGTGTCACCCCACCCTGCTCGGCGGCGAGACGCTGCTCTGGAACGCGGACTTTCCGGGCCCGCTCCGCGAGGCGGTCGAGGCCGGCCGGCCGGGGGTCGAGTGCATCTTCCTCCAGGGCTGCGGCGGGGACATCGCGGGCTGGGACTACTGGTTCGGGAACCGGGAGGCGCGCCGGCACAGCTACGAGGGCCGAAACGAGCTCGGCCGGGCGGTCGGCGCGGCTGCGCTGAAGGCGCTGGAAGGAGTCGAGACGACCGGCGAAGCCGAGCTCGGAGCAGCCTCGACCCAGGTCGAGCTTCGCCGCCGCCGGATCCCGTGGGACGTGGACGAGCTCGAGCGCCGGCTCGGTGAGCTCTCGCAGGCGCCCGACCCCGTCTTTCCGGAAGCGTGGCCGGAGAACGTCCACACCGCGACCTCGGCACAGGACTTCCCGGTGCTGTACCAGCGCTCCGCGCTCGCGATGTACGCGGACATGGCCCGCCGGGCCGACGAGCCCGTCCGCGCCGAGCTCCAGGTGCTCCGGATCGGCGACGCGGCGCTCGCCGCAAACCCGTTCGAGCTCTTCAACGAGTGCGGCGCCCGCATCCGCGAGGACAGTCCGTTCGAGACGACGTTCACGCTCGGGTACACGAACGACTACGCGGGCTATCTGCCGGCGAGCGAGGATCTCGATCTGCTCGACGGCATCCCGCTCGACGACCTCCTCGATCAGGACCGCTATCGCTGGGCCTACGGGATCACGAACTCGAACGTCGACCGTAGCGAGGTCGAGCGCGTCATCGATGAGAGCGTCGGGCTGCTGCACGGCGTGCGATGAAGATCACCGCCGTCGAGACGCACGTCTGCCACGCGCGAATGCGCAACTGGGTGTTCGTCCGCGTGGTCACCGACGAGCCGGGGCTCCACGGCTGGGGCGAGGCGACGCTCGAGTGGCACACCCGCGCGATCGTCGGCGCGGTCGAGGACATTGCCGAGCTGATTGTCGGCGAGGACCCGACCCGGATCGAGCACCTCTGGCAGATGATGTTCCGTCAGCACTTCTGGCACGCGAGCGGCATCGTCCGCGGCACCGCGATGAGCGGGATCGACATCGCGCTCTGGGACCTCCTCGGAAAAGCGCACGGCGTTCCGTGCCACCGGCTCTGGGGGGGGCGCGTCCGCGACTACGTGCGCCTGTACGGGCACCTCGGCGAGGGGAGGATGGAGGACTTCTACGAGAGCAGCGAGCCGCAGCGCTTCGCCGAGCTCGCGAGCGCGATGGTCGAGAGCGGCTTCACCGCCTTCAAGACGATGGCGGTGCCGCCGACGATGCCGCTCGAAGGACTCGCGCCGGTCCGGCACGCGGAGCGTTGCGTCGCCGCGATGCGCGACGCTGTCGGCGACGACATCGACCTCATGGTCGACTGCCATGCGCGGCCGAGCCCGCGGATGGGCCACCTCTTCGCGCAAGCCCTCGAGCCCTTCGGCCTCTACTGGCTCGAGGAGCCGTGCTGGCCGGAGCGGGCCGACGACATCGCCGCGATCCAGCGCTCCGTCTCGACTCCGGTCGCGACAGGCGAGCGGCTCGTCGGCGTGCACGGCTTCCGCGAGCTCCTGGAGAAGAACGCGTGCAGCGTCCTCCAGCCCGACATCACCCACTGCGGCGGTCTCACCGAGGCGCGCCGGATCGCGGCGCTCGCCGAGGCCTACCGCGTCGCGCTCGCCCCGCACAACCCGCAGGGCCCGGTGTCCACGGCCGCCTCGATCGAGCTCGGGCTGGCGACGCCCTCCTACGTGATCTGCGAGGCGGTCACGGGGGACGTGCCCTGGCGGGCCGACGTCGTCTCCGACTCCCACCGGATAGACGCGGACGGCATGCACGCGTATCCAAGCGAGCTGCCCGGCCTCGGCATCGAGATCGACCTCGACGCCGTGCGCGCGCACCCGTTCGAGCCCGAGCTTCCGCAGCGGGTCTTCTACGCCGACGGCAGCGTCGGGGACTGGTAGGCGCCATGACCGGTCGGCGTTTCAGCGGGCGAGTCGCCCTCGTCACCGGCGGGTCGAGCGGGATCGGGGCCGGGGTCGCCCGGCGGCTGCTCGAGGAAGGCGCCAGCGTTGCGTCGCTCGACCTCGCGGAGCCTGCGCCCGAGGGCGTGCTCGCGGTGGCCGGGGACGTGAGCAGCTCCGCAGACGTCGAAGCGGCGGTCGCCCGCGTCGAGTCGGAGCTCGGCCCCATCGACGTCCTCGTCTGCTCGGCCGGGATCACCGGCGGCTCCCTGCGCACCGTGGACGTAGACGACGACGAGTGGCGCCGCGTATTCGCGATCAACTCCGACGGCGTCTTCTTCTGCAACCGCGCGGTCATCGGCGGCATGACCGAGCGCGGCTACGGGCGGATCGTCAACGTCGCCTCGATCGCGGGCAAGGAGGGCAACCCCATGGCTGCCGCCTACTCCGCTTCGAAGGCGGCCGTGATCGCGCTGACCAAGGCGATCGGCAAGGACGTGGCGGGAACGGGCGTGCTGGTGAATGCCATCGCGCCCGCAGTGATCGAGACGCCGCTCCTCACCGGCATGTCCGAGGAGCACATCCGCTACATGGTCGAGCGGATCCCGATGGGCCGCCTCGGCAGCGTGGACGAGGTCGCGGCGCTCGTCTGCTGGCTCGCGAGCGACGAGTGCTCTTTCTCCACCGGCGCGACCTACGACATCTCGGGCGGCAGGGCCGTCTACTGAACGAGCGCGTCCTGGTCACAGGAGCGCTCGGCTGCGTCGGCGCCTGGACCGTGAAAGCGGCGCTCGAGAACGGCGACGAGCCGGTGGGCTACGACCTCGGCGATGCGACGCACCGGCTGGAGCTCATCCTCTTGCCAGAGGAGCGCGAGCGGCTGACGCTCGTGCGCGGCGATATCACCGACCTGGACGCGCTCGCGCGGACGCTCGACGAGCACGGGATCACGCGGGTCGTGCACCTCGCCGCACTCCAGGTGCCGTTCTGCCGCGCCGACCCGGCGCTCGGAGCGCGGGTGAACGTCGTCGGAACGGTCAACGTCTTCGAGGCGGTCAAGGAGCGCCTCGAACGGATCCCGGGAGTCGCCTACGCAAGCTCCGCTGCGGTCTACGGTCCGGGCGACCCCTCGCCGGCGCCGGAGAGCGGCGGCACGCTACCGGCGACCCTTTACGGCGTCACGAAGCAGGCGAACGAGGGGACCGCCCGGCTCTACTGGGCCGAGAGTGGCGTCTCCTCGGTCGGGATCCGGCCCTACGTCGTCTACGGTCCCGGCCGCGACCAGGGGATGACCTCCGGCCCGACGCTCGCAATGGAGGCGGCAGCGCGCGGCGAGGGCTACGAGATCCTCTATGGAGGCAACGCCCAGTACGACTACGCCCCGGCGGTCGGGCGTGCCTTCCTGCGGGCCGCGGCGCCGCCCGCAGGCGCGCTCGTCGCCAACTATCCGGGAGTCGCAGCCTCGATGTCCGAGGTCGTGGCCGCGATCGAGGCGGCAGCGCCCGAGGTCGCGGGCCGAATCTCGTTCGCGGACGCGCCGCTCCCGTTCCCGGCCGAACTCGAAACGTCGGCGCTCGAGCGGGCGCTCGGGCGGCTTGAGGCACCCACCCTCGCGGACGGGGTGCGCGAAACGATAGAGCGGTTCCGCCTGACCTGATGCGGCGCAACGCTCGTACTGAGCGGCGATCGAGGGGCTGTCTAGGTTGCTTTGAGGCGTACAGCGAGACTACTCGCTGGCGCGCACGCGGGCGCTCCTCACCCGCCGCTGCCGCCACCACCGTCGCCGCCACCGTCCCCACCGTTGCCGCCGTTGTCGCGGGCTGGGGCCGCCCCACCACCAGTAGCAGCCGCCGGGGCCGCGCCGGTTCCTGTGTCGGCTTCGCGCCGGCCGCTCATCGCGCCGATGCTGCGCAGGAATGTGTCAAGCCACTGGGGCATTCGCGCTTGCAGTGTAGTGCTCCGGCCCGGATGCGACGGCCACCCGGTTCCTCCGTGGGCGTGCCTTTTGCCCGACGATCGCGGCAGGAAAAGGGAGGAGGCCGCAGCGGGCTCTTACGTCCCGTCTCGCGGCCCCCTCGACATCGAGCTTCGGGCTGCGGCCCCCCGAAGCGCGAGTTGGTCATCCATCGACCGCTACTGAAGCCGCGCGATCCCTCGAGTTAGGGAACCACGACCTGCGGGCGCGGGCGGCGCCGCGTCGCTACCCTGTCCGCGCCCCGGAGAGGTGTCCGAGCGGCCGAAGGAGCGCGACTGGAAATCGCGTATGGGCTGAAAGGTCCATCGCGGGTTCAAATCCCGCCCTCTCCGCTGCTGCGCAAGGTCGGAATCCGCGGGAGCGGATTCCGACCGCGCCAAACCCCTGAAGCCGCTCGGGGCCATCCGCGGCCGGCCTTCCGTCGACGGA
>Ga0208612_1000063_pt1 | contig 76602 bp, 75 predicted proteins | sample AntDryMetagUQ889_FD_188089 | JGI IMG/M metagenome (GOLD analysis project Ga0208612, IMG submission 188089) | Polar desert microbial communities from Antarctic Dry Valleys - UQ889 (SPAdes) | ecosystem: Environmental > Terrestrial > Soil > Desert | place: Antarctic Dry Valleys | collected 2008-12-31 | reverse complement strand
GGCGAGCCGCGTCCTGCCGTCCGCCATCGTCAGGAGGATGCCGGCGACCGCGAGCTCGCGGTTCAGCCGCGCCTTGACGAGATTGATCGTCCCGAGCAGCTGGGAGAGCCCCTCGAGCGCGTAGTACTCGGCCTGGACGGGAACGAGCGCGCGGCTCGCCGCCGCAAGAGCGTTGACCGTGAGCGTGCCGAAGGACGGCGGGCAGTCGAGGAAGACGAAGGAGTACGGGTCGAGTGACCCTCCGAGCGCCTCGGCGAGGTAGCTCTCGCCGCCCTCGCGAGTCGAGAGCTCCACCGCGGCGGTGGCGAGGTCGTTCTTGGCCATGACGACATCGAGGTTCGGAAAGGGTGTCGGCTTCGCGAGGGCGGCGAGCGGCGTGCCGTCGAGGAGGTCATGGGTCGAGGCGCCGTTCGCGCGCATGCCCAGCCCGGAGGTCGCGTTCGCCTGCGGGTCGAGATCGATGAGCAGCACGCGCTCTCCCGCCTCGGCGAGGCAGGCGCCGACGTTGACGGCGGTCGTCGTCTTGCCGACGCCGCCCTTCTGGTTCGCGACGGCGTAGACCCGGGCGGGCACCCGTCTCAAACTAGCGATGGGGGCGGACGCTCCCGCTAGCGTGGCCGCGTGGACGAGGAGCTCGAGGCGGCGAAGGAACGCGGTTGGAAGGAGATCGCTGCCATCGACGCCGCCTACGAGCGGGGGGAGCTCGACGACGCCGGCTGGCACGAGGCTGTCGCAACGATGATCGTGCCCGCGTATCTGGCGGCTGACACGGCCGCGGGCGGCTCTGGGAGCAGTCGCGACGCCGGCGGCTGGGAGTATGCCCGATCACTGCTCGCCGATGCCGTCACTCCCGGGCAGACATTCCTCGATATCGGCTGCGCCAACGGTCTCCTCATGGAGAGCATGGCGCACTGGGGCGGGATCGAGCCCTACGGGCTGGAGATCTCGTCCGAGCTGGCGGCCGTGGCTCGAATCCGGCTCCCGCACTGGGCCGATCGGATCTGGGTGGGAAATGCCGTCGAGTGGAAGCCACCTCATGCATTCGACATCGTCCGCACGAACGTCGATTGCGTCCCCGTTCCACGCAGAAGAGCGCTCCTCGAGCACCTGCTCGCGTACGCAGGGCGACTCGTCATCGGCGTCTTCAACGAGGAGCGCGACGCGCGGTCGCTCGAAAGCGAGGTCGCCGCCTGGGGGTTTAGCGTTTCGGGACGAAGCGAGCGCCTTCATCCGCACCCGCTGCTCGCCTATCGGGCGTTCTGGATCGACGGGCTTCCCCCTAGTTAGAGGCTCCTACTAGGCCAAGGGCCGCTTATTCGCCATCCCAGCACGGCGCGGGAAGCCGGGTGGGGTCGGCCCGGTCTTCCGGAGCACGAGAAACCCGTGGTCGTCGCTCTCCAGCCGCGCAGCCAGGCGGTGGGCGACCAGGGCCACTCGTGCGGGATCCGCCGTCTCGCCGACCCAGAGGATCGCGGCACCTCCTTCCACGACGAGCGGGAGGCAGAGCTCCGCGGCGGTGGGCGGCTTCGCGAGCGCCTTCGCGAGCGCGACCCCGAACCGATCCGTCGACTGCTCCTCCGCACGGCCCCACACGACCTCGACGTTCGGGAGCTCCCGAGCGATCCGGCGGAGGAAGTCGCACTTGCGTCGCTCCGCCTCGAGGAGGGTGAACGGCCGGCCGGGAAACGCGACTGCCAGGGGAATTCCCGGAGAACCACCGCCCGAGCCGACGTCGACGATCGCCCCTGACGTGCCCTCGATGAGCGGACTCGCGTGAAGCGCGTCCTCGAGGAGGACCTGCCGGGCCTTCGCAGGGTCACGCAGCGCCGTGAGCCCTGGGGTCGAGAGCACGCCCTCGAGCCAGCGCTCGAGGAAACCCTCCGTCATCTCAATCGGCGCTGCTGCGGGGGAGCACGACGACGTAGCGGTTCGGCTCCGAGCCTTCGCTCTGCGTCTCCACCTCGGGATCGTCTTTCAGCGCCTCGTGCACGATCTTCCGCTCGACGGGCGTCATCGGTTCGAGCTCGACCGCGTTCTGCGTCGTGGCGGCCTCGCGTGCCGAGCGATTCGCGACCGCTTCGAGGGAAGCGTTACGGCGCGCCCGGTACCCCGCAGCGTCCACCACGACCTCGTACTCGCTTCCTTCCGCGCGCGCGACCGCGTTGGCGAGGTACTGGATCGCGTCGATCGTCTGCCCGTGCTTACCGATGAGAAGGCCCAGATCTTCCCCGGAGCAGGTGACGGTGACGAGTCCTTCGCGTTCGCCGGCGGAGACGGTGACGCTGGCGCCGATCGCTCGGGCGATGCGATCGACGAACTCGCGCGCTTCGCTTGCGCCGCCGGTGGAGGCCCCCTCCGTGACACCCTCACTAAAAACCCTCGCGACCACACGGGCGGGCGTGTAGCCGACTCCGAGAAGCCCGCGCTCGCCCTCCGAGACGACCTCGAACTCGACCTGCTCCCGGTCGAGCCCCGGCACGAGCTGCTCGAGCTCGCGTAGAGCCGACCACTTGGCCTCGCCGACCGTCTCGCCGCTCGCCTCCACGCGCACATCGGTGTCGCCCGTCACCGCTTTCGCCCGCCGCCCTTCTTCCGCTTCACCCTGCGCGGCGGACCGGTGCGGACGGCGGCAGTCGTTCCGGCGCCCTCGGCGGCGGGCTCGATCTCCGTCGCCGGGGCGTCCTCCTTCGGCGGCGTCCTGCTCGACCGCTTGGGAGGAGCCACGGGCCGAGGCATCCGCCGGCGGGTGATCAGCCCTTGCCCGGTCGTCCAGAGGTTGGTCGTCAACCAGTAGATCATCAGTCCGGAGGGGAAGCTGAGGATGAACGGGATGAAGACGATCGGGAGGATCATGATCATCCAGCGCTGTGCGGCGCTCTGCATCGACGTCGACATGAGCCAGGTCGACGTGAGCTGGCTGACGACGTACACGACGAGCAGCAGCGGGCCGAGCCCGTCCTTCGTCGGCTCGGTGATGTCGATGAGGTTGAGCCATTCGAGCGTCGTCTCCGCGAACTTGGGATAGACCTCGTCGTCGAAGTCGCGGAGCACGAAGAAGAGCGCGATGAAGATCGGGATCTGGAAGACGATCGGCAGGCACGAGGCGTACGGGTTGATCTTGTTCTCCTTGTAGAACTTCATCAACTCCTCGCTCTGCTTCTGGCGATCCGACTTGTAGCGCTGCTGGATCGCCTTCATCTCCGGCGCGTGGATCTGGAGGCTCTGCATCGAGTGGATCTGCCTGATCGCCACCGGCACGAGGAGCACGCGCACGATCACGGTCAGCGCCACGATCGACCACGCCCACGTCAGGCCTCCGGTCTCGTGCAGCCAGATGAGGACCTCCGTGAGGACGTTCTCGATGGGCGAGAGGATCCCGCCGACGATCATGTGTCGACCCTCTTCGAGCGGCCGAGCGGAAAGACGGTCTGGTCGCGTGCGTAGTCCACGCCTCCGTGACTCCACGGATTGCAGCGCAGAAGCCGCCAGGTCGCAACGACGGCGCCGCGGGCGAGACCGAGGTCACGAAACGCGTCGAGCGCGTACTGCGAGCAGCTCGGGTGGTACTTGCAGGTCCCCGCAGGGGTGAGGAGGCCGAACGTCCACCTCCAAGCGTGGACGAGAGCAATCCCGGCGTATCTCACGAGCGCACCCGCTCGAGGACGCCCGAGACCTCCGCCGCGAGCCATTCCGACCCGCGTGCCTGCGCCGGCTCGGCGAGCCCGGGGCGTGCGACCAGGACGTAGTCGTGCCCGGGCGGCACCTCCGGCAAGAGCTCCCGCCACGTCTCGCGCAAGACGCGTTTCACGCGGTTTCGCACGACGGCAGAGCCGACAGAGCGGGGAACCGCAAGCCCGAGGCGTGGATCGCCGACCTCGTCCTGCTCGCGGGGAAACCAGTGCAAGACGAGATAGCGGGTGGACGCTGAGGTACCGCGCCGGTAGACGGCGTCGAAGTCACGCGAACGCGAAAGCCTGTGGCGGCGCTGCACTGTTCTAGTGCGCAGAACCGAAATCCGCTAGCGCGGCTTCCGGTCGCGCGAAAACCCCTGAAGGAGACCGCTTCGCGGCCGCTGTGTCGATGGATCTCACGTCAAGCCCGACGGCGCGCCTTCAGGCGGACAGCCGCTTGCGCCCTCTCGCACGGCGACGCTTCAGGATGGAGCGACCCCCGCGCGAGGCCATTCGCGCTCGAAACCCGTGCCGCCGCTTGCGACGGCGAACGTTCGGCTGATAGGTGCGTTTCACGATTCTCGGGCGTTCCGAAGGAGATGAGCGCGGGCGGAGCGCGCAGTATAGACGAGGGACTTCGCGACCAGGTTTTCCACAGTCCGGCGACCCGAGCGAGGTTCTGAAACTGCTGCTCAGCCGGACTCGGCGTTGCCTCGACCGGCAACGAATAGACCGTCTTCCACACCTGGGGATAATTGTGTGGAACCCACAAAATCCCCGGAATTATGGCCTTTTTTGTCCACCGGGCGTCGGCCTAGGCGGCATTGAGCCTGATTTGAAACGCTGCTATGCTCGCCCCTTCCTGAAAACCCGAAAACACTCGAGGACGGTTGGATCACTCCACGGAACCGACCCCCGACAGCTTGTGGGAAGCGATTTCCGGCAGGCTGAAAGAGGTACTCAGCGAGACGACCTACGACACGTGGCTCGCGCATGCCGAGCCTCGCTCTCTCGGAGACGGGAGACTTGTCGTGGCGGTTCCGAACGAGTTCACTCGGGACTGGATAGAGAGCCATTTTCGCGCGTTCGTCTCCGCCGCCGCGCGGGAGTCGTCCGGCCGAGACCACCTCCGAGTCTCCTTCGTCGTCCGAGACCGGGCTCCGACACCCGTCGAGCCAGCCGCGCCCGACGTCGAAGCACCTTCACGTGGGGCTGAGCTCCAGCCGGCCGATTCGTCGGACGTCGGGCTCAACCAGAAGTACACCTTCGACACGTTCATCATCGGCTCGTCGAATCGCTTCGCGCATGCCGCGGCACTCGCGGTGGCCGAGGCGCCGGCCCAGGCCTACAACCCGCTCTTCATCTACGGCTCGACCGGCCTCGGGAAGACCCACCTTCTGCAGGCGATCGGCCACTACGTCAGCCAGCACTCCCGCAGGCTCACGCGGCGGTACGTGACGAGCGAGACGTTCATGAACGACTTCATCGACTCGCTTCGCGACAAGCGCATCGAGGGCTTCAAGCGCAGGTACCGCAACTACGACGTCCTCTTGATCGACGACATCCAGTTCTTCGAGGGCAAGGAGCGGATCCAGGAAGAGTTCTTTCACACCTTCAACTCGCTCTACGAGGGCGGCGCGCAGATCATCATCTCGTCCGATCGCCCTCCTCGCGAGATCGCGACGCTCGAGGAACGGCTTCGCTCCCGCTTCGAGTGGGGCCTCCTCACCGACATCCAGGCGCCCGACCTCGAGACGCGGATCGCGATCCTGCGGAAGAAAGTCAACACCGAGCGGATCGCCGTCACCGACCCCGAGGTCCTGACGTTCATCGCCAGTCGCGTGGCGTCGAACATCCGCGAGCTCGAGGGCGCGCTCACCCGCGTCGTCGCGTTCTCGTCGCTGACCGATCGCGTCATGACCGTGGAATTGGCCGAGCACGTGCTCAAGGACGTGTTCCCTCAGGGTGACGCCGCGCCGGAAGTCACGATCCCCCGGATCCAGGAGATGATCTCCGAGCGGTTCGGGGTCACGCTGGAGGAACTGGTGAGCCCGCGCCGCTCCCAGTCGGTCGCCTATCCGCGGCAGGTGGCCATGTACCTGTCGCGCGAGCTGACGGACTCATCGCTCCCGAAGATCGGGAAGGAGTTCGGTGGACGCGACCACACCACCGTCATGCATGCGAACTCGAAGATCACCCGCCTCATACGTGAGGACCGCTCTGTGTACAACCTGGTGCAAGAGTTGACCGCGCGTATCAAGCAGGCCCGCTGAACATGTGGGTCCCTGCTTCCGAAAGCGCGCGGGCGTGTGGGACCTGTTAGTGGGGACCCACACTTCCCTACACCGACGATTTCCCCGCTCGTACGGCAGAATGAGCCCGTCTTCCACGTGATTCACACTCCTACTACTTCTACGAGTTCTTTTCTCAAGTAATGAATACAGACCTAGCCGAGACCACTGCGATCCGCGCAACCTGCTCCCGGAACGAGCTCGCAACGGCGCTCGGGGTCGTTGCTCGAGGCGTCTCGACTCGCGGAGCCGTGCAGGTGCTGAGCGGGATCCTGTTGCGCGGCGAGGAGGGGAAGCTGACCCTCGCGTCGACGGACATGGAGATCTCACTCCGCGCCGCGATCACGGGCGACGTCGTCGGCGACGGCGGGGTCGTGGTTCCCGGGAGGCTCCTCACCGACCTCGTGCGGCTGCTTCCGGACGATATGGTGACGCTTGCCTACGAGGAGGGTGAGGGCGTTCTTGCCGTGACCTCGGGGAGCCATGCCTCCCGTCTGAACGTCTACAGCGCCGAGGACTTTCCTCGACTGCCGCCCACCGACATCCAGCTCCACCGGATCGCCGCGCCCGCGCTCCTCGCAACCATCGAGAAGGTGGCTCGGGCTGCGTCACGCGACGAATCGAGGCCGGTGCTGACCGGGATCCTCGTCCGTTTCGAGGGCGACCGGCTGATCATGGCGGCCACGGACTCGTACCGCCTCGCGGTGAAGGAGACGCGGCTCGAGGAGAGCGGGCCCGAGTTGGACGCGATTATTCCCGCCCGCGCGCTGCAAGAGCTCGCGCGCCTCGCAGGGGGCGCCGGCGAAGTTCAGCTCGGCGTCCATGAGAACCACGTGGTGTTCAGCGCCGGAGATGTCTGGCTCACGAGCCGCAGGATCGACGGGCAGTTTCCGAACTACAAGCAGCTTCTTCCCGAGACCTTCGAGGCCGAGATCGTGACTTCCCGCGAGCCGCTCCTCGAAGTCATCCGCCGCGCGGGTGTTCTTGCACAGCGAAACGCTCCCTTGCGCCTGCGCTTCGCGGAGGGCGAGCTCGCAGTGTCCGCGCAGACCCAGGACGTCGGGGAGGCGCACGAGTCGATCCCGATCGACTACGCGGGCGAACCGCTCGAGATCGGCTTCAACCCGGATTTCCTGAGGGACGGCCTGGAGGCCGTGATCGGCGAGACCGTGCAGCTCAAGCTGATCAATCCGCTCAGACCGGGCCTCATCGTCTCGCCGGACGAGAGCTTCTCGTACCTGATCATGCCGATCCGGCTCCCGGACTGACGGCAGGCTCCGGCGGTCTGGTCGTCCGCGAGGTCTCGCTCCGCGACTTCCGCTCGTACCTGCGCCTCGAGCTCGCTCTCGAGCCGGGGGTCGTGCTCGTCTCGGGCCCGAACGGGTCGGGCAAGACGAACCTGCTCGAGGCGCTCCATGTCGGAACGCAGGGCTTCTCTCCACGGTCGCGTTCTGATGCCCAGCTCGTCCGCTTCAACGCGGTCGCGGGCCGTGTCCGCCTTCAGGGCGTCAACGGGGAAACGCGCTTCGAGACGGAGGTGAGCCTGGGCCCGCGCGAGGCCCGGCGCGCGCGCCTGAACGGCGGAGCGCTGACGTCCGCGGAGCAGCTTCGGCACGAGCTTCGGACACTGGTCTTCACGCCCGACCGGCTCGCTGTTGTCAAGGGCTCACCAGCCGTCAGAAGGGCGTACTTGGACAGGACCGTGAGCCGCGTGTTCCCATCCCGCGCGACTCTTCCGGTCGAGTACGCGGCGGCCGTGGGCCAGCGGAATGCCGCGCTCAGGCGGCTGGCCATCGGCGCGTCGTCACGGGAGGCCCTCACGCCGTGGACCGAGGCCGTCGCGACCCTCGGATCCCTGCTCGTCGCGGCACGCGAGGACACGCTCACTCTGATCGCGCCTACCTTCGCGGCTTCGGCGGAGAGCCTCGGCCTGACGGGAGCGACGCTCTCGTACGAGGGCGAGCCCGTCACGACGGCCGAGTACGAGCGGCGCCTCTCGCGTGATCTCGAGCGAGGGCTCACCGGCGCCGGGCCGCATCTCCACGAGGTACGGCTGGAGGCGGACGGACGTGACCTGCGCAGCTATGGATCGCAGGGCGAGCAGCGAATCGCGGTTCTCGCGCTCGTGCTGGCAGAGGCGGCGACGCTCACCGAGAGAACCGGCCCACGGCCGCTCGTCCTGCTCGACGATGTGCTCTCCGAGCTCGACGGCGACCGCCGGCTCGCGCTGGCCTCGCTCGTCTCGGGCGCGGGGCAGACCATGCTCACCGCGACGGCCGCACAAGCCTTTCCGGTGGAGCCGGCGCAGTCGCTTCTCGTGTCGCCCGGCCAGGTTCGGCCGCTGTAGGTATCTAGATGGAGAAGATCGGAAAATCGGTGGAAAGCATGCTCACTCGGAGCGGCGGCGGGTCGGCGCTCGCGCTCACGGAGATCACTGCGGCGTGGCCGAAGGCGGTGGGCGACGCCGTCGCCCGCGAGGCATGGCCTCTCCGGGTCGCGCGAGACGGGACGCTGCACGTGGCGACGACGTCCTCGACGTGGGCGTTCGAACTCGACCGGCTTTCGCCGGAGATCGAGGAGCAGCTCCGCGTCTTCCTCGGCTCGGCCACCCCGAGGAAGCTGCGCTTTCGCGTCGGCCCGGTGCCGGAGCCGGGAGCGTACTCGGGAGCCGCGAGCCAGGGCTCTGGGGAGCCGGCTGTCGCCACCGCAGAGGCGTCCGCGGAGGCGGCCTCGCTGACGTCCGAGGTCGAGGATCCGGAGCTCCGCGAGCTCATCGCCAGAGCCGCCCGCGCGAGCCTTTCCAGAACCTCATCCGGCCGTCGTTTCTGATACACTCTTCGAAGCCCGCAAAACCTGGTTTTTGCAGGGCTTTTCTTATGGCCGAAGCCGCCTATACCGGAAAGGACATCACTGTCCTCGAAGGCCTCGAGCCGGTCCGACTTCGACCCGGGATGTACATCGGGTCGACGGGACCGCGAGGCCTCCACCACCTCGTGTACGAGGTGGTCGACAACGCCGTCGACGAGGCTCTCGCGGGCCGCAACGACCTGGTCGACGTAACCATCCATCCCGACAACTCGGTGACGGTTCGGGACGCCGGAGCCGGGATCCCGGTCGACGTGATTCCGGAGCAAGACATGTCTGCGCTCACGGTCGTTCTCACCAAGCTCCATGCCGGCGGGAAGTTCGGCGGGGACGGATACAAGGTCTCCGGCGGCCTGCACGGAGTCGGCGTCTCGGTCGTCAACGCGCTCTCCGAGTGGCTCGTCGCGGAGGTTCGCCGCGACAAGAAGGTCTATCGGCAGGAGTTCGCGCGGGGAGAGCCGACGACGGAGATGACGACGGTCGGAGTTGCGGGCAAGGACGAGTCGGGGACGACGATCTCTTTCCTTCCCGACCCGGAGGTGTTCGAGGAGACCGAGTTCGACGCCGCAACGCTCCTGCAGCGCCTGCGCGAGACCGCCTTCCTCACCCGCGGGCTCCGCATCGTCCTCGCGGACGAGCGCGCCGGCGGAAAGACCGAGGAGTTCTACTACGAGGGCGGGATCCGGGACTTCGTCGCGCACGTCAACGAGTCCAAGGACGCCGTGCACAAGCACATCGTCTACCTCGAAGGCGAGAGCGACGAGGGCAACCTCGAGGTCGCGTTGCAGTGGAACAACTCGTACGTGGAGTCCGTGTTCTCCTTCGCCAACAACATCAACACGACCGAGGGTGGCACGCACCTTCAGGGCTTCCGCTCAGCGCTCACCCGCACGCTCAACCAGTACGCGCGCCAGGAAGGCCTGCTGAAGGAGAAGGACGACAACCTCGAAGGCGAGGACGCTCGCGAGGGTCTCGCGGCCGTCATCTCCGTCAAGTTGCGGAACCCGCAGTTCGAGGGTCAGACGAAGACGAAGCTCGGGAACCCGGGAATCGCGGGCCTCGTCGAGCGAATCGTCAACCAGAAGCTTTCGGAATTCCTCGAGGAGAATCGCACCGAGGCGCGTCAGATCGTGCAGAAGGCGATCGCCGCCCGCAACGCCCGCCAGGCGGCACGCAAGGCACGGGAGCTCACCCGCCGCAAGAGCGCCCTGGAGAACTCGTCACTCCCAGGGAAGCTCGCGGACTGCACCATCAAGGACCCGCACTCGGCCGAGCTCTTCATCGTCGAGGGCGACTCCGCCGGCGGCTCCGCGAAGCAGGCCCGGGACCGCACGACTCAGGCGATCCTGCCTCTGCGCGGGAAGATCATCAACTCCGAGAAGAACCGCATAAACAAGGTTCTCTCGAACACGGAGATCCAGGCGATGATCACGGCGATCGGCACCGGCTTCGGCGACGAGTTCGACATCGCCAACCTGCGCTACGGCCGCGTGATCGTGATGACCGACGCGGACGTCGACGGCGCGCATATCCGCACGCTCATCCTCACCTTCCTGTACCGGACGATGCCGGAGCTCTTCGAGCGCGGTCACGTGTACATCGCGGTGCCGCCGCTGTACCACGTCAAGTTGGGAAGCCGCGGGATGTACTTCGAGAAGGACGCGCAGCTCGAGGAGCTCCTGGTTCGCGAGCGCGTCAAGGACATGACCGTGAGCGCCCGGGGCGATCTCGAGACGACGCTGACGGAGGCTCGCTGGACGCGCCTCGTCCGCGAGATCGGCAACCTCGAGGCCTGGGCCGCAAAGCTCGAGGTGGAGTTCGGCCCGGCAGCTCGATTTGCGATCTCGCACCGGCTCGTGGAAGCCGAGCCGGGCGGCACGCCCGACGCGGCGGCGTTGATCGCCTCGCTTCCGGCGAACGGCTACGTGGTCACCGTCGAAGAGGAGCTCGGAGAGCTGCTACACGTTCGCGTGGTCGAAACGGAGACGAGCACCGCGCACCGCGTCGACCTGCCGATCGCGATGCTGGACTCCTCGACCTACGGAGCCGTGCAGCGGGCGTATGCGAAGGTCGTGGAGATCATCGGCCTCCCTCCGTTCACCGTGGCCCTCGGGAACAAGTCGTCTCACGCGGAGACGTTCGACGAGCTGCGGGTGAGCTCACTCGACCTGGCGAAGGAGGGCATGCAGATCAGCCGCTTCAAGGGTCTTGGTGAGATGAATCCCGAGCAGCTCTGGGAGACCACCATGGATCCGACCAAGCGCATGCTGATTCGCGTGGAGGTTGAGGACGCAGCCGCTGCCGACAGGGTCTTCTCGACGCTCATGGGGGACCAGGTCGAACCGCGACGGCTCTTCATCGAGCAGAACGCAAAGGACGTGAGGTTCCTGGATGTCTGACGTCGTCGAGCCTCTCGGCGCGGGCCGCATCGAGCCGCGCGAGCTCGAGCAGGAGATGCGCTCGAGCTATCTCGACTACGCGATGAGCGTCATCGTCGGCCGGGCGCTACCGGACGTGCGCGACGGGCTCAAGCCCGTTCACCGCCGGGTTCTGTGGGCGATGCACGACTCGGGGCACCAACCGAACCGCCCGTACGTGAAGTGCGCCCGGGTCACCGGCGACGTCATGGGGAAGTACCACCCGCACGACTCGAGCTCGATCTACGACGCGATCGCGCGCCTCGTGCAGTCCTTCTCGCTCCGCTACCCGCTGGTCGACGGCCAGGGCAACTTCGGCTCGATCGACGACGACCCTCCCGCTGCCGAGCGTTACACCGAGTGCCGTCTCGCGAAGCTCGCCACCGAGCTTCTCCGCGACATCGACTCGGACACCGTGGACTTCGGGCCGAATTACGACGAGTCGCGACGCGAGCCGCAGGTTCTGCCGGCGCGCTTCCCGAACCTGCTCGTCAACGGGTCGACGGGCATCGCGGTCGGGATGGCGACGAACATCCCTCCGCACAACCTCGCCGAGACCATCGACGCCGTGGTCGCGCTGATCGACAGGCCGTCAGCGAGCGTGGAAGACCTCATGAAGCACGTCAAGGGACCCGACTTCCCGACGGGTGGCATCGTCGTCGGCCGCTCGGGAATCCGGGACGCGTACCGAACAGGGCGCGGCCGGATCGTCATGCGCGCGCGGGCCCATATCGAGGAGCTTCGCGGGGGCAAGAACGCGATCATCGTCACCGAGCTGCCGTACGGTGTGAAGAAAGGCGGTGACGGCGGGGTCATAACGAAGATCGCCGCGCTCGTCCGGGAAAAGGTGGTCACCGAGGTCTCCGATCTCCAGGACTACTCGGACAAGACGGGCATGCGAATCCAGATAGAGCTGAAGCGCGAGGCCGTGCCACAGGTCGCGCTCAACAAGCTCTTCAAGCACACCGCGCTGCAGACGACGTTCGGCTACAACGCCGTCGCGCTCGTCGACGGCGTACCGCGCACGCTCTCTCTGCTCGAGTTCGTGCGCCACTACCTGGACTTCCAGCGGGAGGTCGTCACCCGCCGCTCGCAGTACGAGCTGCGAAAGGCGCTCGCGCGCGCCCACGTTCTCGAGGGCTACCTGATCGCGCTCGACAACCTCGACGAGGTCATCCAGCTGATCCGAGCCTCCGACGACGCCGACGAGGCCCGCACCGGGCTGATGGAGCGCTTCGGCCTCGCGGAGCTGCAGGCACAGGCCATCCTCGACCTGCGGCTGCGTGCGCTCACAGGGCTCGAGCGCAAGCGTGTCGAGGACGAGTACGCAGACTTGCAGGAGCGCATCTCCGAGCTGCGGGCGCTTCTCGGCGACGAGTCGCGAATCGCAGCGCTCATCAAGGAGGAGCTGCTCGAGATCAAGGAGATCTACGGGAAGTCGGACGACCGCCGCACCGAGATCGTCGCCGGCGAGACCGACCTCGAGCTCGAGGACATGATCGCGGAGGAGGACATGGTCATCGCGATCACCAGGTCGGGCTACATCAAGCGGCTGCCGGTGACGACGTACCGCGAGCAGCGACGCGGCGGCATCGGGGTCATGGGGATGGACATGAAGGACGAGGACTACGTCGAGCACCTCTTCGTGGCCTCGACCCACGACTACATCCTGTTCTTCACGACCGTGGGCAAGGTCTACCGGCTAAAAGTGCACGAGCTTCCCCTCGGTTCGCGCCAGTCGAAGGGTCGGGCGATCGTCAACCTCCTTCCGTTCCGGCAGGACGAGGACGTGCAGGCCGTGATCGCCACGCGGAACTTCGAAGAGTCCAAGTACCTCGTCTTTGCGACGAGGAAAGGTGTCGTCAAGAGGACCGAGTTCGCGTCCTACAACACTCCCCTGAAGGCCGACGGAATCATCGCGATCAAGCTTCGCGAGGACGACCAGCTGATCGGCGTCCGCCTCGCGAGCGAGTCCGACGACGTGCTCATGGTGTCGCGGATGGGGCAAGCGGTCCGCTTCCACGGGAAGCAGGTGCGTTCGATGGGACGCGACACATCGGGCGTCTCGGGGATGAAGCTTCGCGCGGGCGACGAGGTGATCGAGGTCGACATCGCGGACGAGAGCGCCGACCTCCTCGTCGTCACGGAGAACGGCTACGGCAAGCGGACTAGAGTCGCCGACTACCCGGTCAAGGGTCGCGGCACGATGGGCGTGAAGACCGTCCAACTGGTCGATCGCAAGGGCCGGCTTGCCGGGGCTCGGATCGTCCGCGACGGCTATCAGGTGATGCTGATCTCCGACGCCGGCACGGTCATCAAGGTGCCGGTCGACGGCATCCGAAGGGCCGGCCGCTCGACCCAGGGTGTGATCGTGATGCGCCTGCGCGAGGGCGAAAAGGTCGCGACGCTCGCCCCGGTGATCGGGTCGGATGACGACCCCGACGACGAGCCAGACATCACCTCGAGCGCCGAGCAGGACGTCGACGCACCATCTGCCGAGCCCGCTGCGGACGAGCCTCCGGCCTGAGTCGGAGGCTACTCGCCCTCGCCGGCGAGCTTCGAGAGCGCGGTCAGGAGGTCGATCGGAATGGGGAAGACAATCGTGGAGTTGTTCGACGCCCCGATCTCGAGCAGGGTCTGCAGATACCGAAGCTGAACCGTGATCGGCTCCTGCGACATGACCGCCGCCGCATCCTTGAGCCGCTCCGAGGCCTGGTATTCGCCCTCTGCGGAGATGACCTTCGCGCGCCGCTCGCGCTCTGCCTCCGCCTGACGCGCCATCGCCCGCTGCATGCCGCTCGGGATCTCGACGTCCTTCACCTCGACGACCGAGACCTTGATTCCCCAAGGCGAGGTCGCCTCGTCGATGATTCCCTGCAGGAGGACGTTGATCTTGTCGCGCTCGGACAGGAGCTCGTCGAGCACGTGCTGACCGAGGACCGAGCGAAGCGTCGTCTGGGCGATCTGCGAGGTCGCGACCATGTAGTTCTCCACCTGCACGATCGACGCGTTCGGCTCCACGATCCGGAAGTACGCGACAGCGTTCACGCGCACCGGCACGTTGTCCTTCGTGATCACCTCCTGCGGCGGGACGTTCAGCGTCACGGTGCGGAGGTCGACCCTGACCATGCGGTCGATGACGGGAATCAGGAGGAAGAGACCCGGCCCTTTCGGCTCCGGCAGCAACCGCCCGAGCCGGAAGATGACCCCCCGCTCGTATTCCCGCGCGATCTTGACTGCGGCGAATAGGAACAGGACTACGACGATCAGTGCAGCGACGAGAACGATCAGCCCTACCGACACGCCATCCATCAGCCCAGCGCCTCCCCGGTTGGTGACGACATGGATCCTACGACCAGCCGCAAGTCGTCTTCCACTTTCTCGACCCGCACGTGCTCGCCGGGAACCAGCGGCGATCCGTCATCGCGCCCGGCGCGCCAGAGCTCTCCGTTCAGCGCGATGAGCCCGTCCCGGCGGACGACGCCCTCGCCACCGACGAGCCCGTGCACGCCGACGGCAGCCGGTCGTCGCGCGACGCGCACCACCCGGCTCAAGGCGAAGCCGAGCAGCAGCGCGAGTGTCGCGGCGATGCCGATCGACACGGGCAGGGAGACCTGGTAGGCATCTCCCGCCGGGTCGAAGAGGATGAGCGACCCGAGGACGAACATGACCCCTCCGGCGACCGTGAGCGCCCCGTGGGTGGGCACGAAGGCCTCGGCGACGAAGAACGCAGCGGCGAGCAGCATCAGGAACAGCCCCGCGAGCGAGACGGGGAGTACCTGGAGGCCGTACAGGCCGAGGATCAGGGAGATCGCGCCGACGGTGCCGGGGAAGATCAGCCCGGGGTTCCAGAGCTCGACGACGATCCCGATCAGCCCGATCGAGAGCATCAGCGTGATCAGGTTCGGGTCGACGAGAAGATCGCGCGCGCGCTGCCAGAAGCTCATCTCGACGTCTTCGATCTCCGCCCCGGCGGTCTGCAGGACGAGGCCCTTGGGGATCGTCTTGGTCCCGTCGATCTTGGCCAGGAGAGCGGGGATCGTAGGCGCGATGACGTCTACGAGACCGATCGCCTTCGCCTCGCGGGCGCCGTAGTTCGACGCCTTGGTGACCATCCGTCGGGCGGCGGCGACATTGCGATCATGCTCACGGGCTAGCTCGCCCACGTACGCGGCTGCATCGTTCACGATCTTCCGACGCAAGTCCTCCGAGATGTCCTCGCCACCGAGCGAGATCGGGGTGGAGGACCCGATGTTGGTCTGCGGCGCCATTGCCGCGACGTCGGCGGCCATCGCGATCACGGCGCCGGCGGAGTCTGCGCTCGAGCCGGGTGGCGAGACGTAGAGGATCACCGGCACCGTCGAGGCGAGAAAGCGCTTCACGATTCCTCGCATCGAGGAGGAGAGCCCACCCGGTGTGTCCAGGACGACGACGACCGCGTTCAGCTCCTCGTCCTCGGCACGATCGATCGCGTTCTCGAGGTACTCCTGCGTGACCGGGTTGATGTCGTTGTCCAGGTGAACCGCGAGCACCTGCGGGCGGGCGTCCTGGCCAAGAGCGATCGCCGGCACGAGAAGCGCGAGAAGAGTGAGGGAGACGAGAAGTCCTCGCAAGGAGCGGATCCGCACCGGTGTAAGGATTCTATCAACGGAGGGTTTCCCGCCCTTGCCCGCGAAGGGCATCCGCGCCACCCTGGACCACCATGCGCCGCTTCCTGCTCACCCTCGCCGCTTTTGTCGGCTCCGCGGCAGTCGTAGCGCCCGCGGCACTCGGAGCGAGCCCGGCCGCAGTCACGACGGTCGAGCTCGCGACCGGCGGGGAGCGACGCGCTGTCTGGGCCGACGCCGAGCGGTTCACGCTCGCGGGCATTCACTGGCGCGGGTCGGGCAAGGTCGCCTTCCGTACGCGTTCGCTGGAGGGGAGCTGGAGCGCCTGGCGGCCTGCTGCGCCCGAGGACGAGGACGGGCCAGATGCCGGCTCGATCGAGACACGAACACGGTCGGGGTGGCGTATCGGCAACCCGTGGTGGGTCGGCCCGTCGGACCGGATCGAGGTCCGCACGACCGGCCGGGTTGCACGCGTCCGTGCGTATCTCGTGCGGAGCACCGAGACTCGGGTTCCCTACCGGGCTCCGGCCGCGACGGCCACGCCGCCGATCGTGCCGCGGCTCTCCTGGGGCGCCGACGAGTCGATCCGTCGGGCAGCTCCGTCCTTTGCCGACCAGCTCCGGTTCTCGATCGTCCATCACACCGCGGGTCGGAACGACTACTCGCGCGGCGAGGCGGCCGCGATCGTCAAGGGCATCCAGCTCTACCACGTCCAGGGAAACGGCTGGAACGACATCGGCTACAACTTTCTCGTCGACCGCTTCGGCACGATCTACGAGGGCCGCTTCGGAGGCTTCGAGCGGAACGTCGTCGGTGCCCACGCACAAGGATTCAACACCGGCTCGGTCGGCATCGCCCTCCTCGGGACGTACGGGAGCACCGCTCCTTCTCGGGCCGCCCAGGAGGCCATCGCCGAGATTGTGTCGTGGCGCCTCGATCTTGCCCACGTCGATCCCACCGCGGCGCTGACGTTCGTCTCCGGCGGAAGCAACCGCTTCCCGGCGGGCGTACCGGTGCTCCTACGCGGCGTGTCAGGGCACCGAGACACGGGATTCACGGAGTGCCCGGGGAATCAGCTCTACGCCCGCCTGAACGATCTTGCGGCGGTGGCAGCCCAGATCGGGCTCCCCAAGATCTACGAGCCACGCGTCGAGTCGGGTGAAGGGCTCGTACGTTTCCGTGCGAGGCTCTCGTCCGGCCAGTCCTGGCTCGTGACCGTCACGGATGCGGGGAAGGCCGAGGTGGCGCGGGGGGCAGGCACTGGCGCGACGGTCGACTGGACCTGGGACTCGACTCTCGTCCCAGCAGGACGCTACACCTGGTCCATTCGGAGCGGCTCCGCGCGACCGGCGACCGGGCCGCTGCGAATCGGGGGCGTGAGCGCGCCGCTCGACATTCAGGCGATCGCAGCCACACCCAAGGCGATCACGCCTAACGGCGATGGGCAGGGGGACGCCGCGGTCCTCAGCTACCGCCTGACTGCTCCCGCGAGCGTCACCGTCGAGGTCGTGGACGCGGTCGGAGTTACGGCTGCGACGGTCCTCGATCGAGCCTGGACGCGTCCCGGGGAGCACACGGTCACCGTCGACGGCGCGAGCCTCGCCGACGGGACATACAGCGTCCTCGTGCGGGCTCGCACGCCCGCAGGCCTGGAGGTCGAAAAGGTCACTTCCTTGAGCGTGAGCCGCACCTTGGGCCTGGTGTCTGTGACTCCGAGCCTCTTCTCCCCCAACGGGGACGACCGGAGCGACCGACTGCAGATCGGCTTCTCGCTGACCGCTGCGGCTGACGTCACCATTCGCATTCTCCGCGACGGCCGCTGGGTCGCGAGCCCGCATGCGGCGACCTACGAGGCGGGCGCCTACAGCTTCGAGTGGAATGGGGCACGCGCCGCCGGGCGCCTTCGAGACGGCACGTACTCGGCTGTCGTGGAGGTCACCGATGTCGCTGTCGGCGCAATCTCGGCCGCTGTTCCGTTCACGTCGGACACGACTGCTCCGCGGGTTCGGCTTCTTCCTGCCCGCGGAATACGCGCCGTTGTCAGCGAGCCCGCGACCCTCTACCTCACGATCGACGGGGCACGGAGGGAACGAGAGGTGAAGCGAGCGGGCGTCGTCCGGATTCTGTGGAACGGAGCGGCCAGACGGGTCCGAATCGTCGCGCGGGATGCCGCCGGCAACACGAGCCCGCCCGCGGTCCGCGTCAGGAGCTTTTCTCAACCCGGCGAGTAGACTCGCCTGCGTGAGTCAGCTGTTCCCCGCCGTTCCCTTCGGGCGGGACGTCATCGAGACGATCTTGCCGCACAGGGACCCTTTCCTTCTGCTCGACGAGGTGAGCGAGCTCGACCCTGGCCGCCGGGTCGTTGCACGGCGAGAGGTGCGTGGGGATGACTGGTGGGTCCCGGGACACTTCCCGGGGCGGCCGGTCATGCCAGGCGTTCTCATCGTGGAAGCCATGGCCCAGGCAGGCGCCGTCGCAGTTCTCGTCGAGGAGGAGAACCGTGGCCGGATCGCGTTCTTCGCCGGAATCGACGATTGCCGCTTCAAGCGGATCGTCTCGCCCGGCGACGTGCTGACGCTGACGTGCGTGATCGACACCGTGCGGGGGCCGATCGGGCGCGGCAAGGCGACGGCGCACGTCGGGCAGGAGCTTGCGGCCCGCGGGACGCTTACGTTCGCCGTGGAGCGGTAGTGATCGGCTCGACGGCGGGCCGGCGCATCGGCATTACCGGCCTGGGGACGCATGTCCCCGAGCGCGTCCTGACCAACGCCGAGCTCGCTCGGATCGTCGACACGTCCGACGAGTGGATCCTCGAGCGGACGGGGATCCGCGAACGCCGGATCGCCGCGAAGGAGGAAGCGCTCACCGATATCGCGCGTCCCGCGGCGCTGGCGGCGCTGGCGGACGCCCGCGTCGAGGCGAGCGAGATCGATCTCGTGATCTGCGCCACCGTGACCCCCGACATGATGTTCCCGACCTCGTCCGCGATCCTGGCCGACGAGCTCGGGATGCCGAAAGCGGCGGCGTACGACCTGCTCGCCGGTTGCACGGGATTCGTCTACGCGCTGGCCCAGGCCTACGCAATGCTCGCATCCGGGCTCTCGCGACGGAGTCTCGTGATCGGCGGCGACGTGCTCTCGAAGATCCTCGACTGGAAGGATCGCTCGACGCTCGTGCTCTTCGGAGACGGCGCCGGTGCGGTCGTCATGGAGCCGGTCGAGGAGGGAGGCTTTCTCGGCTTCGAGCTCGGTGCCGACGGAGGCGGGGGCGAGAACCTGTGGCTCCCGGGCTCCGGCTCGCGCCATTTCGACGACCCGGATGCCCATGTGAAGATGAACGGCCGCGAGGTCTTCAAGTTCGCGACCCGAATCATGGTGTACTCAGCGGAGCAGATTCTCGGCGAATGCGGAAAATCCGTGAACGACGTCGACGTGTACATCCCCCACCAGGCGAACAAGCGGATCATCGATTACGCGGCCGCTAAGCTCGGGATCCCTCCCGAGAGGACCGTCGTGAACGTCGATCGCTTTGGAAACACCTCATCCGGCTCGATCCCCCTCGCGCTCACCGATGCGCGGGCCGAGGGTCGCCTGCGCGACGGCGCCCTCGTCCTGATGACCGGGATGGGGGCGGGTCTGACCTGGGGGTCTGCGCTGATCGAATGGACGAATGGGAGGCCCCGATGAAGATCGCGTACTGCTTTCCCGGACAGGGGTCGCTCGAGATGGGCATGGGACGGGACATCGCCGAGGCGTTCCCCGTCGCGAAAGAGGTCTATCGCTTGGGCTCGGAGGCGACCGGTCTCGACCTCGAGAAGCTCTGCTTCGAGACGCCCCTCGAGGATCTCGTCGACACCGAGCTCCAGCAGCCCGCGTTGGTCGCGACGAGCCTGGCGATACTGGCAGCGATGCGCGACCGCGGGCTCGAGCCGGACATCGTGGTCGGACACTCGGTGGGCGAGTTCGCAGCGTTGGCGGCAGCCGGCTCCATGGGCACACGCGAGGCGATAGGGCTGGTCCGCGAGCGCGGCCTCGCGATGGCGGAAGCCGCGCGCGAACGCCCCGGGACGATGGCAGCGATCCTCGGTCTCGACGACGAGGAGGTCGAGAAGCTTTGCCGAAAGATCGTCGGCGTCTGGCCTGCGAACTACAACTGCCCAGGGCAGATCGTGATCTCGGGCGAGCACGATGCAGTCGAGGAGTGCTGCGCCGAGGCCACGAGCCTCGGCGCCCGACGAGCAATCCAGCTCAAGGTCTCGGGCGCGTTCCACAGCCCGCTCGTCGCGCGTGCCGCCGACCGGCTGCGCCCGGCGCTCGAGCGCGTGCGCTTCACCGAGCCGCTCGCGCCATTCATGTCGACCGTGACCGCCAAGGTCGAGCCCGCGCACCGGCTTGCGGCGTTGCTCGTCGATCAGCTGACGGCGCCCGTGCGGTTCACGCAGGCGGCGACCGAGCTGATCAGGAGCGGGGCAACGACGTTCGTCGAGGTTGGCCCCGGGAACGTGCTGTCCGGCCTCGTCAAGCGGATCGATCGCGGTGTGAAGACGATCTCCGTGAACACGGTCGAGAGCCTGGATCGCGCGCAGGAAGCGCTTTCTCGGTGAGATCGCTCGCCTTCGGCTCACGATCGCAGGGGAAGCCATGTTTCCCCTGCGTGACCCCTTCTTCTTTTGGAGCGCAGGGAACCTCCCGGTTCCCCACACCCCTCCACGCTCACGGGCAAAAGGCTCACCCGTGAACTCGACCGCGTTCTGCTCCCTCGAGGGCAAGAACGCGCTCGTGACGGGCGCCTCGCGAGGAATCGGCCGCGCGATCGCGGCCGAGCTGGCGCGGGCCGGCGCGTCGGTCGTCGTCTCCTATCGCACTGGAGCGGAGGAGGCCGAAGCGCTGGCAGTGGAGATCGGCGGGAGAGCCGTTCAGGCCGACGTCTCGGACCCGGACTCCGCGCGGGCGCTAGTCGAAGAGGCGGGCGACCTCGACGTCCTCGTCAACAACGCCGGGGTGACCCGGGACGGGCTTCTCGTGCGCATGTCGGACGAGGACTGGAAGACGGTGATCGACACCAACCTCGCGTCCTGCTTCTACACCTCACGGGCCGTCGTGCGCGGGATGATGAAGAAGCGCGCAGGGGCGATCGTCAACATCTCCTCCATCGTCGGACTGCGCGGAAACTGGGGACAGACGAACTACGCGGCCTCGAAGGCGGGGATCATCGGCTTCACGAAGTCGCTCGCCCGCGAGTTGGGTAGCCGAAACGTGCGCGCGAACGTCGTCGTGCCGGGATACGTGAAGACCCAGCTGACCGACGTGCTGCCGGAGGAAGCGACCGGAGCCATGCTCGAGAACACGCCACTCGGGCGCCTCGGCGATCCGGAGGACGTGGCGGGAGCGGTTCGGTTCCTCTGCTCGGAGGACGCTGCGTTCATCACGGGCGCGGTGCTCCTGGTCGACGGCGGGCTCGGGATGTAGCGAGATGAGCGACGCAGCCCAGAACGGCAGGCGCAGAGTCGTCATCACGGGAGTCGGGATGGTGACGCCGCTCGGCAACGATCCCGAATCGAGCTGGGGCGGCCTCGTTGCGGGGAAGTCCGGCGCCGGTCCGATCACGCACTTCGACGCGAGCGAGTACGCAGTGCGCTTCGCCTGCGAGGCGAAGGAGTTCGAGCCGACGACGTGGATCGAGCGCAAGCAGGCGCGCCGCATGGACCGCTTCTCGCAGCTCGCCCTCTCGGCGGCCCGAATGGCGGAGGCGGACAGCGGGATTTCGGTCGCGGCGGAGCCGGACCGCGTGGGGGCCGCCTGTGCCACCGGCATCGGAGGGCTCTACGCCTTCGAGGACTGCTTCCAGACCCTCCTGGAGCGCGGTCCGGGCCGGACGAGCCCCTTCTCGATCATCCAGATCATCCCGAACATGGCCGCTGCCTGGATCTCCATGGAGCTCGGGACACGTGGGCCTCTCGCCACCCAGACGACCGCGTGTGCCGCCTCGAACATGGCGATAGGAGATGGATTGGACGCGATCCGGCTCGGCCGGGCGGACGCGATGTTCTGCGGTGGCACCGAGGCGCCGATCACGCGCGTCGGCATCGCGGGCTTCACCGCCATGCGTGCGCTGTCCCAGCGAAACGACGATCCCGAGCGCGGCTCGCGGCCGTTCGACGCCGACCGGGACGGCTTCGTGATGGGGGAAGCGGGCGCTGTGCTCGTTCTCGAGGAGCTCGAGCACGCGCGGGGGCGAGGAGCGAAGATCCACGCCGAGCTGCTCGGCTACGGCGTCTCCTCCGACGCGACACACGTGACCGAGCCCGATCCAACGGGGGAGAACCCTGCGCGCGCGATGCAGATGGCGTTCTCCGACGCGGGGATCACGCCTGATCAGGTGGACTACGTCAACGCACACGGCACCTCGACGCCGCTCGGCGATCCTGCCGAGACCCGCGTGTTGAAGCTTGCGTTGGGCGAAGAGAACGCGTTCGCCACCCCGGTCTCCTCGACGAAGGGCGCGACGGGCCACACGTTGGGGGCAGCGGGCGCGGTGGAGGCGATCTTCACCATCTTCGCGCTCCAGCGAGGGCTCCTGCCGCCGACGATCAACTACGAGTCATCGGATCCGACCTGCGACCTCGACTACATCCCGAACGACGCGAGGCCCGCGGAGCTCGAGATCGGCGTCTCGAACTCGTTCGGCTTCGGCGGGCACAATGCGTGCGTCGTCTTCCGTCGTTGGGACGACGCATAGCGCGAGGCGTCCTCGCGAGGCGATGACGGGTTACGACGCGTTCGCCCCGTTCTACGACCAGGTCATGGGGGACCGAGGTCGGGAGGCGGCGTATGTGCACACGCTCATTCAGAGACATCGTCCGAGTGCGGGCTCGGTCCTGGAGCTCGCATGCGGGACGGGTGCGATTCTCGAGCACCTGCAGGCGCACTACGACGTCACCGGTCTCGACGCCTCGCAGTCGATGCTCGACATCGCGGCTCGGAAGGTTCCGCAGGCGCGGCTCTTCTGCGCGGACATGACCCGCTTCGACCTGGAGGAGACGTTCGACGCGGTGCTCTGCGTCTTCGACTCGATCAACCATCTCGTGAGCTTCGCGGACTGGGAGAGGGTGTTCGACAGGGCAGCCGCACATCTGGCCGAGCGGGGAGTCTTCGTCTTCGACGTCAACACCGAGCGACAGCTCGCGGCGTTTGCTGTGGCGCCGCCCTGGACGCAGTGGTTCGGCGACGACCACCTGCTCCTCATCGACGTAAGGGACGAGGGGAAGGGCGTGTACGCCTGGAAGATTCGTGTTTTCGAGTACCGCGACGACTCCAACTACCGGCTCCATGTCGAGGACATCCGGGAAGCGGCGTTCGCTCTCGAGCGCATCCGGCAAGCTCTGCGCAGGCGCTTCCGCCGTGTACGCGTCTTCGACGCAGACCGGTCGAGGCCGACGACTCGTTCGCAGCGCCTGTACTTCGTCTGCGAGGTCTGACGATCTAACGTCGGCGACTGTCGGCCGCGCCCGCGCGCGCGGCGGGATGGCTGCGCGCAGCGTGCGACCTCATGCACGAGCGCGTTCCGGAGCACCCGTCGCTCACGGAGCTCGCCGCTGCCGTGGGCCGACATCCGACTCACGTCGCCCGCGCGTTCCGACGCGAGCACGGCGTCACCGTCGCGGAGTATTCGCGTTCGCTTCGTCTGGAATGGGCGCGCACGCAGCTCGCGTTGGGCGACACGTCTCTCTCGCGCATCGCGATCGACGCGGGATTCTCCGACCAGAGCCACTTCACGCGTGCCTTCCGCCGACATCAGGGCACCACCCCTGGCCGCTACCGAGAGCTCGCCCGCCGCTAACTGAAGAACGGCCGGCCGGAGGGCCGGGCGCGGCCGCCTTCAGCCACTTCTCAGCCGCCTCGAACCTGGAGATTGCCCCGTTCGAGGAAGAACGGGAAGCGCACGACGGGGTGGTCGGTGCAGTACTGCGAGGCCGTTCCCGGAGCGCCGGCGCCGACCGTTGAGGACATGTCGGGTGGAGCGTTCGCTCCCTCACCGTTGTCCTGCGCCTGGAACCACATATCCAGGCCGACCAGCGAGTCCCGGGAGCTCTCCTCGATGAGCCCGCCGACCCAGACCTGGTTTCCGAGGATGGTCGCGCAGTTCAGCGACCCGCTGACCTGGAGCTCGACGCCGTCTCGAACCTGGGTGTAGTCGTACCTTCCCGTGACGCTCCCGTCGACCCGGACCTTCACGTGCCACGTGAACGGATGGATCGCGAAGAAGCTGCCGGCAGCGGAGCCGCTGAACCCGTAGCCGCCGTTCGCCGAGGCAACGACGCCGTTGCTCCCGGCGCCCGCCGAGCCCGCAGCCGCCAGCGCGAGCGCGCTTGCCACGATTACGAGCACGTTCCGTCCTCTCATGCACTGCCTCCTTCGGAGATGTCACGAGGGAGGCTAGGAGCGGCGGGTCCTCGGGTCTTGCACGAATCGGGCGCCTGGAACTCTGTTAGCGCGGGCTCTGCACGCCGACGTTCTCAGCCTGTTGTGGGCGAGCGCCGTTCGAGGAGAATCGTGTCGCGCCAGATGCCGCGGAGCTGCGCGATCCGCTCGCGCCGGCCGACCACTCTGAAGCCCACCTTCTCGTGCAGCGCGAGACTGGCGGTGTTCTCGGGAAAGATGCTCGTCTGGATCGTCCAGATGTCGGCCTCGTCCGCAGCCGCGACGAGCTTCGTCAGCAGAGCACGCCCGACCCCCCGCCCCCGCGCACGCTCGGCCACGTAGAGAGAGTGCTCGGCCACGCCCGAGTAGCAGGCTCGGGTCGAGGTCGCGGCGAGCGTGGCCCAGCCGACGATCGAGTCGTCCTCGACCGCGACAAGCCGCGCGTGTCGGAAACGACCTCGGTCGAACTCCTCCCAGCTCGGCGGCTCCGTCTCGAAGGTCGCGTCTCCCGTCGCGATTCCCTCCGCGTAGATCGCGTGCACCTCGGACCAGTCGTCAGGCCTCATCGCGCGAATGTCGACCATCGCGAGAGAGAGACTAGGCTTCCTGCGTGAACGAGCGCTGGGCGACGTTCGACTGCTACGGCACCCTCGTGGACTGGAACGGCGGGATCAGGGCCGAGCTCGAGAAGCTGTTCGGGATGGAGCATGCGGACCGGCTGTTCGCGCGTTTTCACGAGCTCGAGCCGGAGATTCAGGCCGCACGGCCGGGCGCCTCGTATCGCGAGGTGCTCACGACTGCTCTCGAGCGGCTTGCGGAGGACGAAGGGCTCGCACTTCCCGAGGGAGAGACGAGCGCGCTCGCACGGTCACTTCCGTCCTGGCCGGTCTTCGAGGACGTTCCCCCGGCACTCGCCGAGGCGCGCGATCGTGGCTGGAAGCTCGCGATCCTCTCGAACACCCGATCGTGACCTCATCGACGCGTCGATGCTCGCGATAGGCATCGCCTTTCAGCGGGTGGTCGTCGCCTCCGAGATCGGCTCCTACAAGCCGGCGAAGCGCCACTGGGAGGTCTTCCGCGAGCAGATCGGCAGCGACGACCCGAACCACGTCCACGTTGCGCAGAGCCTGTACCACGACGTCGCTCCGGCCACCGAGCTCGGCATCCCGACCGTCTGGGTCAACCGGTTGGGCGAGCCTGACGATGAGAGACCGCACCGAACGCTCTCGTCGCTCGCACGCCTCGCGGACACGCTCGACGATCTCGTCTCGAAATGAGCGGCGCGTTGCGCGCCCCGACGGAGGACGACGCGCTGGCCGTTGCTCGCCTGATGAGCCGGCACTCGCCCGAGCCTGCGAGCGAGGACCAAGTGCGCCGCGACTGGTCGGCGCCCGGGTTCGATCTTGAGCACGACGCGAGGCTCCACGGCTCGTCGTACGTAGCTGTCGACGCATTCGGCGACGGCCGAGTCTGGATCGATGTTCACGGAAATCCCTCGCCCGAGATGATCGAGTGGGGCGAGAGCCGGGCTCGCGAGAAGGGGTCGCGGCTCCTATCCGGCGGATGGATCTCGAATGAGGCATTGCTCCCCGAGCTCGAGCGGCATGGTTTCCAGCCGATCCGGCACTCGCACCGCATGAGGATCGACCTCTCCAGTCCGGCTCCCGAGCCGATCTGGCCGGAAGGAATCGAACTCCGTACCTTCCGGCCGGGCGACGAGCGAGGTTTCTACGAGACACACCAGGAGACGTTCCAGGATTCGTGGGAGCCGATCGAGGAGTCCTACGACGAGTGGGCACACTGGGCACTGGAACCGTCCGTTCTCGTCCCCGATCTATGGTTCCTGGCGCGCGCAGGCGATGAGCCGGTGGGTTTGGCGATCTGCAATCCGAGCCCCGGAGCTCCCGAGCTAGGCAGGGTGCAGGTTCTCGGTGTGCGCCGACCATGGCGGAAGCGCGGAGTGGGTCGCGCGCTGCTCCTCCATGCCTTCGCGGAGTTCCGCCGTCGTGGCCTGAAGGGTGCAGTACTCGGCGTCGATGCCGAGAGTTTCACTCGCGCCAACCGGTTGTATGAGAACGCGGGGATGCATGTCGCCGCCCGTTTCGACATCTACGAGAAGGTCGTGGCGTGAGCTCCTTGCGCGGGCGCTGCCCCGACTGTCGCACCTTCACGGCCGTCGCCATAGGCCCTGGCTACGAGTGCCACGCCTGCGGACGGGAGTTCCGTGCCGGTCTCGTTCGAGTGCCACGCGCCTGGGGCGCTGGCGGCCAGGCGCTGGCGGACGGCGCGAACCTCTCGCTCCCGTATCCGGAGACTGCGGTCGTGGCGAGGGACTCGCTCGCCGAGCAGACCGGCGAGCTGACAGCGGTGCTTCCCGAGCGCCCGATCGTCCTCGGCGGGTGCTGTTGTGCGCACGTGGGCGCGGTACGCGGCCTCGCCGGCCGCGTCGATCGTCTCGCTCTCGTCTGGATCGACGCTCACGGCGACCTCAACACACCCGACACCTCTACCTCCGGGAACCTCTGGGGCATGCCGCTGCGGATGCTCCTGGACGACGGTGTCGTGGCGCCGGAGGACGTCGCTCTGGTGGGAGCTCGCAGCCTGGATCCTCCCGAGCAGGACTACCTCGACGAGACCGGGATCGACGACTCCCTCGACCGCGCGTTGGACGGCGCCGACGCCGTGTACGTCGCGCTCGATCTCGACGTGCTCGACCCGGCCGACGTCGAGGTCTTCGTCCCCGAGCCGGATGGGTCGCCGATCGAGCAGATCGAGGCGGTTTTCCGTGACACCGTTCTCCGGACACCGCTTGCCGGAATCGGCGTCACCGGGCACGTGCGGGACGAGAAGAACATCCCGATCGTCTCGCGTCTTCTGACCGCAGCCGGGCTTTGACCGGATCGTCGTCAGAGCACACGTAGGATCCGCGGCATGTCCTCCGAGTCGGATCGCGTGGACGTGTCCGTCCAGACGAAGAAGGCACCGGACACGCCATCCGTGAAGTCGCATCCCAACACGTGCCCCCGTTGCGGGTCGCACTACCGTGACGAGGAGCTCGAGCAGAGCCTCCGCGTCTGCCCTCAGTGTGGCCATCACTTCCCGGTGGGTGCCCGCGAGCGGATCGAGCAGCTGGCCGATCCCGGCTCGTTCGCCGAGGAGGACGCCGAGCTGCGATCGGCCGACCCGCTCACCTTCTTCGACCTCCGCCCGTACGCCGAACGGCTTGCGGAAGCAGAGATCGCCACCGGCCTCGGCGATGCGATCGTGTGCGGCAGCGCGACGATCGAGGACGAAGGCTGCCGGCTGTCGGTCATGGACTTCTCGTTCATGGGCGGCTCGATGGGCAGCGTCGTCGGGGAGAAGTTCGCGCGTGCGTGTGACAGCGCGGCCGAGGGAGGAGTGCCACTCGTGTCCGTCTCGGCGTCGGGAGGGGCTCGCATGCAGGAGGGAATTCTCGCGCTGATGCAGCTCCCGAAGACCGTGTGCGCCATCGAGGAGCTGCACGAATCGGGCGGTGCGCTCTTCTCGGTGCTGACGCATCCGACCACGGGCGGGGTGCTCGCGAGCTTCGCCAGCCTCGGTGACGTGGTCCTGGCGGAGCCTGGCGCGCTGATGTCCTTCGCCGGGCCGCGGGTGGTCGCGCAGACCACGCGGGAGAAGCTTCCGGACGACTTCGGGCTCGCCGAGTCGAACTACCGCTACGGGCATGTCGACGGCATCGTCTCCCGCGCGGAGCTCCGACCGACGCTCTCGCGCCTCCTTCGACTGTTCAAGGAGCAATAGCTGCCGAGCGAGGCCGAAATGCGCCTGCGCGAGCGGCTCAGTAAGCTCGCCGGCATGAAGCTTCTGCGCGGGACGAGGCTGAGTGGCGAGCTCGAGCGGCTTCAGGATCAGCTCGAACGCCTCCAGGCGGAGCCGAGCGAGGAGGAGATCTGGCGCTCGGTCGAGCTCGCGCGACATCAGGAGCGCCCGTACACGCTCGACTACGTGGAGCGGATCCTCGACGACTTCTTCGAGCTGCACGGCGACCGCGGCCGAGCGGACGACCCGGCGATCGTGGCCGGCCTCGGCAAGCTTGGCGAGCGGACCGTCGTCCTCCTCGGCCACCAGAAGGGCCGGGATCTCAAGGAGCGGACCGCGCGGAACTTCGGCATGGCCTATCCGGAGGGGTACCGAAAGGCGATGCGGGCGATGGCTCTTGCGGACCGCCACGGCTTCCCGCTCGTGACCATGGTCGACACGCCGGGCGCGTACCCGGGCGTCGCGGCCGAGCAGCACGGCCAGGGAGGAGCGATCGCCCGCTCGCAAGCGGCGATGGTCCGGCTCAAGGTGCCGACTGTCGCGTGCGTCATCGGCGAAGGTGGCTCCGGCGGCGCGGTCGCGATCGCGGTCGCGGATCGGGTGCTCATGCAGGAACACGCCATCTACTCGGTGATCTCCCCGGAAGGCTGCGCGGCGATCCTGTGGCGAGACGCAGGGGAGGCGCGCAAGGCAGCAGCGGCGTTCAAGCCCGACGCCGCGCACTGCCTCGAGCTCGGCGTCGTCGATGCGATCGTTCCCGAGCCCGAAGGGGGCGCCCATACGGATCCGGATGCAGCCGCAAAGCTCCTGCAGCAGGCGATCCTGGAAGCCCTGGACGAGATCTCTTCGCTGGAGCCCGACGACCGCCGCCGCCGCCGCCGCGAGAAGTACCGTCTGATGGGCGTTCTCACGTCCGCCTGACGACTATCCACACTCTCCACAGGCTTATCCCCGTAGGAGAAAAGCCTGCTGAGCAGGGATATCTTCGAATCTGCGGCGAGTTGGTGAAGAAAGTGTTGCGTTAATGGCGACAATCCACAGGTGACGCTCGACGAATACCGCCGCAAGCGCAGGCCGGGCAAGACGCCCGAGCCGTTCGCGACGAAGAAGCGGCGTTCCACCGAGCCGCGCTTCGTCATCCAGTGCCACGATGCGCGACGGCTGCACTACGACTTTCGTCTCGAGCGGAACGGCGCACTGGCCAGCTGGGCTGTGCCAAAAGGCGTTCCACTGCGCCGAGGTGAGCGTCATCTCGCGGTGCACGTCGAGGATCATCCGCTCGAGTACGGCGACTTCGAAGGGACGATTCCGGCCGGTCAGTACGGCGCGGGAACCGTCGAGATCTGGGATCGCGGCACGTACGAGCTCGTCGAGGAGAAGCGGGACGGCGGTTTGACGGTTCACCTGCAAGGCGAGCGACTGGACGGCGTCTGGACGCTCGTGCCGGCAAAGCTCGACGGGGATCCGAAGAACTGGCTGCTCCTGCGAAAGGACGGCACGAAGACGGACGCGAGCCGGTACGCACCCATGCTCGCGACCTCGTCGGAGGCGCTTCCTCTGGGCGAGAGCTGGATCTACGAGCCCAAGTGGGACGGGTTCCGCGCGGTCGTGACGATTGCGGGCGGTCAGGCGACGCTTACCAGCAGGAACGGCAACGACCTGACCGAGCGCTTCAAGCCCGCTGCGCGTGCGGCGGAGCTCGGGACACGCTCGGCCGACGCCGTGCTCGACGCCGAGATCTGTGCGCTCGACGACGATGGGCGCTCACGGTTCTCGTTGCTCCAGGAGCGCACCGGAACACTCGTCCTCGTCGTGTTCGATCTGCTCGAGCTGGATTCGGAGCCGCTCCTCGCGCTCCCCTTGGCGGAGCGGAGAAAGCGACTCGACGCACTGATCGACCCGTCGCGCGGAGGCATCGTCCTCTCTCCGCAGTTCGACGACGGCGAGGCGCTGCTCGCCGCGGCCGAGGAGCAGGAGCTGGAGGGGGTGGTCGCGAAGCGCACCGACTCCCGCTACCAGCCCGGCAGGCGAAGCACCGACTGGCACAAGGTGAAGGTGCGGAAGACGCAGGGAGTCGTGATCGCCGGGTACACGAAGGGCCAGGGTCGCCGTTCGGCCGGTTTCGGAGCTCTTGTCGTCGGAGTGCACGAGGCAGGCGGCCTGCGCTGGGCGGGAAACGTCGGGACCGGCTTCAACGAGGCCGAGATCACCCGGCTGCTCGGCCTCTTGAAGCCGCTCACGCGGCCGGACTCACCCTTTGCAGAGACGCCGAGGATGCCGCGTGTCCGCCGGTCGGACGTCGTCTGGGTGGAGCCGCGGCTCGTGGCCGAGGTGGCGTTCGCGGAGTGGACGCACGAAGGCCGCTTGCGCGCTCCGGTTTACCTCGGCGCCCGCGAGGACAAGCCTGCCTCCGAGGTGCGCAAGGAGAAGACCCCGCTGCCGGCGGTTCTGAAGAAGGGACGCCGCGAGCTCCGGCTCTCGAACCTGGACAAGCCCTTCTGGCCGGAGGAGGGGATCACCAAGGGCGATCTCGTCGCGTACTACCGGGACATCGCCGAGGTTCTCGTCCCGCATCTCCGTGACCGGCCGTTCACGATGAAGCGCTATCCCGACGGCTGGCAGGGGAAGAACTTCTTCCAGAAGCAGGCGCCTTCGCACATGCCCGAGTGGATCAAGCGTGCTCCGTTCCCGGCCTCGACCCGCGAAGGAGAGAAGAAGATCATCGACTACGCGCTCGTGGACGACGAGCTCGGGCTCCTCTGGATGGCGAACATGGGCTGCATCGACATGCACGCTTGGTCGTCGCGCGCGGACAAGCCCGACCGGCCGGACTGGGTCATGTTCGATCTCGATCCCGCGGAGGGAGCGACGTTCGACGACGTCGTGACCGTCGCGCTCCTCGTCAAGGACACGCTCGAACTGCTCGAGCTCGAGGCGTATCCGAAGACCTCGGGCTCGCGCGGGATCCACATCCTGGCGCCGATCGCGCGACGCCACACGTTCGCCGACGCGCGCGAGTTCGCCTCGATCATCGCGGGCGCGCTCGCACGGGCGCACACCGGGCTCGTGACGACGGAGTGGTCGAAGCAGAAGCGCCGAGGAGTGCTCGTCGACGCGAACCAGAACGGCCCGGGAAAGACGAACGCGGCGGTCTACTCGGTGCGGCCGCGAGCGGGAGCTCCTGTGTCCACCCCACTGCGTTGGGAGGAGGTCACGCCAGGGCTCGACCTTGCGTCGTTCACGATGGACGCCGTGCTCGACCGAGTGGCACGCGACGGAGACCTGTTTGCAGGCGTCCTCGGCGGCAAGCAGTCGCTGACGCAGGCGCTACGCCGGCTTCGTTAGCCGCCGGACCGGGTGGGGGTCAGGCTTCAGCCTGACCCCGCTCTTGGTTCCTCTGGAGCAGGGAAGACCAACACGAGGGTCAGGCTGAAGCCCGACCCTTACCTGGCGCGTCACTGACGCCGAAGAGGGGTAGACAGGGCTCTAGGCCCTCGATCGTCACCGGGACGGGGCAGGACCAGACGCCATGCTCGATGGCCACCCCGAATTCGCGAACGGGAACGCCCCTGGGACTCTTCTCGCCGACGCTGCTCTCGGCGTAACCGAGCTTCATAGAGATACGCCTCGACGCCTCGTTCCCATCTAGCCACGACGACTCCGCCTCGATCGCGCCCAGGCCACGGAATGCGAGCTCCAGTACCGCCGCCCGCATCTCGGTTCCGATTCCCTGTCGTTGATACGTGCGACCGATCCACGATCCGGTTCCGACAGCACGACGCTTTGAGAACTCCTTCGCGTGAACATTCTGCGTGCCAACGAGTTTTCCGTCCTCCCATACGAGAAGGTGAAGAGACCAGGCCTCGGGCGACCAGTCAGCACGGTGACGCTCGTGGAAAGCGACGAACTCGTCCAGGAAGCCTGCTTCGCCGATGCGGTCGCTCCAGGCGACCGCGAATGGCATCTCCTCTGGAGGATGGATCCCCGCCTCGGCGACGTGCCCGAGCGCTACCAACTCTTCCCGCGACCCGAGTCGCAACTGCAAGCGGGGCGTTCGGAGACGAAGGTCGTACAGAGGTCGCGTCTCCACCCGGCATGCTTACCACGTGTCAAAGCAGGTGTCAGTTATTGGCAGTGGAGCGGAGTGGGAAGCCGCCGCCGAGGAGATCGGCCGGCTCCTCGCCGAGCGCGGTTGCACCGTCGTAACCGGCGGGCTCGGTGAGGTGATGGCCGCTGCGCACCGTGGCGCGAAGGCAGCAGGCGGAACGACGATCGCAATCCTCCCGGGAGAACGGCGCGAGGACGCGAATCCCTGGGCCGACCATGTCGTCGTCACGGGCATCGGCCAGGCCCGCACCCTCGCGGTCGCGGCCTCCGGCGACGCGGTGATCGCCGTCGGAGGAGCGTGGGGGACGCTGGCCGAGATCGCCTTCGCGCGACGCCTCGGGCGGAGGGTCGTCGCGCTGGCAGGAGCTCCGGAGGTGAACGGCATCGAGACTGCGGCGACGCCTGCCGAAGCCGTCGAGCTCGCGCTACGAGACCTCGAGTAAGCGCCGCCCGAGATAGCGAGCCTCGGCTTCGTTCGTCGTCAGCTCGAGCGCCCGCCGGTACTCCGCGGCCGCCTCGTCGCGCAGCTCGAGCCGGCGCAGAAGATCCGCGCGGGCGGCGTGGAGGAGGTGGTAGCCCTCCAGCGAGGGGAGCCCGCCCATGAGCGCGAGGCCCTCTTCGACGCGTCCGGAGAGCGCCACCGCCACCGCCCGGTTGAGCTCGACGACCGGGGAGCGATCGAGCTCGACGAGCCGGTCGTAGAGAATCACGATCTCGTTCCAGGGGCGATCCTGCGCGTGCGCCGCTGCGATTGCGGCCTGAAGCTGGTACCGACCGCTCCGTCGACGCGAGGCAGCTCTTTCGAGCACGCGCAGGCCTTCGTCGACCCGCCCTTGGTCCCAGAGCGAGCGATCCTGGTCGTCGAGCAGCACCAGGTCACCGTCGTTGCCCGTCCGCGCGGCGCGGCGAGAGTCGTGGAGGAGCATCAGCGCGAGCAGCCCCAGCACCTCGGCTTCGTCCGGCATCAGGACGGCGAGGAGCTTCCCGAGCCGGATCGCCTCGTCGCAGAGGTCTCCGCGCACGTAGTCGGAGCCCGCGGTCGCCGCGTAGCCTTCGTTGAAGACGAGGTAGAGCACCGCGAGCACGGAGCGCAAGCGCTCGGGGAGCAGGTGGTCCGGCGGGACGCGAAACGGGATCCCCGCCATGCGGATCTTCCGCTTCGCCCGCACGAGCCGCTGTGCCATCGCCGGCTCCGTGACGAGGAAGGCACGGGCGATCTCGCCCGTCGTCAGGCCCCCGACTTCGCGGAGCGTGAGGGCGACACGGCTCTCCGCGGCGAGTGCCGGATGGCAGCAGGTGAAGACGAGCGCGAGCCGGTCGTCGGGAATCGCGCTCACGTCGTCCTCCTCGGCGGGGAGATTTTGCAGCCGGGCGAGAAGCTCGGCCTTCTGCAGGAAGACCTTGTCGCGGCGGATCCGGTCGATCGCCCGGTTGCGCGCAGTCGTGACGATCCAGGCGCCCGGCGTGCGAGGGGCGCCGTCTCGCGGCCAGCGCTCGATGGCCGTCGCGAACGCGTCCTGCACCGCATCCTCGGCCAGCTCGAGGTCGCCCAGGACGCGGGTGAGGATCGCGACCGCACGGCCCCACTCCTCCCGGAAGACCTGCTCGACCGTCACTCCACCAGCGGTCGGATCTCCAGGGAGCCGTGCTCGGCCGTGGGAACCAGCGATGCGAGACGGATCGCCTCGTCGAGGTCGGGGAGGTCGATGACGAAGACCCCGCCGACGACTTCCCTCGTCTCGGCGAACGGCCCGTCGGTGACGATCCGCTCGCCGTCGCGAACGCGCACGACCTTGGCGGTGTCCCGCCCGTCGAGCTCGTAGCCGGCCAGGCTCGGATCGGCCTTCCCCAGCTCGTCGAACAACGCGATCCAGCGTGGCATCTCCTGCGCGCGAAGCTCGGCCTTCTCCTCTTCGGAGAGATCGATCCACGTGGAGTCGTCGCCGTAGATGAGCATCGCGTACTTCATGACGCCGCTCCTGCTGCGGGGTCGACGTAGATGGGACGGACCTCGATCGCACCGTGCTCCGCGCCCGGGATCCTCGCCGCGTACTCGACCGCTTCGTCCATCGACTTGCATTCGAGGATGTAGTAGCCGCCAAGCGCCTCCTTCACCTCTGCATAGGGGCCGTCGGTCACGAGCGACTCACCGTCGCGGACGCGAACCGTGGTTGCGTCCCGGGTCGCCGCGAGCTCAGCTCCGCCGACCATGACGCCGGCCTTGACCGCTTCGTCCGAGAACGCGCGGTACTGGGCGTACACGGCGTCCCGCTCGTCGGCCGAGAACGCGTCCCAGCGCGACGCGTCGCCGTAGATCAGTGCCATCACCTGCATGGGCTCCTCCTTTCTCGGATTCCATCATTACGACGATCTGCGGTGCCCGAGATCGACAACCCAGCACCGGGGTCAGGCTGAAGCGTCCTGACTCCAGCGCACCTTTGCCGGGCGCGGGTCAGCTTGACGCCAGCTCACCGCAAGGTCAGGGGTCAGGTTTCAACCTGACCCCTGCTTCGACCGAGAGCATTCGCCCGAGCAAGGTTCTCGCCCCCACCTTGTCCAACGGCTCGTTCAGGTTGCCGCACTTCGGGCTTTGCACGCAGGAGGGGCAGCCGCTCGTGCACGGGCAGCGCTGGAGTAGGTGCGTCGTGTCCTCGACCCAGCCTTCGAAGCTCGCGAACCCGCGCGCGGTGAGGCCCATGCCACCCGAGTGGCCGTCGTAGACGAAGATCGTCGGGCGACCGGTCTGGTAGTGGACGTTCGTGGAGAGGCCACCGATGTCCCAGCGGTCGCACATCGCCCAGAGCGGCAGGAGCGCGATCAGTGTGTGCTCGGCCGCATGCAGCGTTCCGAGCAGTGCCGGCATCTGCTCGAGCCCTTCGAGCTGGGCTGGCTCGGGTGAGAACCAGATCGCCTCCGTCTCGAATGTCGTCTCGGGCATCAGCAGGGGAACGACGTCGATCGTCGAGCCGTCGCGCACCGCTTTGCGCGCATAGCCGACGACCTGCTCGGACACAGACACGCGGCCGAAGTGGAGGTCGACTCCGAGCCGTCGCTCGACCCTTTCGGCTTCCTCGATCGTCGTCTCGGTCTCCTTCTTCACCTGCGTGTACCAGTCGACGCTCGCCGGCACGACGACCGCGACCCGGTTGTCATGGTCGAGCTGCTCGACGAGGTACTGCTCGCCGAGGTGGAGGTAGACGGCGCCTTCGTGCACGGTCGAGTACGCGCGCTCGCGCTCGACGAGGCCGAGGAGCGATCCGCTCATGCCGTCGACAACGGTGAAGGCCTCGCCGTCGCCCGAGCGCAGCGAGACGCGCGCTGCCGGGTAGTCGCGTCCCTTCCAGACGAAGCCGGTAGAGGTGCGCTCCAGCTCGGGAAGCTCTCCGGCGCGACGAAGCGCCTCCTTGCCGAGTGTCTCGGCATCCCCCTCGTCGAGCGGCGCCTCGAACGCGGCCGCGAGCACGTGCGGATCGAGGATCCGCGGGTTCGTATGGTCGACGATCGCCGCTTCCACGCGGCGCGAGAGAAGTGCTTCCGGCTCTCGCGCGAAGAACTGGTCGAGCGCGTCTTCGCTCGCGACGAGCACCGCCAGCCCGCGTCCGCGCCTTCCCGCCCGCCCCCACTGCTGTCGCAGGGACGCGACCGTGCCGGGGAACCCGACCGAGATCGCGCAGTCGAGGAGGCCGATGTCGATGCCGAGCTCCAGCGCGTCCGTCGCCGTCACCCCCAGGAGGTCGCCCTCGACCAACCGCCGCTCGATGTCGCGTCGCTGCTCGGCGGTGTAGCCCGCGCGGTAGGGGGTGAGCCGGCTCGCTGTGGCGGTGTCCACCCGTTCGACGGTGAAGCGGTGGATCAGCTCGGCCGCTTTGCGGCTCTTTGCGAAGCAGATCGTCCTGAGACCCCGCGAGGTGAGTTGCGACATCAGCCGGGAGGCATCTCCGAGCGCACTCGCGCGCAATCCGAGGTCGGCATCGAGCAGCGGTGGATTCCAGATGACGACCTCCCGCTCGGCCGCCGGCGAGGTGTCGCTCTCGACGACGGTGGCAGGCTCACCGGTCAGTGCTTCCGCGAGCTCGCCCGCGTTCGCGATCGTCGCTGACGCGAGCAGGAACTGCGGCTCGGCCTCGTAGACCCGAGCAAGGCGACGCAGCCGGCGCAGCACGTTCGCCACGTGTGAGCCGAATACCCCACGGTAAACGTGCGCCTCGTCCACGACGACGTAACGCAGGTTGTGCATGACGTCTCCCCAGCGGTCGTGGTGCGGAAGGACTCCGACATGCAGCATGTCCGGGTTCGTGAGGATCAGGTTCGACCACTTGCGGATCTGCCACCGCCGCTCGCCTGGCGTGTCGCCGTCGTAGATCGCGGCCTTGAGCCCCTTGATCCTGAGCTCGGAGAGCGCGCGCGCCTGATCCTGCGCGAGCGCCTTCGTCGGATAGAGGTAGAGCGCCCGCGTCTTCGGCTCGCGCGCGATCGCGTCGAGGACGGGCAGGTTGAACGCGAGCGACTTCCCCGATGCGGTCCCGGTCGTGACGACGACGTTCTCGCCGCGCTGCGCTGCCTCCCAGGTCTCGGCCTGGTGGCGGTAGAGCGACGAGACGCCGTTTGCGACGAGCGCAGAGGCAACGCGCGGATCGAGGTCGACGGGCAGAGCTTCGCTGCGCGCTTCACGGGAAGGCTCGACGCCGGAGTACGCGATCTCTTCGCCCTCGAGCAGGTCGGCCCAGGTCGTCGCGACGTCGGTGGCCACGGAGCCAGTGTCGCAGCAGCGTCGCTAGTGGAGGTGCGGCGCAAACGCCTGCTCGTAGTGAGACCGCGAGTGTGCGCCGAAGATCGTTACGCAAAGGTCGCCCTCAGCGAAAAGCATCACCGTGGGAAGCGAAAGGACGCCGTAGCGGCCTGAGACGGCGAGGTTCTCGTCGACGTTCACGCGTACCAGCCGAACACGGCTCTCGTGTTCCGCAGCGATCGCAACCAGGTGGGGCTCGATCGCCTCGCAGGGCTTGCACCACGGTGCCCAGAAGTCGACGATCGCCGGTATCGGAGACGCCAGTACTTCGTCCGCGAACGTCTCGTCTGTGGCCTCGTCCACGGGTCCCAGGGTAGTCCCGACGGACGGCCTGGGGGGCGGCTGGGGTCAGGCTTCAGCCTGACCTCGGTCTTGGACCTCGAGCGGACAACCCAATACCGGGGTCAGGCTTAAGCCTGACCCGGACCCCTTACGCCTACGCCCTACAACCGGCCCAGAAGCGCGCGAAGCCGCAACAGCGGCACCTTCCAGATCGCTTCGGCCACGATCGAGCCCGTCATCTTCGACGCGCCAGCGCGTCGCTCGACGAAGCGGATCGGGATCTCCTGTACGCGCAGCCCCTTCCGCAGCACGCGATAGGTCGTCTCGATCTGGAACGCATAGCCGTGCGCGGACAGGGCGTCGAGGTCGATCGCCTCCAGCGTCGCGCGGCGGAAGCACTTGAACCCTCCGGTGAGGTCGCGCACGCGCACACCCAGGAGCACCTGCGCGTAGATGCAGCCACCTCGCGAGACGAAGCGGCGCAGCAACCCCCAGTTCTCCGTGCCCCCACCTCGCACGTAGCGCGAGCCGAGCACGAGGTCGGCATCGCTCACGGCGGCGATCAGCCGCGGGACGTCGCTCGGGTCGTGGGAGAAGTCGCAGTCCATCTCGAGCACCAGCTCGGTGTCGTCCGCGAGCAGATGCCGGAACCCTGCGATATAGGCCGGCCCGATTCCCTCCTTGTGCTCGCGATGCTGCACCGACACCCACGGCAGCTCACCAGCAAGCCGATCCGCGATCTCACCGGTTCCGTCCGGCGACCCGTCGTCGATGACGAGGACCCCGTCCCGGGAGGTGTCGAGAACCTCCCCGAGCGCCCGTACCATCGCCTCCAGGTTCTCGCGCTCGTTGTACGTGGGGAGGCAGACGACCGCGCGAGGCAGAGCTGGGAAGGCGATTTCGACTCGTCGCATGTGAAGGAGGAGGTTCGCGGGGGAACCATGGGTTCCCCCGCGATTGACCTCCGTATCATCGCGGGATGGCGCAGACGTTGCCCCGGAATGCGGAGCTCGCCGATCAGCTCGACCTCCTCGCGGACATCTCCGAGATCCTCGCCGAGGAGTCGTTCAAGGTCATCGCGTACCGTCGCGCCGCTGCCCGCATCCGGGAAACGCCGTCACCCGTCGCCGAGCTCGCGCTGGCCGGGCGCGCTACCGAGCTGCCGGGAATCGGGAAGACGATCGAGCAGAAGGTCGTCGAGATCGTCAACGACGGAGAGATGCACGCGCTCACGCGGCGTCGCGAGCGCGTCCCCGTCGGCGTGGTCGATTTTCTGCGACTACCGGGCGTCGGACCGAAGACGGCCGCCCGGATCTGGACCGAGCTCGGTGTCACGACGCTGGACAGCCTCAAGACCGCCGCCGAGGACGGGCGGCTGCGCGACCTCTCGGGCCTCGGTCAGAGGAGCGAAGAGAAGATCCTGAACGCGCTCGAGGCCGGCGCCGGAGAGCAGGCGGAGCCGCGCCGATTGCTCGGGGCCGGGCTGCCCGCGGTCCGCCGCGTCGTGGAGGAGCTCGAGGCTCATCCCGCTGCGATCGCCGTCTCGGAGGCGGGGAGCGTTCGGCGTCGTCGCGAGACCGTGCGCGATCTCGACCTCATTGCAACGGCATCCGACGCAGCTGCGCTGATCGCTGCCTTCTGCCAGGGATCGTGGGTCAGAGACGTCGCTGCACGAGGACCGACGAAGGCGACGGTCGTGGGACACGACGAGCTTCGTTACGACCTCCGCGTGGTGCCCCCCGAGTGCTACGGCAACGTGCTCCAGCACTTCTCGGGCTCGAAGGATCACAACATCTCGCTTCGGGAGGACGCACAACGGCGCGGGCTCTCGATCTCGGAGTACGGCGTCACGGTCGTCGAGACGGGTGAGGTCGTCACGCACGCGACCGAGGAGGAGCTCTACGACTATCTCGGCTACGCCTTCATCCCGCCGGAGCTGCGCGAGTCGGACGGCGAGATCGCTGCGGCTCGCGCGCGAGAGCTCCCTGAGCTGGTCGAGCTCTCGGACCTCCGCGGCGAGATGCACTGCCACTCGACCTGGTCGTCCGACGGGAAGAACTCGATCGAGGAGATGGCGCTCGAGTCGAAGGGCCGCGGCTACGAGTTCCTCTGCCTGACCGACCACTCGCATTACCTCCGCGGCGGGCGCATGGAGGCGCAGTGGCGGGAGATCGAAGACGTGAACGCGCGCGTGAAACCGTTTCGGATCCTGCGTGGGGTCGAGGTGAACATCCGCGCCGACGGCTCGCTCGACGTCGCCGACGAGGTGCTGGCAGAGCTCGACTGGGTCGTCGCGTCGATGCACACCGCGTTCGAGCGCAGCCCGACCGAGCGCATCCTCGGCGCCATCGACCATCCGCACGTCGACTGCGTCGGGCACCTGACGGGTCGGCGAATCCTGAAGCGAACGGGAGCCGAGGTAGATATCGAACGGATCGTCGTACGCGCCGCGGAGACGGGCACCGCACTGGAGATCAACTCGCAGCCCGATCGGCTGGACATGCGAGACACGCACGCGCGGCTGGCCGGGGAAGCCGGGGTTCTCATCCCGGTGACGACCGACGCCCATTCGACCTCGGCGCTCGGATATGCCGAGCTCGGCATCGGGCTCGCGCGGCGGGCGTGGTTGACGAAGGAGCAGGTGTTGAACACGCGAACGTGGGCGCAGATCCACAAGGCGCGGCGATGAGTCGTGGCTCTGTAGGCGCGAGGCACGCCTCGCGCCTACGGCAACCAGCGGCGCCATGACCACGTTTCGGGAGGACGGCGCGGCTGCCGTCGACTGGGTCGCCTCCTACCTCGAGCGCGTGAACGAGCTGCCGGTCCTCTCCACGGTCGAGCCGGGAGACATCCGCGCTGCGCTGCCTTCCTCGCCGCCGAACGCGCCGGAGCCGTTCTCCGCAGTGCTCCGCGACCTCGACGACGTGCTTCTTCCCGGACTCACGCACTGGCAGAGCTCCCGATTCTTCGCCTACTTCGCCGCGACCGCGTCCGAGCCGGGCGTCCTTGCCGAGCTCTTGATCGCCGGGCTCAACCAGGTCGGGATCCTCTGGCGCACGTCGCCCGCGCTGCAAGAGCTCGAGGAAGTGACGCTCGACTGGCTGGCGCAGCTCCTCGGCTTGCCGTCCGACTTCCACGGGCACATAGAGGACACGGCCTCGACCGGAGTTCTCTCGGCGCTTGCGGTCGCCCGAGCGATGCGAACCGGCCATCGCGTCGTGCTCTGCTCCGAGCACGCTCACTCGGCCGCCGACAAGGCCGCAAAGTTGCTCGAGCTCGAGCTGCGCAAGGTTCCGGTCGACGACGAGTTCAGGTTGCGGCCCGAGCTCCTCGAGCTCGACGATGCCTGCGCGGTCGTGGCGACCATCGGGACCACCGGTGCTGCAGCGATCGACCCCATCCCTGCGATCGCCGATGCGTGCGAAGCGGCAGGAGTCTGGCTGCACGTCGACGCTGCCTACGCCGGCTCGGCGGCCGTCTGTCCGGAGCTCCGACCGCTGTTCGCGGGCTGGGAGCGTGCGGACTCGATCGGCGTGAACCCGCACAAGTGGCTCGGCGTGCCCATGGACTGCTCGGCGCTCTGGACCCGCCGGCCGGACGACTTCCGGCGTGCGTTCAGCCTCGTTCCCGAGTTCCTCCAGTCGCCTGACGACGCCGTGAACCTGAGCGAGCTCTCGATCCCGCTCGGACGTCGGTTCAGGGCGCTGAAGTTGTGGGCGGTGCTGCGCTGCTTCGGTCGGACAGGAATCGAGGAGCGGATTCGCGAGCACGTACGACTGGCGGCGATCTTCGAGGGGTGGGTGCGCGACGAGCCGGGGTGGGAGATCGTCGCGCCGCGTCAGTTCTCGCTCGTGTGCTTCCGCCTACAGGAAACGGACGAGGACAACGAGCGTCTACTGGAGCGGGTGAACGCTTCGGGCGAGGTCTTTCTCTCGCATGCTCGCCTCGGCGGCCGCCACGCGCTCCGGCTTGCGATCGGGAACTTCCGGACCACCGAGGACGACGTGCGCCAGGCCTGGGATGTCCTCAGGCGCGAGGCTTCGCAACTCTGAGATAGACGCGCGTTGCACGAAAAACCCGTCCGCCCTCTGAAGTCGGGCTGACGTGCCCCGATGCGAGAAGTCCCTGCGGATCGAAGAGCGCCACCCCCAGGTCATCAGTGCCGGCTCCGGCGGGCCGCACATCCAGGTCCGAGAAGGTGAATGGCGCGCCCCCGTTCAGCCGCGTCGCACGCATCGAGAAGCACGGCGCCCGAATGCACCGCACACCGATGTCTCGCAGCCGGTAGAAATCGCCCCTGACGGCGCCACCGACGGGCTTCCAAACTTCGGCGACGCCGAGCACCCCGAGCTTGCCCAAGCCTCCGAACTCCTGGACTTCGAGCGCCCCGTACGTCAGAGCTCCCTCAGGCACGGTCGCGGACAGGGGCTGTCCAACCTCCCCCACCATTTTCGCGACGTAGCAACGTGGCCGCAGCGCCTCATCGCTGCAACGTGTGCGAGCCCTGTTGGCCAGGGCGATCCAATAGCCGCCGCACAGGGGTGAAGGACAGAGGCGCGGATCCGATCGCACGACATAGAACGACGAGCCGGCAGCGCCCACCTCGCTTGCCGCCGGGCCTGCAAGCCCCAGGAGTGCACCGCAGCCGAGAATCGCAGCGACGAGTGCTCGGCAGATCATGTCCATACGATAGGTCTCGTGCGCCTGATTGCCATTGGCCTCGTGGCCGGGGTGTTCTCCGCCCTCCTCGGAGTCGGTGGCGGGCTGATCGCCGTCCCGCTGCTCATCCTCTTCGCGCACGTTCCGGAACGGGCCGCCACTGCGACGTCGCTAGGAGCGATCGGGATCACCGCCCTGGCGGGAGTGGTCGCCTACGCCTTTCGCGGGGAAGTGAACTTCGCGTACGCGGCGCTCGTCGGCCTTCCCGCCGCCGGCGGTGCCTTTCTCGGGACGATGCTGCAGCAGCGCATCACGACCCAGCATCTGACCTACGGCTTCGCAATGCTCCTCACCGGGGTCGCCGTCTGGCTCCTGGTCTCGTGACGACCTCCACCATCGTCCTCGGAATCGCGCTCGGGCTCGCTGCGGGCGTGATGTCCGGCCTCTTCGGAGTCGGGGGAGGAATCCTCTTCGTTCCGACGCTGGTCGCACTCGGACTGGGGCAGATCGAGGCCCAGGCGACCTCTCTGCTGGCGATCTTGCCGACGGTTGCGGTGGGCGCAGCGAATCAGCACCGCTATGGAAACCTCCGCCTCAGAACCGCGCTCGTCGTCGGAGTCGCATCGGTGCTGGGAGTGGAGTTCGGCGCCAGGCTCGCGACCTCGCTCTCGGAGACAACCCTGAGAAGGCTCTTTGCCGCACTGCTCTTCGCGGTTGCCCTCCAGCTCGTCTGGCGTGCTGCCAGGGCCCGACCCAGCTACCCTGATTCGTCGTGATCCGTGTCGTCGCCCTCGCCGGCGCGGTACTCGCCGTCGGCGTCTCCCTCGCCGGCGCCGCTCCACCGCCACAGGGCGCCAGCACGGGCGCGAATGCCGTGCTCGTGCGAATTACGATCCCCGGTCAGAAGACGGTTTCGCTCGGCGAGCTCGTCTGGCCCACGAACGTGAGCGCCGACGTGCAGTCTTTCCAGTTCCCCGACGACGGATCCATCGTCAGCACCGGTCGTTCGCACGCGCTCGTGTCGGCGCTGACGGGTGAGGCCGCCACCGCGCAGGCCGTCGCCGAGGTGGTCGGGCTCACACTCTTCGGAGGCGAGCTGACCGCTGCGCAGGTGTCGGCCTCGACTACTGCCGGAGCCAGCCAGCGGTCGGCCGGCTCCGACGTGTCTGCGTCCGCCGTTCTCGGGCTGCGCGCATTGGGACAGGACGTTTCGGCGTCGCCGGGCTCGACCGCCTCTCTCGCGGACTGGGGAGTCGTCTCGGTTCTGTCGGTGCAGAGCGGCAGCCGCCGCGCGAACCCACCCGGTGCGCAGGGCACCGTGGTCGCGCTTCGCGTGACATTGACCGCGGCCCACGGTGGGCTCCCGGCCGGGAGCGAGCTTCTCATCGGCAGCGCTCAGGCGATCGCGGTGGCTCAGGTGCCCGCGCGGCCTCGCCCGCCCGGAGAGCCGACGCCCCGCCCGAGCCCGCCCACTCGTCCCGCCCTCCCCACGGCACCTGAGCCGAACACCGCAGGAGCGGTTCCAGGCGGCCCGGTTCTCGCCTCGCCGGAGGTGACGGCACGGCTCTCGGCCGGCGGCTACGTGTTCCCGGTGTTCGGAACGGTGTCGTTCGGGGACAGCTTCGGCGCTCCGCGCCCGACTGTGCCGGGCGGATGGCATCACGGAGAAGACATCGTCGCGCCGCGCGGCACGCCTGTCCTCGCAGTCGCGGACGGGACCATCCATACCGTCGGCTTCACGAAGCTCGGTGGCTACCGGTTATGGCTGCGCGACGACCTCGGCAACGAGTTCTACTACGCCCACAACTCCGCCTACTCGCCGTTGGCGGTCGAAGGAAGACGCGTCGAGGCCGGCGACGTGATCGCTTTCGTCGGCGACACCGGCGACGCGGCCGGCACCTTCCACCTTCACTTCGAGATCCACCCCGCCGCGTTGAGCGGGCTCGGCTACGACGGGGTCGTCGCCCCGTACCCGATTCTCGTCGCGTGGCAGCGCGCCGAGGACATCTCCTTCGCCGCCGGGCGGATCTACGTCTCGAGGGGCCCTGGCGGCGCCACGCTACCGCCTCCCGGGGCCGTCCTGTTGCAGGCCGACGACATCGCGTCCACCAGCGGGCTCGTACCCGGGGCGCTCGAGCGCGCGCTGGCGCGGTAGGTCCACCTGCGCGAAGGACCGGGACCCGCTTCCGCGGATCCCGGTCGCGCTCATTCCTCGAAGGCGCCCGCTCGCGGTCGCCGACCGCTTACGACTTCGACTCTTCGACGGGCTCGCTGCCGTTGCCGGGCGTCATGTCGGGCTCGGTTCCGAATCCGTCGCCGAACTCCTCGAAGCCGTCTCCGTTCCCGCCCGAGATGCGCTCGGTGATCCAGTCGCGCGTCGCTTGGCCGGTCCACGGGTTGTAGAGCATCCCGATGATCACTCCGCTCAGCATCGCGACGTTGCGAGCCTTGTGGCTCTTCTTCTCGCCCTTGATGCGATCGGACGCGTCGGTGAGACCCTCGACGAGCTCGTTGAGCTCCTTCTGGAAGTCCTTCGAAGAGATCTTCTTCGCCTTGCCCTTGACGCCGTCTCCCTTCGAGACCTTCTCGTAGAGCTCACGTGCAGCGGCGAATGCCGCGACGAGGTCTTCGCGCAGCTCCGGATCCTCCACCGCGCGCTTGACGTATGGGCGCACGGCCTCCGCTCGGTCCTTGGTTCTCGCCATGCGATGTACCACCTTTCTTCGACTAGGTCGTGAAGTATGTCGTCTAGGATCGCCCGGGTGCAGGGGATCCTCTCTCTTGTTCTCCACCCGAGGCGATTGCTAACCATCCTGGCGGGAATTCTCGCCACCATCGCCTACGTCTGGATCGCCGCAGTGCGCGCCGTACCCGGCGTTCGGCGCCGCAAGGCCGCGGCTCGGGTGGAACGGCGAGCAAGGCGGGCGCGTTCGGACGACTGACCCGGCATGGAGACCCTGACCCGGTTCGTGCTCCGCCACCGCTGGCTCGTGCTCGGATCCTGGGCGATCGTGTTCTCCGTCTGCGGCCTCGCGTCCACCCAGCTCGCAGGCCTTCTGACCAACCGCTTCACCCTGCCGGGCACCGACACGCATCGCGCAGAGCGCATCCTCGAGGAGCACTTCGGTCAACGGACGACCGGAGCCTTCACGGTCGTGGTCCGAGGCGACGGAAACGCGGAGTCCCTCGTGCCGCAGCTGCGGATCGCGGCGGAACGGGCCGCTGTGGAGCTCCCCACGGGCCGGCTGGTAACGGTCGTGCCGGTCTCGGACGACGTGGTCGTCGCGCAGATCGTCTCCAACCTCGAGCCGGCCGACTCGAAGGGTCGAACCGACGAGATGCGCGACGCGCTGGGAGTAATCCCGGGCGCGGAGATCTACCTGACTGGTCAGGCCGCGATCGAGCACGACCTCGACCCGGTCTTCGCGGAGGATCTGCTCCAGGGCGAGCTGATCGCGGTTCCGATCGCGCTCTTGATCCTGATCTTCACCTTCGGAACGCTGGCGTTCCTGCTCCCGTTCGCGTTCACGATCGTGACGATCCCGACCACGCTCGGGATCATCTGGATCTTTGCGAACTTCATGGAGCTGACGACGTATCTGACGAATCTCGTCACTCTGATCGGCCTCGGAATCGCCATCGACTACTCCCTGCTGATCGTGTACCGCTACCGCGAGGAGCTCCGCCGCGGATCACCGCGCGACGATGCGCTCGTGACAACGATGCTCACCGCGGGGCGTGCGGTGGTCTTCAGCGGCACCGCGGTCGCGCTCGGACTCGCATTGCTCCTCTTCATGCCGCTGCCGTTCATCCGCGGGTTCGGGGTCGGCGGGCTGGTCATCCCCGTCGTCTCGGTGCTTGCGGCGGTGACGTTCCTCCCGGTCGTCCTCTCGCTCGTGGGGAAGCCGCTCGAACACGTGCGTTTACTGCCGAAGAGCTGGCTCGAGCAGCGAGCCGATCCCGAAGGCGGCTTCTGGGCGGTGCTCTCGCGCTTCATCATGCGCCATCCGAAGGTGGTCGCCGGGACCACTTCGGCGTTCCTCATCCTCTTGACCCTGCCCGTTCTCGCTCTCGAGCTCGGCCCCGGGTCGAACGAGGGCATTCCGCGCGAGCTCGAGGCCGTGCAGGGATTGGAGATCGTGGACGCCGCCGTCGGCGCCGGAGCGACCGCTCCCAGCGCAATCGTGGTCGATACCGGAGCCGCGGGCGGCGTCAGGGAGCCGTCGATCGCCCAGGCTCTCGACAAGCTCGAACGACTACTCGAGGCCGACCCCGAGGTCGCGGCAATCCGATTCGACCTCACCTCCCAGCATGTCGACGCGACGCGCCGCTATCTCAGCATCGAGGTGGTGGGCGTGAACGACTACGGCGACACCGCCAGCCTCGAGTTCGTCGAGCGGCTGCGAGGAGAGATCATCCCGGGCGCGGGCTTTCCCGAAACCACGGTCGTGTACGCCGGCGGCGGGCCGCCCGCGGGCAAGGACTTCATCGACCTGACGTACAGCTGGTTCCCGTGGCTCGTGCTCGCGGTGCTCGTCGCGACGTTCTTCCTGCTGATGCGGGCGTTCCGCTCGATCGTGCTGCCCCTGAAGGCGATCATCCTGAACCTGCTCTCGATCGGGGCCGCCTACGGCCTGCTCGTGATCGTCTTCAGGTGGGGCGCGGGCGAGTGGATCGGGCTGATCGGATCCGATCAGATCGAGGCGTGGGTGCCCGTGATGCTCTTCGCCATGCTCTTCGGTCTCTCGATGGACTACGAGGTCTTCCTCGTCTCCCGGATGCGCGAGGAATGGGACAACGGGGCGACGAACGAGGACGCGGTCGTCCTGGGGCTGACCAAGACGGGCAGGCTCGTCACCGCCGCAGGATTGATCATGTTCGCCGCCTTCATGGGGCTGATCGCGGGCTCGATAGTGGGCTTGCAGCAGTTTGGGTTCGGCCTCGCGGCCGCGATCCTGATCGACGTCACGCTCGTGCGCGCGCTGCTCGTGCCGAGTGCGATGAAGCTCTTCGGCAAATGGAACTGGTGGCTGCCGGAAGGACTGGCACGAGTCGTCCGCGTCGAGCCGTCGCCACTCGGGGAGCATCGTGCGCACGGAGCGCCAGCCGCAGCGGCCGGGGACTAGGGACGTGGATTCAGCCAGTCCGCCGCGCAGTCGCGGTTAGCATCCCCCCGTGCAACCGAGGGGCCTCATCTGCGCCGGTGGCGAGGCGACGCGTCTCGGCGAGTTGACGCGCGTCTCCAACAAGCACCTGCTCCCCGTCGGGAGCTGGCCGATGATCTACTACCCGCTCCAGCTTCTCCAGCTCGCGGGCATCCGGGACGTTCTCCTCGTCACCGGTAAGGGCCACGCGGGGCAGATGATCGACCTCCTCGGTGACGGAAGGCTTGCGCCGCGCGGCGGCGGCGATCCGATCCTCGAAGTCGACCTCACCTACAAGGTGCAGACGGAGCCGGGCGGAATCGCGCAGGTCGTGGGCATGGCCCGCGACTTCGCAGCCGATGCGCCGCTGGTGGTCGTGCTCGGCGACAACATCTTCGAGTTCGCGCAGTCGGCGGCGCTCGGAGAGTGGGGGGAGGACGGGAAACGCGCACGGATCTTCGTCAAGGACGTCGGCGATCCCGAGAACTTCGGGGTCGTCCTCTACGGCGAGGACGGCGCGATCGTAGACATCGTCGAGAAGGCCGGCGTCGTGGACACCCGGTTCGATTCGCCGCCCTCTTCCCATGCCGTGGTCGGCCTCTACTGCTATCCACCCGACGTCTTCGACGTCATCGCGGGGCTCGAGCCGTCGAGCCGCGGCGAGCTCGAGATCACGGACGTCAATCGCCACTACGCGGCGGCGGGCAGGCTGGAGGCACGTGAGGTCGAGGGCTGGTGGGAGGACGCGGGCAAGCACTGGCAGCACCTCGCAGACATCGGCAGACGGATCGAGGAGACCGGGGTCAACAAGTGATCGAGGGGCTGCAGCGCATCCCGCTCCAGGTGCACGAGGACGGGCGGGGCTGGTTCTGCGAGCTGCGCAGGGACAGCGCGCTTCCAGCGGGCATGACGCAGACGAACGTGTCCTTCTCGCGTGCCGGCGTGATTCGAGGCCTTCACTTCCACGAGCGGGGTCAGGACGACCTCTTCGCGTGCCTGCTGGGAACGGCCCGCGTCGTCGTGCTCGACCGTGCGAGCGGAGAGACGTACACGGAGGACATCGGGGAGGACAATCGCGTCGCGCTCTACATCCCCGGTCGCCACGGACACGGCTTCGAGGCTCTGACCGACATTCTCTTCTGCTACCACGTCACCGTCGAGTACGACCCCGCCGACCCCGACGAGCAGACGATTCCCTGGAACGACCCGCGCGTCGTTGGCCTATGGAGCACGAGCACCCCGACCCTTTCCACGCGGGACGCCGCCGTCACGTCCTGATCACGGGCGCCGGCGGCCAGCTCGGTCGCGCGCTCCAGGACGTGTTCGCGGACGACGATCTCGTCGCGCTCGGCCGCGCGGGCTGGGACGTGACGAACCCACCAAGTGACAAGTTGTTACAAGGAGGGTTCGACCTGGTTCTCCATACGGCGGCTTGGACGGATGTCGACGGGGCCGAGGCGGATCCGCAGGGCGCTGCGGCCGTGAACGTCGCGGGTACCGCGAATGCGGCCTCACTCGGCGCTCCGCTCGTGGCGTTCTCCTCCGACTACGTCTTCGACGGTCGCAAGGGCGAGCCGTACATGGAGTCCGACAGCCCGAGCCCCCTCTCCGCGTACGGGCGCACGAAGCTTCACGGGGAGGCAGCCGCCGGCTCGGACGCATGGATCGTCCGCAGCTCGTGGCTCTTCGGACCGACCGGCCACAACTTCGTGCGGACAATGCTCCGGCTCGCCGAGCGGGACGAGGTCGCAGTCGTCGACGACCAGCGCGGGTGCCCGACCTTCGTCGGGCATCTGGCTCACGGAGTGCGCGAGCTCGTCGATGCGGATCGGGCGAAGGGAATCTGGCACGTCGCCGCCGCAGGCGACTGCACTTGGGCAGAGTTCGCCGAAGCGATCTTCGCGGAGGCCGGGCTGGACTGCCGTGTGCGGCGGATCTCGGCCGAGGAGCTCGGTCGCCCGGCTCCTCGTCCCGCGCACGCAGTCCTGCGCAGCGAGCGGGAAGGCGCGCCCGTTCTCCCACACTGGCGCGACGGCCTGCGCGCGTGCCTCGAAGCGCTCGGACGCTAGCCTCTGTCCATGCGACTCCTCGTCACCGGCGCAGCCGGGTTCATCGGCTCGAACTTCGTCCACTACTGGCTCGAGCAGCACCCGGACGACCACGTCGTCGCCTACGACCTCCTGACCTATGCGGGCAACAGGGAGAGCCTGGCGGCCGTCGAGGACCGGATCGTCTTCGTGCAGGCAGACATCTGCGACGGAGAGCTCGCCGAGAAGACACTTCGGCACGAGCGGATCGACGCCGTCGTGAACTTCGCGGCCGAGTCGCACAACAGCCTCGCCGTCGTCGACCCGACGCGTTTCTTCCAGACGAACGTGCTCGGCACGCAGTCGCTTCTCGAGGCTGCTCGGGCTGCGGGAGCAGCGAGGTTTCACCACGTCTCCACCTGCGAGGTGTACGGCGATCTCGCGCTCGATACGGACGAGGTCTTCACCGAGGATTCCCCGTACCGGCCGCGGACCCCTTACAACGCATCGAAGGCGGGGGCAGACCACGCGGTGCGCGCCTACTTCGAGACCTTCGGCCTGCCGATCACGATCACGAACTGCTCGAACAACTACGGCCCGTTCCAGTTCCCCGAGAAGGTTCTTCCGCTCTTCACGACGAACGCCCTCGACGACGAGCCCCTGCCCATGTACGCGTCGACGCAGAACAAGCGCGAGTGGTTGCACGTCCTCGACCACTGCTCGGCGATCGACCTCGTGCTGCGCGAGGGAGTCGAGGGGGAGACGTACAACGTGGGCTCGGGAACCGAGGCGACGATCGAGGAGATCGCCGATCTCGTGCTGGAGCTGACCCAGAAGCCCGCGTCGCTGAAGACCATCGTCCCCGACCGGCCGGGCCACGACCGCCGCTACCTGCTCGACGCGACGAAGATCCGCGACGAGCTCGGCTGGCAGCCAGCCCACGGCTGGCGCGACGGCCTGGTGGAGACGGTCGCCTGGTACACGGCGAACCGCGAGTGGTGGGAGCCATTGAAGAAGCGCGCACCGGTCGAGGAAACCGCCTGGCGCTGAGGACCTGGCAGCAAACACGGCGCCGTCTCGGTGCTAGTGGGTTTCCCGTCTTGCGCCGATAAACAGACGCTTACGTTATGTCGCTAGCCTGGTCCACCGCTGTGCGCCTCCTGACCGTCTGTTCGGTTCTCGTCGCGCTGGCCGCGGGTGCGGCATGGGCGCACCCTGCCCAGTCCGAAGCCATGTCGGGAGAGGCGCTCTTCGTCGTGTCCGGACGCGGCTGGGGCCACGGCGTGGGGATGAGCCAGTACGGCGCGTACGGCATGGCCAACGCGGGCCATACGCACGAGGAGATCCTTGCTCACTACTACTCGGGAACCGAGCTCGGCCAGGCACAGATGAAGCAGGTCCGCGTGCTCCTCGCCGAGGGCAGGCCCGCCGTGACGATCTCGTCTCGGAAGCCGTTCACCGCTCTCGACGCGCGCGGCGAGACGTACAAGCTCGCGCCGGGGGCGATCGTCCTCAGATCCAAGCTCAGGCTGTCCACGAAGGACGGGCCAGTGAAGGCAGCATCGCCGCTCCTGATCCGGCCGGGGAAGGAGACGCCGCTCGCCTTCGACGGGGTCCAGTACCGGGGCAGCTTCGAGCTGGCACCGCAGGGAAATTTCATTCGGGTCGTGAACGTCGTGCCGCTCGACTCCTACCTCTCGGGAGTGGTTGCGAACGAGATGCCGTACACCTGGCCGGGCGAGGCGCTGAAGGCGCAGGCGGTTGCCGCGCGGTCCTACGCGCTCGCGAACGTCGTCAAGGGCAAGCCGTTCGATCTCTACTCCGACGTTCGCAGCCAGGTCTATCGCGGGGTCGCGGGCGAGAAGCCGCAGACGACAGAGGCGGTGCGGGCGACAGCCGGTCAGGTCGTCCTCTACGCCGGCAAGCTCGCGACGACGTTCTACTTCTCGACCTCCGGCGGGAAGACCGCCAGCGCAGCCGACGTGTTCGGGACCGCAGTTCCGTACCTCCTGTCGCGCCCCGACCCCTGGGACAAGGCGTCGCCGCACCACACCTGGGGACCCTTCCTGTTCGGCGCCCGCACGCTCCAGGCGAAGCTCGGGGTCGACGATCGTGTCCTCGACGCAGTCGGCGTGCCGACGCCGTCCGGACGACTCCGCTCACTCACCCTCCAGACCGACACGGGGCCGACAAGCGTGCCGGCCAGTCTGCTTCGGAGCAGCCTCGGGCTCCGCTCGACCTGGGTCACCATCGGCGTCCTGCGACTCGATCAGCCGCGCGAGACCGTCGTTTTCGGGTCGCCGCTGCGGCTGACCGGTATCGCCCGTAGCCTGCCACAGCCGAAGATCGGCGCGTCCCCCGACGGGTCGCGCTGGACGGAGGTGGGGCCCTTCCAGCGGGAGACGAGCGGAGTCGGCTCCCTCGTGGTGAAACCGGAACGAACGCTGCGGTATCGGATCGAAGTCGAAGGGGCGGCGTCACCCGCGGTCCTGGTCGAGGTGGCGCCGCGCATCCAGCTCTCACGGGATTCCGCCGAACCGAAGACGCTGACGGGAACCGTTCGGCCGCGCCTTTCTGGAGTAGCAGTCTTCATCGAACGTCGTGCAGGCTCGACGTGGAGACGGGTCGCGAGGAGAACAGTCGACTCGGCGGGTGCCTTCCGGGCGGAGGTCCTCCAACCGGGCGATTACCGGGCTCGGCTTCCCGCAACCGGTGGGTATGCGGAAGGCGTAACGGCTGTCCTCGCCGTCGCCGGGTGAGCATGAAGCGCCGCGCTCTCCTTCTCGCAACCCTGGTCGGAACGGCGTTCGCGCTGCCCGCCGCCGCCGCCGCCGGCCGTGTTGCCGTCGGCCTGCAGCGTGGCGCCGATGCCTCGAGGGTCGCGGCGGCCATCGAGCGCAGAACTGGATCCCGCCCCGAGCTGCTTCGCCCGATTCCGGCTCTCGTCGTCGATCTTCCGGCACGTGCGTCGCTCGCCGGGATCGAAGGCATACGCTACGTCGAGCCGCTGCGGTCTCGGCGTCTGGCGTTCACCCCGTCCGATCCGCTCGTCTCCCGTCAGTGGTATCTGACGCAGAGCCGCTTCTACGAGCCCTGGCTCACCCTTCCGGCTCTCGAGCAGGTGCCGGTCGCCGTGATCGACTCCGGTGTCGACGCCAGCCACCCGGAGCTCGCCGGGAAGATCCTCGACTCGAAGAGCTTCGTCGGCGGCTCCGCCAGCGTCGACACCCTCGGCCACGGAACCTTCGTCGCGGGCCTCATTGCGGCGGGCGTCGGAAATGGCATCGGGATCGCCGGCCTCGCCCCTTCGTCGGAGCTTCTGGTGGCCAAGGTCGTCACGTCGTCGCGGGCGATCCCGATCGAGGCCGAGGCGAAGGCGATCCGCTGGGCGGTCGAGAGCGGTGCTCGGGTGATCAACATGAGCCTCGGCGGCATCCGCGATCCGATCGACCCCAACCGGGACAGCTTCTCGAGGCTGGAAGCAGACGCGGTCGCGTATGCCGTCTCGAACGGCGCCGTCGTCGTCGCGGCCGTCGGCAACGGGGACCAGGCGCCCTCGAGCCCCTGGCCGTACGCGAGCTACCCGGCTGCGCTCCCCCACGTCCTGGGTGTGAGCGCGGTGAGCGAAACCGGCGGCGTCCCCAAGTTCTCGAATCGCGACAAGGTCTACAACGACATCGCTGCACCCGGCGACCGAATCCTCTCGATCTTTCCGAGGCCGCTGACGTCTCGCTTTCCCGCGTGCGCCGAGCAGGGCTACTCGAGCTGCGGCCCGGAGGACTACCGCGAGGCGCAGGGCACCTCCTTCGCCGTTCCGCAGGTTTCTGCCGCAGCCGCGCTCCTTCTCGGGCTCCGGCCGCTTCTCAGGCCGGAGCAGGTGACGGCGATCCTCCAGCAGACCGCAGTGGACGTCAATCCGGCGACGGGCTGCGCGGCCTGCCTCGCCGGCCGCGACGAGCACTCCGGCTGGGGCCGACTCGACGTCGCGGCGGCCATCGAGGCTCTGTCGGAGCGTCTTCCGCTCATCGACCGGTACGAGGCAAACGACGATGCGGGATCACGTGCGTACAAGCTCTCGGGGTCGAATCGCCAGATCAACGCCGTGGTCGACTTCTGGGACGATCAGGACGACGTCTACGCGACCAGGCTGAAGAAGGGCCAGCGGGTCTATGTCGGGCTGACGGGGGCGGACTCCGTCGCGGATCTCAGCCTTGCCCTGTGGCTCCCGCAGGCGCGTACGATCGGGAACGTCCGTAACCTGCGTTTCCGCGCCAGAATCTCGGCAAAGCCTGCAGCCCGCGAGTACTTCTCGCACCGTGCTTCGAGGGCGGGGTGGTACTTCGTGCAGGTGCGCATGTCGAGCCCGGGTGTCACTCGCTACCGCCTGACCGTCGTCAAGGGCTGACGCTAGCCCGTGCGCGCGCCGCCCCGGCTCCGCGGCCCGCTCGTCGTGCGCCTCGGGCTGCTGGTCTTCGGCCTCTTCGTCTTCGCCGCAGGCATCGTCGCGCTGCTCGAATCGGGGCTCGGGCTTTCGCCGTGGGATGTCCTCCATCAGGGCCTCGCGGAGAACACACGCCTGTCGTTCGGCGAGGCGAATATCGCGGTCAGCATCCTGGTGCTCGCGGTCGCCTGGATGCTCGGCGCGCGCGTCGGCGTCGGGACGCTCGCCAACGCGCTCTTCGTCGGCACCTTCGTTCAGCTCTTGACCAGCGTCCAGGCGATCTCGGAGTTGTCCGACCGCGGGCTTGCAACGAGGATCGCCCTGCTTGCAATCGGGATCGCGCTGATGGGCTTCGGGAGCGGCCTCTACCTCGGCGCCGGCCTCGGTGCAGGGCCACGCGACTCGCTCATGGTCGTCGGGGCCGAGCGAACGCGGTTTCGTATCGGCGTCGTCCGCGGGGGACTCGAGCTGACAGCGCTCGCGGCGGGCTTCACGCTGGGAGGCACCGTCGGCATCGGCACCGTTGCGTTCGCCCTGCTGATCGGGCCCGCGGTGGAAAGCTCGTTCTGGCTGCTCGAGCGGGTCTCGCTCACGCGATCCGCCGTCGGCTCGGAGGAAAGAACGACGGCCCCGCTCGCGAGCTAGATCTCCAGCAGCTCGTCCTCGGGAACCTCGCGCAGGACGCGTGCCGGATTCCCGACCACGATCGTCCGGGGGGCGACGTCCTTCGTCACGACGGCTCCGGCGCCGACGAACGCCTCCTCCCCGATCTCGACCCCGGGGCAGAGGACTGCCCCGCCGCCGACGCGGGCGCCACGACGGATCGTCGGGCCCTTCATCAGCTCATGACGGCGCCCGGTCCGCCCCATGAAGTTGTCGTTGGTCGTGACGACGCAGGGTGCGACGAACACATGCTCCTCGAGCGTCGAGTACGCGGTGATGTAGGCCTCGGCCTGGATACGGGTCAGCGCGCCGATGGTCGTGTCGTTCTCCACCAGGGAGCCACGCCCGAGGACGACGTCGTCACCGATGGAGACGCGCTCGCGCACGCAGGACTGGTCGCCGAGGATGACTCGGGCGCCGATGCGCGAGCCGGCGAACACGATTGCTCCCGTGGACACGATCGTCCCCTCGCCGATCTCGGTGGGTGGTAGCGCTTCGCGCTTCGCGGTCGAGCGGGGCGAGAGGGAAGGTTGCTTGCCCACGACGGCGTTCTCGAGCACCATGACGCCTTCCCCCAGCACCGTACCCGGGTACACGAGCGCGCTCGGGTGGACGTCAGCCGCCACGGAGCGAGGTCGTGAGGAGGTCGAGGGCACGCACGACGCGGGCGCCGTCCTGGGCGACCTTGTGGCGGTCGCCCTCCCCCGAGACGAGGCGCAAGAACTCCATGCACTCGAGCTTCAGAGGCTCGTCGCTCGAGATGCGCGGGCTGAAGATGTCGCCGGTCCTGGTCTGCCACTCGCCGTAGCGGTCGGACGGCCGCCATGGCGCCTTCTCGTACACGGTCACCTTTCGCTCGAGCTCCATGTCGTCGAAGACGACCATCTTCTCCGTTCCCACGACGGTGATCTTGCGCATCTTGTGCGGGTCGAGCCAGGAGAGGTGCATGTGAGCGATCTTCCCGGACGGGAAGCGCAGGTAGCAGAAGACGACGTCCTCGACACCGTCTGTCAGGAAGTCCCGGCCAAGAGCGATGGTCTGCTCCGGCTCCTCGTCGAGCAGGTGGAGGATCACCGAGAGGTCGTGTACGCCGAGCGACCAGAGGGCGTTCTCGTTCGACCTGATGATCCCCAGGTTCTGGCGGTTTCCGTAGACACAGAGGACCTCTCCGAGCTCGCCCGCATCGATCATCTCCTTCAAGCGCCGGACGCCCGGGTGGTAGAGCAGCAGGTGACCGGGCATCAGGACGAGATCGCGATCCTGCGCGAGCGTGACGAGCTCCGCCATCTCGGCGCCGATCATCGCGGGGGGTTTCTCGACCAGGACGTGCTTGCCGGCGCTGAGCGCGCGGCGCGCCAGGTCGAAGTGGGTCGGAACGGGCGTGGCGACGACGACGGCGTCGAGCTCCGAGTCGGCCAGCATCTCGTCGAAGCTCGTCGTCCAGCGCGCCTGCCCGTAGCGCGACGCGAGCTCACTCCTGCCGGGATCCGAGTCGCAGAGCCAGGTGAGCTCGGCCAGCTCGGCGAAGTTGCGCGCGAGGTTCGGGCCCCAGTGGCCGAGCCCGGCCACCCCTATCCGCACCGTCACAGCTTCCAGACCTTGTCGGAGCCCTTCCCGTTGGCGCCGGTTGCGTTGCGGAGGTCGACCACCAGCCGCGAGTCTTCCACGAGCTGGTCGTAGTCGATGCCCGCGTGGTCGGTGACGACCACGACACAGTCGTAGGAAGCGGCGTCGAGTGGGGACGATGTCATGGAGACGCCGTTCTCGCGGAAGGACGGGACGTGCGGATCGTGGTAGGAGACGTCGGCGCCCGCCGCCTTGAGCAGCCCGATGAGCTTGATCGCGGGCGACTCGCGGGTGTCCGAGATGTTCGGCTTGTAGGCGACCCCGAGGACGAGAATCCGCGAGCCGGAGAGCGAAAGCTGCAGCGAGTGGTTGAGCGCCTGGGAGACCACCGAGCGGCAGAAGTACGGCATCGACTCGTTCACCTTCCCGGCGAGCTCGATGAACTCCGTGTAGAAGCCGTACTCGCGAGCCTTCCAGGTGAGGTAGAAGGGGTCGACCGGGATGCAGTGCCCGCCGAGGCCGGGACCCGGCTTGAAGGACATGAAGCCGAACGGCTTCGTCGCTGCCGCGTCCACGACCTCCCACACGTCGATTCCCATCCGGTCGCAGAGCTGCGCGAGCTCGTTGACGAGTGCGATGTTGACCGAGCGGAAGATGTTCTCGAGCAGCTTCGTGAGCTCGGCCGCCTCGGGTGAGGACACGCGGTGCACCTCGTCGATCGCGGTCGCATAGAAGGCCGCCGCCGCGTCGGTCGACGCCAGGTCGATACCGCCCACGACCTTGGGCACGGTCTTCGTCGTCCAGTCCTCCCGGCCCGGATCGACCCGCTCGGGGGAGAAGGCGAGATGGAAGTCCGGCCCGGCCCGAAGACCGCTCCCGGCCTCGAGCACGGGAAGCACCTGCTCGCGCGTGGTCCCCGGGTACGTCGTCGACTCGAGGACCACGAGGTGCCCCGGCCGGAGCCGTTTTGCGATCTCCTCTGCGGCGGAGACGAGAATCCTGAGATCCGGCTCGCGCTGGCGTGAAAGCGGGGTCGGGAGCGCGATCAGGATCGCGTCGGCGTCCCGAAGCTCGTCGTAGTCCATCGTCGCCGAGATCCTTCCGGCCTCTACGTGCGGCCCGAGTATCTCCGAGGGAATGTCCTCGATGTAGCTCTCGCCGCGGTTCAGACGAGCGACCCGTTCCGGGTCGATGTCGACGAGAACGACGCTCTTGCCCACCTCGGCGAAGGCACATGCGAGCGGCACGCCGACGTACCCGGCGCCCACGATGGCGACGTCCCGCTTCATCGGCCGGGCATCGTAGCGATCAGCATGCTCACGATCCGCGCGGAGGCGTGGCCGTCGCCGTACAGCGGCGGTCGCATCTCCGGCATCGCCGCGACGGTCACCGCCTCCTCGATGGCGTCGGGATCGTCGTCCACGAGGACGTTGGCACCCACCTCGACCGTCGCCGTCCACTCCGTGGACGGTCGAAGGGTCACGCACGGAACCTCGTACCAGTACGCCTCCTTCTGGAGGCCGCCGGAGTCGGTGGCGATGACCCGCGCCTGGGAGGCGAGGGAGGCGAGCTCGAGATAGCTCAGGGGATCGGTGAGATGAATGTGGGAATCGAGCACGATGCCCTCCTTTTCGAGCTGGGCGCGTGTGCGCGGGTGAGCCGGGAAGACGACCCGCTCCTGCAACCGGTTCAACCCTTCCATGATGTTGCCGAGCCGCGGCTGGAAGACGTTCGCCTCTCGGTGCACGGTCGCCACCACGTAGCTCCCGGGCTCGAACGGTATGGGGTAGCGCTCGCGCGCGATCGGGGCGAAGCGGTCGCAGGCCTCCATCATCACGTCGCCGACCACGTGGGCCTGACCCAGGACGCCTTCCTCGGCGAGGGTCGTACGCGAGCGGTCGTCCGGGCAGAAGAGGAGCCAGGACAGGCGGTCGACCTCGATGCGCGCGCGCTCCTCGGGCATCGCCAGGTCGCCGCTTCGCAGACCTGCCTCCACGTGCGCGAGCGGCACCGACGCCTCGGCCGACGCCCGTGCGCCGGCCAGGGTGGAGTTCGTGTCGCCGTACACGAGCACGAGATCGGGTTCCTCACGACGGATGACGCGTGTGATCTCCGGCTCCATGAGCTCCGGATCGGCCGTCTTCAGCTCGAGCCGGTACTGCGGCCGCGGCAGCCCGAGCTCCTCGACGAAGACCTCGGAGAGCGCGCGGTCGTAGTGCTGTCCCGTGTGCACCACGACTTCGTCGACCCCGGCAACGAGAAACGCGAAGGAGAGCGGGCCGCTCTTGATGAATTGCGGCCGGTTCCCGACGACGGTGAGGACTTTCACAGATCGAGCAGACTACTGGCCCACCGCAGCGGGCCAGTAGTCCTCCGGGACGCGAGCTGGCTCTAGCAACGAGCGAGAGCTAGCGCCCGCATCGCGGCGCTCATGACCTGGCTTGCCCTCTCTTGGCTCCCCCGTGGGAAGCAGCTCTGTCTGTCCACACGAAGCCGGAGAGGGTGGAAACGAACGATGAACGTCCGAAGATCACTCGTCCGAGGCACGAGCATCCCCCGTTCGGGCACATCGCGGAGACCGACAAGGGGTATCTCTGAGACTGGATGGCAGCGATCGCGGTTCAACCTCATCGCCCGGCGGCGACACCCGACCGGGCGATGCCGCAAGCAGGCTCTTCGCCGAGCACTCCGAGCGGGTGTTCGGCTACTGCCTGCACCAGCTGCGCTCTCGCGCCGAGGCGGAGGATGCGACTCAGACGACGTTCCTCTATGCGTTGCGCGCGCTTCGTCGAGGGGTCACACCCGAGTGCGAGTCCGCGTGGCTCACGACGATCGCCAAGAACGTCTGCAATTCCGAGCGGCGCACGGTCGACCGGCGTGGCTCGCTCGCGCCCGAGGTGGATCTCGACACGATTGCGCTGGCGCCGACGGGCGAGGACGAAGAAGAGCTGCTCATGGGGTTTAAGGAAGCCCTCTCCTCGATGCCCGAGAGGCAGCGCCGCGCACTGGTTCTCCGCGAGTGGCAGGGAGTGCCTTCCCGCGAGATCGCCAGTGAGCTCGGCCTGAGCGCGACCGCGACACATGCGCTCTTGACCCGCGCGCGACACTCGTTCGCCCAAGCGTTGACGGTGGCACGCAATCCCGCGCTCGGCCTTGCCTGGCTGGCGGTTGAGCTCAGGTCGCACGTCAAGGCGCTTTTCGGAGGGGTTTCGGCCAAGGCCGCCGTGACGTCGATCGCCGTCGTCGGAGTCGGGGTCGGAGTCGGCGGCATCGCCGTGGACAGGAGCCTGGCCGACTCGAATGCCCCGCCCGCTCCTGCTCGGTTTGCCGAACGCCCGGCGTCCCGGTCGCAAGCACGCGAGATCACCGCGCGCGCCTCGTCTCCGGCCGGCACGGCGCGCCGGTCGCCCGCACCGAGCTCGAGAACGCCCGTCCCCGGCACTGTCTCCAGGACGCACGACGTGCTCCGTCCCGGCTCCGTCCCGCTGGCTGATCCTTCCCCTGTGGGTCTTCCGGAGAAGGCACCGGAGCCGACTCCAAGCCCATCTCCGCTCGCGGCGGAGCTGCCGGTCGAGCTGCCGGTCGAGCAGCCCCAGCTTCCCGAGGTAGAGCTTCCGACGCAGATCGTGCCGCCCGTCGAACCGCCGCCACTGCCCACGGTCGAGCTCCCGCCGGTACCGCCTTTGCCGTTGCCCGACGAAGTCCCGCCGCTCCCCGCCGTTCCGCTGCCGTAGCTCGAGTTGCGGCGATCGAGCCGCTGGGGGAAGCTAGCGCCGTGAGCGACGCGCGCTTCGCGGACGGTCTGCGGTACCGGATCGAGATCCCTTCGGTCGAAGGGCCCGCGGTCTTTCGCGCCGTTCTCGAGGAGGCGAAGGCTCGAGACGTTCCCGTGCGGCGTGTCTCCCAGGGCTCGGGCGTGATGATGCTGACGGACGCGGAGATCTCGGAGATGGCCGAGCTCGGCGCGGGGCACGGGATCGAGGTCTCCCTGTTTCTCGGGCCGCGCGGGGCGTGGGACGCAGGCGGCCAGTCCTTCGCGGCGGGATCCGCAGGTGGAGTCGCTCGGGGGCACGCGGGGGTCGAGGCGTGCCTCGCCGAGGCTCGCCGAGGGGTCGGCCTCGGCATCCGCTCCTTCCTCGTTGCGGACACGGGAGTCCTCGCGACGCTGGGGCGGCTCAAGCGGGACGGCGACCTCCCGCCGTCGCTCGTTCTCAAGACTTCGGTGCTGCTCCCGTGCGCAAATCCGCCGACGGCCCGCGCCCTCGAGGAGCTGGGCGCGACCACGATCAACGTCGCGACCGATCTCTCGCCCGCCGAGCTCGGAGAGATCCGGAGCGCCTGCGAGGCGCCGCTCGATGTATACGTCGAGGTTCCCGACGATCAAGGCGGCTTCGTGCGCTACTACGACGTGCCGGAGATCATCCGCGCCGCGTCTCCCGTCTACGTGAAGCTCGGCCTCCGAAACGCGCCGAACATCTATCCCTCCGGGCTCCATCTCGAGGGCCTCGCAGTGAAGCTCGGTCGAGAGCGCGTGCGACGCGCCGAGCTCGTCCTGCGGCTGGTGCAGGAACTTGCATCGGAGCTGATCGAGGGACGCGGCGCCGACCACCCGCCCGATCTTGGAATTCCGGAGCCGTGAGGGACCGTTTTCTCGGGATCTACACGGCTGCGCTCGCCGACATCCTCGATGCCCGGGGACTGCGCGAGCAGACGCTCCCGCCCTCCATCCGTCCACTCCGACCCGGAACGCGACTTGCCGGGCCAGCATTCACGGTGTCGGGCCGGCCTGCGCATCCGGAGTCGTACGACGCTGCGCTGCGCAAGGTCCTCACGATGCTGGGAGACGTGCCGGCCGGCCATGTGGCTGTCTACGCCTGCGCGCAGGAACGCGCCGCGCATCTTGGCGAGCTCTCCGTGACCTCGCTGAAGGCCCGCGGCGTGGCCGGGTGCGTGCTCGACGGAGGGTGCAGGGACGTGCGCTTCATCCTCGACGAGGGCTTTCCGGTGTTCTGCGGTCACATCACTCCGGAGGACTCGACCTGGCGCTGGGAGCTCGAAGCGACGCAGGTGCCGGTCACGATGGGCACGGTGCGGATCGAGCCGGGCGACTGGGTAGTAGGAGACGACGACGGCGTGGTCGTCGTCCCTCACGCGCTTGCGGAGGGCATCCTCGCGGAGGCCGAGGAGAAGGCGGCCACGGAGAGTGACATCCGCGCCGCTGTTCGCGACGGCGCATCCCCGCTCGACGCGTACGAGCGGTACGGCACGTTCTGAGCCGTGGGCGAGCGTGAAACCGTGGGGTCAGGCTGCAGCCTGACCCCGTCCTTTGGGTTGACTCAGCCGATGTCGAGCACGAGCTTCCCGAAGTGCTCGCCTGACTCCATCCGGGCGAGTGCCGTCTCGGCCTCTGCGAGCGGGGTCACCGAGTCGATGACCGGACGCCAGCTGGCGTCCTCGAGCATCTCCAAGAGAGCCTCGAAGTCCCGCGGACTGCCGAGCTGCGTGCCAAGGAGAGTCTGCTGCTTGAAGTAGAAGGGCCGCACTTGGAGCGAGACGTCGGTACCCCCGGTTCCGCCGAACACGACGACTCTGCCTCCGGGCCGCGCGGCATCGAGGGACTGCTGCCACGTGGATCCCACGGAATCGAGAACGAGATCGATCGGGCCGAGCTCGGTGACCGCAGCCGGCCAGTCCTCGGTGGTCGCGTAGTTCACTCCACCCTGAGCTCCGAGCTCCTTCGCGCGCTCGATCTTGTCATCCGAGGACGAGGTGACGAGGACGCGAGCGCCGGCCTGAACTGCGAGCTGCACGACGAACGTCGACACCCCGCTACCCGCACCGAGGGCGAGCACCGTCTCCCCGGCCTGCAGCTGCCCCCGTGTGAAGAGCCCCCGGTACGCGGTCAACGCCGCCAGCGGGAACGCGGCCGCTTCCTCCCAGGACAGCGCCGCGGGCTTCGGGAAGAGGTTCTCCTCGGGTAGCGAGACCAGTTCGGCGTACATGCCGTCTCGAGGGCCCCCGAGGATTCCGAAGCCGGGCGCCGGAGCATCCTCGCGGTCGCCCCAACCCAACCCGCAATAGACCACGACCTCCTCGCCCGTGTCGCGCCGAATGCCCGCGCCGTCAGAGCCGGGTATCAGCGGCAATGGAAACGGATAGATCCCAGAGCGCACGAGAAGATCGCGGCGATTGAGCCCCGCCGCCCTGAGCTCGACGACTGCCTCCCCCGGCTCGGTCTCGGGGTCGGGCACCTCCTCGTAGACAAGTGCTGCGTTCTCGTGGACTCGTACCGCCTGCACTTACTCACCTTCCTTCGGGGGTGACGGATTCCAAGCGGGGCTCGAGTCGTTGTTCTCGGTATCGGTGAGCTTCTTGACGTCGCCCCCTCCGAGCTCGACCGTGAAGATTGCCCCTCCCTCCGAGAATGCGATCTTCGACCCATCAGGAGACCAGGCCGGCTCGAACAAGTCGCCTGCGGTCGGTGTCACGCTACGCAGGCCCTTGCCGTCGATGCCCACGGTGTAGAGCTCGAAGACTTCGCCATTCTGATCGGAGCTAAAAACGATTCGTGCGCTGTCCGGAGACCACGCGGGCGTGTAAGCCTTTGCGCCCTCCGAGGTCAGGGCGTGCCGCTCCGAGCCGTCCGGTCGAACCAGCCATACCTCCCTCACCGGTGTGCCTGGCGTCCGCCGAATGTAGGCGATCCAGTCTCCGTCCAGAGACCACGCGGGTTCAGCCTCCTGTGCGAGCGGATCGGAGATCCGAAGCGCGCCAGGGCCGTCAGAGCTCATCACAAAGATGTCCCCGGGAGCGTCTCGAGCAAACGCGATCTGTTCTCCGTCCGGAGACCACGTCGGGTGGGAGTCGTCCTCCTTCGTCGAGGTGAGCTGCTCTGTCCCCGTTCCGTCTGCGTTCATCACGTAGATGTCGAAGGACCCGCCGCGCCGGCTCGAGAACGCGATCCTCGTGCCATCGGGCGACCATGCGGGTTCGACCTGGAAGAAGAGCCCTCCCGGCGTCGACGTGTCCATCTCGGAATCGGTCAGGCGTCTCTGGGCTCCTCCGTCGGCGTTCATCTCGTAGATGGAGTAGTCGCCGTCTCGAGTGCTGACGAACGCGAGATCGGGGCGCGCCTCTTCGTCGCCACCGCCGCAGCCGGCGACGCCGACGGTGACGCACGCGACGAGCGCGGCGACGATGAGCAGGCGAATCACCAGGTTCTCTTCCGAGGCGTCACGGGAGACGAGAGGTTAGTGCGCCAGCGGCTCTACGCCGAGGTACTGGCGCTGCAGGTCGGGGTCCCCGGAGAGCTTTGCGGCAGTGGTCTCAGCCGCAATGCGACCGCCGATCATCACGAGCTGGCGCTCGGCCAGTGCCGTCGCGACGCCGAGGTTCTGCTCGATGAGGAGGATCGCAAGGCCTTCTCCCTCGAGACGCCGGAACGTCTCGATGAGACCCTCGATGATTGCCGGCGCAAGGCCCTCCGACGGCTCGTCCATCACCAGGATCCTCGGATTCGTCACGAGCGCACGACCGATCGCGAGCATCTGCTGCTCGCCCCCTGACAGCTGGGCGCCGCCGTTTCGCTTGCGCTCTGCCAGTCGTGGGAAGAGCTCGTACACGCGCTCGCGCGTCCACTCGGTACCCCCGTTGGACGAGGTTCCGCGTGCTGCGATGCGCAGATGCTGGTCGACCGTGAGCGAGGGAAAGAGACGGCGCCCCTGCGGCACGTACCCGATCCCGCGGCGTGCGATCTCGTAGGACTGACCGCCGACGAGCTCATGCCCCTCGAAGCGAATGGAGCCGCTCGTGCGCGGCGGCGACATTCCCATGATCGCGTTGCAGAGCGTCGTCTTCCCCATCCCGTTTCGCCCCACGATCGCGATCGACTCGCGTCCCATCGCGAAGCTCACGTCCTCGAGCGCCTGCGCGCTGCCGTAGAACGCGTTCAAGCCTTCGATCTCGAGAAGCGCGGCCGCTGCCTCGGGCGGTGCGCCTCCGGCCGGCTCACTCATGCCGGTAGCCGCGGCCGAGATACAGATCGTGCACCGTCTCGTTGGCGCGGATCTCGGCGGGAGTCCCTTCGACGATCACGCGTCCGTCGTGCATCATCGTCACTCGCTCGGCGACACGAAGGGCGATGTCCATGTCGTGCTCGATCAGGATGAGCGTGATTTCGCGATCGAGCCCGAGCAGGAGATCCGTGAGGAGTTGCCGCTCGCCCCGGGAGAGCCCGGACGCCGGCTCGTCGAGCATCAGCGCCCTCGGCTCTGCCGCAAGCGCCATGGCGATAGCGACCTGCCGGTGCTCGCCGTGCGACAGAGAGCCAACGAGCTCTCCCAGCTTGTGGGAGATCGCGACTTTGCCAGCGGCCACTCGAGCCCGCTCTCGCGCGGCGCGATCGCGACCGGGAAGCACGACCGGGCTCAAGCGACCGCCTTCCACACCGACGATCGACAAGAAGATGCAGTTCTCGACGGTGAGCCCGTTGAAGAGTCGCGACTGCTGGTACGTCCGCGCCAGCCCGAGCTTGGTGCGATAGCGCGCTGGCCGTCGTGTCACGTCCTTGCCGAAGAGCTCGACGGCGCCCGACGAGGCTTGCAGGTCTCCGCAGATGACGTTGAAGAGCGTCGTCTTCCCTGCGCCGTTCGGCCCCAGGATTGCCCGCCGCTCGCCTTGCGCGACGTCCAGGTCGACCTCGCGTACGGCGTGCAAGCCGCCGAAGCGCCGACCGACCCCCCGCAAGCGGAGGGCCGGCTCGGCGTGTTCGACGGACGGTGCTGCTGCCGTCACGTACCTACTTGATGTTCTGGTTGGTGATGACGCCGTTCTTGACGACCTTGATCTTGCCCTGCCACGGCAGCTTCTTCTTGACGCAGGGCGGGAAGTTCCGGCCGGGTGCCGGCTTGTTCGGGCCGAAGTAGCCCCCGAACGTCTGGTCGACGTTGGCCACGTAGCCGGCGATCGTGTTCGTCGGCTTGCCGTCCGCGCCCCGAACGATCTGGAGCGGGTACTGATCCTGGATTGCCTGACGCCTGCTGTCGAGCCGCAGGACGCCGTTGTTGGCGACCTGGAAGGCCGGCTTCAGAGTCCGCGGGAGCGCGGCCTGGAGAGCGGCTCCGACCGAGCCCTTCGGCTTGGCGTTGTTCAGCCCCTGGACGAGGGCCCAGGTGGCGTTCCAGTAGTTGTAGAAGAACCCGTCGTTGATGTCGGCGACACCCGGGAACCAGCGGCCCGCCTGCTTCACGTACTTCTGAGCCTGAGCGGTCTTCAGCTCACCGGTCTGCGCCGTTCCGAACCCGCCGAAGTACGCGCCGATCAAACGTGGCGCGACCGTCGAATCGGCACCGAGGAAGTAGAGGAACAGGTTGCCTGAGTGCTGCTTCGCGCTCACGGGCCCGTAAGCCTGCTCGAAAGCGTTGAATCCAGCATTCGTGTTCGCTCCACCGATGAGCCAGAAGTACCCGTCGACCTGGTTCGGCCGCGGCAACTGGCGGATGAAGGGTGCGTAGTCACCACCCTGCGGTGGCGTCCAGACCCGCTTCGTGATCTTGCCGCCGATGCCGCAGAAGTCGGCGATGATGCCCGCTGCTGACGTCCACGGGAAGCTGTAGTCGTCCCCGATGATCGCTGCCGTACGCCAGCCGAGCTTCTTGTAGACGATCTCCCCGAGGCCGGCGTTCCACTGGGCCCCGTCTCCGTGGTAGCGGAAGACGTTCTTCGGAGCGATCTGCATCGTCGGATCCTGTGAGCCGGCCGTGCCGATGATGATCGTCTTCTTCGGATTCGCCTTCGCGTAGTTCGCGATTGCGACGGCCTCGTCACCGGACAGCGGGCCGAGCATGACGTCGGCTGCGAGTTGGTTCATGAGCCGACGCGTCTCCTTGAGCGCGAGCGCCGGAGTCTCGTCACCGCAACCGATACCGACGATGTTGATCTTCTTGCCACCGGCCCGTCCGCCGATCATCCCGGCTGACGGCTTCTTCTTGTTTGTCGGTTTTGCGCCCGCATACGTGGAGAACGCTGCGATGACGCCGGCGGTGTCCACTTCGTATCCGAACGCAAACGCCCCCTTGCAGTCGGTCATGATCGCAACCTTGACCTCACCGCTCTGGGCGTTCGTTGCGAAAGCGCCGGAGGTCATGACCGTTCCGGCCACGACGAGCAGCGCCAGCGGAAGCAGAAGCTTCCACTTGCCTACTTTCATGTGTTCCTCCTTTGTGACTGCACGCCTCTCCAACTCCTGTTCGTAGGGACGACCCTAAACAACTCCTGTTATCCGATCCACCCTCCCTTCACGACGAGCTCGCCTCTGCCGCAGGCTGAGCACCGGGGGTTTCTCGAGGAGGCCCGCCACGTTTCGCAAGGCTCCACGCCCGATCCCACAGGCCCATGAGGCCGTCGGGGGACACGATGACGATGACGAGGAAGATGACGCCGATCACGGTGTTGAACGTTCCTCCGATGACGGGCAGGCCTGAGGACGGGATCCGATTCGTGATCTCGTTGTTGATCACGAGGAACGCGATCGCACCGAGCCAGGCCCCCTCGATCCGACGAAGCCCACCGATGACGGCGATCACGAGGAGCTGGATCGTTGCGTCGAGGCCCATGATCGTCGGTGAGAGCTGCCCGAACCACCAGGCATAGAGGACGCCACCGAGCGCGGCGACGAACGCTCCGATACCGAACGCCAGCGTGCGATGAACGGCGACGTTGTAGCCGAGCGACGCCATCCGTACGGGCTCGTCGCGGATTCCCTGCAGTGAGATCCCGAACGGAGTACGCGTCAGGTAGCGGATGAGCATGTAGACGAACGCGGCGACGATCAGCGAGATGAAGTAGAGGCGGTCCCGGTCGTTGACGATGTCACCGATGAATCCCGGCGTGTAGGCGTCCACTCCGGCCACCGGCGAGAATCCGCCGATGAGTGTCACCGAGCCCACGAATAGAAATGCGATCACCGTGTAGGTGAGCGTCAGCATGAGGAAGTAGATCCCGAAGCTTCGCGACGCGACGGCGCCGAAGACGAGTCCGATGCCGACCGTCAGGAGGATGGCGGCAACCAACGAGAGCGTCGGGTCCCAGCCGAGCAACAGGCCTTTCGTCTCACCGCCGGGAACGCGTTGCGTGACCATGTTGGCGAGCGCGTAGCCGGCGATGCCCATGAGACCGGTCTGTGCGAGCGAGATCATGCCGCCGTACGCCGAGAGAAAGATGAGGCTCGCGGCGCCGATTCCGAGGATGAGCCCCTGGGTGAGGATCGAGTTCAGCCAGAAATCGCTGACGAGGAGTGGCGCGAGCACCGCGAGGACAAGGGCGCCGACTCCGATCGCGCGTTCGGTGACGACCTTGGCAGTGTCGTGCGTCACCCGACTCTCCCGAACAGCCCTTGTGGGCGAAAGGCGAGCACGAGCGCCATCAGGATGAACGTCAGCACCACCGAGTACTGGGTGCAGCACTCGTTTCCGGTCGTCGGAAGGTAGGCGACCGCGAACGAGAAAACGAGGCCGTAAAGCACCGACCCGACGGCGGCGCCGGCGAGCGAGCCCATCCCACCGATGATCACCACGACGAGCGAGAAGAGAAGCCACTCCCCGTCCCGCCCCTGAGCGATGGAGGCCTGCGAGCCGCCGACGACGGCGCCGAATGCCGCGAGCGCGGAGCCGACGAAGAACGCGATTGCGAACGTCGTCTGGATGTTGATGCCGATCGCCGAGGTCATCTGGCGGTCGTCGACACCCGCACGGATGACGAGCCCGGTCTTCGTTCGGTGCAACCACAGCCAGAGGGCGATCCCGACCCCGACTCCGAGCCCAAGCATGACGAGTCGCGCGAGCGAGTAGCTGACTCCAGCGACGTGCAGGTCGACGAACTGATTCGTCCAGCCGGGCCACGAGAGACTGACGGCGTTCCCCCCAAAACGCTGCGTACCAGCGGGGACGGTTCGCGGAAAGTGGGCGATCACCTGATCGGCGACGATTACGGAGACCGCGATCGTGATCAGCGCCTGGCGAAGATCCTGTCCCTGATTCCAGCGGAGAAGGAGCTGCTGCACGCCGAGGCCGAAAACGCCGATACAGACCATTGCGATGAGCCACGGCACCACCCATTCGAGCGTGTTCACCTCGCCCGACTGGAGGCCGAAACCGGATCCCGTCATTCGCTGCTGAACCTCGTAGGCGACGTACCCACCGAGCAGATAGAAGGCGCCGTGGGCCATGTTCACGACCCGCATGAGCCCGAAGATCAGCGAGAAGCCGCTTGCGACGATGAACAGCAGACCGGCAAATGTCAGTCCGTCGAGGATCGTCGCGATGAACGCGTTCGGATCGTCGGCGGCCGAGCCGAAGTTCGTCGTTCGCCAGTCCCCGCCGCCGAACTCGCCGGGCGGCTTGGCGATGACGAGCACGTAGAGAATCGAGAAAACCACCAGCACTACCGCGGCTATCCGCGGCACGGTTCCCCCGACGCCCCACGCGCTGACACGCTCCCTCACAGGCGGAGCGAACCTACCAACCCGGCCCTCCAGTTTCAACGCACAAGCGCTCGATAATCGATTACCGGCGCCTCGACCGCGTGGAGCTAGCGGCGTTCCCAGGCGAGCCCGGCGGCCAGCACTGCCTCGTCGCGAGGCGCGATCAGCTGCATGTTTCCGATCGCGAGGCCGGCCCAGCCCGTCAGGTTCACCCAGCGCAGGAACGACGTGAGGGGCAGCCGGATCTCGAGCTCGTCCGCACCCTCGGGCGGGAGTTCGATCGCGTAGCACGGGCTGACGTAGAGGTCGACCTCGGGCTCGTAGCGCCGCCAGGTCTCGATGGCGCGGTATGCCGCCTCGATCTCCTCCGGCGTCGCTCGCCGGGCGGCTTCGAGCTTCTTCCTCATCACGTCGCCGTATTCGCCCGCGCGGCTCGGGAAGGTCGCCGCATGCGATTGCAGGGCTTCGTGCTGGAACTGCGGCCAGGTGTTCGCCTCTGGTTCCGGTACCCGGGCCTCGACGACGAGTGCCCCGAGCCGCTCGAGGTCGGCCACCCACTGCTCCGCCGCATCGCTCGTTTCCGTCACCCGCCCGTCTCCGATGCCCGGCGGTTGGCGCAGCAGGCCGACTGTGAGACCTGCGATTCGCGGCTCTGGCACCGGGCGCGCGGCGAGGATGGACCAGAGGAGCGCCACATCGGCGACGCTCCGCGCCATCGGCCCGACCGTGTCGAGCGTCGGGCAGAGCGGAAACACGCCCTCCGTGGGGATGAGCCCCCATTGCGACTTCAGCCCGACGACATCGCACGCCGCCGCAGGAAGCCGAACCGAGCAGCCGGTGTCCGTGCCGAGCGCGAGGTCGCAGAGACCGGCGGCCAGCGCCGCCGCCGAGCCGCTCGAGGAGCCTCCGGTCGTCAGACCGGGCCGAGCCGGGTTACGACACATGCCGTGCCACTCGTTGTCCCCGAGCACGCCCCAAGCGAACTCGGTGAGGTTGGTCTTGCCCACGAGCACCGCCCCGGCGTCGAGCAGGAGCTGCGCCGCGACCGCTGTTCGCTCCGGAACGTGGTCGGCGTAGATCCTCGAGCCGTAGGTGGTGCGGACGCCCGCGGTGTCGAACAGGTCCTTGACGCCGAGCGTCCGACCGGACAGCGGTCCGGGTTTCGGCTCGCCGGGCTCGACCCTCGTGACGAACGCGTTCCAGGGGTCGTCGCTCACGAAGGTATGACGGCGACGCACTCGACCTCGACCTTCGCTCCCTCGACGGCCAGGCGGGCCACCTCGACGAGCGTGCTCGCAGGCCGCGTGTCGCCGAAAACCTCCTGGCGGACGGGGTTGATGCGCGGCCGGTCGTCGACATCTGTGAGGAAGACCATGACCTTGACGACGTCGGCGAAGCCGCAACCGGCGGCAGCGAGGACGTCGCCCATGTTCCGGAAGACCTGCTTCGTCTGCTCGACGACGTCGTCTCCGCCGACGAGACGCCCGGCGCCGTCCACGGCGACGATCCCGGACACGAAGAGCAATTGGCCGACGCGCACCGCGTCGGTGAAGTGAGAGATCGGCTCCGCCTGGCCGGCGACGCGGATCTCCTCTCGCTTCATCCCGTCCCTTTCTGTAGATCGCTGAGCTTGATTCTCGGGCTGATGCGCTCGGGGTCGACCGGAAGCTCGAGGAGCGCCGGCTTCCCAGATGCGAGCGCGCGCTCGAACGCTGCCCCGAAGTCCTCGGTGCGCTCGACCCGCTCTCCGAAGCCGCCGTAGGCCTGCGCAAGCGCGGGGAAGTCGGGGCTCTCGAGCGAAGTTCCGATCTCCCGCCCCGGAAACAGCCGCTCTTGGTGCATCCGGATCGTCGCGTACATGCCGTTGTTGACGAGGAGCAGGACGATCGGGAGCTCGTACTGCACCGCAGTGGCGAATTCCGGTGAGCTCATCACGAAGTCGCCGTCGCCCGTGAAGCACACGACGACGCGCTCCGGATGTACGAGCTTCGCGGCCACCCCGGCTGCGATCCCGTATCCCATCGAGCCGCTGCGCGGGCACACCTGAGTCCCGTACTGCGTGAACTCGGCGAAGCGGTGCGCCCAGACCGTGAAGTTGCCGGCGCCGCAGGTCTGTATCGCGTCCGCCGGCAGCCGCTCGCGGAGGAAGGCCATGATCTCGCCCAGGTCGACCGGGCCCTCCATCGGCTCGTGGTGCAGGTTCGCCTCGTAGTCGGCGCGTGCGGCCTCGGTCCACGCTTGCCAGCGCGCCTCCAGAGGCTCTAGCGCCCGCAGCGCTCGCGCGAACTCGGGGAGCGTCGACACGATCGGCACGTCGGGCTGGTAGACGAAGCCGAGCTCGCCCGGATCGGGGTGAACGTGGATGAGCGCCTGTCGGGGCGAAGGCACGTCGAGCAGCGAGTAGCGCCTCGTCGGGACCTCGCCGAGCCGCCCGCCGACGGCGAGGACGACATCTGCATCCTTCATGCGTTCGGCGAGCGCGTCGTCCATGGCGACGCCGAGCACGCCGGCATAGCTCCGAGAGTGGTTGTCGACAAAGTCCTGGCAGCGAAACGCGCACGCGACTGGCAGGGCATTCGCCTCGCAGAACGCCAGCACGTCCTCGCCGGTCTGCTGCGTCCAGCCGCCCTCGCCGACCACGACGAGCGGCCGTTCGGCAGCTCCGAGAACCTCGCGTAGCTCGGCGAGGTCACTTTCGCGTGGCGCGGCGCGCCCGATTTGCACCGGTCCGCCGTCGGGACTGTCGGTCATCTCGGCAAGGACGTCTTCGGGAAGCGCCAGCACCACGGGCCCGGGCCGGCCCGACAGGGCCAGCGAGAACGCGCGTGCCAGGTGCTCGGGGATGCGAGCCGCGCTGTCCACGTGCCAGGCGGCCTTCGCGATGCCGCCGAAGACCCGTGCGTAGTCCAGCTCCTGCCACGCCTCCCGCCCCTGAACACAACGTGGAACGTGGCCGGCGAAGAGGATCATCGGCGTCGAGTCCTGCCGCGCCGTGTGCACCCCCACCGCCGCCTGCGTCGCTCCGGGACCTCGCGTCACGAGGCAGATCCCGGGCCGGCCCGTCAGCTTGCCGTACGCCTCCGCCGCGTTCGCGGCCCCCTGCTCGTGCCGGCACGAGACGAGCTTGATGGGAGAGTCGTAGAGCGCGTCGAGCACCGGCAGGAAGCTTTCTCCCGGCAGACAGAACGCGAGGTCGACCCCGTTCAGCTCGAGCTGGTCGACGACAATCCGGCCCCCGCTTCTCACAGCGTCAGCGGTTCCTCGAGGAGGACGGTCGCGCGCTGGAGCTTCGGCTTGTCCTCGTCGGCGGGATCGAGGTAGCGGATGGTCCGCTTTCCAGCCCACTCCGCTGGCAGTATGAGGACGCGTACGAACGCCGTGTCTTCGGTCGCCGACGCTGTTGCAAGGACGGGATCGTCCGCACCCTCGAACCACGACTCACCCGGGGCGTAGGTTCGCGTGCCGCCACGCGCCTCGATCGTCAGCGCTCCGTGGAGAATCCGCCGAATCCCGGGGCCGGGGTGAAGGTGCCGGTGAGCGACGCCGCCGGGCGGGAACTCGACGCGATCGCAGCGGGCGATCCATTCCGTCAACGGATCGAGCTCGACGTCCACCGCCACCTTCGTGTCCTCGTGACACTGTGTCACTTGGGCACGTTTGCCGAGCCGCCAGACGACTGCGGGGCCCGTAATCTGGGCCTGCCCGAAGCGAGCCGCGTTCCGTTCCAGGTCGTAGACGACCTGAGGCCCTTCGTCGGTCGCGACGCCCTCGGGCCACTCCTGGAGCGCGAAGATCAATGGAAGTACTGGCCGCCGTCGATGACCATCGTCTGACCGGTGATGAAGTCCGCGTCCGGCGAACAGAGAAAGACCACGGCACCTGCGACGTCCTCCGGCACCTGGTCCCGCTGGATCGTTCGTGCCGAAACCGAGGCGTCGCGCAGCTTCTCGACCACCTCGGGGTGCGCCCTGACCCCGTCCGACATCGTGAACCCGGGTGCCACGCAGTTCACGTGGATCGAGTCCTTTCCGAGCTCCTTCGCCAGCGCGCGGGTGAAGGCGACGATCGCTCCCTTGCTCGTCACGTAGTGGAGGAGGAACGGAACTCCGCGGAAGGGCGTCCCCGAGGAGATGTTCACGATCTTGCCGCCGCCCTGCTGGCGCATGACGGGGACAACGGCGCGGCTGGTCAGGAACATGCTCGCGACGTTGACCTCCATCACTCGATTCCACTCGTCGAGGGGGATCTCCGTGAAGGGGCGCATCTCCAGCGACGCGTAGAGGCCCGCGTTGTTGACGAGGATGTCGACCGAGCCGCACTGCTCTACCGCCTGTTGCAGCATGCGGGCCGTGTCTTCCTCCGACGAGACGTCGACGGTCAGCCCGACGCCGCTCGGGTAGCCGCTCGCTGCCTCCTCCGCCTGCTGCAGGTCGGATATGACGATGCGGGCGCCTTCGCGCGCAAGCCCGTCGGCGATCGCCCGGCCGATACCCTGCGCGCCACCGGTGACGATCGCGACCTTGCCGTCGAGCTGACCCATCAGCCGAGCGGAGAGAACGAGGTCGGAACGAGGATCCTGTTCTGCTGCGTGTGCATGAGCGGCTGCACCTTGCGGAGGAACGCCTGCCAGCGCTCGTCCGCCTGGAGCCGGCCGCGCTTCTCCTCGCGCTCGGCGAACGAGTCGTAGCGCCACAGCGTCGTATAGGTGGAGAGCGCCCCGATGTCGGTCGTGAACGCACCCACGAGCCCGCCGAGGATCTCTGCCTGGAGCGGGATCCCCTCGGACTCGTAGAGCCGGAGGAGCTCGGGCAGCTTGCCGGTGTAGACGTGGTAGTCGCGCTGCTCGACGATCACAGGGGCTCGCCCATCCCGCCGAGTGCCCAGTACTTCAGCTCGAGCCACTCGTCGATGCCGTACGACGAGCCCTCGCGCCCGATGCCCGACTCCTTCACGCCGCCGAACGGCGCCACCTCGGTCGAGATCAGCCCGGTGTTGACGCCGAGGATCCCGTACTCGAGCGCCTCTCCCACGCGCGTGATGCGGGCGAGGCCCTGCGAGTAGAAGTAGGCCGCCAGGCCGTACGGCGTGTCGTTCGCGACCGTGACGGCCTCCTCCTCGGTCGAGAAGCGGGCGATCCCCGCGACCGGGCCGAAGGTCTCCTCGCAGCTCATCGCCATGTCCGCCGTGACGCCGACGAGAATCGAAGGCTCGAAGAACTGGCCCTCGATCCGGCTGCCGCCCAGGATGGCCTCCGCGCCGTGCTCGAGCGCGTTCGCGACGTGGCGCTCGACCTTCTCGACCGCCGGCTCGTCGATGAGCGGGCCCACGTTCACGCCGGGCGTGAATCCGTCGGCGACCTTGAGCTCGGAGACGGCTCGCGTGAAGCGCTCCAGGAAGGCCTCGTAGATTCCCTCCTGGACGAGCATGCGATTGGCGGAGATGCAGGTCTGGCCGGAGTTCCTGAACTTGCAGACGATCGCGCCGGTGACCGCCTCTTCGACATCGGCGTCATCGAAGACGATGAACGGCGCGTTGCCGCCGAGCTCGAGCGAAACCTTCTTGAGCCCGGCCGCGCACTGGCTCATCAGCAGCTTCCCGATCTCGGTGGAGCCCGTGAACCCGAGCTTGCGGACGGCCAAGTTCGAGGTCAGCTCGCCACCGATGAGCGGCGCGTCCTCGGCGGCCCCGGTGACGATCGACAGGACCCCGGGTGGCAACCCGGCCTCCTGGGCGAGCGCCGCGATCGCCAGGGCGGAGAGTGGGGTCTGCTCGGCGGGCTTCAAGACCATGGTGCAGCCGGCTGCGAGAGCTGGGGCCGACTTGCGGGTCACCATCGCCGAGGGAAAGTTCCACGGCGTGATCCCGGCCGTGACGCCGACTGCTTCCTTCGTCACCAGGATCCTCTTGTCCGGCCACGGCGCCGGGACCGTGTCGCCGTAGACCCGCTTCGCCTCCTCGCCGAACCACTCGTAGAACGACGCGGCGTAGGCGATCTCGGCCTTTGCCTCGGCCAGCGGCTTCCCCTGCTCGGTGACCATCAGCCGCGCGAGGTCGTCTTCGTTCTCGAGCATCAGGTCGGCGAGACGCCTCAGGATGCGCCCGCGCTCCTTGGCCGGGCGGCGCTTCCACTCAGGGAGCGCTCTCTCGGCGGCGGCCAGCGCTCGACGAGTCTCGGCAGCACCCATGCGCGGCACGTCCGCGATCGCCTCGCCCGTGGCGGGGTTGACCACCGGGAACGTCTCTCCGGAGTCCGCATCGACCCACTTTCCGTCGACGTAGGCCTGGCGGCGAAGCAGAGCTGGCTCGACGACGGTCACGCGGCGAACGATAATCGAGCGCATGGAAGCGCAGTTCGTGCGGCTGGATGCGGTTCGCGCATTCGAGCTCGCGGCGGGTGTCAGCGGGCAGCCGCTCTTCGGCGAAGGCGCGATGCTGAACCTGATCCGCTTCGAGCCGGGCGCGACCGTGCCGCTCCACAGTCACCCGCACGAGCAGCTCGGGATCGTGCTCGAGGGGATGCAGGCGCTCGTCGTCGACGGCGTCCCGCACGAGCTCGGACCGCTCGAGGGGTACGTGCTCCCGGGGGGTGTCGAGCATTCTGCCTACTGCGGGCCTGGGGGCGCGCTGGTACTGGACGTCTTCTGCCCGCTTCGCGAGGACTACCGCGACCGCTGGAACATCTCGGAGACGGGGTCAGGCTGAAGCCTGACCCCTGCCCCATACTCGCGACCGGTTGGGGTCAGGCCTAGGCCTGACCCCGATCTTGGACGTTCTGCCCGCCTCACACCCTGGCCGGAACGCCCGCGATTGCCTCGGTCACGGCGCTGCAGGTCGTGACGGTCGAGACGTTCTGGAGAGCGTAGTTGATCGACGCGTTGTGCCAATCCGCGTTCATCGTCGAGCACCCGTCCTCGGGAACGACCATGAAGTACCCCAGGTCTGCCCCGGTGCGCGCCGTGTGCTCGACGGACATGTTGGTCCAGGCGCCGGTGACGATGACCGTGTCTCGGCCGAGCCCCTTGAGGAGCGTCTCCAGCTTCGTGTCGTGCCAGGCGTTCATCCGCATCTTCTCGACGACGAAGTCGCCGTCCTGCGCCTCGAGACCTTCGGCAGGCGCCGCGCCCCAGGACCCTCGTACGAGCGCATTCCCATCCTTCACGCCCTGGTAGAGCGGCGCGTTCAGCTTCAGGCCGGGCGCGCCATCCTCGACGATGTACCACACGTGGATCACGGGGATGCCCTTGGTCCGGCACGTCTGGGCGAGCGCCTTGACGTTCTCGACGACGTTCTGCTCCTTCGCATGCTCTGGCGCGCCGGTCTCGGCGAAGGCACCCCCGTCCATCATTACGTCGTTCTGCATGTCCTGGATGATCAGCACGCAGCGCGCAGGATCCAGGGTCATTGCCTCGTCGTTCATCGGCGTCTCCTTTTCGGTTCGTTCAACCCATGTAGGGCTCGTGCCGCGGCCCGACGAGCGCGCGGAGCGAGTACAGCGACGTCGAGCTCGGGATGTACACGGTTCGCCAGTCCTCGCCGCCCCAGGTGAGGTTGCCCGTGTTCTCGGGCACCTTGATCGTCCCGAGGTGCTCGCCCGCGGCCGAGATGATCCAGATGCCGCCCGGGCCGGTGACCCAGATGTTGCCGCGCTCGTCGCACTTCATCCCGTCCGGGATCCCCTCTTCGATCACGCCGGACCCGACGCCCTCGAAGAACATCCGGCCTTTGGAGAGCGTGCCGTCCGCCGCCAGGTCCCAGACCTTGACGTGAGCGCGAGGCGTGTCGTTGATGTAGACGAGCGACTCGTCGGGCGAGAAGCAGACGCCGTTCGGCATGTCGAACTCGTCCTTGTCCACGATGAGCTCGGGATCACCGCCGCCCGGCGGAATGCGATACACGCCCTGGAATCCCAGACGCCGCTTGCGCGGATGACCGAAACCGGGCATGCGTCCGTACCACGGGTCGGAAAAGTAGATCGCACCGCTCGAATGGACGACGACGTCGTTGGGGCTGTTCAGCTCCTCGCCCTCGAACTCCTGGGCGATGATCTCGCGCGTTCCGTCCGGGCTCTCGCGAACGAGCGAGCTCGTGACGTGCTCGCAGACCAGGAGGTTGAGGTCGGCGTCGTAGGTCATCCCGTTGCACTTGTTCGAGAAGTTCCGGACCTCGACGACGTTTCCGTCCGGCGTGTACTTGCGCCTGACGTCGCCGGGCATGTCCGAGAACAGGAGGTAATGCTCCGTCGGATGCCAGATCGGCCCTTCCGTGAACGTGAAGCCGGTCGCGAGCTTCTCGACCTGCGCGCCTTCCTCGACGAGCTCGTAGATCGCGTCCGACTTTGCCTCGATGCCGAGGCCGGTTTCGGTGCTCGTCACCG